>OLRX01001999.1_pt1 | contig 13855 bp, 18 predicted proteins | sample 1672991 | NCBI WGS metagenome assembly OLRX01 (sample SAMEA3136744, study PRJEB25190) | human gut metagenome | biome: human gut; feature: human-associated habitat; material: faeces | place: Austria | collected 2013
CTGTTTCAGCCCCGACGAGCTGATGCAGGGGGATTTTTTCGCCCGCGCGGCCGCCCCTCTCACCGCAGGCCCACTATGGAATCAGCCTCTCACAGTTCCAGCTCCATCTGCACATGGGGGATTCCATCTTCCAAAAATTCGCCGGAACAGATTTTAAAGCCCTCCCGCTCATAAAATCCCACCGCGTAACACTGGGCCTCCAGATAAATTTTCCCGGCCCCCATGTTTTCCCTCACAATCCTGATCCCTTCCCTCAACAGTCTCCCGCCCAGACCGGTTTTTCGCTCCGTGGTCAGCACTCTCCCCATCTGCACGACCCCCGCTTCACCCGCTTTCGGAAATACCCGCAGAGGACTGCGCGGTGGTTGCAAAGGAGATATGGTTCAGATGTCCGGACCGGCAGAAAATATGCAGGCTGCCGTAATCCACATCGTCCAAATCCTGGTAAACACAGCGCTGTTCCACCACAAACACCTGGGCCCTTGCCTTGAGAATTTCATACAATTCAACGGTTGTCAGTTCCTGAAAATATTTCGCCACAAAGTCCATCCCGCTCCGCCCTTCCATTTTCTTTCAGTTTAAGCCGCAAAAGACGGATCTTCCGGTCCCCGACCGGAAAATCCGCCTTTGCTGATCTAGTTTCTCTTACTTAAAAATCCCCTTTTTTTTGGGTTTCTCCGATTCGGACGAAGCTGTGCCGTCCATGGCCTCCTCGAACTTGCGCAGTGCCTCCTTCTGAGCCTGGGTCAGGCGCTCCGGTACCTGAATCACCAGGGTCACATAGTGATCGCCCCGCACGTTGCGGTTGCGCAGCGAAGGCACACCCTTGCCTTTTAAGCGGACCTTGGTGTCGGTCTGAGTGCCGGGCTTCACCTCGTACTCCACCTCTCCGTCCACGGTCTTGATGCGGATGGCACCGCCCAAAGCCGCCTTGGTGAAGGAAATGGGCACGGTGGAATAGATGCTGGTATCCTGGCGCTTGAAGATCGGATGCTGGGAAACCACAGCCTCCACCAGCAGGTCGCCCCGTTCGCCGCCGTTCACGCCGGGTTCGCCGCCGCCGGCCTGGCGCACGCACTGGCCGTTGTCGATGCCCGCGGGAATCGGCACTTTAAAGCGCTTGCGCACGGTCTTGTAGCCCGTGCCGTAGCAGTCCGGACAGCGCTCCTTGATGATCTGGCCGCTGCCGCCGCAGTCCGGGCAGGGGTCCTTGATGACCTTCCCCGTACCGCCGCAGACCGGGCAGGTCGTAACATTCATCATCTGGCCCAGCGGGGTGCGCTGTACGGTCTGCACCTGCCCCGTGCCGCCGCAATGGGTACAGGTTTCGGGGTGGGTGCCCTTTTTGGCGCCTGTGCCGCCGCAGGAGGCGCATGCTTCGTTGCGCCCGATGTTTACCTGCTTTGTCACCCCTTTGTACGCCTGCTCCAAATCAATGGCGATGTCCACCCTCAAGCTGCGTCCGTGCCGGGGGCCGGAACGGCGCGCCGCCTGGCCGCCAAAGCCGCCGCCGAAAATCGAGCCGAAAATATCCTCGAACCCGCCAAAGCCGCCGCCGAACCCGCCAAAGCCGCCGAACCCGCCCGGGCCGGGGCCTGCGCCGCTGGCCGCCTGGGTAAAGGCGTCATGGCCCATCGAATCGTACTGGCGGCGCTTTTCCGCATCGCTCAATACGCTGTACGCCTCGTTGACCTCTTTGAACTTTTCCTCCGCCTCGGCCGCCTTGTCTCCCTTATTCATATCCGGGTGATACTTTTTTGCCAGCTGGCGATACGCTTTTTTAATATCTGCCTCTGATGCGTTGCGCTGTACGCCCAAGACCTCATAATAATTGCGTGCCAAAGCCATTCCTCCCTACACCCAAACGCTGCCGCATATTGCGGCAGCGAGAGAGCGTTTGCTTGTTTTGTTTATTTGTCGTCGTCCACGACCTCATAGTCCGCGTCGACCACATCATCCTGGCCGCCCTGTGCCTGGCCGCCTGCCGCCTGCTGGCCGCCCATATCCGGGCCGGCCTGGCCTGCGCCGGCGCCCGCGTTTGCATCCGGGCCGGCCTGCTGGTATACCTTGCTGAATACCTCGGAGGATTTATTCTTCAGCGCTTCGGTCTCCTGCTTGAGCGCTGCGGTATCGCCGCCGCCCATCTTGGCGCGCACAGCGGACACCGCCGCTTCCAACGCTTTCTTATCGTCATCGGAAATCTTATCCGCCAGATCCTTCATGGATTTTTCTACCTGGTAGCAGATGCTGTCCGCATCGTTTTGCGCGTCTACCTCTTCGCGGCGCTTTTTATCCTCCTCGGCATACTGGGCCGCTTCGTCCATCGCCTTTTTGATCTCATCCTCGCTGAGCTTGGTAGAGGCGGTGATGGTGACCTTCTGCTCTTTGCCGGTAGCCAGATCCTTGGCGGATACGTTGACGATGCCGTTGGCGTCGATGTCAAAGGTAACCTCGATCTGCGGCACGCCGCGCGGCGCCGGCGCAATGCCGGAAAGCTGGAACCTTCCCAGCGTCTTGTTATACTGCGCCATCTCGCGTTCGCCCTGGAGGACGTGTACGTCTACCGCCGTCTGGTTATCCGCCGCCGTGGAGAAGATCTGGCTCTTTTTCGTCGGGATGGTGGTGTTCTTTTCAATCAGCTTGGTGAATACGCCGCCCATCGTCTCGATGCCTAGCGACAGCGGGGTAACATCCAGCAGCAGCACGTCGGTGACAGAGCCGCTGAGTACGCCGCCCTGGATGGCCGCGCCGATGGCCACGCATTCGTCCGGGTTGATGCCCTTGAACGGGTCCTTGCCGGTGATGCGCTTGACGGCGTCCTGCACCGCCGGGATACGGGTGGAGCCGCCGACGAGGATGACCTTGCCGATGTCGTTGGTGGACAGGCCTGCGTCCTTGATGGCCTGCAAGGTGGGGCCTACGGTCTGCTCTACCAGGTCGGCCGTCAATTCATTGAATTTGGCGCGGGTCAGCGTCATATCCATGTGGCGCGGGCCGGAGGCGTCCGCCGTAATAAACGGCAGGTTGATGTTGGTTTCCGCCGTGGTGGACAGCTCGATCTTCGCCTTTTCCGCCGCTTCCTTCAAGCGCTGCATCGCCATATTGTCCTTGGACAGGTCGATGCCGTCTGTGCGCTGGAACTCGGAAACCATATAGTCCATAACGCGCTTGTCAAAGTCGTCGCCGCCCAAGCGGTTGTTGCCGTTGGTGGCCAATACTTCAAACACGCCGTCGCCGATTTCCATCAGCGAAACGTCGAATGTGCCGCCGCCCAGGTCATACACCAAGATTTTGCCGGTGCCCTCTTTATCCAGGCCATAGGCCAGGGCCGCGGCCGTCGGCTCGTTGATGATGCGCAGCACTTCCAGGCCCGCGATGGCGCCCGCGTCCTTGGTGGCCTGGCGCTGTGCGTCGGAGAAATACGCCGGCACGGTGATAACGGCCTGGGTCACGGTGCCGCCGAGATACGCTTCGGCGTCCGCTTTGAGTTTTTGCAGGATCATCGCGCTGATCTCCTGCGGGGAATAGCTCTTGCCGTCGATGGTCACCTTTCTGTCGGTGCCCATATCGCGCTTGATCGACGCGATGGTGCGATCCGGGTTGGTGATGGCCTGGCGCTTTGCGATCTGGCCGACCAAGCGCTCCCCGGTTTTGGAGAAGGCCACGACGGACGGGGTGGTCCGGGCGCCTTCGGTGTTTGCGATAACGGTGGGCTCGCCGCCCTCCATGACAGCCACGCAGCTGTTGGTGGTGCCAAGGTCGATTCCGATGATTTTAGACATGATACATATACCTCCTAGCGAGAAAAGTTTTCAATTTATCAGCTGTATACCTTTACCGTGGCATAGCGGATGACCTTGCCCTTGTAAAGGTATCCGTTTTGCAGGACCTGGGCGACGATATCCTTTTTCTCTTCGTCGTCCGTTTCCTCCTGCAGGATGGCGTGATGGAAGTTGGGGTCAAATTCTTTTCCTTCCGCCTCGATCTTTTCCAGGCCCTTTTTGCCGAAGGTTTGGAAGAACTGATCCAAACACATCTGCACGCCCTTAACGATCGGGTCCTCTGCCGCGCCGCCCACGCTGGCAACGGCGCGCTCCAAATTATCGATGACAGGTAAGAGCGCCGTAAGCGTCAGGCTTTCGCCCTGCTCCACAGCCGCGTCTTTTTCTGCGGCGCTGCGTTTTCTAAAATTATCAAACTCCGCCTGCAGCCGCAATGCCTGGTCTTGCCATTGTTCTGCCTTTTGCTCCGCCTCCTTGGCGCTTTTCAGCGCTTCGTCCGCGGTTTTCAAGGCCTCCATCATCTGCTGGGCCGCGGCCTTGGCCGCCGCTTCCAGCGTTTCCTCTTTTGTCTTTGCGCTTTCCGCCTGCGCCGGCGTTTCCTGCTCGGCCGCCTCGCCGGCCATTTCAGCCCGGGCCGCCGTCTCTTCGGTGTTTACTTCCTTTTCTTCCGGCGCTTGCTTTTTCTCTTTTTTCATAATGGGAAATGCCCGCCTCCTTTTTTCCGCTTTCGCTATTCTCTATCTTTGGGATCGCCCAGCATTTGGTCCATACACTGGGTCAGGTAATTCATGATGGCCAAAACGCGCGCGTAATTCATGCGCGTCGGCCCGATGACGCCAAACGACCCGCACTGCTGCCCGCCGACGGAATACGTGGCGGTGACGATGGAGGAATCCTTGAGCGATTCGTCCTCGTTTTCGCTGCCGATGGAGATATGGATCTGCATCTGCTGGGCCTGGCTGAGCATATCGTAAAACAATTCGCGGGTGTCCATGGCGGCCAAAAAATTCTGTGCGCGCTCCAGGTTGTTGTATTCCTGGTGCTTAAACAGGTTTTTCGTGCCATCAAAGACGATGCTGCGCATCTTTTGCGATTGGTTTTGGTGGCGTACAGATTCGATGAGCGAGCGGAACACGCCCTCGCCGTTTTTCACCTGGCCGCGCAGCCGCTCTACCACCTGCGGCAGGTCCTGGATGGTCTTGCCGCGCATCTGCTCTGTCAGCGCATTGGAGACGGTTTCCAGGTATCTTTCGTCCATCTCCTCCGGGATGGGGATCAAAACATCCTTGACAAGGCCGCCGTCCGTGACAAACACCGCCAGCGCGCGGCCCCGCGTCACGGGGATCAGGCGGATCTGCTGGTAGCGGATGTTCCGGGTCTGCGGCGGCAGCACCATCGCCACATAATCGGTGGTTTCGGAAAGCACGCGGGCGGTGGTGGTGATGACATCATCCATATGCCCCAAGGAGGATTGCAGATAGCCGCGGATCTTTTCCGCTTCCTCACCGCTTAGCTTTGGCACCTGCAAAAAGCGGTCTACATGCAGCCGGTACGCCGCGTCGCTGGGCACCCGCCCGGCAGAGGTATGGGGCTGTTCCAAATAGCCCATTTCCTCCAAATCGCTCATTTCGTTGCGAATCGTAGCCGGCGAATAGCGGCCGCCCCACATGCGGGAAATCGTCCGCGAGCCGATGGGCATGCCGGAAACGATGTAATCGTCGACAATGGCCTGCAAAATGCGCAGCTTGCGTTCTGATAGATCCATGGCATACTCCCTTCCGGCCGTTTACGCGGTCTTTTTTGTCTGCCCCTACGGGCGTTGTTAGCACTCTTTGTTGTTGAGTGCTAATCCATGGTTTGAGAATAGCACGTTCTCCCCCGTTTGTCAACGGGAGACTGTGGCATTTTTGTGAAAAATCCAGCGGCAAGCTGCCGCAGTCTCTTCCGGCCCGTCTTTGGCGGATTGCGCTCTGTCTGCCACGGGGCCGCCTTGCCGGCTTGGCCTGTTTTGCCAGGCCGCTGTGGCGATGCCGGCCCATCCTCGGCACGCTGCTTTCTGCCCTGCCCCGGGGCGGCAAAACGGCATGGCGCAATCTGGCCTTGGTCAAGCCGCCGCAGCCTTTCCATCCGCCGAATGCCGTTATCCGGGCCGCGGCTTGGGGGATTTTTCCAGGCTTCGTTATACAGTATTTACGCCGGAGTGGGAAATATACAAGGAGAATAAGAAAAAAACACCCGGCAAACGGATGTTTTTCATGCTTTGCGCCATCGGCGTATCAGCCGGCCCTGTCTTCGCCGTCCGGCACGATCTTTTGGCAGCGCGCCATGTGCTGTATGGCAGTTAGATAGCCCTGGATAAACGCCTGCTCCCTGGCGTCGTTCAAATAGTCTTCCTCTATCTCGCAGTATTTCAAAAACAGCCGTCTTTCTGCTTCTGAGAGCGTAGAAATCAGCCATTCCCCGTATTTACACATACGGTCTATGCTCATCTGCGCTTCGCTCTGCGGGCTCACGGTGGGCTGGGCCGGGTCGATGGTATGCCAAAACATGCGTTTCAAGGTTTTTTCCAGCGGCTCTGCGCCAACGCGCGGCTGCGGCTCTGTGGGGCGTTCACCCTGGAAACCCGCCATAGACGGCGCCATCGTTTCTCCCGGTTCGTTGGGGACTATTTTCAGCATTTGATCATCTCCCTTTTCGGAAAACCACGAATAGGTGGCCTTATAAAGTTTGCCCTGTGTTTGTAACGTAAACTGGCTTTCGTAGGAGGTGTATCCGGGTGAGAAAAAGCCTTTGCGACCGCATCAAAGAGCTGCGCGAAGACCATGACCTAACTCAATTTGAGGTCGCCGAAATACTGGGCTGTGCCAAATATACCTATCAGCGATATGAATATGGCGAATTGCTGCTGCCAACGGATAAGCTGGTGATCTTGGCAGATCTTTACCATACCTCCACCGACTATATCCTAGGACGCACCAACGTGGCGCATCCGTATCCCCCGGCCCGGTAAACGCCTGTTGTCTGTTTACTGTATGCGCCGGGCCGCTTGTCCTATGCCAGAAAAGCGACAGCCTACCGCTTTCACAGGGTATTGCCCATACATAGTAGCATTATTTTGCCGAATGTCATCATTTTCGACAAAAAAACAGAAATATCGCAAAAAATTTTGTGTTTTCCCCTCGGTTTTTGTCTCAAAATGCGCGTGGGGCGCTGTGGCAGCCCTGCAACCCGTGTGTTTTTGTACGGCTGCGGCCAAAACAAAAAACCGGCCCCTGAAAAGGGGCCGGTTTTGTCTTGAGGCTATGCCTTATGCATGGTTCTTTTTACGGTACAGCACCGTGCCGCCCACGCCGGCTGCCGCCAAAACCAGCAGCGCGGTCCACAGCACAGGCTGGCTCAGATCCCCGGTCTTTACGCCGTTGGCGCCGTTGGGGCTGGCCAATACCGGGATCGCCTCGGTCTTGAGCACCTTGCCGCATACCGTGCAGGCATAGGTCTTTACGCCCTCGGTGGTTTCGGTGGCTTCGGTGGTCACCTTGCCCTCGTCGCTGATATGCGCGCCCAAATTCAGCTTTTCGCCGCATTCCGTGCAGGCCTGCCAGTGGTTGTGGTCGTCGCTCTGCCATACATCATCGATGAAATGGCCGAACGCAACCTCCACCGGTGCGCTTTCCGCCTCGGCAGAGGTGGCCTTGCCGTTGAATACGCTGACCTTTACGGTGTAGCTGCCCGGTTCTGTAACGGTCAAGGCAGCCTCGTTTTGCCCTTCGAGGAGCACGCCGTCCTTATACCAGGCATAGTTGTACACCATGCCCTCCAATTCATGCGCGGCGCCGGCCTTCAGCGTAATACTCTGCCCGGGATGCGCCTTGGTGGCATCCGCCGTAATCTCTACATCCGAAGGGACTTTTAGGGCCCAGATCTCACGAATATCCATTTTCCCTGTAATGGGCGTTTCCATATCCCATGCAGACCATTGGCCTTCTGGGGTTTGGTACTCATAACCTATCATGGCATAGCCCGTCTTTTCAATGGGAGCGGGCAGCTTGCTCTGATCGATAGGCTGGTTTGGATAGGCATATACGTTTTTGCTCTTCCACTGTCCCGCCTCATTGACGCTATATACGCGCACGCGAATCAAATCGATCCATTCGATGTTCTGCCCGTTCACCCGGAGGCCCGTGCTGGTAAAGGAGGTGGTAAAATCGCTCACATCCGGCGTAAGCCCTGCAGCATAGCGCACCACTGCGCGGCCCTCCTTTCCATACATATCAGAAATGGACAGCGGCTTGGCCGGATCAAAAGCACCTGTAATCTCCAGGTACGCACCGATATCGCCCTCATCCCAAAGATCGATACGTCCAGCAATATCGGGAGCGCCGCTGAGTTTTAATACCGGGTAATTGCTGCCGACATAATCACACAAGCGAATGGCGGTATCCTCGCCGTCCTGGTCGACATTGCCAGAGATCGTGCCACCGGAGATCGAAGCATCTACCACATTGTCAATGACAAGATTAGCGTACCCCTCCGTCGTTTTGTTGCCGGTGATAGAGCCGCCCGTCATGGCAAACTTAGCATTGCCGCTGCCAACGGCCTCCACGTATACACCGCCGCCATCTGCCAGGCTGGTATTGTTGCGTACCGCCGTGCCGGAAAGCGTGACGTCGCTGACACCCAAGGCGCAAATGCCGCCGCCGCAGCGATCCGTTTCGTTGCCCTCGATGACACCGCCGGAAAAGACCGCCTTGGCATTCCACAGATACACACCGCCGCCGTCCTCCGGGCTTTTGTTGTTACGGATAGCGCCGCCCTTCATATTCAGCGTGCCGTCCGTAACGCTTACCGCCGTGCCGGCATTGTTTTCCAGCACTGCGCCCGTCTCCAAGTTTACCGTGGCGTTTCTGTTCACGGTCAGCAGGTATCTGCCCGTGCCGCCGCCGTTTTTGCCGTCGATCACAGCGTTGCGCACAGTCAGCGCTGCCCCGCTGGATACGGAGAGCATCGTGCCCTCATACCCTTCCGCGCGGGCAATGGTCACGTTCTCAATGGTCTTTTCGCCGTTGACCCAGATCGAACTGCCCATCAGGATGGTGCCGCCGGGGCCCGCCAGCTCCAACGCCTTATCCAGCGTCTGCACCGCCTTGGCCGCTGTAGAGCCGTCGTTTGCGTCGCTGCCCGTATTTTTCAGATATACGGTCTTGCCCGCCGCGGCAAAGCCAGCTGTCGGCAGCATCAGAGCCACCAGCAGGGCGCACAGCAACGCCGCCAGTATGCGCGTCCTTTTTGTCCTCGTTGCCATACAAAAAACCTCCCTCTTGCATTTGCCCGAAGAAGCCTCCGTATAGTTCGTATAACATACGGAATCGGGCCCTCTTGCAAACCTTTATGTACAAAAATTATATCACTCATCAAAATAAAATCAAGCCATTTTGCCGGATTCTCTTCCGCCTTTTATCCAAAAAAAACACGGCACCAGGCCGTGTTTTTTCATTGCAGCTTTTCATGCCCTTTTAGCGTCTTGCCCTCTTTTTTGCGCTGCTTTAGCTGGCGGATGCCGTCGCGCAGGTAAAAGAAAAACGAATAAATCATCAACGCCATGGCCGCATACAGCACATAGGTGTTCCACGGCCAAAGCGCCGTGAAGAACGTCATGACAATGGCCAGGTAAAACAGGCAGGCCGCCACCTTGCCGCACATCTTGCTGTATACCACGATGCGGTAGGTCAAAAGCACATAGCCGCCCACGATCATCGCCAGCTCTTTGAGGATGACGATGGCCAAAAACAGCCAATCCACCAAACCGCTGACATAAAAGCAAAACAGCGCCATGATGGTCATCAGCTTGTCCGCCACGGGGTCCATCAGCTTGCCAAAGTTGGAAGAGGCGTCGTATTTTCTGGCGATGACGCCATCCAGCCAATCGGTAAGAACGGCGGTTACAAACACCAGGCACGCCAAAAAGCGGTCCGGCAAAAGAAAGCCCGGCCGCCAAAATGCGTAGTAAAAAACCGGCACCAGCAGCAGGCGAAACACCGTCAGCAGGTTCGGCACATATTTGATAAAGGGTTTATGATTTTCCATCCTTGTCTCCTCAACGCCTATTGTACGCAAGATCGGCGCGTTTTGCAACGCCCCGGCGCAATTATGACAAACGTGTCATATTTTGCAAAATCCGCCTGTTTTGGGTACAATACCCTGTAACTATCATACCCAAAGGAGGGCTGCCCATGCCGGATTGGCTGCTGTATTATGCCGTTGCTATCAATCTATACGGATTTTTGCTGTGCGGTGTGGACAAGGCCCGGGCCGTAAAGCATAAAAAGCGCGGCGTGCGGCGCATACCGGAGCGCGATTTGTGGCTGATCTGTTTGATAGGCGGCTGTTTTGGGATGTATCTTGGCATGATCGTATTTTGCCATAAGGTGGCAAAGCGGCGCTTTGTCTGGGGCGTCAGCTTTTTATGCGCCGCCTATTTCGGTCTATGGCTGTATTTTTTCAGCGCATTTTGGCGCTGAGGGAAAAAGGAGGCGGCCATGCACCTATCTCGAAGGGAAAAAGGCGCGCTGGCTTTCGGCGTGTTGGGCGGCTTGCTTTGGGGCGCGGTAGCGGCGCTGCGCACTAGGCCCCTGCCGGCGGCGCTGCGCGTTTTCACCAACGCCGGGCCCAACATCGCCTGCGCGTTTCTGGCGGCCTGCCTGCTGATGCTGGGCCATCGCTTGCTCTGCCGCCGTTCCCCTTCTTCCGCCGTCCTTTGCGCCGTGCTGGGCGGGGTGTTTGTCTTGGGCGTTTTGAGCGAGCTGTTCTATTGGCTGGTGCTGGGCCATGGCTTTGATGCGGGCGATCTTTTCGCCACGCTCTGCGCGCTTTGGCTGGAATGGCTCGTGCTGCGCCGTTTGGGGTAGGAAAATACATACTAAAAAAGCCGCATTTGCGGCTTACTTGTTTTCTATATCAATCATGCCAAATTTCTCTTCATGATTTTGAATATCCTTTTTAATCAATTCTAACACTTCTTTGTTAGCACTCCTCCCATGAAAATCGGCTACGTAACGAAATTTTTTCAACAATTCGGGATCAATTCTAACAGTTAGGTGTTTTAATTCTTTCTTTTCCATCAAACGACTCCAATATGCGTTTATTTTGGCTTTATTTTATGCTTTCATTTTGATAATATGTAGAAAATGAAGTCGTAATGAGTTAATTATGAACTCAAAAAAAGAAAGGAAGCATATTATGATACAACAACCAGCCAAAATCTCTGAAAAAGAAGAGGAGAAAATACAACAATTATTTTTTGATGCTTTTCTCGAAGATGTGCAATTTGATCAAACACAAAACGCAATTTTCATTTTAGCGCAAAAGGCTTTTCTTGCAGGCTATCAAGCCGCAAAAAACGCCTATTTTTGTTATAAGGGCGGGCAGGTCTAGAGTGATTCCATTGTCTGTTCCTTTTCAGGGCATATCGCCTACGCACCTACAGCAAAAAGCCAGGCGCGGTATAGTGCCGGGCGGGCCAAGCAGCATAATCACGCTAGAAACGTAAAACCCTTCCCCCCACGGGGGAGTCCGAGGGGGACACCCCGCGGGCAGGAGGGGGGCGGGCAGTGCCCGCTGCCTCTTCCGGCCAATCTTTCTGTGCTGCTCACTCTACCATGCCCCGGGGCTCTTTCCCTGTCTTTTCATCTTCTCCCTGGCCGGACCTGCCCGCAGGCGCTCGCCTGCTCGCTTCCTTTTGGCAAAAAAAGGAAGAATCTTCGTTCCTCTATGCACTGTAGATTGAATCAATGCCGTACCCCGCCTCTGCTCTTGCCCTATCCTAGCTTCTTCCTTCCACTCCTATCCGTCAAACAAAAAAGAGCCCATAGGCTCTTTCTTTTTTCTGCCCTGCTCAGCCCAGGCCGATCTTGGCGGCCACCAGCCCCAGCATCAGCAGCGCCGCCCATTGGAATACCGCGTCCATCACCCGCTCCAGCCGGCGCTGCGGCTTTTTTTCCAATGCCTTCAATCGGGCGTCCAGATCCTCCATGCGCTGCGCCATGCCCTCGATCACGCTGGTCTGCTGCGCGGCCAGGCGGCTTAAAGCATCCAGCTGTTCGCCATGGCTTTTTAGGCGCTGCCTATCCTCCAAAAATGCCTGGTCTATGTGCTCGTGCTTTAGTTCGCAAATCTCTGCGGAAACCGTCTGCATGCGTTTTCCTCCCTTCCCCTGCCGTATAAAACGGCGTTTTCACGCCCACACTACGCATAAGACGGCTTTGCCGCCAAACACGAAAGGAGGACGTTTCCATGGCCAAAGACACCAAAAAGCTGGATATTCTGCCGGACAGCGCCTATGTCCTCGGCGATCTGAGCCCCGAAGAGCTCAAGGACCGCGTGGACAATGAAAAGAACCTGTCTCATTACAAGACGGACCGGATCACCAACCCGGATACCCGGAAATAACCGGACAGGGCCGGGCGCTTAGCAAAACGCTAAGCGCCTTTTTTTATCCGCGCAAAAGGCTGTCGATGGTGCTCTGGCTGTTTTTCTCCGTGTTTTTGATGGTGTTAACTGCGCCGGCTACCCCGCTGCCCGCCTGGGTGCCGGGGGCTTGGCTGTATGTCTTGCCGCCCTTACCCCCGCGCTTTTTCCTGCGCGCGGCCAAAGCGGCGCGTTCCCTTTCCGCCTGCTCGGCCGCCGCCTTTTGCAGCAAAAGATTCTGCCGCTCCAGGTTGTAATCCGCTTCCAGCTCGGATAGCGCCGCCTGCCGCTCGCGCTCCACCTCCATCAAGCCCAGGGTGTACGCCGTTTCGGCCTGGCTGACCTGGCTCTGGTTCTGCTGCCTTGCCGCCTCGCGCTGCGCGATGGCGTTTCGCAGCGCGCTGCGGTAGGTATCGTACGCTGCGCCCTGCCAATATTCGCTAAGCCCCCCGCCATAGCCGCGCTCCGCCTTGGCGCCGAAGGGGTTGCGGTCTATCAGCATGGTACGCCACGCGTCCGCCCCGGTGTCTGTCTGGGCCTGCTCTGCCTGGGCCTCTGCGGCGGCCGCCTTGTCCTTGGCCTGCTGCAAGGCCACCTGTAGCTTTATCCGCTCTGCCTGGGCCTCGGCCTCGGCCCTGTTTTTCTGCGCCTGCCACTGCGCCTCCAGGCTGGAAAGCATTTGGTCATACTGCTGTGCTGCCATTGTTTTGCCCCCCTTTCTATACGCCCGCGGTATCCGCCTGGGCCTTGTACGCCTTTTTCAACAGCGCCAGGCGCGCCTTGGCATAAGCATCCATCTGCTTTTCCATCGCCTTGGCCGTTTGGGCGTTTTGCTCCGCCTTATGCTGCGCTGCCGACGCCAGGCCGCTGCTTTCCGCAGCCTGGATGGCGGTCTGGGCCGCCGCCTCTGTATCGCGTACAAAGGCGCGGTCCGCGCCAAAGGTATTGTAGGCCGCCGTCTGTGCATACTGCGTCTGCCCTGCCGAGCGCTGGGCCTGCAAGCCCAAAGGGTTTTGCGATAACAGCATGTCGTGGTACGCGCTTTCCGCCTGCTGGGCCGCGCGCTGGGCTGCATCCAGCCGTTGCTGCGCCGCCCGCTGCTCAATTTCGCGCGCCAGCGCGGCATACAGCCTGTCCATCTCCGTTTGCTGCGCCAAAAGGGCGGCTTGGGCGGCTTCATACGCCTCCGTCTGCCCGTTTAGCGCCGTTTGATAGCTGTTCATTATGCACCTCCTTACAATACCTTAAAGATATAGTTGGCCACGATGTAGGGCTGTAGGTTGTTGTGCGCCTGCCCGCCGCCCGCTTCCGAGGTGCTAATCATGTTCGGGCCGCCCTTATCATATGTAAAGGATGCCCTGTATGCGCCCGATTCGCTGCCCGTCAGCGTCACTGGCTGCCCGTCTATCCACAATAAGCGGTCGTGGCTGTGTTTTGGCATCTCCGCCGTAAGCAGGGTATGCGTTGCCGCCCCGCCTGTGCGGTACAGCGCATTGAACGCCGCTGTGCCCGTGTCCTTGCCGACGATCACGCGCCCTTTGACATCCGGCAGCGCCGTGCCGCCAAAAAACGCGATGGCCGCGTCATGCGTCCCCGGCGTCAGCGTTCCG
>OLRX01002011.1_pt1 | contig 13811 bp, 10 predicted proteins | sample 1672991 | NCBI WGS metagenome assembly OLRX01 (sample SAMEA3136744, study PRJEB25190) | human gut metagenome | biome: human gut; feature: human-associated habitat; material: faeces | place: Austria | collected 2013
CACCCGTCGCGCCTTCGTGGGCGCTGCCGCGGCTACGGCTGCTGTGGGCCTGGCCGGATGCGCCCCGGCGGCCACCGACGAGGCGCCGGCCAAGGACGAGGACCTGCCCGTCACAGGGGAGGATCCCTATGCGAATGCGGAGATCTTCTACTCTACGTGCCCGCCGGAGTGTCAGCACCATAACCTCAAGGGCTATGTGGTGGATGGCAAGCTGGTGAAAGTGGAGTCCTCCGAGCTGAACGACTGCGCCGCCTGCGCTCGGGGCATCGCCCGCGGCCTTATGTGCAACGACCCCAACCGACTGACGGTGCCGCTTTTGCGTGACGGTGACAAGGGTTCGGGCAAGTTCAAGGAGATTACCTGGGACGAGGCCTTCGACCTTATTCAGCAGAAGTTCGACGAGGCCATCGCGACCGATGGCAACCAGTCGATTTGCTACGCGACCGGCTCGGGCAACTTCGGAGCCATGCACGGCCCAGTGGCCAGCGCCTTCTTCGCGCACCTCGGTGGTGCCACCACGACGGTGGGCAAGCTTTGCTGCGCCGGCGTGTATGAGTCCGTCGTGTACATTTACGGCAAGCGCTTCCTGGATTGCCGCAACCAGATTGAGAACAGCACCTACTGCATCATCTGGGGCAATAATCCCGCCATCACCAAGCAGGGCTACTTCCAGCGTTTCGAGAACATGGTGGACAACGGCGGCAAGCTCGTGGTGATCGATCCTATTTACACCGAGTCGGCCGCCAAGGCTACCGATTGGATCGCTCCCTGGCCCGGCACCGATGCGGCCTTGGGGCTTGCCATGCTGAAGACCATCGTAGATGAGAAGCTCTATGATGAGGAGTTCCTGCTGGCCCACACCTGCGCTCCCTGTCTGGTTGACAAGGCCACGGGAGAGCCGGTGATGGAAGATCCCGAGGATCCGGCCTCCTTCGTGGTGCTCGATACCGCAACAGGCAACGTGGTGCGCCATGATACCGCCAATATCACGGCCGCCCTCACCCTGGAGGGGATGCCCCAGGCCGAGCAGTACAACACCGAGTTCGAGCTTATCTACGCCAACGCCGCCCCCTGGACGGCCGAGGCTGCCGAGGTCGAATGCGGGGTGCCCGCAGCTGACATTCAGCGTATCGCCCGCGAGTACGCGACCGCCGAGCATGCCATGATCGTCCACAACATGGGCGGATTCATGCGCACCGAGAACGGCACCTATGCCGTGGCCGTGGGCGCCTACTTAGCGGCGTTCTGCGGGCAGATCGGCCATGAGGGCGAGGGCTATTCGGATGCCGGCGGCGTGTGCGAGGTGAAAACCGGTGCGCCGATCGACGTTCCCAATTTGCTCGAGAAGATGCCCGCAATTCCGTGCTTCAAGTTCGGCGAGTCCATTCTGAACGAAGATCCCTGCAAGGTGAACGTGTTCTGGTCCATGACCGGCAGCCCCATGACCCAGTGGCCCAATACCAACATGGTGCGCAAGGCCCTGGAGAAGATCCCCTTCGTCATCACCGTCGACGAATACCTGACCTCTACCGCCCTCTACTCCGATTTGGTTCTGCCCTGCGCAGGCATCTTCGAGATGGATGGCGTGCTGGCCCAGAACCGCTCCCATTGGATTCAGCTGATGGAGAAGGCGGTGGATGCGCCCGGCGAGGCCAAGAGCGACTTGGAGATCTTCACTGAGCTCGCTCGCCGTTACGACTTCGGCGATGCCTTCGATGTGCCCATGGAGACGCTCATCGGCAACGTCATTGAGCCGGCGGGTATCACCTATGAGGAGCTGAAGGAGAAGAAGGCCATCGACGTGGTGGGCCCCGACTACATTCCCTACAAGGACGGCAAGTTCCTCACGCCCTCCGAGAAGGCCGAGTTCTGGGTACGCTCCTGGAAGGAGGAGGGCTTCGATCCCATTGCCTCTTACGCGCGGGCCGAGGAGGACGCTCGCAACGACAACGAGCTGGCTCGCAAGTACCCGCTCTTCAGCGTTCAGCAGAAGACCTACCGCAGCGTGCATTCCACCTTCAACAACCTCGAGTGGATGGATGAGGTTTGCGACCAGAAGCCGGTGATCCTCATGAACCTCGCCGACGCCGCGGCGCGCGGCATCCAGGACGGCGATGCGGTGGTCGTGTTCAACGACCGCGGCGAGCACCATGGCGTTGCCCTCGTCAATGACCTTATCAAGCCCGGTGTGGTGGGGCTGCAGAATGGTTGGTGGGAACAGCAGGGCGGCTCGTCCAGCCATGTGACCAACGACAAGTGGAAGACCCTCGGAGGCACCCACTGCTGCAACCAGACCCTCGTTGATGTGAAGAAGGAGGCGTAAGGCCATGGCTATCGGATTTTGGATGAACAACAAGAACTGCTACGGCTGCAAGACCTGCTCCATCGCCTGCAAGAGCGAGAAGCAGTTGGACAAGGGCGTGTTGCTGCGGCATGTGACGGCAATTCGCCAGGATGCTCCGCGAGCCTTCGCCTACCTCTCCATGGCCTGCAACCACTGCGAAGAGCCTGCCTGTGTGGCGAATTGCCCGGTAGGGGCCTACAGCAAGCTGGAAGACGGTACGGTGATTCAAGATCACTCCGTGTGCATCGGCTGCAAGACCTGCATCTCGGCCTGCCCCTACGGTGCGCCCAGCTACGACGAGGCGTCGAGCACCACGTTCAAGTGCGACGGCTGCTATGATCGGCGCCAGCGCGGTGAGCTGCCTGCGTGCGTGGCCGCCTGCCCCGGTGCAAATCTGGCCCTCGATGACATGGAGTCTCTGCAGGGCGCGCACGCGGCCGACATCGTGTCCGACGAGAGCTCCGGTACCAAGCCCAACTTCGTCATCACGGTGGATGCGGCCTTGGCCGAAGAGCCTGACGACATCGTGGCCGAGAACCATACGGCGTAATTTTCCTGAGGGCGCCCTTGTCCGCGAGGGCGCAAGAACGGCACGAAGCGCTCCCTCCCCTCCGCTTCGTGCCGCCCCCCTTTTGGAAGGAGGACGAGCAATGTTTTCCCTAGCTTGGAAGAACATCATCCGGCGCTTGGGCGGATCCCTCATGACCGCCCTCATTGCCTTCATCGCCGTTTTTGTCCTGGCCACCTCGCTGGCTGTTGTGGCATCGCTCGAAAATGGACTGAGGCTCTCGCGGGAGCGACTCGGGGCCGACATCATGGTCCTTCCCGCAGGGGCCTCGGGCAACGCCTCGGAAGTGCTCTTTTGCGCCGAGCCGGTCAACGTGTACTTGCCGGCCGACGTCGAGCGAACCGTTGCCGAAACCGCCGGCGTGGAACAGGCAACGCCCCAATTCTTCACGCAAACGGTCAACCAGAGCTGCTGCTCGGTGATCGGGGTGACGCGCGTGGTGGGTATTGACATGGAGACAGATTTCATCGTGGGCCCCTGGCTGGTCGGCGGGGCCCTTGAAGGGGGAGCGCTGCCGCCGGACGGCATTATCTTGGGGGCCGCAGCGCCACCCATCGAAGGCGGCCAAGCATCCATTCTCGGATCGGTGTTTCACTGTGTGGGCACCCTTGAGCCAACGGGATCGAGCGTCGACGAGACCATCTTCATGGATGTGAATGCTGCGCGAACCATTGCGGCCGAAAGTCCGTATCTTGAGAGCGTCTGGCTTAACGTCGATCCCTTCGATGCTATCTCGTGCGTTATGGTGAAGGTGAAAGAGGGAGCGCAGCCCTCGGCTGTGGCAGCTGCCATTATCGAACAGGTGCCGGGCGCTGCAGCGGTATGCACCTCCGATCTTATTGCCAGCGTAACATCCCAACTGGTCGTGTTGGAATCAATGACCCTTGCGTTTCTGGCGGCCATTGTGCTTTTGGCGGCTCTGGCGTTGGCGGGGCGGTTCTCGTCGCTCGTGTCGAGTCGTATGGGCGAGCTCGGCCTGCTGAGGACGATGGGAGTTGGCCGCCTTAAGGTTGCTTTGAGCTTCGTGGTCGAGGTGGGGGTTGTCACGATGGCCGCGGCTGCGGCAGCGACGGCCTGCGCGTGCTTGGCGTCGTCGGCCATTATCGGGCAGCTCCATACCTCGTTTGATTTGCCGGGAGCCCTGTTGGCTCCCTCTGCTTACGGGTGGGTTGTCTGCGCGGCCCTCCTGTTCGCGGTGCTCCTCAGCTTGGTGGCGCTCGTTCAGCCCATGATCGCCCTGATGCGCCAGGATCCCCAGGAAACGCTTGCCAAAGGAGGGTTGTGATGGAACCGTTGTTAGAGCTTTCCGACGTCGTAAAGGAATTCTCATCCCGTCCCCCGGTGCGCCCCCTCGATGGCCTGAGCATGGTTGTGCCGCCCTCGACGATGATTGCGGTTACGGGCGTCTCTGGCAAAGGGAAATCGACGCTGCTCAACGTGATGGGCGGTCTGTTGCGCCCCGAAGCTGGCAGTGTACGGTATCGGAAGATCGACTTGACGCAGGCGACGGCCGCTCAGATCGACGACATTCATCGGCGGGGCATCGGCTTCGTTTTTCAAACGCCCTATTTGTTCCAGGCGCTGACGGCCTATGAGAATTTGGAGCTGGCATTGCGGGCCTCTGGCGAGAAGGTGGTGCGAGACCGCATTTTCGAGATGCTGGAGAAGCTGGGCCTCAGCGAGCGGGCCGAGCATCTTCCCTCGGCGCTATCCGCTGGTCAGAAGCGCCGACTGGTGCTCGGCCGTGCGCTTCTCTCCCATCACGATGTGCTGCTGGCGGACGAGCCGACGAATGACCTGGATGCGGAATGGTCGGAGCGCGTCTTCGAGTTGCTGCGCGGCTTCTGTGCCACCGAGGGGCGGTCGGTGGTTCTGGTGACCCATGACCGCTCCTATGCTGCCCAGGCCGACAAGGTATACCTTTTGGAAGGCGGAAAGCTTCGGGAGGAGGTGACGCTGTGATCACGCGCAGGAGCTTTGTGATGTTAGCGGGTATTGGGGCCATGGGGCTGCTGGGCACACCAGGGTGTGCCGCTCTGACTGAGGAGTCGCCAAGAGATGTAGCCGAAGAGGGAGGGCCGCGTGAGAGTTCGTCGCCGACTCCCCAAAAGGAGCCGATCAATGCCGGCGAGCCATTTTCGGGGGAGATTGCTCCCGGGATGCTGTGCGTTGCGGAGTACGCGACGAACGCTCTTGCAGTTGTCGACGCGAGGGCGGGAGAAGTAGTTGGGCGCATTCCCGTCGGCCGCAATCCGGCTTCGGTTCTAGTTATGCAGGGTATCGTTTTCGTGGGATGCAGCGGTACTGGCGAGGTGACGGCGGTCCCGGTGGCAAATCCGGCCGCTGCGGCTCCCATTCCCGTGGGGCATCAGATTCTCGGGCTGTGTCGCGACGAGGCCCGGGGGCTTATCTATGCTGGCGACTATTTTGTCAACGGCGTCCATGCAATCGATGCGGCGCTGCAATCGCTTGTGAGTACGATGGATCTGAGCTCCTCGGGGTTCAGCGGCCGTACCGACCCGCCGCCTTGCTGCACCATTGAGCCGGGGGCCGGGCGCCGCACGGTGGCGTTGGCCCTGGCGCCTGAGGGGGACGTGCTGTACGCGGCCAACTACGGCACCTACGACGTGGCTCGTATCGATCTTGCGACGGGCGAGGAGCTCGATGCCTTCGACGGCGTGGTGGGTCCGCGGCAGATTCTTGTGTCGGCCGATGGCGGCCAGCTCATTTTGGCCGGCGTGGGCGGTGAGGGCGAGCAGCAGGTGAGCGCGCTGTACGTGCTCGACCGCGCCACGGGCAAGCGGGTGCTCGAGGTGCCCGTGGGGCTCTCCGTGGCCGGAGTGGCGCTTGCCGCCGATGGGCGGCGGGCGTGGGCTATCGCCCGGGACGACGGCGAGCTCGTGGCCTTCGACGCGGCCGATTGGACGGAGACGGGGCGGCTCTCACTGGGCGTGGGCATCGACACGCTGGTGCTCTCGCCCGACGGGGAGACGCTCTTTGTGGGAAACAGCATTGGTGGTCAGGTGCATGCCGTTGACGCGGAGACGCTGGCGCTGCGCACGACCGTGGAAGGATTGGCGGCGCCTAAGGGCCTCGCCGTCGTTGTCTGAAAGGGAGCAGAATGAAGAACGTGAAACTGATCGTGCCGATCATCTCGCTGGTGTGCGCCGCCGTGGTGTGTGGGGCGGTGCTTCTGTGGGCACCCGTCTGCGCGGGAACCCTCGAGCTAGCCAATGGGAACATGGTGCCCATGCGGTGCGCCTACACGGCCAAGGTCGCCGTGCTGCTGGCGCTGGTGCTGGCCGCGGTGGCGGTGGCGGCGCTCGTGACGAAGCGGCCCATGACGGTGGCGCTGGTGCTGCTGTCGGTCGCCATCGTGCTCATGACCTTCGACACGCCGCTGTCCATCGGCGTGTGCAAGAGCGCCGACATGGCCTGCCAGGCCACGGCCGTTTGGCTGCGCGTCGCCGGCGGCGTGTCGGCGGTGGCCGCCCTGGCCGGCGCCCTCCTCAACCCCGACCGCAAGCGCGTAGCGGAGTAGGGCGTCCCTCGCGCTCGGGCCGCAAGCCTGCCCAGGTGCGCTAGGTTGACGATAACCCTCTTCTTCGATATCCTTCTCTATCACTTCGGTGATAGAGAAGGAGTTGTTATGAGCGAGTCCATGCGCCTTTACCATGGGTCGCCTATCCGGGTGCCAAGGCCGTTGTTCGGGGTGGGCAACCCCTATAACGACTACGGCCTGGGCTTCTACTGCACCGAGTCGCTCGAGCTGGCCTGTGAATGGGCGTGCCCGAAGGCGAAGGACGGGTTCGCGAACGCCTACGACCTCGCTCTCGACGGCCTCAACATCGTCGACTTGGATGCCGAGCCCTACGGCACTATCGAATGGCTGGCCGTGCTCTTTGCCAACCGGCAGTTCGACGTGGCGACGAACCTCATGGAGGCCGCCAAGTCCTACGTGGCGGCTCGTTATCCGGCAGAGCTGGGCAAGGCGGATGTGATCATCGGCTACCGGGCCGACGACTCCTACTTCTCGTTCGCTCGGGCTTTCCTGGAAAACCGCATCAGCCTCGCGCAGCTTGAGCGGGCTATGAAGCTCGGCGGCCTGGGCCGCCAGGTGGTCGCGGTGAGCGAGGCCGCTTTCGGAGCCCTCACGTTCGCGGGTGCCGAAACGGCCCCGGCATCCCAGTGGCACGAGAGGCGCATGCGGCGGGACGAGAGGGCCCGGCGCGATTTCGATCGCATTCTGCACGAAGAGCCCTTTGATCCCGCCGGCGTGTACATGCTCGACCTGATGAGGGAGGGCTGAGAGGTGGGGGAGTATCGTTATGCCATCGTCGAGCTGCCTCCTTCGCCTTACGCTCATGATCTGCAGGAAGTGCTGGCGTTCGTTTTCGATATTGGGGTGAACCTGGCCGGCTGCACGGGTGAGCAGGTGGCTCAGGCGTTCATGGCGTCGGGCTTGGCTGAGGAGTTCGAAAAGCAAAATCCGGTATACGTGGCGGGCAAGTCGTCCTATGACCTGTTGCGCATCATGCTACCCCTGCTTCCGTGCGACGAGGTGCCCGCACCGGAACTTCGCTACGACCGGACGCCGGACTTCTGGGCCGGGTGGGCGCTCGCGCAGTACCAGATGACCACGGGTTGCTCCTACCGGTCCATCTTCGCGACCGCCACCTATGACGAGATTCGCTCCATGTATTGGCCGCTGCACGAGGCACCTGAAAGCAAGTTTGTCGCCATCTTCGACGAGATGCGCACCGAGCGCGCGAAGGCAACCAACTTGCGAACTCTGCGCGAGGCGGCAGGTCTTTCTCAATCGCAACTAGCAAAGGCATCGGGGGTGGGCGTCCGCTCCATCCAGCTATACGAGCAGCGACAGAAGGACATCAACAAGGCCCAGGGCATAGCCCTCTACCGCCTGTCCCGCGCCCTCCGCTGCACCATGGAGCAGCTGCTGGAGCGCTGAGGGACGGCCAGCTCTAGCGTCCTTCCGGCTCGAAGCGCTCTACGAGGTCGATGAGCTCTTGGCGTTTGTGGACGTCTAGCTTCACGTAGATGCGCTTGGAATGGGTACGCACGGTGTTCTCGGACACGAACAGAAGCTCGGCGATGTGGGCCACGGTGTTGCCGCGGGCGATGAGCTCGGCCACTTCCGCCTCGCGGGCCGAAAGGCCGTAGAACTCGCGCACGGCCGCCATCTGCTTGGAGAATCGGTCGCGGAACGCGGTTCCATCGCGGGAAGGGGCGGCGGACGCGGGGGAAGACGTCGGCGCGGGAACCGGGGAAGGCTCTAGCGCGGGTGTGGGAGATGGCTTTCCGACGTCCCGCTCGTTCGGCGACGACGCGGGCTCGGCGGGGCAGGATGTGTCGGCGCCAGCGTCTGAGCCAAGGCGTGCCTGCCCGTTGCACGCGAGGGCCAGAAGCTCGATCTCGTTGACGGAGGCGTCGGCGAGCGCCCCGCGGAACCCTCCTTGGCCGATGAAGTACATGATGCCCAAAAGGTACAGGGCCGCCATCGTGACGAGAACCAGGCTCGTCGTGCTGCCGCCGCGCCCGATGCTGCCGGCGATTCCCTCCAGCACCGAGCCGCCCAGAAAGCCCACGTCGTGCAGGGCGTACATGATGCCGCCGAACACGCCGTAGATGAACACCGGGTTGATGCCGCCGTCGCGCGACACCTGGGCGCATTGGATCATCATGAGCATGATGGCCACGCTCCACAGCGCGTAGAGCCCCGCCGCCAGCGCCTCGGCGTAGGCGGCCCCCAGAAGCGGCAGCAGCAGGAAGGCCGTGGTCACCACGGGGAAGAAGACGCGATAGCTTGTGGCCACGTTGATGCGCAGGCTCTTGCCGGCCCACTCCGACAATCGGGGCTGTGGTTCCTGCCATGCTGACTTGGGCTCGGTGCTCAAGAACATGGCGTTCGAGCACACTCAGGTTTGGAACGACGACATTAAGAGCAACCTCACGGTGCAGGAGTGCATCAACTGCCACCACTGGGCGCCGGGCTACATGGAGAAGAACATGGAATTCGGCACCCTTATGCACGCCGTCCACTTCGGTGCGCGCCATAAGGTGCAGTTCGCGGAGGAGTACGGCGGGAACTGCAACAGCTGCCACAATGCCACGGACAACGGCCAGGGCATGGAGATGTGGGACCTGGTGAAGTACGATCATCTGTGGGGCGTGAACAATATCGCAAGCGAGGATCTGGGCGACGTCGACTTCAGCTTCGAGCAGGAGACGACCCAGGACAACGCTTTCTCGTTCGAGTGGATGCACGCCTACTACGACCAGATGCGCCACGGTGCCGGTGTGCTGGGAACCAATCTGCCCCAGAGCCTGTTCGACAATTGGGAGATCACCATCGACGGTCTGGTCAAGGCCCCTTATACCGCTACCCTGAAGGAGCTGGTTGACGAGGCCGAGAAGGCTGGCGTGGTCGTCGAGAAGACTTCGAAGATCGTCTGCAGCTGGAATATGGTCGGCGGTGGCGGCATCTCGAACGTCAAGATCACGGGCATTCCCGTCAGCTGGCTTGTTGAGAAGGCCGGCGGTATCACCGACGGAGCCAACGGCGTGCGCGCTATGCGCGCCGATGGTTCTTCGAGGCGCTCGTTCTCCCTTGATAAGCTGAATGCCAACGAGGCGCTTCTCGTCTACAAGATCAACGGCGAGCCTTTGGGCGCCAAGCAGGGATATCCGTGCACGAACTGGGTTGAGGGCGTGGACGCCCAGGTGTTCTCCAAGCAGATCAACGCCTACACCGTGGCCGACGATTGCCCGCCCGATTTCGGCGACTCGAAGTACTGCGCCGAGAATTACGACGGAAGCCCCAACGGCTGGTTCGATGAGAACGGCGTCATTGTGAACCGACCGAACGCGACGATTCTCGATGTGCCGGAAGGCCTTGTGATTGAGTCGGGCAAGCCCTTCGACTTCCATGGCTACGTGGACGCTTACAACGAGCACATTTCCCAGATGGAGTTCTCCTTCGACGGAGGGGAGACGTGGACGGCCTTCGATCTGGCCGACACCGACCCGAATCGCGTGGTGTGGTGGCATCTGCAGTGGACGCCGCCCGAGCAGGGTGCCTATCGGCTGACTGTGCGCGCAACGACGGCAGAAGGCAGCGAGAGCAAGCAGACCCATACGGTGCTCGTGAATGCCAAGGACGTGCTCCCCTCCAAGGAGGACACGGTTGTGCTGGAGACGACGAGCCTCGTGCCCCCGCGCGCTGCGGCGGCAGGCGGCCAGAACTAGAAGGGGAACGATCGCGATGAAGAGATCTCAGAAAATAGCCTCGAGCGCTATGGGCGCGCTGCTGCTGGCGTCGGGGGCGGTGGCCGGTTTTTCGAACGGCATTAAGCCTGCTCCGGCACAGGCCGACGAGCCCTTGTCGCCGACAGGCGTTGTGCATCAAGAGGGCGCCTACACCATCTCGGCCGAGCTGGCCAACCTGCTGGACGACAGCTACACGCGCATTGCCAACGTTCAGGGAGCGTTCGAGTTCAATCAGAAAGGGACGACGCCGAACGACGAGCTGTTCAACGTGTTCGGTACGGCTATTCTCTCCATGTGCTCGAAGCCGGCCCAGGAGCTCGTTGATGCGGGCGAAGGCCAGGCGAATTTCTTCGTGAACGTATCGGGCGATATCCAGAAGACGTTCTCGGTGGATGTCTCCGAGCTTGATGACGAGCAGGGCGTTCTCATGGGCTGCTCCTGCATGACGGGCTCGCCGTTTGGGCAAGCCTACGTGGTTGGCGTGCCGCTGGCAAGCGTCGTGGAGATGGCCGATTTGGAAGAGGGCGTCAATACGGTAACGGCCTACGGCGCCGACGGCTTCGGTCAGCCGCTGCCGCTGCGCTACGCTTTGGAGAAGAATGCGCTGCTCGTGTACCAGGTGAACGGCCAGGAGCTGAAATCGACGGCCGATTCGTCCCTTCAGCTGTGGATGCCCGAGACGGTCGCCCACTATTTCACGCGCAATATCGTGGACATTTCGCTGACGCGCGAGGCGGTAGAGCCCGAGGTGCAGGGGGTGGAGCCCACCTACCGTAACAAGATCGAGATAGCCAACAAGGCGGAGGAGAGCACGTTCTCCGTCGGTGATCAGGTGAGCTTCGAGGGCGTTGCTGACGATCTGGGTAGCCCTATTGCCGCGATTGAGTTCTCGTTCGATGACGGAGATACCTGGACGAGCTGCCCGACCGACGGCGCCACGGCAGACAAGTGGGTCAACTGGAGCTTTACGACCAGTTTCGATCAGCCGGGCGACTACCATATGATCGCCCGTGCGCGAACGGCTGACGGGGTTGTGTCGCCGCTGTCGGCCTCGCTCGATTTCACGATGCGGTAAACGCAGTCTCTGCAACCCTCCCCAGCGCTTAGGGCTCCCGGGCATGTTCCAATGTCCGGGAGCCCTCGCTTTTTCAGGCCCTGTGCGCTCCTGCGCCCGAAGGCTCGCGTTTTTGCCGGGTCGCTGCTCGTCGCGCCGCCGGGGTGACGCGACTGCCGGAGTGTCGCAGTCGCCGGGCGCCGCAGTCGGAGTATTGCGACGCGGGCGCTACGCCGAAGGATCTTGCGCTTGTTCGGCCTCTTGCCGCGCCTCGGCCAGCAGCAGATCAACCATGCGGCCGTAGCTTCTAGTGCCATCTTGCTGCTGGTTCGCTTTCAGGTAGGCGTTGTTGGCGGCGTTCGACATTTCGGCTACAGGACCTTCGAACTGTCGCAGGTATTCCGAGCGCGCGCGACGATCCGCTTTCACCTCTTCCGACAGCTTGTCGTTTACGGTCACGGCTGTGTCACGATCCGCCTTGACGAGCGCCGAGAGCGCGTAGTCGTAGGCGAGCGAGTAGCCGCTGTAGCGTGTCAGCGGGTCACTTGCGTCCTTGCAGGCGAGGTACCCGATGAAGTTCGCTTCGTCTTCGCGCATGAAGCCGCATTGGTGGGCCATCTCGTGCCCCATGGTGGCGGGGATGGTGAAGAACGGCCCGTCGGCGTTGATGTTCGACTCCACGGTGAAGGGGAAGTACATGCCGGCGATGTCGGCGTAGCTCATCAGCTCCGAGAAGAGCACGGGCTTGGGAGGGGAGTACAACGGACGGGCGAGCGCCGGATAGCGCTCGGCCAGGGCCTCCATGTTCGCGACGGTCTCGTGGGAGTAGGTCCAGAAGCCGCCGCGGGATTCGGCGTACTCGTCGGGAATCGCGGCCGCATCGGCATCGGTTCGGGCGGTACCTTCGGCGCCCGTCGTCGCGTCGCCGCCATTCGGCTCCGATTCATTGATCGCGACAGCCGCCGCAGTTACCTCGGCGCGCGTCTCATTCAAGTTAGCGGCCAGGTTCTCGCAGAGCGCTGTCAGCTCTGCAGTGGAAGATTCCCTCAGCTCGAATCCGGCGTCCTCGGCAAAGGTGTAGCGGTAGTAGTTCAGCCCGCACATGAGGGCGAAGATGCAGTAGGCCACCGATAGCACGGCAAACATTGTGGCGACCGCGCGCCACAGCACGAAACGTCGCCGACTGCGCCCACGTACAAAGGCGACGAGGTAGAAGCCGAGCCACCCGATGCAGAACGCGAGTGTCGCCACCACGACCCACTGCGCCACCGAGAACGGCGCCAGCGACGGCAGAAACCCCCACGCCGACGACAGCCACGGGTAGACGCCCCGCGAGAACCACGTCTCGGTGAGCGACGGATTCGCACTCGCCGCCCACGTCAGCAACAGTGCTGCAGCGCCGGGCAGCAAAAGCCAAAGCCGCTTCAGCCGGTATGTCGGTGTTTTCTCCATAAGCGCTATTATGCAGATACGCGAGGGGGCAGGCAAAAGAAGACTCATATGGTAATGATTTTGTTTCCGCAAAAATCCTGCGCTTTTGCTCGATAGCGAGGGTTCTGCTATACTTTCCGCGCTATTTCGGGACGTGGCGCAGTCTGGTAGCGCGCCTGCTTTGGGAGCAGGATGTCGCAGGTTCGAATCCTGTCGTCCCGACCATGAATTTAGGCTGCGAGCCCTGCCGAGCAATCACGTTTGGCAGGGCTCGTCTTTCCCTTACCAAAAAGCTCACCGAAAATAAAGAGCAGTTGGCCGAATTGGAAGTGACAAATAGGGAACGTCTCGTTTGCGCTGAGACAACCAAAGCCCCGGGCACTTGGAGCGACCCACAAGTTGTGGGACAGTAGGCGATGTCAAACACAACGGGCCTTGATACGACTTGGGGAAGCGAAGCTCTCGAAGCCGCGAGAAGTCTTGTGTGGCTGGCGCGTTTCTATCTGTATCCGATCTAGGATAGGAGAGCTTCTATGCAAGGAGTAAACGTCAAAAGCGAGATCGGCAACCTCAAGAAGGTCATTCTTCACCGCCCCGGCGACGAGCTGCTGAACCTCACCCCCAATACGCTTGAGGAGCTCTTGTTCGACGACATCCCGTTCCTCCCGGTGGCCCAGGAGGAGCACGACGCCTTCGCGAACATTCTTCGCGGCGAGGGTGTCGAGGTCGTGTACCTGGAGGACCTCATGGCCGAGGTGCTGGACGCCCATCCGGAGCTTCGCGAGAAGTTCCTCGACCAGTGGATCTTCGAGGCCGGCATCCGCACCGACACCTACAAGGAGATCATCAAGGACTACATCAACTCCAACTACGCGGGCACCAAGGACATGGTCATGAAGACCATGGCCGGCATCAACCTGCAGGAGCTGCCCCAGAAGGACACCCACCTTTTGGTGGACATGGTGTCCGACCGCTGCAAGCTGGTCTGCGCCCCGATGCCGAACCTGTACTTCACCCGCGATCCGTTCGCGATGATCGGCAACGGCGTGTCCATCAACCGCATGTACTCGGTGACGCGCAACCGCGAGACCATCTACGGCGACTACATCTTCAAGTATCATCCGGAC
>OLRX01002014.1_pt1 | contig 13797 bp, 9 predicted proteins | sample 1672991 | NCBI WGS metagenome assembly OLRX01 (sample SAMEA3136744, study PRJEB25190) | human gut metagenome | biome: human gut; feature: human-associated habitat; material: faeces | place: Austria | collected 2013
ATATCGTCAATGCCACGCTCAATATCGTCAAGCTGTTCCTGAAGCATATTGTACTGCCGTTCAAGGCTCATCGGCACTTTTTCAAACTGACTGTGACCGATGATGACCGCATCGTAATCGCCTGTGGCAATCCTGCCGCAGAACTTTTTACGGTTGGCGGTTTCAAAGTCCTGCTTCCGTGCCACTAAGATATTGGCACTCGGATACAATCGCAGATACTCGGAAGCCCATTGCCCCACAAGATGATTTGGCACAACAAACATAGACTTCTCGCATAAACCGAGCCGTTTACTTTCCTGTGCGGCGGCAACCATTTCAAAGGTCTTGCCTGCTCCTACCTTGTGTGCAAGGAGCGTATTGCCGCCGTAAAGGATATGGGCAATGGCGTTGACTTGATGGGGTCGGAGCGTGATTTCTGGACTGATACCGCCGAAAGTAATATGGCTTCCGTCATACTCACGGGGTCTGACAGAGTTAAAGGTATCGTTGTAGGAACGGACAAGGCGGTTTCTGCGTTCTGGGTCTTTCCATATCCAGTCCTGAAACGCCTGCTTAATGACTTCCTGCTTTGCCTGTGCCGCTGTGGTTTCCTTATGGTTGAATACTGCCTTTTTGTTACCGTGTTCGTCATACACATAGTCAAAGATACGCACATCACGCAAGTTCAGCGTGTCCTCAATAATACGATAGGCGGAAGCCCTTTTTGTACCATAGGTGCTGTCCGCCTTGACATTTCCGTAATCGGAACTCTTATTCTCAATAAACCAGTCGCCGTTCATCGCTGTGTAGCGTACCTTGATTTTGCTTTCCGCATAGCTTGACGGAGTTAGAAGTTCCATAACAAACTGCTGAATATCCTCCTGCGGTATCCAAGTAGCACCAAGCCGCACGGAGATTTCGCCCGCACTCAAATCCTTTGGAATCACTTTCTTTAGTGCTTCAGCGTTGATAATAAGCTCTGGGTCTACCTTTGACGCCGTTTCTGCAATCACAAGTTTGTTGCGGACATTGCCAGACAGATATTCGTCTGCGGTCACATACTTTGCGGGTTCAGAGTGGGGTATCTTAAAGATAACCCCCTGCAAGTCACGGATTATCTCTGCCTGCTCCTTGCTTGTCAGCTCCTCCATAAACGGCAAATCAACACGGGCTTTCTCTCCGATGGAGATTGCCAGAGCTTCGCTTGCCGTTTCCACAGAGGTTACGGCACGGTGGGGTTTGATTGTCCGCTTGGAGAACATATCGGCTTTCCGCTTGAAATTCCCCTCATCGTCAAGCACCTCCAAAGAGCATAAAAGGAAGTAGCTTTCATCTGAAGCAAAGGCAAGATAGTTTCCTCGGCTGTTGATAAGACCGTACTTTTTGGTGTAGCTGTCATATAAGCGGTTAAGGTTTTCCTGCTCGGTGCGTATGAGTTCCTCTGGATAGTCCTCGGTCTGGTAGGATATGAGCTTCCGCACACAATCTCTGATTTCCACCAAGCCTTTGACACGGTTCTCGGCAGTCATAGAAAGATTGGCAGGTGTCATCACATCGTTTTCACGGAAATACACCTTACCGTTGACCAGAGTGTAGGAGAAGTTTTTGACACTTGGGTCGGCAGGGATTACCTCGTCCTGCTCATCGGAGATTTCGTCAATCTCATATTCTGGAATCTCGCCGCTGATGTTCTGCACCGCTTCTTGGAGCTGCTCTGCAAGGGAAATATCCTTTTTGGCTTTACAGGCTGCGTCCATCTTTCCGAAGCGTGTGCTTTCCATTACCATATCGCCCATAATCATTTCTGGGTGCTGCACAAAATAGCTGTTCATCGTGATGCCGTTCTCATCGGTATCAAGGTGTACCCAATCTGGCTCTATATCCATTACACGGTCACGCTTCTGTAAAATGAGAATATCGCTTGTGACCTCTGTGCCTGCATTAGCTTTGAAAGTATTGTCGGGCAGGCGGACAGCTCCCAAAAGCTCGGCTCTCTGTGCAATATATTTTCGCACCTCTGGACTCGCTTTATCCATCGTTCCCTTTGAGGTAATGAACATCACAACGCCACCGGCACGGACTTTATCCAATGCCTTTGCGAAAAAGTAATCGTGTATACGGAAATTCTGGGCATTGTATCGGCTGTCATTTACCCGAAAATCTCCAAACGGCACATTGCCAAGCACCACATCAAAGTGGTCATCTGGGAGCTTTGTTTTCTCAAAGCCCTCGATGGCGATATTCGCTTTCTGGTAAAGCTGCTTTGCAATCCTGCCCGTCAGCGAATCTATTTCCACGCCGTGGAGCTTTGAGTTTGCCATACTGTCGGGAAGCAGACCGAAGAAATTGCCTGTGCCGCAGGACGGCTCCAAGATGTTGCCCTCGGAAAAACCAAGTCGGTCAAGTGCTTCATACATTGCCTTGATAACAACAGGCGGGGTATAAAAGGCGGTCAGCGTGGATTCCTTTGCGGCACGGTATTCCTCTGGGGAGAGGGTCACATACAGCTCCTTAAATTCATTTGCCCAAGCTGCATTGTTTTCATCAAACGCCATAGACAGACCGCCCCAACCGACATAGCCTGCAAGGATTTTTTGTTCTTCGGGTGTGGCAAGACGGTTTTCAATCTCAAGGTCGTGTAAGAGATTGACCGCCGCCATATTCGCCTTGAACTTTTCCTTTGCTCCGCCAACGCCCAAAGTGTCCTCGGTAATGCGGTAGTTATTGCGGTCAGCGGTAACGGCAGGAGCTTTTTCTTTTTCGGGAAGTGGCGAAGCCTGCTCCTGTGCTTTGAGCCATTCACGGACACGGGGCAGTTTCTCCACACGGTTAATCGGGAAGCCTGCTTCGTTCTGGAATGTGATGTCACGCATCGAAACATCGCCGCTGATTTCTCCAATGCTTTCAATGACATAACGGCGGTTATCAAGTGTGATTTCCTTACCGATGAGGTCAGCATTATCCGTTTCACGCTCGGCATCTTTCGCTGCAAACAGCTTCGTGATATGCTCGGCACTATTTAAGGTGTCGGCGTATTCCTGTGCTTCTTCCTCGGTTTCAAAGGTCTGGTAGATACCGCCCACATCGTAATATTGGTCTTGCGTACCCTCTGGTGCGGCATTGTTCCTTATGATAAAGGGGTCTGCAAAGGCATCAGAAGTCTGCTCAACGGTATAGTGGGGAAGCTTTTCTGCCCGAAGTGCCGTAAGGTCTTGTATCAGTTGACGGCAGGTTTCCGCTTCCTCGGTATCTTCTAATTCTTCCGTCCAAGTCTGCAACTCCTCAATATAGCTATGAATGCTTTCAGGATTCGTAAGGTCGCTGCTGATTTTTCTGATGGCATCTTCATCTGTTTCTCCAACTTCCAAAGCGTCCATATAATTGTAATGGTCAACATTCTTCGTAAAATCAACCAGACGCCCTGCAAGGGTCGTTTCCTTATCCTCAGCAGATACAAACCATTCCTTTTCGGTAGCCATAATCTCGGCAAGGAGCGTTTCGTCCTCTTTCGTCAGCTCGGTGTGCTGCTCCAGATAGGGAATGAACTTCTCACGCCCGAAACGCAGGCTTTCCATTTTCTCTCGGTAATAATCCTCGCCCTGTTTCTTCCACTCTGGGATAAACGGACAGTTCGGGGACAGGCAGTAATCATAGTAATTTTTGATATGGGCAATCAAATCCCCCTCGCCGTCGCCAATGTCAAAGCGTCCGTCATAGTGGATGTCCTCTCCGTCAACAACAGCGGAAATCTCAAAGTCGGTCTTGTGATACCAACCGATATTTTTATCGCCCTCACGCTCACGGTGCTGTTTTTCATCCAGAACGCCAAGCAGCTTATTCCCAAGAGCAAAGCTCAAATTGGTAAAGCGGTCATTCAGTTTCCTGTCATAAAAGGCAGGGTGTTCCGAAAAACCGATAGAGAATGTTAAGCTGTCTGGCTTTTTCTCGGAGAGTGTTTCTGATTTCTGCCTCTCGGTAACGACTACTTTTAAATGGTCGTTTGCAGCGTTTTCCTTTAGCTTTTCTTCAAGGTCGCCACGGCTGAACTCTTTGCCGAACAGGGGGAACTCCACATTTTGCAGAGAAACGCTGTCCTCGGAAATGGTCACCACCTCATACTTATCCGCACCGATATACACCACATCGTCCTCGTGATAGAGGTAGTGCAGAGGGTGCAGCTCCAAAAGCTCCTGTCCGAAACGCCACGCATTACTGCGGCTGTAAACATCGCCCGTCTTACCCTGTACCAATTTCAAGAAATCAATGAGCTGCTGAACGGTGGCAGGGTTGGATAAATGCTGTTCCATCTGCTCGGCAGTCACATTGGAAAGGTCTGTGCGTTCCACATCGGAGAGCAGATTCTTCTCATATCCGTCCAAATCTCTGATAAAGTCAGAAAGCCTTAACGCAAGGGTATCCCGTTTGTCAGCAGGAGGCAGGTCACGCTTGGCGTTGATAAAATTCTGCCGCTGTAATTTTCTCTGGGTATCAATCTCATATTGCGGAGCTTCCGCCTTTTCCAGATAGTCGGGGTAATGCTCCTTTTCTTTTGGATTGAGGTAACGGTCATTCTTTATCAGCTCACGCAAGCGTTTTTCTACCTTAGACCAAGATAAAACAAGGTCGTGCTTGGTATAACTGCCGTTTCGGTCAATGGCGATTCCTTTGCCGTCATACCAACAATGTCCGTTAGCACCGTCTGAAAAGGTATGGGAAAGGCTTCCCGTACCATATTCCTTTTTGAAAAATGCGATATTGCTCTTGCTGTCCTCAGCTTTAAGGAATTGGCGGTAAATGCGGTATTTGCCATCTTGAACGCCGCTTCCCTTTACCAGAACAGCGTCAATATCCTCCTGTGAAACGGAAAAAGCAGAGGATTTTTCGTCCTCTGCTTCAGCAATCATTTCAATCTGTTCATCTACGGTAGGAAGATTGGCTCTGACCTCATCTTCATTGGCAACGCTGTCCTGCGGCTCTGATTCCTCTAACTGTAAATCAGTTCGCTCAAGATGATTTCCTCCGCCTGACTGCGGATATTGTTCATCAGTCCGACCCACTGCATCGGTGCTTTCTCTTTCAGTTCCTCCGTCACGCCCTGCTCCTTTGAGAGCTGCTTCGTCAGAAGCTCCAACCTCGTAAGTGCCATCTGTTCGGTCTGGTAAAGATGCTCGTTCAGTTTGCCCGATGTCAGCAGATTGAGATAGGTCACTCGCTTGTGCTTCTCCAGATAATCCCTGTGCATCAAAGCGTACCTGCCAAGCTGAATTTCTGGCTCTGTCGGTAATGTTAGGTCGGGAATAAGGTAATCCCCCTGTTTCGTGTAAGTGATTTCGCTCATTATCATTGCTCCTTTCGGGTTGTTTTCTGCCCACATCATACTGCTTTCGGGCAGGCTGTGCAAAGGTGCGATTCTGGCTTCGCTCCGATATTTGCACATTTCGGACGGTCTGGGAAATCTCTCTAAGTGCCATTTCGGAAATATCGCTTGCGGCAAGTCCGATAGCATTTAGAGTAGCAGGGGTATTGAAATTCACGATGTCGGAAAAATCATCACGTTCAAAATACATAGCTGTATCCAGACCGCAGCGGCTCATCAGCATAAAAGCAACGCTGTTTACCGCAAGCCGCTTATACATTACCTCTACATTAAAGTCGTCCAGTTCCTCTAAAAAGCTGTCTTTCGTACAATCTTTAAGCTCTGCCAGATAGTCGGGCAGGTTATCCTCCACAGCATTTTGAGCTGTCTGCATCAGAGCTTCGCCCAAATCGTTACTCTCTAAATCTCCAAACCTGTCGGAGAGCCGTTCAATGACCGCCTGCTCGTATCGCTCATCCATCTGCCATATCGGAACAGGGCGGCTGTTATATCCCTCGTGGGTATCGGAAATGTCAAAGTAGTATTTGAGGGTATTCCTGCGACCTTTCGTATCAAACACCGCTATGCCTTTGCTGTTCTTATTGACCCACCGCTTAAACTGCTTATTCCAAGTTTCAAGGGTGGTTACAGCGGTAGCATCGGGGCGTTGTGCGAAAATCAAAAGCTGTTCGTCAAAGCGGCATTTATAGTTTCGGCAGGCAGAGGACAGAAAGCTCTGCCACGCCTGCGGACTTTTCGCAACCGACACGCCTGTACGCCGATACAGCTCTGTGATTAGCTGATACTTTGCAGCCATTTTCTTTACACCTCCTTATTATATTTGCCCCATCATCAAGCAGGGGCATAGCCGATTTTATTTTGCTCCATTCTTTGTATGAAGTCTTTTGTGTCATAGACCACACCGTCAATTTCTGCACGGCTTTCATCTACATAACGGCAGAGGACACACTGCGTATCGCCGTTTCCAGAAAACAGGCGGAGTACACCGCCATCGGGAACGGCTGCAACGACTTTATCCTCACTATCCTTAAAGCGGATAATCTGTTCACTCATTTGCACCACCGCCCAGAAAGGAAATGACCTTGTTCGCCTTGATACTCTTTTGCAGGTCGTTGATAATGGTAATGTCCGCAACCGTGATGCCCTGCATAGAGAGAATATCATCCATTGTCATTGCGGAAATGGCTTTCTCATCGGTAAAGCCTGCTTCAAAAATCTTATTCAAGACTTTCACTGCTTTTTGATTTACAGTCACTTTCTCAATCCTCCTTATCGTTCCAAATTCTTATGCTTCGGTGCTTTGACCGCCTGCGGCTCGGCAGGTATCGGCTCATAGGTCGCACCGTTTTTCTCCATACGCTCGGCAAACTCACAGATATGATAGAGATTATTGCCGATTTCGGTATGATACTCGTCAATATAGCGGCAGGTGCGTTCCGACTTTTCGCCCCAAGCGGTAGTAATACGAATTTTACCGCCGTCTGGGATGCGAAACAGCTCCTTGTAATGAGGGTCAATAAAGCGGATGCCTTTTTCCGCATTGCTGATGTGCTTATCAAGCCATTCCTTGACATAGCAATAGCAGTAAAAGTTATAGTCGCCCTTTGTGGGATTTAAGCGGAGCAGATAGGAGTGCTTTTCGGTATCCACTCGGAAGCCGTACTCAGTGCAGTAATTTCCCTTAAAAGCACTGTCGGGAAAACGCCTTGCATACCCGCTCATTGCAGGACGGTTTTGAAGCAAGCCGTATTCTTCGGAACGCAGAGCATTGATAACCTCGTCAAGCTCTGTCTTAAACTCGTCCGTTTTCCATTGCGGTCTGTGGTCGTTCCAAGTGGTGTAAAAGCCATAACCGCCAGAGTCGAAGTCGCCACGAAGATGACCGATATTGCCTGTCTGTCCTGTTATCTGCATACTCTGGGAATAGGTGTATTTCCATTCATTCGGTGCAATCGCCCGTATCTCCATATCAGCGTTCCTCCTTACTGTGGGGCTTCTTTGCCTTTTCCTGTTTCTTGATTGCGGCAACCGCTTCCTTTGCCCAATCGGGCATTTTCTCTGGCTTGATTTCGCCTAACACATCGTATCTTTGCCATCTGGCTCGCTTGCCGTCTGCAAGGCAAGTACCAAACACCGCCTGACCTCTGCCGCCAATCGCACCGTGTCCGCCGTCCACCAATACAAGCTGATAAGCGGAGTGCTGATACTCATAGCGGTTAAGCTCTGTATTGATAACCACCACCTTGCCGACAATGCTTTCGCTTCGGTTATCGGGAATACAATCGTCTTTCGTAAACGGAGTCATATCAAAGTGGAATCTGGATTGCTCCTCTTTGACAACCTCAATCTGTGCCTGCACTCGGTCAGTAAATATCTGCATTGCTTCCAGATAGTCGTCCGTACCCACCGCTTCTGTTGCCCACGCTGCGGAAAACGGATTATCATAGGTGCAGCAGCAGACCATAAAGGGGTATTGGTCTGCTTCGTTTACGCCGAACACAACCTCTTTTTTGCCGATATGGATACTCTGTTTGACCTCATAATCGCCAAGCATACGCTTTTCTTCATTCTCCATCGGACTGCTCCTTTCTTCGTTTTTTCTCGTTCTGCTCGTCTAAAATCTTTTTGATACAGACATCGCAGAAAATAACTGACCCGTCCTTATATCGGGGATAAGGGCAGGTCGTACAGTCATAAATCTTTTTCTTATCGCTCACGGTCATCACGCTGCCTTTGCTTTTTCGGGGGCTGATTGTACGGCATATTACACTCGGTTTTATACCGTTCCTTCAGCTTTTCTCTGGCAGAGGACAGCTCATTACAGTAATAGCCCCAGAAATAGTTGCTGCCGCCCTTACAATACCAACAGACATACGGATTAGGAGCTTTTGGGTTATGACCGATGACAAGCTCGTTACTCCCGATAGTACGGCTCTCAATGATTTCATAACCGCCGTTGATGCGTTTCTCAGCGTTCATATACATTCCTCCGTTCTTTGTGCGGCATATCCATATACTGTTGCAATTCATTTTGACAGGGAACATAAAGCCTGCCGTTTTCCACACATCGAAAAATATCACATTTCTTATCTGTAGAAGCGGCATAAAAATCATCATAAGAATAGGGGAAACGCTGGCTTCCTTTTCCGTAATAATCGGTAACAAAAAAGCCAAGCTCCCTATCGGAACGCAGCTTGCGTATTATCTTATAAAAATCATTTTCCTGTTTATTGAACTGCCGTTCTGGAATAAAATGATACCCGCCATATTCAAATACTTCATTCTGCATCATTGCCCTCCATCTTTGGCATATTTCCGATATGCCTTTTCCTGTGCGGCACGGAGCTTCTGCACACGGACGCTCCCCATAAGCTCTGGGAACTCTGCTTGCAGCTTCCGCCGTGTTCTGCCCACGCTTTCAAAGCTCGGAAGCCCAAGATAACGGTATTGCAGCATTACCTCCGCAAAGGGCATTGCCCCCGTGCCTTTCAGACAGGTGTTGCACACCTTGAGGTAGAGAGTCATATCATCATTTCTGGCTTCCTCGTCTTTTTGCAGGATGGCTTTTACCTTGCCCTCAATGGTCTTGAGATTTCTCATCGCATACCTCCATATATGGAAAGGGGCGGCATTTTCAGCCGCCCCAATCGGTTACTTTTTCTTTCTGTTACGGATGTTGAGCCAAATACAAGCTCCGATGATAAATGCCACAAGCACTATGGCGACAATCGTTTTCGCATCCATTCCTTAGTCCTCCTTTTTCTTTCTGTTTTTAAAGCCCACAAAGCCGAGTACGCCTGCACCTGCAAGGGAAATGACCGCAAGGCTTACCCAGAGAGCAGGATTGAAGTCATCGCCCGTTTTCGGGGTATCTCTGAACTCATTGTGCATCTGGACAACCGTGGTCGCATCCACCTTGATAGTTGCCTGTTTGTCGGCAGGCAGGATATATCCTGCGGAAGCCTTGTCGTTTACTTCGGATACGGTGTATTCGCCAATCCTCAAATCTTCAATGAAGATTTCGCCGTTTTTATCGGTTTTAAAGGTCTTGTCATAGTCCGTACCTGTGACTCTGAAAGAGAAGCCCTCCAACTTTCCATCAGAAGATGTCTTGACGATTTTAAGAGAGCCAGTCTGTGCGGCGTTCACAAAGCCTTTGCCTGCTTCATTTTCCACCACATAGGTCTTGCCGTCCTCCTCAATAGATACGGTATAGACCTTTTCATCAAGGATAAAGCCTGTCGGTGCAGTTTTCTCACGGACGAAATATTTGCCGTATCGGAGTTCTTTCATCTGGTAAATGCCGCCGTCAAGCTCACTCATTTCGCCAATCAGCTCATCGTCCTTATCAAACTCGCCGTTTTTGTTGGTATCGGCAAATACCTCAAAGACAGCACCAGAGAGCTTGTTGTCTGGATAATCCTTATCCACCTTTGTCAGCTCAATGTTGCCCTGAATGAAGTAGTTGACAAGCTCGATTTCAACAACCTCGTCCACCTTGCCGATTGTTACGGCGATTTCTTCTTCGGAGAGTACAAAGCCTTTCGGACTTTCGATTTCACGGATTATCCAAGTTCCATACGGCACTTTTGCAAAAGAAAAACTACCGTCATCTTTTGATGTGGTAGTCTGGATAGCGTTTTCTTTTGTAAATTCCTCTGTGCCTGCCTTAAAGATACCGATGACCGCACCGCCTAACGCCTTGCCGTCCTCATCTGATTTCTTACCGCTGACAGAGCCGTAAATGATGTTGTTCTCAATGGCTTCGCCGTCATTTGCTGTGATGTGGACGGTTGCAGTATCCTGTCCTTGATATTCAAAGGTTACAGGGTATTTCTGGTCGCTTATGATATATGCGGAGTTGGTGGAGATTTCTTTGACATAGTAGCTGCCAAACGGTAAATCGGTTGCCGCCTTGCCATAGCCGTTCTCGTCAAAGGAGATAATCTCAATCAGACCATCGGCAGGGAGTACCGTACCGTCTGCGGCGGTCAAGTCCTCTGCGGCATACAAGCCAAAGGTTACATCAAAGATTTCCCCATTGCTGCCGACACCGTAATCTTTATCCACCTCAAGGCTCTTTGTAAGGTCGATTTCCACACGCTGACGCTCGTTATAGAAGCTCGTTGCCGTTTCGGTCACAGCCACATCCTGACCTGCATACACAAGCTCAACCTTGTGGATTTCCTCATTCAGCACCATACCGTAAGGAGCTTCAATTTCCCTGACCTCATATTTTCCAAGATACAGTTCCTTTGATTTTGCCGCACCGTCTGCACCTGTGGTAACGGTATCCACAACCTCGCCTTTTTCTGCTCGGAGTGTTCCGTCCAGAGTGTAAATATCCTCGGCTGCGGTAATCTCATAAACTGCACCCTCCAGACCGCCGACTGCGTAAACAGGCTGATACAGACCGTTATTCTCGGATACGGAGCTGAACATCTCGCCAGACTTGGAAACGGTAATCGTGCCTTTCTGTGCCAGATTGGAGCGTACCACCTCAATCACGGTAATACCGCTTTCTTCGGTGGAATCAGATTGCTCTACATCAAAATAGACAGGCTCGGAATCTAAGACATAACCATACGGGGCTTGCACCTCTACAAGAGAATAGCCCTTGCCGTATTCCAAAGTCTGGGGCGTGATGAGATAACCGTCCGCCGTGGTGTAAAAGGTGTCAATAGTCGTTACTTCGGGGTAAGTGAATGTCATTGTGATGAGGTTTCCATTCGGGTCATAAAGCTGAAAGCCTGCACCTGCATACGGAATGGTGTTGCCTGTTTCCGCATCTTTCTTGACAATCTTGATATAGCTTTCAAAGTTGGCGTTGTTGATTAAGAAACGGTAGGTCTGACCGTCGGCACTGATAAACACATCAAAGTCCTTCATCAGCTCACGCCCCTCCCAACCAGAGGTCTGGTGGACGGTGTAGATACCGTAAGGCATATCCTTTGTCTGGGCAAAGCCGTTCTCATCACAAGTGAGGACATCACGCTCGGTTTCCTTTGCGTTTTCAAAGCTGCCTGCTGATTTCAGATAGCCCTCAAAGGTCGCCCCGACTTCGGGCGTTTCAATCTGGGTTTCGCCGTCATCGGTGTGCTTGATAATGGCGATATTACCTTTGATAACCTGCTCATTCACATCATTGGCAGTAGAGTTATATTCCACGGTATAAAGCTCTGGCTCTGCTCCTACCTTGTGGATAGTCGGGTCAAGCAGATAGCCCTCGGACGGGCTGATTTCTCGGATAGTCCAATCATCACCGCAGACATAATACTCTGTGGTAAACTGCCCGTTGTTGTCTGTGGTGTAGGTGTCAATGAGTTCTTCGCCCTTGTAGATACCGTAAACCGCACCTGCAAGAGAAGCATCGCCCTGCGGTGTGCCTGTTTCCACATCCGTTTTTGTCACGGTCACATTGAACTTTTTCAGCACATTCACAAAGGTACGGCTTGTAACCTTTTCCCATTCAATCGGTGCTGTCTGGGAAGCAGGAACAACATAGCGTACTGCGGTATCGACTTCCTCCACCACATACGGCGTATCGCCGCTGATAAGGACATTCGGGAACTTCGCTACACCTTTTTCGTTGGTCACGGCGTATTCGTCAACAGGTAATCCGCTTAGGGATGTGCCGTAAAGGTGGAACTTCACGCCCTCCACCAGATTGTCCTCGGAGTTCTTGATAATCTCCAGAGAGCCTCGCTTCAAGGTGTTATTGAAGTTTACGGTGGTGGTCTTTCCGCCGATAAGGGTCACGGTCTGGCTTTCCTGCGGCTCATAACGGTCAATGGACTGCTCCGTGATGGTATAGGTGGCAGGGAATAAGCCCTCTACGCTGATATTTCCGTCCTTATCCGTTGTCACGGTTTTGTTGAAGTTGTCGCCCTTGATATTAAACTGTATGCCGCCGACAACGCCGTCCTCAGAAGTCTTTTTGAGGGCAATCGTACCTGTCGGCGTTTCAATATTGAGATATGCTGCCACGGTATCGGCGTTTTCCACGCCTGTGACGACATCCTGCAAGTTCGGGTCGCCGTAAGCAATCATCTTGGCACTTTCACTCACAGTCGGCACACCGTTTCTCTTTGCCGTAATGCGGACAGAGCCAGAAACGGCAACGGCAGAGCTAATAGTCAGCTTGTTGCCAGATTTTGATACCGACACATTTCCGTCAGAGCTTGAAAAGCTGTAATCGGAAAGCACACCGTTCTTGTCCGTCAGCGTGATGCTGTATTTACCGTCTTTGTATGCAAGCTCTTTGGTAATATCATTTTTGCCACCCGACATAAAGCTCGGAATGGTGTTATGCTTACTCATCAGCGAAACAATCTGGTCATAGGCTGCCTTTGCTCCGCTGTTAGGATAGTTTGAGCCAAAATGCAGGCTGTACGCCTTTGTGCTGTTCTGCTGATAGGAGCCTGTGGCTTCACGGCAGCCCGTTACAAACTCCCATACAAGGGTCTGTGTCGCAAGCCATTTCTCATCGTCCGTTCCAGACAGGTTGTTTCGGTTGCCCTGATACCCATAAAGCAGGGCAAGCCCTACCGCCTTTTTCTGGTTTGCAGAAAGGGCGTTCCAAGTGTCTGAGGAAGCCTTTTTCAAGGTGTTTCCCGTTTTCAGCGGCACGCCCGGCTGAATACAGAATCCCACATCGCCGTCCACAAACATACGGTATTTGTATTCTCCCGTACCGCCTGCGGTATAGCCGTCAAAGACAGCACTTGCATTGTATCTCATCGCATTGCCGCTGCTGTCATAGGTGTGGGTAAAAGAAATCGTGCCTATATCACCCGCAGCAAACGCCGTTGTCGCAGGCAAAACGGACAATGCCGTGACCGCAGCCATAAGAGCAGCCGCAGCCTTTTTGAATAATCTACGAAATTTCATCGTTTACCTCCTGTTATTGTTGAATTGAGTTTTCCTTACTAACCGAAAAAAGCCGCCTGTTGGCAGCTCATATATTTTCTTTTTTCGGATAGTTACTGGTAGTAGTTAGGGGGAGAGGTGTGGAGAGGGGGAATCCGAAAATATGGCTATCCACCGCAAACAGGCAGACCTCGCCCTCGGTGTGTGGCTATCGTTCACGGTCTTTGCTCCGCTGCAAATGGCGGTTATAAAACTCCAACGCTTTCACAACAAAGTCCGATTCCTGTCCTCTGGGTACAGACTTGGGGATGAGCTTGGTTATCCGTTCATCACGAAAGGCAGGCTTCTCCCTCTGGTTTGGTTTTTCCTCCTCCATAATGGATTGGATAATCTCGTCCGTGAGCTTATTATCCTGCATAAACTTCTTCATTTTGATAGCCTGTGCAAGTGACGGGGTAGCATCGCTGTACTCCATAGCTTCAAGCAGAGTGTATTGCTGTTCTTCGGGCAGATAAGAGATTTCCACCGCAGGACGAAAAGCAATCTGCCTTTCATCTACCATTTGCAGGATT
>OLRX01002018.1_pt1 | contig 13758 bp, 4 predicted proteins | sample 1672991 | NCBI WGS metagenome assembly OLRX01 (sample SAMEA3136744, study PRJEB25190) | human gut metagenome | biome: human gut; feature: human-associated habitat; material: faeces | place: Austria | collected 2013
AAATCCATATGGAAGAGTTATTTTTTATGATAGAACTTTTTACTCTCAAGTATAAGAGAAACAGCGATAAAAAAATTGAAAAAACAGGGATTGTTTATTTCAGAACGATAGATAGAGGTGAGTATACAAATTCTGATTTGAATACAATTCTTACAAGGGATATTGGAGATAAATTTGGAGAACTTTTTCAATATATTGCAGAGAGGCGTCAAAGAGATACTTCGGATGAGTTATTTGTTCCAGATAATGATACAGAGTATAAGGAATTAAGCCATACAAGTTTTTTGGAATGTGCTTTAAGTTTTGAAGGAGAGTATGATCGTACACAAGAAACAAAAATAGAAACTAATGCAGAGTTCCAGCAAATAAAGCAATTAGCAAATGATGTGGTGGTTGACGAGTCCTGTAAATTAGTGGATCAAGAGGAAAGCGATTCTTTAAAAGAAGAATTATTGGAATATATAAAAAAGAGGTTTGAAAGTGCTGCTGAAGAATTAAAAGAACAGCAAACATCAAGAAAAAAGAAAGACAAAATTGTAAAATATGCAAAGAAATTATTAGATGACCTTGATAAAATTGATTTTTCTTTAGAAGAACAATTTAATAATGTGTTAAAGAAGTATGCAGATATTTTAAATGATTATAAGAAAATGTTAGCACAGCGAATGAAAATTCGTTTTGAAGGAAACATCAATTTAGGTCAGATATTTTCTAAGATGCGAAATGAAATAGGACATGGACACCCGAAAGACATAGAGGATATTCACGCCTATACATTTCAGTTAGCCAGATGTATGATATATGTTATGATTTTAGATAATACTGGAATTTCACATGATGCAATAAAGCGAGTAATTCATAAGATTTTTTAGAAAATAGGATTTAAAGACAGAAAATGCACTTAGGAGAAATCTTAGGTGCTTTTCTTATATTAAAAATCCGAGGAAAGGAGCATACAAAAATTGAATAAAGTTTACCGTCACTGGTGGCAATGGCTTATGAACGAACCATAGCCGCCTTTTTTATTGCCCAAAAACAATAAACAGGAAATGGAGGATTGCCATGAGAAAATATGACGTAATTTCCGCACTCTCCGAAGAAACATCAAAGAGGGTGACGAGAAATGAAGAAAGCTGGAAGAAATATCTGAACACAGCATCAAGGCTCTACAAATACCCGTTCAAAGACCAGCTCCTTATCTATGCCCAAAGACCGGACGCCACAGCTTGCGCTTCCATAGAAATATGGAATGAAAAAATGCACTGTTGGGTAAACAAGGGCGCAAAGGGGATTGCACTTCTTGACGAAGAAGGGAGTCCATACACCGGACTGAGGTACGTTTTTGACATATCGGACGTGCATAAGGCAAGGCGCATCGGGCGTTTCCCTCAGCTTTGGGAGATGCGGGAGGAACATCAGGAAGCGGTTCTGAACCGTCTGGAAGGGATTTATGGAGATACTAACAAGGAAGCAGGATTTACAGACAGGATCAGGGAGATTGCTTCCCGGATTGCACAGGACTGTTATGGGGAGCTTGCTTCGGATATGGAATATCTGAAAGAGGGAAGTTTTCTGGAGGAACTGGACGAACTGAATATTGCTGTTCGTGTCCGGGAAACGCTGGCGGACAGCATCGCCTACACCGTCTTAAAGCGGTGCGGCATGGAAGATGCGGAGCTGGCAGAGGAAATCCAGTTCCCCTATATCCATGAGTTTAATACAATCGAAACACTGTCGCACATCGGTGACAGCATATCCGATTTATCCAAGCCTGTGCTTATGGAGATTGGCAAAGCAATCGGGGCGTATGACAGGGAAATCGCCGGAAAGGAAGCATCAAGAAATTTTGCCGAAAAAGGACTTGCAAATACCTCTGGCACACGCTATAATGCTTTAAAGCGTGAAAGCAAAACGGAGGACATACAACTTACCACACAGACCGGGAACGCCGGGGAAAGGGGAAAGAATAATGAATCTGACTTACGAGAAGAACGGGGATTATCTGATACCGATGTTAAAGATGGACGAGCAGCCGGAGGGGACGCTCACGAAATACGGATTGATGAGGAAGAATTACTTACAGGAACACAAGAAGGGGATTTACACCGGGCTTCTGCTGAAAGGGAAGCTGAAAGAGCATCTTCTGACCATTCAGGAGCAGGCGGAGCAGAGGATGGAACTGCTGACCGGGCAGATGATGAAGCAGGAGGGAGTGACGGAAAAACTCAAGGCAGAGAACCAGATGCTCTGGGTTCAGAAGATGAACAGCATCAGGCACTCGGCGGAGGAAATCGTGCTGAGGGAACTGGTATACAGCCTGTAAGTGAAGGAGCGACTGAAAAAACTGAAAATAAGGATTTACCAGAGCCGGACAGTGGAGAACCATTGCCCGGTCTTTCTTTGTCCGGAATAGGGAAAGGCATCTTGCAGTTTGATGAATTTATGGTGCATAAATGCCCGGACATTGCCGGGGTAATGCTTTTCGAGCCGGATAAGGATAAACAGACGGAATATATCAAAAACAGTTACCGGCATAAAGAATTTACCGAGTTTTATGCAGGGGAGGAAAGAGCCGGGTACAGGGCGGACGAAAACGGTCTGACCGTCTGGAGGGGAAGTTATTTAAACCGGACAGCGGAGGCATCTGTATCATGGGAGGATGTGAGGGACAGCATCGCCTTTTACATGGAAAAGGGAGAATATCTGAAAGAAGGGCAGATACCGCAGTGGGAAGAACCAAAGGAAACGGAGGTTTACCAGCAGCTTAGTTTATTCCCCACCATAGAGGAACAGATCGGCACGATAGAAGCGGCGCAGGCAGGAGAGAAATATACCATGCCCGCCGCTTTTTCTCTGCCAAAGGAGCAGCTTGAAGCCATTTTACGCACAGGGGGCGGACGGGATAACAGCAGGAGCCGCATTTATGCCAAGTACCAGCAGGGCAAAACGCCGGAGGAAATGGCAGAGTTCCTAAAAAATGAGTACCGGACTACGGGGAAAGGCTTTGATTTTGGCAGCAATCCCATATCCGTCTGGTTCAATGAATCCGGCATGAGCATCGGCTATGGGATGTCCGCAAAGGAAAATCCGGTTGCGGTGATGGGCTGGCAGGAAATAGAGGGTGTTGTCCGTTCTATGGTGGAGAATGGCTCTTACATGGGCGCAAATGAAGTGTTCCTTGTGGATGCGGTGGAACGCCAGCGGGTGTCAAATGACCTGTTTAATTTCTTTTGGGACGGTATCGGGGAAGCGCCGGAGAGCATACCGATTAAAAGCCACAACCACCCGGAGAGCATGACAATCCTGTGTGAGCTTTTATCCACACAGGAGGGGCGTGATGTCACAGCCGGGGAGCTTTCCCACGCAAAAGAGCAGATTGAAGCCGGGGAAAAGCAGATCAGGTGGCGGTATGTAAAAAAGCCGGAGCATCTGCTTTCAGAGATTGCGGATTTAAGTACAGAGAAAACGGAATACCCGGTACAGGACAGTGTAGAGGTGCTGCATGAGGATTTTATTACACAGGATGAGATAGATGAGCGTCTGACAGGCGGCAGCAACTATCATCATGGGCAGTTCCGTATCTATGAGTATTTTATGGAAGGGCATGACAGGAAAGAAAATATTGCTTTCCTTAAAAATGAATACGGGACGGGCGGCGGCGCTCCCGCCTTAATCGGTTCAGACCGGAGCGATGAATGGCACGATTCCAAAGGAATCAAACTGGGGAAAGGCAGGATAGGCGATCCATACGCAAAAGTGCTTTTAAAATGGAACGTGGTGGAGAAGCGCATCAGGGAGCTTGTCAATGCGGATAAATACCTTACGCCGAAGGGCAAGGAAGCCTTTGCACAGTACAAAAAAGAGCAGGCGGAGGAAGCCATGCGCCGGGAGCAGGAAAAGCTGGAGCATGGTGTCCGGGTAGAATGTAAAGATGCCATAGAAAAAGCGATTGCGGAGAAATTTGACGGTTACACCCTTCCGGGGGATGCCGCAGAGGGCGTTATCCGGCAGTATGGGAAGGAACGTGTGGAAATCGTCCTTGCAAACACAATCATGCACTTATCCCATGACGGGCGGTTTTCCCCCGACAATAAGGAGTGGGCAAAAAGCCTTGCCCCTTCCGCTGACTGGCAGACCAGGGATTACCTCGTCACGTCCCACCCGGCTGTGCTGGACGGTTTTACAAACCAGACAAGGCGGTACATAGAGCGTGACAGGGAGCCGGAAAAAATTGCTGTACCGGAACAGGAAGCGGAAATTTCCGGGGAAAAATCCCAAAGTCCCGAACCGGAAAATAAAGCCAGCGACAATGAAAAAGCGCTGATGGAAAGGCTTGCGGAGATGTCCGCTGTGGTAAAAATCTGCGGTGCGCTTTCTATGAAAGATGTGGTCGGCTGGAATGAGGATACCGGGGCGGTTGCCATAGAGGATGACAGCAGGAGTTTAGAGGGCAAGGCGGTCTATGATACTCTGTTTTTAGAAGCTACTGATTATGTCCTGATGCAGTCATTAAGCGGCAATACGGAAAAAGCGGTGGAAATGGATGCTCTGCTGAAGGAGGCACAGAGGTATGCGGCACGTTATGAGAGCGAGCCAAAACATCAGAGGGAAGGATACGCTGCGGAAGTTTCTGAAGCAGAGCTGTCAGAAGAAAAGAAGGAAGAACCTCTCACGGATGCCGAGCCGGAAAATCTGACAGAAGAACCAACACGTTTTACGGTTACGGAAACATCAGATGCCTTTACAGAGCCTTATGCGGTATGGGACAGTGAAACACAGGATTATTATGTAACAGGCGATGGCACAGTGCCGACATTTTCCACACCGGAGGAAGCGGATGTTTTCTGCCAAAATCTTAACGGAGATTTACAGGGGAAAGAAGCAGAAAATATGGTTACAGAGCCGGGAACTGTTTCAGAATCAAAAGATACTGCTGAAAAAGATGATTTCCCCGACATTGACACACAGGCTATCCGGGAAGGTCTGGAAAAAGCGGGCATTGTGGACGGGCAGGTTGTAGATGAAAATGCTTTGGAAAACAGCCCGTTTATCCAGCAGGTCATGGGGGATGTGGAAACTCTGACCGGGGGCAATCCGCCAGAACCGGGGAAGGTTTCAGGAAAACAGCCGGAGATTGATAAATCAGGCGCAGTCAATTATCATATCTCTTTCAACGAAGCGGAGAACACAGGAAAAGGCTTTGCGCCGAAAGAGAAGTTCCGGCAGAACGTGGAAGCCATACGAACCCTTGAAAAGATTGAAAGTGAACGCCGCACTGCCACACCGGAAGAACAGGAAGTTTTAGCAAAATATGTGGGGTGGGGCGGTCTTGCCGATGCCTTTGATTCTTCCAAAGCGAACTGGGCGAATGAGTATCAGGAATTAAAAAGCCTGCTATCCCCGGAGGAATACGCTTCCGCAAGGGAAAGCACGTTAAATGCCCACTATACAAGCCCGGTCATCATTCAGGCAATCTATGACGCTGTGGGGAAAATGGGATTTACCAGAGGGAATGTGTTAGATCCCGCCGCAGGCATCGGGAATTTCTATGGCTGTCTGCCGGAGAAAATGGCGGGAAGCAGGCTCTACGGGGCGGAACTTGACGGACTTACCGGGCGCATCGCAAAACAGCTTTACCCTCATGCGGACATTCAAATCACAGGCTTTGAGAATACCAGTTATCCCAATGACTTTTTTGACGTGGCGGTGGGAAATGTGCCTTTCGGACAATATAAAGTGTCTGACAGACAGTATGACAAGCATAACTTCCTCATACACGATTATTTTTTCGTAAAGACTTTGGATAAAGTACGTCCGGGCGGCATTGTTGCCTTTGTCACTTCAAAGGGGACTATGGATAAGAAAAACCCGGAAGTGCGGAAATACCTTTCACAGCGGGCGGAGCTTTTAGGGGCAGTCCGGCTTCCGAACACAGCATTTAAGGAAAATGCGGGTACGGAGGTCACTTCGGACATTTTATTTTTAAAGAAGCGTGACAGGGTATTAGACATTGAACCGGACTGGGTGCATCTGACGGAAAAAGACGGTATCGTGATGAACCAGTATTTTGCAGACCACCCGGAAATGGTACTCGGAAAAATGGAGATGGTTTCCGGGGCGCATGGCATGGAAAGCGCCTGTCTGCCGGATACTTCCCTCCCCCTGTCGGCACAGCTTAAAAATGCGCTTTCCTATGTGGAGGGCAGCATCGAGCAGGCGGATTTCAATGAGATTGATGATGAGCTGGCAAGGGAGAACATACCCGCCGATCCGGAGGTGAAGAATTACAGCTACACCGTTGTGGACGATAAAGTGTACTACCGGGAAAATTCCATTATGAAGCCTGTGGACGTGTCAGAGAAGGCGGAGCAGCGCATGAAGGGCATGGTGGCGATCCGGGACTGTACGCAGGAGTTGATAAATTTCCAGTTGGACGAGTACCCGGATGATATGATTAAAAACAAACAGACGGAGTTGAACCAGTTATACGATGATTTCTCAAAGAAATTCGGTCTGATTAACTCACAGACCAACCGGAGGGCGTTCAATCAGGATTCCAGCTACTGCCTGTTATGCTCCCTTGAAAATCTGGACGATGAGGGGAATTTTCTCGGCAAGGCGGATATGTTCTCCAAACGTACCATTAAAAAACAGGAAGTCGTGACGAGCGTGGACACAGCCAGCGAAGCACTGGCGGTATCTTTAAGTGAGAAGGCGGGCGTGGACTTAGCCTATATGTCACAGCTTGCGGACAAGAGCGTGGAGGAGATCACAAAGGAGCTTGCCGGGGTAATCTTCCAGAACCCGGTCACAGAGGAATGGGAAACCGCAGACGAGTATTTAAGTGGGAACGTGCGGGAGAAGCTGTCAGTGGCGAGAACCTTTGCGGAAAACCACCCGGAATATGCCATTAACGTATCCTCTCTGGAAAGCGTACAGCCGAAGGAGCTTGACGCATCGGAGATTGAGGTGCGTATCGGCGCAACATGGATTTCCACAAAATATATTGAGGACTTCATGCGTGAAACCTTTGAAACGCCGGGATACCTGCTTGAACGTAAGACAATGGGCATACAGTATTCAGGCGTGACCGGGCAGTGGAACGTGAAGGGGAAAAATGCGGACAGGGGAAACGCACTTGTCAATATGACCTACGGAACAGGGCGGGCAAACGCATACAGGATTTTAGAGGATTCCTTAAATCTGCGTGACACCCGTATTTTTGACATTGTGACAGAGGACGGGAAAGAAAAAAGAGTCCTCAACAAAAAGGAAACCATGCTTGCAAGCCAGAAGCAGGAAGCAATCCGGGAAGCCTTTAAGGACTGGGTGTTTCGTGATCCGGAGCGCAGGCAGGATTTATGTGCAAAGTATAACGAGCTTTTCAACTCCACCAGACCGAGGGAATATGACGGTTCGCACTTAAAATTCCCAGGCATGACACCGGACATTGTACTCAGACCGCACCAGCTTAACGCTGTGGCACATCAGTTATACGGGGACAATACGCTGCTTGCCCATTGCGTGGGGGCAGGCAAGACCTTTGAAATGATTGCGGCAGCAATGGAAAGTAAAAGATTAGGATTGTGTCAAAAGAGTTTATTTGTTGTGCCGAACCACCTGACGGAGCAGTGGGCGAGTGACTTTCTGCGCCTGTATCCGGGTGCGAATATCTTAGCGGCAACCAAGAAAGATTTTGAACCCGCCAACCGGAAAAAGTTCTGCTCCAGAATCGCAACCGGGGATTACGATGCTGTGATTATCGGACATTCCCAATTCGAGAAAATCCCGCTTTCCACCGAAAGACAGATGGCGATGATTGAAAGGCAGATAACGGAAGTTGAGATGGCAATCGAAGCGCTCAAAGCGGAAAATGGAGAGCGATACTCCATTAAACAGATGGAAAAAACAAAGAAATCACTGTCCGCAAGGTTGAGCCGGTTAAATGATTCCAGCCGGAAGGACAATGTTGTGACCTTTGAACAGTTGGGCGTGGATCGGCTGTTTGTAGACGAAAGCCATAATTACAAAAACCTGTTCCTCTACACAAAAATGCGGAACGTGGCGGGCATCGCACAGACGGAAGCGCAGAAATCCTCGGATATGTTTGCAAAGTGCCAGTACATGGACGAACTGACCGGAGGGAAGGGCATCACATTTGCGACGGGTACGCCAATCTCAAATAGCATGACGGAATTATACACCAATATGCGTTATCTCCAGTACAACACCTTACAGCGATTGGGGTTAGGGCATTTTGACAGTTGGGCGGCATCATTCGGGGAAACTCAGACAGCCATAGAACTTGCGCCGGAGGGTACTGGATACCGGGCAAAGACGAGATTTGCGAAGTTTTTCAATCTTCCAGAGCTGATTGCGTTATTTAAGGAGAGTGCCGACATTCAGACGCCGGATATGTTAAAGCTGCCTGTGCCGGAAGCGGATTATGAAAATATCGTGTTAAAGCCGAGCGAATACCAGCAGGACATGGTTCAGTCACTTGCGGACAGGGCGGAGGCAGTCAGGGACAGGAAAGTGCAGCCGAACATCGACAATATGCTGAAAATCACCAACGATGGAAGAAAGTTAGCGTTAGACCAGCGGCTCATCAATGATATGCTTCCCGATGAAGAAAACTCCAAAGCCACAACCTGTGTGGATAAGGCGTTTGAGATTTGGGAGCATACAAAAGAGCAGAAATCGGCGCAGCTTATCTTCTGCGATTTATCCACACCGAAGGGAGATGGGACATTTAACGTATATGAGGACATCAGGGATAAGCTCATGGCGAAGGGAGTGCCGGAGCAGGAGATAGCTTTTATCCATAACGCCAATACGGAAACAAGGAAAGCGGAGCTGTTCGCAAAAGTAAGAAGCGGGCAGGTTCGTTTTTTGTTAGGCTCAACCGCAAAAATGGGAGCCGGAACCAACGTGCAGGACAGGTTGATTGCGTTACACCACCTCGATGTGCCCTGGCGTCCGTCCGACATTGAACAGCAGGAAGGGCGGATTTTAAGGCAGGGCAACATGAATGACAAGGTGAAAATATTCCGGTATGTAACAGAAGGTACGTTCGATTCGTACAGTTGGCAGCTTATCGAGAATAAGCAAAAATTCATCGGGCAGATTATGACGAGCAAATCCCCAGTCAGAAGCTGTGAGGACATAGACGAAGCGGCTCTCACTTATGCCGAGGTGAAGGCTCTGGCAACAGGCAATCCCTACATAAAAGAAAAGATGGATTTAGATATTCAGGTATCCAAGCTAAAGCTGTTAAAGGCGAACCACACCAGTCAGAAGTACCGCTTAGAGGACAACATCGTGAAGCACTACCCGGTGCAGATTGCTTCCATGAAAGAACGCCTTGCGGGGTATCGTGCCGACATTCAGACCTACGCACAGAATAAATTCCCGGATAAAGACACTTTCTCCATAAAAATCGGGAACCGGGTATATACGGACAAGAAGGAAGCCGGGGCAGCGCTGATTGATATGTGCCGGAGCGCAAAACAGCCGAATATGGCGGTCACAATCGGGGAGTATCAGGGGTTCAAGATGAGCGTTTCCTTCGATTCGTTCTTTTCCAAGTTTACGGTGAATTTAAAAGGCAGCATCAGCCATGAGGTGGAAATCGGCACTGATCCGTTGGGAAATTTGCAGAGGTTAAGCAACGCCTTAGAGGGCATGACCGGGAAAATGGAAACGGTGGCGCAGAAGCTGGAGAACGTGGAGCATCAGCTTGAAACCGCAAAGGTGGAGGTCACAAAGCCATTCGCACAGGAAACGGAGCTTGCGGAGAAACTGGAACGCCTGACAGAGCTAAATGCCCTGTTAAACATGGACGAAAAGGGCGGCGATGGGATTGATATGGACGATGAGCCGGAGAATGACGGGGAACAGGAGGAACTTGATACAGAGGAAATGGGGCATGATGCGGAAGCGGTGGCGGATGCGCCTTTTAAGCCCCAGATAAACCGGGCAGTATCAGAAAAAGTGGCAGAGCATGGGAAGGAACGTATGCTGGCGGACAGTCCGAGAGGGCGTATTTCCGTAAAAGAGAAACTTGCCGAGATGCGCCAGAAGGCATACGGGCAGAAAGCGCCGGAAAAACCGGATATTTCAAAAGGTAAAGGGAAGGAGGAAAGTTTGTAGTTAATAACGGAGGGCAGTCAACATCGACTGCCCTTTAAAAATAACTATAAAAATATATGGAATTTAGAGGAGTTTATGGTAGAATCAATATGTTGATAAAGTTATAAATATAGGAGGAGCTTAACATATGATTTTAAATATTGGTTCTAAACTTATGGATGGTGATAAGAGAAAATATATTTTAGATGATATTATCGGTCAAGGAGGCTTTGGTTATGTATATAAGGCTCACCGAGAAGATGATGGGAATATATTTGCAATAAAAACAACATTGCCGTCTTTTTTTGACAAAAGCTCAGAAATTGCATTTAAAAATGAGATTCAAGCAGCACTAAAAGTTAGTGGCGATAATGTTATTCGTTATGAATTTGCACATACTGGAGAAAAATATCCGGAATTACCACCATATATTATAATGGAATATGCGGATAATGGAACATTACGAGATATACTAAATCAACGTAAAAGGACAAACTCATTTTATAGCACAGAGGAACTGTTTGGTATATTTAGACAATTGGCAAATGGAATGAGCGATATTAATTCATTATTGGTGCATAGAGATATTAAACCGGAAAATATACTTTTGTGTGGATCAGTGCTTAAAATTACTGATTTTGGCTTGTCAAAGGTTGCTGTTGAAAAGACGAGGACAATAACATTTAAAGGCGGTGGAACACCTTTGTATATGTCACCAGAAGCATGGGATTACAGTAAGAATACAATACAAATGGACATTTATTCAATGGGTATTATTTTTTATGAATTAGCTGCATTAGAATATCCATATTCACCAATGCCTAGAACACAAGAAGATGCAAAAAACCTACATTTATATTCTCCGATTCAGAATATAACGAATTTTAATTCTAGGCTAGATCCCAAAATAACTTCTATTATTAATAGAATGTTAGAGAAGGTTTCTAAGAAAAGATTTAAAAGTTGGACTGAAATAATACAATCTTTGGAACAACCAAGTAGTTTAGTTTCCTCTCTTGACAATATAGTTGCAATGGCGGTAGCTACTAAAAATAGTCTTGATTTGCAACGTCAAAAGCAGGAGAGTGAATTGCGTAAACAGGCAAAAGAGAAAGAGGATTTTCGTAAATTGGTGCATTCTCAGTTTGATAATACAATAATATCAATATTAAAAAATTATATTGATAAAATGAATGAAGGGTACGCAGGGGTACATAAAGCACAATTAGAGTATAATAACGATATAATCCCAAGACAAAATCATATTTCGTGCAAATTAATAGCATTAGAGGGTAAATATGTAGATATTAAAATTGAAATAGTATTTAAAGAAAACCATGTACGAAAAGTTCCAATAGATAATTTTTGGAGTGGAGAACGACAATATAGAGAAGAAGAATATATTCCTCAATATCGGGGGAAAAATATCATGGCATTTGGAGAAATATCCAATTCAAAAGGATTAGGATATAATCTGCTTTTGGTTGATAGTGGCGAGATTTATGGTGATTGGCTCATTATGAAGAATAAGAACAATTTAAGTTATATGACACAAAATAAAGAGCGAAGAGAGCCTTTTGCATTTGACTTAGAGGAATTGCCAGATGAAATTAATAAGGTGCAAGTTACTCACTTGTATACATCAGACTTTGAAGAGTATAACGATGAAGAGTTTATTAGTCTGATAAATATGTTAGCGATAATGTAGTGGATGCTATTTTATGAAGTATATAATCTCAGTTTTCATAATTTAATAACAGCGATAATGACAGAAAGGAGATAGAACGAAATTGCAGAAATTGAAACGAATAAGGGCAGTAATATTCACTCAAATGTAAGGGTAAATAAAGATAGTATGCTGAGAGCAGCCAGAAATGGCTGCTTTTATCATGTTCAAAATTAAATGGAGGTATCAGAGAAAATGGAAACAGCAGGACAGAACACAAAACAGTTCATGGAGGAAAATGACGTATTAAAGCAGTTCATGGAGCTGCTTAACCAGCAGAACATGAAAGAGCAGTCACAGGATTTTATGGGGATTTTCTGGTATGTGGCGGGGATGCAGGTACAGCTTTCCGCAATGGTGGATGAATTACAGGGCGTCCGGGAACAGCTTTCACAGATGCAGGAGAAACAGCCAAAGCCTGTTACGAAGAACCTTATGGAGAAAGTGTCGCACCTTCAGGAGAAAATCACGAGCCTGTCGGAACGCCTGACAGAAGCAAGAAACCGTCTGGTGGAAACAGCGGCACAGGCAGTCAACGCTTTTAAGGAAAAAGGCAGGACGGAGATGTGCAAAGTTCTCCAGAAAGGAATTTCTGGCATGAAGTCCATGCTTTCCGGCTACCGGGAACGTCTGGTTGACGTGATGACGGACTGTGAAAAGACAGCCAACCAGATTGACAGCATCGGGGACGAATTGAAGCAGATTAGGAACAGCGTTTCCAACGTGGGCAGGCTGTTAGCCGGGAAAGGCACGAAAGAGGTATCGGACGAAAAGCCGGGTGTCGGTCTGACAAGGGCAGCCAACACGCCTGTAAAAAAGGCAGTAGAGAACCTGCGGAAGAAGATTGACGGGGCGGATCAGGCGTTTGAAAAGCTGGATCGGCTCTCTGCCCGTCTGGATGCCGGGAAGGAAGCGGAGAAAGGAGGGCGGGTGTCCGTAAAGGATAAGCTGTCGCAGATGAAGGAAAAGGCGGGACAGCAGAAAAAAGCGCCGGAGCCGGATAAGGCAAAAAGCAAAGAGGAATGTTTATAAAAATATCAGCGAATAAAAATATCCAAAGAGGGGGCAGACAGGGAAACTTATCTGCCCCCTGTTTTTATGGAGGAAAAGGAGAGATAACCATATGGCAGATGCAAGAACTGAAAAACAGAAAGTAAAAGAAATAACGGACAGGCTGGAGGAAGGCTTGAAGGAGCTGTTTGAGGGGGAGAAATATAAAAGCTACCTGAACACCATGTCAAAATTCCACAATTACAGCGCAAACAATATCCAGCTCATAGAGGAACAATGCCCGGATGCGACATACGTTGCCGGGTACAAGGCATGGCAGAGGAATTTTGAACGCCATGTAAACAGGGGTGAGAGGGGTATCCGTATCCTTGCGCCCTCACCTTATAAAATCAAAGAGGAACAGGAGAAGATTGATCCGGTCACAAATGAGCCTGTGCTTGACCGGGACGGGATGCCTGTCACGGAGGAAGTGGAGATAAAGATTCCCGCCTTTCGTGTCGTGACAGTGTTCGATTATTCCCAGACGGACGGGAAAGAGCTTCCCGGACTTGGCGTGAATGAACTGCATGGGGATGTGGAGCGTTACCGGGATTTTATGGAAGCGTTAGAGAGGGTTTCCCCTGTCCCAATCCGATATGAGGAAATGGAGGGTGACAGGAAAGGATATTTTATTGATTTAAGCCGCCCTATCGCCATTAAAGAGGGCATGAGCGAAGCGCAGACCGCAAAGACCGGAGTCCATGAAGTGGCGCACGCAAAGCTCCATGCAAGGGAAGCGGAGCAGGATACGGAGAAAGCAGTCTATAAAGACCGGGAAACCAAAGAAGTGGAAGCGTTATACCCATGTTTTTATAATGTTGATTTTTTATATTATTTCCCTTAAATCCTCA
>OLRX01002020.1_pt1 | contig 13733 bp, 13 predicted proteins | sample 1672991 | NCBI WGS metagenome assembly OLRX01 (sample SAMEA3136744, study PRJEB25190) | human gut metagenome | biome: human gut; feature: human-associated habitat; material: faeces | place: Austria | collected 2013
CGCATGCAAGCGGGGCAAAAGCAAACCTCGGTTCCTTAAAAATGCTTGGAGATATTGGTTCCATCCTGGAGCTGCTGGGAATGTTTTATGTGGTTCTTTCGCTGGTGGTGAACAGCGCGGTATTTGGCCTGGACCTTGTGGTGTCGGGGATTCCGGTGGGTACGATAGCGGTTGCTTTTGTCATCATCGGGTTCGCGGTGAATTTTATTTTCGGGAACTATGAGACAAGCATTTTGCAGTCCGTCCTGGACAGCGTAAAGGATATTGTTTCCATGCTGTTAGGCGTTGTCAATGTATTTTCCGACATCGTTTCTTATATCCGCCTTTGGGCGGTGGGACTGGCCGGAGCGGCAATCTCCGCGACGATCAACGATATGGTCAGCCCGCTGCTGGGACATTTTGTCTTTATTATATTTGCCGTGGTCGTGCTGGTATTCGGCCATGGGCTGAATATGATTTTGAACGTATTGTCTGTGATCGTTCACGGCATCCGGCTGAATACCCTGGAGTTTTCCAACCATATCGGCCTGTCGTGGAGCGGCCATAAATATGAACCATTTGAAGAGAAAAATTAAAAATCAAAGGAGATTTTGCTATGGATATCGGATTAATTGGAACTGGATTGTGTATGAGTATTGCGGCCATCGGTTCTTGTATTGGCGTTGTAATCGCGGGAACCACCTGTATCGGCGCATGGAAGAAGTGTTATATGAGCAATAAGGCAGCTCCCTTCATTCTCACTTCCTTTGCGGGCGCGCCTCTGACACAGACAATTTATGGTTTCCTTCTGATGCAGACCATGCAGGGCTCAGCTGCGGATCCGACGCTGAAGCTGTTCCTGGGGCTTGGCGCCGGCCTGGCAATCGCTTGCTCAGCGGTGATTCAGGGAAAAGCCGGAGCGGCAGGCGCGGATGCCATGGCTGAAACAGGAAAGGGCTTTGCTCAGTACATTACCGTTGTGGGTCTTTGCGAAACCATCGCTCTGTTCGTGCTGGTATTCAGCATGGTTGCACTTGGGTAGCAACCGCTTAACTTGGCCGGAGGGCGTGTAAAACAGGAGATTTGAGGAACAGGAAGGGCTGTGCCGGGATGGATTCGGCAGCAGCCCTTTTGCCTTCCTTCTGCCATTTTTTCGATGCAAAAAGTGTTCCTACTAATACACTTTTTCGTCGCAATTTATGCTGCGCCATGGTATACTACTCTTGCGATGTCAGGCTCCCAAGGCCGAAATTTCCGGATTGCAAAAAAGAAGATGGACTTGTGAACCTTCCACTGTATGCGGTGGAGGAATTCAGAGGAGTTTGAGACACAAAATTTGGATGGGCGAGGGAGGCGGAGAGGGTGCCGGCATATTTTAATTTATCACTGGAATTTGAACGAGAGAATCTTTATCCTGATTTTATGGAAGATTTTTTTGAGTTTTTGGAACAAACGGGGCTGCGGTATCTGTCGGGTTATTGGGGGGCAGAGAAAAATTCCGGGGATGAAATCATCCGATGGAATCAATCAAAACTGGAATAGGATTTCCAGCTGGGTTTTACAGAACATTATTCTCATGATTATAAACAGGTATTGTATTCTTTCCGTGGATATTCAGAGGTAAGAGGGTTTTGGATGAATCAATATCCGTGCATGAAGGAGGGGGAAGTCGTTTCGGCAGAGCGGGAAATCAGATAAAAACAGAGATTTTGACAGGAGGAAGACAATCATGAAAAATCAACAGAAACAGTATCACAGTTATCAAAGAATGGCAGCGGCTGTTCTTTCCCTTATCATCTTGCTTTCCATTCTGATTACAGGCTGCAATGGAAAAAGCAGTTCGGATGGACAGACGGAATCCGGCGCGGAAACATCGGCGGTCTCCCAGACTGAGCCGTCTCAGAGCACGGTTGTTTCGGAAAAGGATGATTATTACGAAGCGGTCAACGGGGAGCTGATTGACAGCTGGGAGATTGAACCAGATGAAAGCATGAAAAACTGGTTCAGCATCCTCCAGGACCGGGTAAATGAGCGCATTGCGGAAATAATCCGGGAAACGTCAGAGAAGGACGATTTGTTAAAGGGCAGCGATGAAAGCAACGTCCGGGCACTGTATTTAACGGGTATGGATGAGGACAGCCGGAACGCAGGGGGATTTGGAGAAACGGTTTCGGCGTTTTTGACCCAGGTGGATGAGGCAGGAAGCGTAGAGGAGCTTATCCGCATCTGCATGGAATTTTGCCGGAATTACGGTCTTTATTCGATTTTCGGAATGTCTGTAGGCGCCGATTATGAAGACTCCTCGGTCAAGACCCTGAGCGTAGATGCGGGAGATACGGGACTGAGCAAGGAAATCTGGTTTTCGGAAGATGAAACTAACCAGGCGGCGGTTTCTGCTTTTGAGGAGCTTTTGAGAAAACTCGGAGAGATTGAGGGATATTCTCAGGATGAGGCCCGGAAGGCTGCGGAGGATACCGTAAACCTTATGCGCTCCCTTGCGGAAAAATCCCTGTCCCAGTCCGAACTTTATGACCCGGAAAAGACCTACAACGTTTACACGGTTTCTCAGCTGGAAGAGCTGTTTTCCGGAAATATTTCCTCGGAAATGGTAGCGGAGATTTTCGGGGTCGGCCTTGAAGAACCTGTAATTGTTACGGAGATTGAAAAAGCAAAGCTGCTGGGGACTTTTCTTACGGAGGAAAATCTTCCTGTCCTGAAGGAGTATGTGAAGCTGTGCGCCCACAAGGACCTGGGTTCCTATATTGATATGGAAAGCAATCAGGCGGTGCTCGAGTACAATATGACGGTTTCCGGCACAGAGGAGAGCAGTCCTTTTGAAGAACGGCTGATGGACCAGATTCAAGGACTGCTGGGATTTGAATGTGGAAAAATGTACTGCCAGCAATATTATCCGGAAGAAACCACCGATGATGTGATCCGGATGATCGACCAGGTTAAGGAAACCTTCCGCCGGCGCATCGACGGACTGGAGTGGATGAGCGAGGCCACTAAGGAGGAAGCGAAGAATAAGCTGGACAAGCTGAATGTGCGGGTAGGTCATCCGGATACCTGGCCTCAGGACAGATATGAACTGGTTCTGGACGCCCTGGAGGACGGAGGAATTTATATTGAAAACTATTTAAAGGCCGCAAAAGCCTCAGTGGATTACGACTTTGCCACAAAAGATGAGCCGACGGACCGGACCTTGTGGCCGGATACGCCTCAGACGGTAAACGCATATTATGATTCTCAGACCAACAGCATTACGATACTGGCGGGCATCCTGCAGGACCCCTTCTACAATCCGGAAGCTTCCCCGGAGGAGAATCTGGGGGGGATCGGTACTGTCATCGGACACGAGATTACCCATGCCTTTGATACAAGCGGTTCGCAGTTTGATGAGAATGGAAATTTGAGGGATTGGTGGACTGCTGAGGACAAGGAACGTTTCCAGGAACTGGCCGGGAATGTAATTTCCTATTACGATGGCATGGAAGTAAATGGAAGAACGGTAAACGGCCAGCAGACCGTGACAGAAAACATAGCGGATTTGGGAGGCGTTTCCTGTGTGACGGAAATCGCGGGCTCCGAGGGATATGACCTGAAAAAAGTTTATGAGTCCTACGCGAATATCTGGGCCTCAAAGGAGCGGGAGGAGTATTCTGCTATGCTGATTGCCATAGATACGCATTCTCCTGCGAAAATACGGATCAACGCGGTCCTTTCGGCGCAGCCGGAGTTCCGCAGCCTCTACGGCATTGAGGAGGGGGACGGAATGTATCAGGAAAGTATGCCGAATATATGGTAAAATTAACAGAATGGAGGGGGAGATATCACTTCCCCACAAAAAGTACGCATGAGAAATGTCCCGCTGGTTGAGTGCCTTCCAGCGGGACATTCTGCAATTTTACTTCTGGTTCTGACGTTTTCTCCAAATAACGGCTGTCGCCGCCGCAAGGATGACGACAACGGCTATAGGAACCACAGGAAGGTTTTCTCCTGTTTTTGCCGCCGGCTCAGGGCTTTCGGCCGTTTCCCCGGTGGATTCTTCTGTGGTGATTTCAGCGGAAGCGTTCTCCTCGGTCTGTTCGCCGTCAACCGGAGCACAGCTTCCGTCTGCCAGGAAGGTTAAGGAGGGCTGTTCCCGATACTCGTCTACAGTGATGCCGAATCCGGAATAGTTGTCAATATAGATTTCCTGCTGCGTATCCGCCAGTCGAACGCCATGGGCACCGTCGGAAAGAGTGATCCGCAGTATTCCATTTTCATCGGTCGTACCGTTCTGGCGCTCACCGCCGTCTATCCGGTAGGACAGCTCCTGACCGCCAAGAGACTCTCCGGCTTCATCGGTAATGAGAATGGAAGCGGTGTAATCCTTTGGTTCATAGCCGTCGCCTCTCATCTGAATCCGGTTTCCGATTCCTGCATATCCCTCCAGCAGCCCGTCCTTTATACAGCTTTCCAGATAGGTTCGTACGGTTTCCAGCTCGCCGCCGGCCTCCCCGTACTTAGGCAGCTCGCCCAGCATGGTATAGTCATTTCCGCCGCTCATAATGTAATTATTGCTGGCCATGATAATTTCCGTAGCGGCGTCTTCCCGGTCCAGTGGCTCAGTCTGACCGTCAAGGGTGATAGAGGTCACACGATTTCCGGCCTCCCCGTCAGGATTATAAACAACTGTAAACCCGGAAATCTGGAGAAATCCGCCGGAATTGGTCTGCTGCAGCAGCATGCCGGTTTCTTTATCCTGTCCGTCCAAAGTTGAGCCGGATACTTCCATTACTTCATAGAGAATTGACGGTGTAACCTTCTTCAGGTAAATGGTATTGGAGAATGGGAATGCGGAAATCAGGTCTCCCATAGTGATTTCGCCGTTTGGAGCCATGGCGCGTATGCCGCCGCCGTTTTCTACCGCGATTACCGGAAGGTCCGTATCAGTTCCCAGGGTCTGTAAATAAGTTTCGGCTGCACTCTTAAAGGCGTCCGCGGTAAAATCTCCGTAGTTCGTCTCAACCAGACGGGTTACCGCCACGACACCGACTTGTCCCGCCCAGAGGGTGGTAGGAGTGCTGCCGACGGTTTCTGTCAAAAGCTCTGACTGTGAGGACTCGATTTGGGAGATTTGTTCCGCTACTGTCGCAACGGAGGGGATATTGGCCAGATCGGCCGGGCCAAGAAGTTCTTCCGAGACGGATACGTCATCGCCGCTGACCGTCAGCGTCAGCTTTCCGATGCCGGTCATGCCGGAACCGGTCTGAACGATTAAAACGCCATTGGTTTCTTCATTTTCCACCGTATGGCTGTGTCCGTCGATGATGGCATCTATTTTATCTTGGTATTCTCCGGTCATGGCCTCCGCCAACTCTATGCTGGTGCAGGAGGCATCTGTATTTCCCATGTGGCAGATGGCAACGATGGCGTCCACGTCCTCCTGCTCCAGGTGGTCGATTTCTTTTTTTGCCGTTTCCACCTCGTCCTCAAATTCCAGATCGGTGATTCCCGATGGATTGGTGGAACTGGCGGTATCCGAGGTAGTCAGGCCGAAGAACCCGATTTTCATTCCGTTCCGCTCGATTACCGTATGGCAGCCAGTATTGCCTTCTGGTATGTTCTGCAGAAGAGGACTGCCGTCCCGGTAAATGTTGGCTGCCAGGATAGGAAAATCGGCCAGCCGGGCATTACTTAAAAACTGTTCCGTTCCAAAGTCGAATTCATGGTTGCCTGCGGTCATTAAATCGTAGCCGGCCATATTCATCAGCCGGATGATGTCGGCTCCCTTGGTCAGGGAAGCAAGGGGAAGTCCCTGGGTGGCGTCCCCGGCGTCCACCAGGATGGAATTCGGAGTGCTTTCCTTCAGGCCCGCCGCCATATCAATGCCCACAATGCTTTCGCCGTCTCCGCTGAGATAACCGTGGGTGTCGTTTGTATGGTAGATGACAACCTCACGCGCGGTTTCGTCTGCGGCATTTTTGGCAGTCTGGGCGGAAACAGTCATGGAAAACGGCATGCACAGGGATAAAACGACAGCTAAAAATTTCTTTTTCATAATTTCGCCTTCCTCCATTATAAGTGTCTTTATAAAAGCGGATGGAAATCCTCCGCTATTCAAACCATGCAACCGCTCTTACAGGGGAACCGTCGCTGTGGTCTGTTTTCAGCGGAAAGCAGCTGAACCAGAACAGGTCCTTTCCGTATTGTTCAAGATTGCAAAGATTTTCCAGATTGATGATATCATTTTTCAGGAAAAGTTTTTTGTGTCTTGTCAGGTTCACATCGGCAATGGGGTCAAGACCGATTACATCAAAACCGATGCCCAACTGCTCCGGGGGAACTGGTCCAGGGTGGTGCGTTCCGGGAACAGATGGGCGGGAGGGTCCGCGTGCGTTCCGGTATGTGAGAACATGGAAATCTTCGTTTCCTTGAATCCGTCCTTTTCATATGTATTGGCGGGCCGGAACTTCGGCGGCTCCGTGCCGGGATATACCGGCATATGTTCCGTAATGGTATGTGTTAAATCAATGACCTTCATGTTGGATTTCATCCCTGCGGATTCATTTTCTTATTTTGACTGCCGCCCACAATGAACAGGACAGGAGCCGCAATTTTCCCCAGACGAAAAAGTAGGTGGATGCGCTGTCTGCTTTTCGGAGCCCCACGATGCCGACAATGATTTTTACCGCGTTAAAGATGACCGTCATTCCCAGTCCTACATACGCAACCCCTGACAGGGCCATCATGGCCTGGTCCATGGTGAGACCGCCTTCGCTCAGCTGCGCCTCCACAGCGGCTTGTTCTTCCGCGCTCATGTTTGCGACGGAACTCAGCGACAGGCCGGTATTGACTGCGGCAATCAAAATGGCGGCTGCCGCGCACACAATCATCAGGATTGAGGCAATGCGGAGCAGTTGGTTTTTATTGTTCATTTTGTCTCTTCCTGGAGATGATTTTCAGGGACTATGCCCTGACCAATTCAATGAAACTTATTATATCACTTGTCCGCTAAGTTGAGAACTATATATTAAAAGAAATGTAAGACATAAGTAGTACCGGCCGGAAGCGGAATATGATACAATTTAAGGGAAGAATAAGTTTTGCCGCAGATACACGACAGAGATAGATTCAGCGATTGGAGGAGGAGATATGTCCAGAAAGATAAGGGTGAAACCGGGGAAAGGGCAGTCCATGGCCGGATTATGCGTTGGTGTTTTGTTCTGCCTCATTGGCCTGTTCGTTGTTATTCCTTCCTTTGGGTTATTTGGAATATTTTGGACGCTGATGGCAGTGATTATCACGGTGACGAATGCTGGGAACGCGTTTTCTCAAAAGGGTATCAGCACCCATGAGATTATTGTAGATGAAAATGACCAGGAAGATATAGAAAATCGCTTAAAAGCCGCAAAGAAACTTTATGAAGAGGGTATCATTACGAAAGAGGAGTATGAGTCAAAACGCAAAGAGATTTTGAAGGACCTTTAACGCCTCAAACAAGTATGGAAGGAGAGATTTTTATGATGCAGAACAGAACGGGCACTCTGGGGCTGGAGGCCGCCTGCAGCGCGGTTTCCTGGACGACCTTGGACCAGAAGCATCTCTGGGGGCGCAATTATGATTTTGACCGGTTAGCCGAGGGGACGGGGATGACTTTTCTGCCCCGGGGATTAAAGTATCAGGGCGTTGTTTCGGATGAGAAAATGCCGGCCCCGCACACTGCGGCATACGCCTGCGCGGGAGTTGGAATTCTGATGGAGCCTACCCCGGTCCTCTATGAGGGGATGAATGAAAAGGGACTGATGGGAGGGCAGCTGTATTACCGCGGATTTGCCAGCTATGAGAAGGTTTCCTGCCCGGATGAACATTCCCTGCAGCCTCCCTTTCTGGTTTATCACCTTCTGGCCCAGTGCGCCAGCGTAGAAGAAGCGGTCCTCTGGCTTCGGAATAAAATCAAGCTGGCGGATATTCCGTTCTTTGGCACTGTGCCGCCGCTGCACTGGTCCTTCCATGACGCCTCCGGAGAGACCATTGTGGTGGAACCGGACCGGGACGGCCTTCATATTTACCGGAATACCCTGGGAGTTATGACCAACAGCCCCGGTTATGGCTGGCATCGGCTGAATCTGTTAAATTATGCGGGCCTCAGGGATAGAGATTATCCTACGGTGGAGCTGGATGGAGAGACGCTGGACCAGTGCTTTTCCGGAAGCGGCTTTCAGGGACTGCCGGGAGACTGGAGTTCGCCATCCCGCTTTGTGCGTCTGGCTTTTATGAAAAAATACGCCTCCAAAGGGCGCAATGAGGAGGAGGGGGTCAGCCGGATGCTCCACCTGTTTAGGAGCGCAGCATTCCCTCTGGGGATGGTCAAGGTGAGCCATCAGAGCCACGTAACGGAGCTGGACCGGACGGTAGTTCCCTTTGATTACACGGTGTATACTTCTATTTACTGCGCGGAGTCTTTAAAAGCCTACTGGACTACCTACGAGAACTGGCGGGTGCAGTGCCTGGAACTTGGCGCTCTTTTAAACCGGAGAGAACCACTGACCATTTCCCTTGGAAATGAGCCGGATTTTCTGGACCGTACGCCCCGGTAAAGTGCTGGTGGAGCTGTAGAAATAACGGAGGGGGATTCTGGCAAGACTTTATCCGCTTCTTCAAGAAGAGAAATCCACATAATCAATCGGGAGGAGGAGAGAAGATGAGAAAAGGAATGGCAGTCATGCTGTCAGCTGCCCTGGCAGGCTGTTTGTGGGGCTGTAATGGCGAAGGGGAAAATGCGGAAGAAGTTTCCCTGTACGCCCAGGGGATGGACGTTATCCGGCTGATGCAGGAGATGAGCCAGTCGGAGGAATATGCCGGTTTTATAAGCGGAAGTCCCGAACTCCAGGACAAGATTCTGGAGATGGGGCAGGGAGACTATGCCGCTCCAAAAGCGGTGTACCAGATACAGCCGGACGGCGATTCGATTCTCTCCGCAGCCGGTATCGGCAGCCAGGAGGAACTGTCTGAGGAGCTGCGGATATTTTTAAATAAGCGGGTCATCGGCGCCGTTCCGTCTCAGCTCAACGGCATGAGCGGGGTAGAGAGTCTTGCGGCGGCAAATGCCTGTACGGCCGGAAAAACCTTTCAAAACAGCGCGGCTTCCGAAGACGTCATCTATCTGTATACCTTTGAGGACGCCGCTCCGGCGGCGGTGACCTTTATTGCCGGTGAGGACGATACGGTAGAAGCCACCGGCATGTTTGTACTTCTGGAGGAGCTCCCCCTGGATTCGGCGGAGGAACTCCAAAGCTTTCTATCCAATATAGGAATCAAAGCGGAGGTGGCAGAAGTCAATGAATCTTAAGATTGCCCTTCTTCAGATTGCACCAGGCGGCAGTCTGGAAGAAAACCTGGAAAAAGGAATCCGGGCCTGCCGGGAAGCAAAGAAGCAGGGGGCGGACATTGCCCTGTTTCCCGAAATGTGGAGCAACGGCTACCGGATTTATGACTGTCCCCCGGAACAATGGAAAGCCGGAGCCATTCCGGCAGATGATGGGTTTATCCTCGCCTTTGGAAAGCTGGCGAGGGAACTGGAACTGGCAATCTGCGTCACATTTCTGGAAGCCTGGGAGGGCGGCCCGCGCAACAGTCTAGTGCTTTTTGACCGTTTTGGGGAGAAAAGACTGACCTACGCCAAGGTCCATACCTGCGATTTCGGAGAGGAGCGGTATCTGACGCCGGGGGAGGATTTTGAGACGGCGGTCCTGGATACGGCTAAGGGACCGGTAAAAGTTGGGGCGATGATTTGCTACGACAGGGAATTTCCGGAAAGCGCCAGAATCCTGATGTTAAAGGGAGCGGAGCTGATTCTGGTCCCCAATGCCTGCCCCATGGAAATCAACCGCCTGTCCCAGCTTCGGGCCAGGGCCTTTGAAAATATGACGGCCATTGCCACCTGCAATTACCCGGCTTCCGTGCCGGACTGCAACGGAGGTTCCGGTGTTTTTGACAGTGTGGCATATCTTCCGCAGATGGAGGGCTCACGGGATACCTGTATCCTTCAGGCGGGTGAAGATGAAGGGATTTATGTGGCCGCCCTGGATTTGGACCAGCTTAGGACCTACCGGGGACAGGAGGTCCATGGGAATGCCTACCGGCATCCGGAAAAATACGGCCTTTTGACAGAACTTAAAGTAGAACCGCCTTTTATCCGGGCGGATAAAAGAGGCGCGAATAGGGGAGGAGCGGATAAGAGAGGAGCGGCGCAAGGAGAAAAGGCGGGCCTCAGGAAAAAACTCTATCTCATCGGCGGCGCTATGGGCGTTGGAAAGACTACCGTCAGCCAAATCCTGAAAAAGAAGCTGGACAGGGCGGTCCTTCTGGACGGGGACTGGTGCTGGGACGGGGACCCCTTTGTGGTGACGGAGGAGACGAAGGAGATGGTACTAAAGAATATCTGCTTTCTGTTAAATGGCTTTCTCCATTGCTCCGCTTACGATAACATCATTTTCTGCTGGGTCATGGACCAGCAGGAGACGATTTCCAGGATTCTCTCAGGTCTGGACTTATCCGGATGTGATGTAAAAAATATTTCCCTGGTCTGCAGACGGAAGGCGCTGGAAGAACGGCTGGGACCGGATATAGAAAAGGGAATCCGCCAGCCGGATGTTTTGAAGCGGAGTCTGGAGCGGCTGGGACGGTATGAAGGGCTGGATACGGTGAAGATTGACGTTTCGCGGCTCAGTCCGGAGGGGGCGGCGGAGGTGATTATGGGAGAAGGCCTTCTTCTTGACGCGAAACAGCCGCGTTATAATGCGGAAACGGAAGCCGCTGTGCATGAAGCACGGACTATTATGAATGGTCAAACATCTGTAAAAACCTATCGCTCTGCCGGGGATTTATTTAGAGAGATTGATGCGGAAACAGACAATGAATGATGTAGAAAAGCGGCGGATTACAGAAAATCCGCCGCCGCTTTCAGCCCGTAAGCGGGAGCCGCGCACAGGGCCGCCCGATTGACAGCCCGGGCCACCGCCTCGGAAGCCATCGCGTAAAAGGAATCCGGCGCTACTTCCACCTGTCCGGAGGCCATGACAAAAAGAGTATCCCCATCTACGCTGCAGTGAGCGGGCCGGATGGTTTGAGCATACCCGTCGTGAGCGATGACGGCCGCTTTGCGGCACTGGCTTTTATCCAGCCGGGCGTTGGTGATGACGCAGCCGATGGTGGTATTGCCGCTCCAGAGGTTTCGGCTGTTCTGAAGCTCCTCGTACATGCAGCGCTTGGTATCAGCAAAGCCGCTATGGTCGGGAGTCAGCAGCCCGGCCAGGATTTTCCCCGAATCGTAGTCGATGACGTCTCCCAGGGCATTCACTGCCACAATGGCTCCGCACCGGACCTCTCCAATCTGTCCCGCCCAGATGCCGATGCCGCATTTCATCATGCGCTCCGTCTGATAAAATTTTCCAACGGCGGCTCCTGTGCCGGCGCCCACATTCCCTTCTAAAGGTTCCATACCGCTCCAGGCATTTTCGCAGGCCTCGTATCCCATCTTTTTGTCCGGACGGTGTTTGGCGCTTACCAGCTCTAAGTCAAACAGAGAAGCGCCGCAGACAATGGGGACTTTTCCGATTCCCACATCAAAGCCGATTCCCCGTTCTTCCAGGAATGCCATAGCCCCGTCGCCCGCTTCCAGGCCGTAGGCGCTGCCTCCGGAAAGCATGACGCAGTGAATCTGCTGAACGGTATTTTCCGGACGCAGCAGCTCTGTTTCCCGGGATGCGGGGCTGCCGCCCCGGACGTCTACGCCGGCCCAAGCTCCCTTGGGACATAAGATGGCCGTGCAGCCCGTGGCGTGAACCATATCCTGGGCGTGTCCGACGCGAAAATCAGACAGTTGAGAGATGGGGATTGATTTTATCATAAAAAATTCCTCCTTTTATTCTTCCTCGTTTATTCTTTCTCTTGCCCCTGCTCCACCCGCGAATAAGCGATTACTCCCGCGATAATCACCAGGCCGCCCAGAATCTGCAGCGGCTTTGGAATTTCATGGAACAGGAAAGCGGCGAAAACGGCGGCTACCGCCGGCTCGCACAGCTTGGAGGCGGAAACAAAGGCGGGGGATAAAAACTTCAGGCACCAGCTGAAGATGCTGTGACCCAGGATGGTGGAAAAGACCGCCAGAAGAAACCCCACCACGATTCCGCTGGAGCCGTATCCGGTCAGGGACAGGCCCTGGGCCAGCGTCATGATGACGAGAGTGACGGCACAGGCCCCGTACACCAGGTAGGTATAAACGGTGGTGGAAGCCGTGGCACGGGCGATTCTTCCAATCAGGGTGTAGACCGCCACCGCGATAGCAGCCAGAAGGGCAAGGAAATCCCCGTAGAGATGGTTCCCCTGGCCGGAGGAGTCAGAAAAGGCGATGAGCATGCTGCCGGCCAGGGTAACGGCAATGGCCCCGCATGCCTTCCCGGACAGCCGTCCCTTGAGGAACAGCCGCCAGCCCAGGGCCACCCAGATGACCTCGGTACATACAATGGTGGTGGAACTGGCCACGGAGGTGTGGTTTAAGGATTCAAACCAGAGAGTGAAATGCAGGGCAAGAAAAATGCCGCTGAGGATGCACAGCAAAACCAGCTTCGGACTGGTTTCCAAAAGCTCCTGGCGGTATTTTTTTGAGCAGATGACGGCGGGGGTTATGAGGATTATGGTCCACAGCAAGCGGTAGGCTGCGGTGACTACCGATGGAGACTGTGCGTATTTTACAAAAATAGAGGACAATGAGATGCCCATGATTCCGATGACAATGAGAATCATGGGGTGCCGTTCCAGTGTGTTCATGTGGTTTCTCCTGAGGTGTCTTATTTTTAGCGGGAGGTATAGCCCGCGCTAGACTATTATATCATACCCGGCAAAAATGGGGAATCTTTTAATGAAATCCTAATGCTTACGTAAGGTCCTGAAAAGCCGTCTGTGGTATACTTTAAGTATTAAAACAGACGGTTTTTTCAGGATTGGAGGAGTGAGAATGAGAAAGTATGGGACTGCGGTGCTTGGTCTGATGTTTGCGCTGTCTCTTGGAGGCTGCGGGGAAGGAGAGCGGACGGTCTATGTGGCTCAGGAAACTTCTGTGGAGCAGGAGACTTCTGCCGCCCAGGAAACTTCTGTGAATCAGGAAACCGGTCTCACGGCGGCCGAATCCGGTGAGACATCCCAGGAAGTACAGGAGATTCCGGAGCTTGCCGTCCGGCGGGAGGAAAATGTGCCGCCGGAGAACATGACCCTTTACAGTTCCTGCCCCTTTTCCTTTGATAATGAGGAGTGGCAGCTCTGTCTCTACGTCCAGGCCGAACTGGTGATTGACGGCAGCCTGGCCCTGGACGACCGGTGCGCTTTTCTGATTCGAGCGGAGAAGGGGGACGGCGCCTACACCCTGTTTGAGGACATCGTGCAGCTTGGGGTTCCCGCGGGAGACGTATGGATGGACCTGGAAAACCGGATCCATATCGCTATCCGGGACGTTCGGAGCGCCAGGTATCAGGTGACGGAGTATGTGTACGACGGGGAGGCGGATGCTTTCTATGGACAAAGGGTTGTGGACCAGGACGGAGTCAATTATATCGGTTCCGTAGGAGAATAGAGGTGCGCGGCCGCAGCGAGGAGCCAAACTGTCATAAAAAAACGGAATTTTCTGTGAATTTTTGTGGAAAAAAACGGGATTTTATAGTACAATGATAGACAAAAGAGCCTTTTGCGGCAGATTTTTGATTATTTGTAAC
>OLRX01002024.1_pt1 | contig 13721 bp, 8 predicted proteins | sample 1672991 | NCBI WGS metagenome assembly OLRX01 (sample SAMEA3136744, study PRJEB25190) | human gut metagenome | biome: human gut; feature: human-associated habitat; material: faeces | place: Austria | collected 2013
TCCAGGTCTTCCGCTGTGCAAGAAAGACAGGCCTTGTGAAAGAAGACACAAGGCTTTCCTTCCTTGGCTTCGGTACTATGAATGGAAAAGATGGCAAACCGTTCAAAACAAGAGAGGGCGGTGTTATGCGCCTTGAGAACCTGATTGCCGATATTGATGAGGAAATGTTCACAAAGATCGTAGAGAACAGAAGCGTAAGAGATAAGGATGCCACAGAGACAGCTCAGATCGTAGGTCTGTCTGCAATCAAGTACGGCGATCTTTCCAATCAGGCTACCAAGGATTATATTTTTGATGTAGACCGCTTCACCTCTTTCGAGGGAAATACAGGTCCGTACATCCTTTATACAATCGTTCGTATCAAATCCATCCTGAACCGTTATGTGGAAGCAGGCGGAAACCTTGAAGCAGGTGAGATACTTCCGGCATCTAACAGCAGTGAGAAAAACCTGATGCTTCAGCTCAGTGGATTTGGAAGCATGATCGAGAGTGCATTTGAGGAAAAAGCTCCGCATAAAATCTGTGCATATATTTATGAGGTTTCCAATGCATTCAACAGCTTTTATCATGAGACCAAGATCCTCAGCGAAGAGAATCAGACGCAGAAGGAATCCTATATCCGTCTTCTGCAGCTGACCAAGAGAGTGCTTGAGACAAGTATTGATCTTCTTGGATTCGAGGCACCGGATAAGATGTAATAAAATAATAAGCAGATTATGAGGGCATGGTCTGTGGTATGGAGCTGCGGCACTTTCTGGAAAAGCTGGAAGTGAGCGGCTCCTTTTTTCTTTACGCAAGCGACGTGACCAGGTTCATGCCTGCATGAGACGCTGACGGCTGCTGCGATAAGAGGTAAAGCTTACATAGTGTGTTTTGTCTCATTTTTGTATCGTTATGCTTTAAGGCAGAAAGGAAATGTCAGATGAAAGCGAAACATCATACAAATTTTCAGCCGGACAGGGTGTTTTCCTATTTTCTGAAAGAATGGAAAGTGCTTCTGGCAGTGGCTATATCCGGTTTGATCTATAATATCGGCCTTCTGGCAGGTCCCTGGTTTGAGGGGGAAATGACCGGCTGCCTGGTGGATATCCTGAAAGGGGCTGACCAGTTTTCAGATATGCTGGTTCTGGTGCTGGGCTATGTGACCGCCATTGCAATTGTCCAGACTGCCAGGTATATTAAGCGGTTTTATGTGCGGCGTTTTGCCAACAATGTAAATCGCAGAATGAAAGAAATCCTGTATGCCAGTCTGGTGCGGAAAAGTCGTGCAAGCCTTCGGGAAGAGGGGGAGGGAAGCATTATGACCAAGGCAATACTGGATGTGGATGACTGCGTAGAGGGAATGCGCAAATTCACTACGGAGATTTTTGATACAGGAGTTGCCCTGGCTGCTTATGCAGGAATGCTTTTGTGGTATGATTTCAGGCTTGCCTTGCTTTGCATGATTTTCCCGCCGGTTTCTTATATGACGGCGGAAAAAATGAAAAAAATGATCCAGATAACCGGAACTGCATACAAAGAGCAGTCTGGACATTTAAGTACAGCGACTCTGGATCGGGCGGAAAATGCTGTTACATACCGTGTTTTTGGATGTGAAGAGGATCGCCGCAAGGCATATGAAGAAAATCTTACCGCTTATGAAAAGTCAGCAGTAAAAGCGAATATCTGGAATTCCATCATGCCGCCTTTGTACCGGATCATTTCCATGACCGGGGTACTGTTTATCCTGTATTTTGGACAGAAAAATGTTCTGGGAACAGGCTGGAGCACATGGACGATTGCATCTTTTACTACTTTCCTGGCATGTTTTGTGAAGCTGTCCGTGAAGTCATCCAGTGCAGCGAAGCTGTTTAATGCAGTGCACAAGGCGCAGATTTCCTGGAAGCGTATTAAGCCGCTTTTGATAAAGCAGGAAGAAATCCCAAAGAGTGAGAAAAATGTGTCTGGAATTCTGGAAAATGGGAAAGTGGAAAAGATCGAAAATGTGTCTGCTAAACATGCAGAAGAAACATTGTCGCAGAAGGAACTATCTCAGCTAGAGATAGCCCAGTCAGAAATTCGTTACAGGAACGTAAAACAATTGCAGGTCCGTCATCTGAATTTTGCTTATCCGGATGGGAAACAGATTCTGAAGGATATTTCCTTCAAAGCTGAAAAAGGGCAGATAATCGGAATTACCGGACCAGTGGCCTGCGGAAAGTCTACTTTGGGAAAAGTATTTTTGTGCGAGTATCCATATGAAGGTCAGATTCTTGTGGATGGCAAAGAGCTTCAGAATATGCCCCAATCCTGGCAGACGAATATCATAGGCTATCTTGGTCATGATCCGGAGCTGTTTAACGACAGCGTGGAAAACAATGTGCTTATGGGTGAACAGAAAAAGACAGAGGATTTCCTGAAAATGGTTTGCATGGCAGAAGAAGTAAATGAGATGGATGATGGTTTACAGACTCTGGTAGGAAATGGTGGCGTACGTCTTTCGGGCGGACAGGGAAAACGTCTGGCTCTTGCAAGAACTCTTTGCCACAAAAAGCCAGTTCTGGTTCTGGATGATCCTTTTTCGGCTTTGGATAAGAGCACCGAGAGACAGATTTTTGCCAATTTGAAAGCACAGGCGAAAGAGAATATTGTGCTGCTGATTTCCCACCGTCTGTATCTGTTTCCGCAGATGGATCAGATCATCTGGATGGAAGATGGAAAAACAGTGGTGGGTACGCATGAAGAATTACTTGTGAAGGTACCGGAGTATAAGAAATTATTTACTGAGGAAGGAGGTGCAGAGAGTGAAGACAGACAGAAATAAGAACAACGTGAAATCAGAAGAAAATATGATTTTGGAAAAGAGCAGAAGGTCAGATGCAAATGTTTTTCCGGTAGAAAACAAGGGCAAAGGGAAAATTGCAGAAGCGAAAAAAAGACAGGTAAAAGGTGTGATCTGGAAAACAGTTCTGCAGCAGAAATGGCTGTCTATGGGTATTGTCTTGGCTGTAGCAGGCGCAGTGGTAACGGCTCTTATCCCACCGCTGATCCTGGCAAAAATCGTTGATACAGTCACAGCGGGAAAAGCCGTGACATTCTGGGTGATTTTCCTTTATTTTGCAATGCTTGCACTTACCGGATTCATGGAATCTGCCAGGGAAGGTCTGCTTACCGTATTCGGGCAGAAAATCACACATGCACTTAGAAGCAGCCTTATGGAAAAATTCATATGCCTTACTTCTGACAATCTGACAGGGCTGGAACCTGGAACTCTGGCTTCACGCTTTGTTGGTGATGTAGATACTGTGGAAAATCTTTTTACCTCAGGGATCATCAGTATGTTTGCTGACGCCTGCAAGATTATCAGTATTCTGGTGGTGATCTGGTTTGAAAATAAGGGTCTCGCTGTGGTGCTTCTTGTAATACTGCCATTTCTTTTCTGGTTTACCAGACATGTACAGAAAAACATGCTGGCAGCCCAGATCGAAAACCGTAAGGCTGTGGGAAGAGCCTCTGGACATGTGCCGGAAACCCTTCATAATATCCGTACCATCCATTGCCTTGGCAGGGAAAAATATATGGAAGAGCGTTACGACACTTACATCGGTGAAAGTTACCAGGCAATGGAGAGAACCAATTTTTATGATGCAGTATATTCACCGGTGATCTTGATTTTAAATGCAGTCGTGGTTGCAGCTGTGATGCTGCTTTCAGCATCTGGAAATAAGATGGTGCTCACGTTTTTTGGAATGTCTGCGGGAACTGCAGTGGCTGTGATCAACTATATTTCACAGATTTTTTCGCCGGTGGAAAGTCTTGGAATGGAGATTCAGACCATCCAGTCCGCGGTAGCTGGAATCCATAGGATTAATGAATTCTTTGGGCTGGAGGAGAAAGAAAATGGCGCACAGGAGAATGGAGATACCGAGAAAACCTGGAATAATCCGGCAACAAAAATAGAAGAAAACAGAAATGAAAAGATTAGCCGAAAGGAAGCGATGGCTGATATGGAAGAAAGGCACAGACTGGGAGCTTCTGGCAGTAATAGTTTTCCGTTTGTAGAATTCCGGAATGTAACCTTCGGCTATGATGAGCATGTGGTGCTGGAACATCTGAATTTCAAGGTGATGGATACCGATCAGGTGACTCTACTCGGACGAACTGGTGCAGGAAAGAGTACGATATTGAAGCTGCTTCTTGGACTTTATGAGCCGGATCAGGGACAGGTACTGCTCCACGGCATTCCGGCAACGGCTGTGAGGGCTGGAGAACGACGGAAACTCTTTGGATACGTAGAGCAGACCTTTCACATGGTGCCGGGAACCGTACGCGACCAGATTACATTATATGATGACCGGATCTCTGAGCGTCAGGTAAAGGCTGTTGCAGAGCTTACAGGTTTAAAAGAGGCGATTGAGAGTCTGGAAAATGGTTACGATACTTATTGCACCCCGGAGATTTTTTCCCAGGGACAGTGGCAGCTGCTATCCATCGCCAGGGCAGCAGTGGCAGAGCCCAAACTGCTTCTTCTGGATGAGATTACTGCAAACCTGGATGCGGAGACAGAGAAGGCTGTTCTGGCCGCATTGAAACGTGTGGCAAAGGATCGTACCGTTATTTCCATTTCACACAGAACGTCCGCAGAACTGGGAAGGACGATTCAGATTTAATCTGAGATTGTGAAAAGCACTTATAAAATTTTTATAAAGTGCTTTTCACAGTGGACTTTAAATGTTATAATTCTGATTACATTCTTACATGTCTGATCTGGAGTTTTTTATCATGCTTCAGAATAGCGGGCATTTCATAATCACTAATTTTTATTCTGTTTATATTTATCATTTGCCGGAAGTCATCGGCAGCATTCACTTAATTTACGCGGACAAGGAGTTGAAGCCTTTTTTGTCTCGTTTTTGTTGTTGGTAAAGGGTTGCGTTTTATGTGAAAATCGAGGTGATTATCATCAATCTTACAGGTATGATCTTGAAAATGCGTTACTGTATCCTGGAGCAGGTAGGTGCAGGTGGGGAGGGGCATTTGTACCTTGCCAGGGATATGGAGCTTGGAAATTACTGGGCAGTAAAAGAACTTCCCCTTGAGAAAAAGCGTGAAGCCAGACTGCTGCGGCTTCTGGAACATCCATCCATTCCACGGATGGTAGATTATGTGGAAAATGGGGATCATTGTTATCTGATCATGGAATATATTCGTGGAAAGTCCCTTGGACAGATGTTAAAGGAGGGACATGTTTTTGCAGTGGATGAGCTTCTTTCCCACGGAGACACTGTGCTTGCAGTTCTGGAATATCTTCATGGGCAAAAGCCGCCGGTATATTATGGGGACTTGAAACCGGATAATCTTATGCTTTCAGATTCGGGCAAATTGTATCTGGTGGATTTTGGGAGCGCGGTGTTTGGATTTGGAGAAAATCAGCGGATCTGTATGGGAACAGAAGGCTTTGCCGCTCCAGAACAATATGAGGGAAAAGTAAACAGCTCCAGTGATCTTTATGCTTTGGGAAAAACATTACAGGCGCTGGCAGGAAAAAACTGGTTATCCGTTTTGTGGAAAGTTCCTGGGTTTGCTTTGTTTCTCTATAAATGTACCCGGCCTCAGGGGAAAAGACGATTTGAAAATGCGGCACAGGCAAGAAAAATGCTTTCTGGTATAGGAAAAAGAAAAGGGCTTGCCAGAAAAAATGCAGCGGTGGTGATTGGAACTACGGGGATTTTGCTGGCTGCAGGTGTATTTCTTGCAGGATCAGAGCAGCAGGCAGCTTTCGAAAGTGCATTGGCAGAAGTAACGAAAGGATATTACGAGATAGAGGAAAATGAGTCCTCTTCGTTGTCAAAGAAATTTGCAGCAGAAGCGGATAAAAAAAGTACAGACAAAGAAGCAGATAAATTTCTTCTTAAAAAATGCGAGCATGCAGAAAGTGCTTTGCAAAAACTGCAAAAAGAATATACGAAAGATGAAGAGCAGAGAAAATTGCTTTTATTATTGGCGGTAAATGCGGAACTTCAGAAAGAGTGGGAACGGGCCGCCGTGTATTATGAGCAGCTGCTTTTGTATGCGCCGGAATTTGCAGAAGGGTATGGGAAATATGGACTGTTCCTTTTGCGAAGAGGTCAGAAGAATTCCAGCAGGAGACTTTATGTTTTATACAGAAGCAGTAAGGCAGATGGGACGGATTGTAAGAGCGTTGAAATCTGGGAAAAACAGATGGAAAGTGAAACAGGTGAGGAAAAATGAAAAGATGGAGAAGCATAAGGAGAAAAATTGCGAAAAATTCAAATCAAAGAGGTATATATTCGCACAGCATCTGGAATAACTTTCGGAAACCTGGAATTTATCTGATGGTGACAGTGATTTTACTTATTACCAAAGTTGGTATACTTTACACTTATGGTGGGGAATTTGGAGGATTTGATATCGATATTGGTGCTGATGAAGGTATATTTGATAATTGGGAGGAGGCTGAAGGAAATCAGGAAACTACGGAGCCAGAGCAGAAAGAAAATGGGAGCAGTAATGGTAATGCGAGTAATAACAACAGCAATAATGACAGCGCGAATGGCGGTATTAGCAGTAATGACATAGAAAATGACGGTAATAATAACAGTCATAATAGCGGCAGCAGTAACGATAACAACAGCGGGAATAATAACAGTAACAACAATAATAACAACAATAATAACAATAACAGTAATAGCAACGCAGGAGCTGGCTTGTCGAAAACAGAGAACGGTGACAACACAGGTGATAAGGAGGGCTGGGAAAAACCTCAAGCTGCGGGTTCTGAGAGAAGACCAAAAGAAAATAGGAAAGAAATAAAGAAAGAAAACAGTGTCACGGCAGCCTCACCGGCAAACAAAAACGCAGAGAATAAGAAAACGAATATAAATGCAGACAACAGTGCCAATGGAACTGAGTCTAAAAGCAATACTACAAAAAACACTTCTCGTGTAAAGAAGGATAGCTCAAAAAGCAAAGAAGAAAAGTCAGAAGATACCGCAGCAGATGAAAATATAAATGAAAGCAGGATTACTGCCAGAGAAACAAAGAATACTGATCGGAAAAAAGCAGATAGGTCCAAAGCAAAAATTACGGAAAGTCCTAAAAAAGAAAATACCAGTGAGCATTTGAAGCTCACAGGAGCCGGCACGGTTTTTACAGCAGTCGGAATGGCAAAGACATCTCATGGACTTGGATTCTATAACAGAAATGATGAAAATAGAGAAAAAAATGAAAACATAAATAAAAACAATAACATAAATGATAATGAAAATGGCACAATACGTTTTGTACACGAAGAAACAGTCCCTGTAGATGAATATCCTGAAATACAAGTTATAAGAACTACCGGTGAGCAGGATGTTACAATTCTGTCTTTGAACTTAAATGGTGATGAGATTTTCTGGCACCAGAAGGGGGATACCCTTATATTTGACCAGCCGATTACAGCGAAGGAAAATACTGTGAAGGTGATTGCGGTAATAGATGGGAGAAGAATTGTGCATATGCCTATATGGGAGTTTTGAAAGTGTGCATCAATTGTTACTGGTCATGGAGTGAATGGTAACCATTAACTAAGATTTTGCCATCTGGACGTTATAAAGAAATGATGTTATAATTAACACCCATATAGCGAAAGACTTGAAAAATCAACGACAAAAATTACATGACGGTACAGGAGGCAAAACACAGATGTACAAAGCTATTTTATTTGATCTGGACGGAACTCTCACCGATTCCGGGGAGGGAATCACCAAATCCGTACAATATGCTCTGGAGAAGGTAGGAAAACCAGAACCAGATCTTCAGAAGCTGCGCATTTTTGTGGGACCGCCCCTTTTGGAGCAGTTTCAGGAATATGCGGGAATTGACGAAGAAACAGCAAGAAAGGCAGTTGAGATTTACAGAGAACGATACGCACCAGTGGGGATTTATGAGAATGAACTGTATCTTGGCATTCCGGAAATGTTATCCGGACTGAAACAAAGAGGATACAAGCTTGCCATTGCGTCTTCCAAACCAGAGAATTTCGTGAAGATCGTTGCGGAATATTTCCATATTGATTCTTATTTTGACGAGATGGTTGGAAGTGAGCCTGAGGGTAGACGAACCAATAAGACAGAGGTGATCGAGGAAACTCTGAAGCGGCTGGGATTTTCTGAACACCGTGACCAGGTGATCATGGTGGGGGATAAAGAGCATGATGTATTTGGGGCAAGACGCGCCGGACTGGAATGCATTGCAGTTTCTTATGGTTACGGAACCGAGGAAGAACTGAAAAATGCCCATCCCTTTAAAATTGTGAATTCGGCAGAGGAAATACTGGATTTTTTCGCCTGAGCCCCAGAAGAAAACAGAAAATGCCGGTTTTGGCATGGAAGTGTCTGTATCCGGTGGGAATCCATTTTGTGCTTTCCCAGCTTGTCTCCTATCTGGGACTGTATTTTCTGGTGCAGCGGACTGGTGCAGATATGAGTGCATATTACCAGCATGTGCTTATGCTGACGGGTCTGACAGGGATTTTGGCTGCAGTTCCCTGCATATTGTTGTATCGGGGCGATTTTTCAAGAAGAAAAGAAACCGGGATATTATATCCTGCAGCTGATCGTCACCTTCCTGTTCCTGAAATTCTGGGGTTTCTTATAATTGGCGCATTTCTTGGTCAATATGGAAACATTCTGGTAGGGCTTTTTCAGCAATATTTGAATCCGGAAGCTTATCAGGAAACTCAGTCCCTGATTTCCGAGGGGAAAAGTATCTGGAGCCTGATTTTCTGGATGGGGATTGCAGCACCTTTTGCAGAAGAGGTTATTTTCCGCTGGCTGGTATTTCTTCGTATGAGAGATAATATGCGCGTGATCACAGCTGCACTGTTTTCAGGACTGACATTTGGAATTTACCATATGAATCTGCTCCAGGGAGTGTATGCAACTATTATGGGATTGCTTTTCGCATTGATCCTGGAATGGAGAGGAAATCTGTTTGCCAGTGTATTTCTTCATATGGGGGCAAATATCTGGAGCCTGCTGGTCAGTGATGTGATGCTGTACATGCTGGATCATACAGGAGCTGCATCCGTAATTGCACTGAATCTGTTTCTTGTTTTTGCAGGAACTTATGGTATCTGGAGATGCTATAAGAATTATCAGAAACGAGGATGTACGAGGCTGATATAAAGCATAATCAGAAATATATTAAGAAAAATAGAAGACCTTCTTACAAAATCCTGGAAAAACAGGGGAGATTGTGAGAAGGTTTTTTGTTGGCGCATTCCACTTTATAAACATTTAAGAATTTCCCGTCTTGAATTTAAAGTACACATATGCTATCTTAAGTGTATTAAATGTATTAATACACTTAGAAAGGAGGAAGCATGTCTATGATCGTTTTGGATTATCAGGACAGAAGGCCACTGTACGAGCAGGTGGAGGAGAAATTTCGGAATCTGATCCTGATGGGAGTACTGGAGCCAGGCTCCAGAATGCCCTCTGTGCGGCAGCTGGCCATGGAATTATCGATCAACCCCAACACCATCCAGCGTGCTTACATGCAGCTGGAACAGGAGGGATTGATCTACCCGGTTAAAGGAACAGGAAACTTTATCGCAGACAGTGAAGAAGTGCGTAAACTTAGTAAAGCTTCCTATATAAAAGAACTGAAAACCCTGATCCGGAAGGGAAAGGCTATGGGAATGGAAGCGGAAGAGCTGATCTACATTATTAGGGAGTGTTACAAGGAGGAGAAGCCATGATAGAAGTCAAAGAATGCAGTAAGGCGTTTGACACTGTCAAAGCGGTCAATAAAGCAACTCTGGATGTTGGAGTGCGGGAAGTGTTTGGTCTTGTGGGCAGTAACGGCGCCGGGAAAAGCACCCTGCTTCGGATGATGGCTGGAATTATAAAGCCAGATGAAGGGGAAATCCAGATTGACGGTATGCCAGTGTATGAAAATGAAGAAGCAAAGAAACTGTTTTTCTATATCTCAGATGACAGTTATTTTCCGGCAAATTATACAGCAATGGATCTGGTGCGCTTTTACCGGAACTTTTATCCTCAGTTCCGAACCAGGTTTTTTCATGAACTGATGGAACAATTCCATCTGGAAGAAAATCGCAGAATTGCAACTTTTTCCAAAGGTATGAAAAAACAGGTTCTGGTAATCATCGGTGTGTGCGCGGCAACGAAATATCTGTTTTGCGATGAGACCTTTGATGGACTTGATCCAGTAATGCGTCAGGCAGTAAAGAGTCTGTTTGCGGCGGAGATTATGAACCGGGAATTTACTCCTGTGATCGCGTCTCACAATCTGCGCGAACTGGAGGATATCTGCGACCATGTCGGGCTTTTGCATAAAGGGGGGATTCTTCTTTCCAAAGATCTGGAAGACATGAAATTTCACATTCACAAGATACAGTGTGTGCTCAGTGGAAGACAGCAGGAAAAAGAACTGGAAAAGGAACTTCAGGTTTTGAAGGTGCAGCATCAGGGTTCTCTTCTTATGATAACAGCCCGGGGAACCAGAAGTGAGATCATAGAGAAGATCCAGGCCAAAAATCCTCTCTTTATGGAGGTGCTTCCTCTGACCCTGGAGGAAATTTTTATCAGTGAAACGGAGGTGGCAGGCTATGAAATCAAAAATTTATTCTAGCCGATACATGAAGGTGTCATCAAAAGGCATGATGTGGATCCCGGCTTTTGTGACCATTGGATTTCTTCTGGCATTTCCAGTGGCAGAGCTGATCATGCTGGGAAACTGGTTTGGAATGGGATATACCACCAGGGAGATCAATGCACTTTATGCAAATCTGTGGCAGGATGGATTTATGATCACCGGACTTGCAGTTGCAGCAGTTGCAGCATTGTTTAACGGAATCAGCCAGTTCTGGTATCTTTATTCACCGCGGAAAATTGATTTCTATCACAGTCTTCCGGTGAAACGAAGCAGAATGTTCTGGCATAAGACTTTGCAGTCCCTTTTGTATTATTTGCTTCCATATCTGGCAATGGAATTTTTCTCCGTCTGCATCGGGGCAATGAGGGGATTTTTCAGCCTTCATCTTATGAAACTGGCATTTTTGATGATGGTATTTCATTTGCTTTTATATCTGCTTTTGTATTTTTCGGTTGTGCTTGTAATCTGCATTACCGGCCATCTGCTTATGGGAGCTCTTCTGCTTATTGCAGTGGCTGCTTATGGACCGGTGCTTTCTGTTACTCTGCAGTTTTACGAATATGCCTTTTATTATACCAGCAGTGCAGGTGTCTATGGCTTTATAAAAGGCTTGAGAGAAATGGCGTCACCAGTCATCCTTGCCTACACCTTTGTGGGAAAATATGCAGAAGAAAATTATGGTGGCATTCTGGGAATTGTGCTTCTGGTGACAATCGCTTTTGGCGTTCTTGGATATTATGCATTTGTAAACAGAAAATCCGAAAGAACCGGTATGGCCTTTGTTTTTCCATGGGTTGGCACAATCATAAGATTTATGATTGTGGTTCCCGGAGGACTTGGAATCGGACTTATTTTCTATATGCTTCCAAGTGACAATTCCAGAATTGTATGGTGGATTTTCGGATTGATTTTTGGAACCCTTCTTTCAGGAGGGATAATGGGAATTATTTATTACAGGGATTTCCGAAAATTTTTCTCCAATAAAATACAGTTTGTGGTAAGCGGGGCCTGTGTAGCATTTGTGGCCTGTATGTTCTTATTTGACCTGACTGGATACGACAACTATATCCCTTCTTATGATAAAATCGAAAATATTGCAGCTGAATTTATGGATGGCGGTGGATGGGAGAATACTTATAGCGTTGAAATAAATGAAGATGGCAAGATTTCCACACAGGATTCCGGATATTATAGGAATGGAGATCTTCTGGGCAATAATCTGGGCATTAGTCCTGATATTTATGCATGTGTGGAGCAGATTGTGAAGGAAAACAAGGTTATATGCCGATCACTTTCAGAAGATAGTGACAACAGAGCGCTGTGGAACGGCGATATATGGGATTCTTCTAATGATACATCAAGACTTCAGATGCGTTATGACCTGAAGTCCGGAAAAACTGTTTATCGCTCTTATATGGTCAGCACAGAGAATCAGAAGAACTTGTATAAAGAGGGATATGCGGAGGGAACCTTAAAGTCTGAGCGCTATTCCATTTTGAAGCTGGATGATAAATATGTGGATGAGGTGCGCTGCGATTTTATTACAGGAGAATCTATTTCCCTTTTCCAGGACAATAAGGCAAAGAGACAGCTGTTGGTGGATGCATTTCGTAAGGATGTGGAGGAGGCGGATCCGGAAGTGCTGACCGGAGAGCCATGTGCAAGCCTGAACATTGAGTATTCCGGAGTACCATCTGCAGAATCTGTTGATGCCATGGTGCCTGGCAGAACCGGAGACTATTATTTTTCCGCATGCTTTTATGTATTCCCGCAGTTTAAAAGGACTGTTGAAATTTTGAAGGAAACAGGGTATCCTGTCTCTATGGAGGATGTGAAGCTGAGTGCTGTGGAAGTGGAATATTATATGAATGAAGAGCACAATGAATATTCTTCTCCTGTAGTTTACGATCAGCCGGAACAGCTGGAAGAACTGAAAAAGGTTCTGAGATGTTACCGGATGGTGCCATTCTGGGAAAAAAGGGAAGCTGATAAATGGGTCAGCCTGAAGGTTGTGATTGACGGAGTGGAATCAGAGGCAGCGTGGTCCATAATGGCGAAGGATGTTCCGGAATTTATGAAAGAGGATTCACAGCGGGCATTATCCTTTGAGGTTTTTGAAAAGGAATAAAGAAGGAGAGCTACTATAAAGAATGGGAAAAGCAGTGAGACTGGACAGATTTCTGGCGGATTCAGGAGCTGGTACGAGAACGGAAGTGAAGAAGCTGATCCAGAAGGGAATGGTTCAGGTAAATGGTGAGAAGGCGAAAAAGCCGGAACTGAAAATAGATCCGGAGACGGATGTGGTAGAATTTGACGGAGAGCATATTGGAGCAAGGGCAGAGTTTGTGTACTATCTTTTGCACAAGCCTGCCGGATATGTAAGTGCCACAGAAGATACCAGGGAAAAGACAGTTCTGGATCTGGTGCCAAAGGATGGCAGACGGAATCTTTTTCCGGTAGGACGTCTTGATAAGGATACGGAAGGCTTGCTTCTTATTACAGATGATGGACAGCTTGCCCACAGACTGCTTTCCCCGAAGAAACATGTGGATAAGACGTATTTCGCGGTGACGGAAGGAAAAGTGGTGCCGGAGGATATAGAGAAGATCCGGCTAGGTGTGGATATTGGAGATGAGGAGCCGACCTTGCCGGGGAAGCTGGAGATTCTCAGAACATGGAAAGAGGATGCTGACCGTAAAAATGTCGAAGGTGAATCAGGAGCAGTGATAGCCAATTCAAATGCTGCAGGACATAAGGCAGATACGGAGGGCTGCATCTGGCGTTCCGAAATCCTTCTTACCATCCACGAAGGTCGTTTTCATCAGGTGAAGCGAATGATGGAAGCTGTTGGAAAGAAGGTAATTTATCTGAAAAGAATTTCCATGGGTTCTCTGACTTTGCCGGAAAATCTGGCGAAAGGACAGGCCCGGGAACTGACGGAGGAAGAGCTGGCTGCACTGAAAGATGGCAGATAACCTGTACAAAATGGCTTTTTTACAGAAATCTGAGAATCCTTGTTAAAAGAATAAAAACCCCGTTACTGTTCGCTCTGTGAC
>OLRX01002029.1_pt1 | contig 13707 bp, 8 predicted proteins | sample 1672991 | NCBI WGS metagenome assembly OLRX01 (sample SAMEA3136744, study PRJEB25190) | human gut metagenome | biome: human gut; feature: human-associated habitat; material: faeces | place: Austria | collected 2013
GACCGCCGACAGCGAACGGCAAGCCTCATATCGGACACATACTTACGCGCTGCATAAAAGACCTCTTTCCGAGATATAAATCCATGGACGGTTACAATGTACTGCGTAAAGCGGGCTGGGATACTCACGGCCTGCCTGTTGAGCTGGAGGTGGAAAAGCAGCTTGGACTGGACGGCAAAGAGCAGATAGAAGAATACGGCGTTGCGCCTTTTATTCAGAAGTGCAAAGAATCCGTCTGGAAATACAAGGGCGAATGGGAGGATATGAGCGAGCGTGTCGGCTATTGGGCTGATATGGAAGATCCGTATATTACATACGACAACAACTATATAGAGTCCGAATGGTGGTCTCTCAAGAAAATACATGAGAAAGGCCTGCTGTATAAAGGCCATAAAATCGTGCCTTACTGCCCTCGCTGCGGCACGGCGCTTTCTTCCCATGAGGTAGCTCAGGGTTACAAAGATGTAAAAGAAGTATCTGCTATAGCGATATTCAAGTGTAAGGACGAGGATGCGTCTTATCTCGCATGGACGACAACTCCCTGGACATTGCCCAGCAACGTCGGCCTTTGTGTAAACGCTAATGAAACATACGTACACGCTAAAAAAGACGGCAAAATCTACATCATGGCTAAGGCTCTGGTGGAGAACGTGCTGGGTGAAGATGCGGAGATTATTGATGAGATGCAGGGCGAGTCTCTGGTCGGCAGAGAATATGAGCCTCTGTTTGACTTTACTAAGGAAGCCTGCAATGGTAAAAAAGGTCATTTTGTAGTTGCGGACGATTATGTAACGCTTTCCGACGGCACGGGAATAGTTCACACGGCGCCCGCGTTCGGTGAGGACGATAACCGCGTAGGTAAAAAGTATGACCTGCCTTTCGTTCAGATGGTAGATGCCAAGGGCGAGATGTGCGGAGGGACTCCGTGGGACGGAATGTTTGTAAAAGACGCGGACAAGCCGATTCTTGAAGAGCTGGAAAAGATGGGCAAGCTGTTTGCGACGCTGAAGTTCGAGCACAACTATCCGCATTGCTGGCGCTGCAACACTCCTCTTATTTACTATGCAAGAAGCTCGTGGTTTATAAAAATGAGCGCTCTCAGAGAAAACCTGCTCAAGAACAACAGCAAGATCAACTGGCTGCCTGACAATATTAAGGACGGCCGCATGGGCAACTTCCTTGACAATGTTGTAGACTGGGGCGTATCCAGAGAGAGATATTGGGGAACTCCGCTGCCGGTTTGGACTTGCGAGGACGGTCATGTACACGTCATAGGCTCCATAGCTGAGCTGAAGGAGCTGGGAGAGAACGTGCCGGACGATATTGAGCTGCACAAGCCGTATATCGACGCGATAAAAATAAAATGCCCGGAATGCGGCAAGATGATGACGCGCGTCCCCGAGGTTATAGACTGCTGGTACGACAGCGGTTCAATGCCTTTCGCTCAGTGGCATTATCCCTTCGAAAACAAAGATATATTTGAGCGCAGATACCCGGCCAATTTTATTAGCGAGGCGGTGGACCAGACTCGCGGATGGTTCTATACGCTCATTGCGATAAGTACGCTCATATTTGACAAGGCTCCCTTTGAGAACTGCATAGTTCTCGGCCATGTTCAGGATAAGTATGGCAAGAAGATGAGTAAGCATATCGGCAATGTAGTTGATCCATGGAGCGTATTGAATAAGCAGGGCGCGGATGCAGTGCGTTGGTATTTCTATTCCAACTCTTCTCCATGGCTGCCTAACCGTTTCAGCGATGAGGCGGTCAGCGAATATCAGCGCAAGTTTATGGGGACTCTCTGGAACACATATGCGTTCTATGTGCTGTATGCCGAGATAGATCAGTTGGACCCGACAAAGTATGAATTGCGCAGAGAAGGTCTGCCTGTTATGGACAGATGGATTCTCTCCAGGCTCAATTCCACAGTCAAATCAGTTCGTTCTTATCTGGACAGATACCTCATCACAGAGGCTACGCGCGAGCTGAGCAGATTTGTAGATGAGCTGTCTAACTGGTACATTCGCCGCGGACGCGAGCGCTACTGGGGCGGCGGCATGGAGCAGGACAAAATAGATGCTTATATGACGCTGTATACAGTCCTCGAGACATTCGCGCGCACGATTGCTCCTTTCACTCCGTTTATTGCTGAGAGCATTTATCAGAACATAGTTCGCAGCGTAGATAAAAACGCTCCCGTGAGCATACATCTTACGAGCTATCCCGTCGCGGACGAAAGCAGAATAGACGAAGAGATGGAAGCGGATATGGATTATGTCCTCCGCATTGTCGTTCTCGGCCGCGCGTGCAGAAATGCAGCAGTCATAAAGAACCGTCAGCCTGTCGGCGGGCTGAATGAGCTGCCGGACAGCTATGCAGATATTGTAAAAGGCGAGTTGAACGTCAAGCAAGTCAAGCTGGGTGCGGCTGCGAGCGAATACATCACTTACAATGTAAAGCCTCAGATGCGCACGCTCGGCCCGAAATACGGAAAGCTTCTCGGCAAGATTAAAAAGCATTTGGCAGAAGGCGACGGCATGAAGATGGTCGAGGCTGTAAAAGACGGCGGTCTCTACACGTTTGAGCTTGACGGCACGACTATAGAGCTTGCGGAATCTGACATGCTCATAGAGCCTGTGCAGAAAGAAGGCTATGCCGTAGAGAGCGACGGCGAGCTGGCTGTAATTATAGATACAGAGCTTACACCCGAGCTGATAGTCGAGGGCTATGTCCGCGAGGCTGTTTCCAAGATTCAGACAATGCGTAAGGAAGCGGGATTTGAGGTTACAGATCATATCAGCCTTACGATAGACGCGGAGCCTGAGCTGAAGTCCGCTCTCGAGCCTTACGGCGCGCAGATTGCACGTGAGGTTCTGGCAGACAGGATTTCTTTTGAAGCAGCGGCAGGATATTCCAAGGATTGGGATATTAACGGGAAAAAGGCGAAAATGGGCGTAGAAAAGCTGTAATAGCGCAAAAGAAAACAGACAACAAACAGGAGAGGCGATTGTATCGTCTCTCTTTTTGTTCTGGTGTTATGATATTTTTATTATGTGGTTATGTTTTTGACTGTAAATTGATGATACAATAATAAGAAATGTAAACAGGAGGAGATCTATGCAAAGAATCAAACGTGTTTTAGCTATACACGATATATCCTGTGTAGGGAGATGCTCTCTCACGGTGGCACTGCCTATAATTTCTGCGGCGGGGATTGAAACGTCTGTTTTGCCTACGGCGGTGCTTTCTACACATACCGGTGGTTTTAAAAATTTTACACTGCACGACCTGACGAGCGAAATGCCGAAAATAGATGCTCATTGGCGCGAGCTGGGCGAGGAGTTCGATGCAATATATACGGGATTTCTGTGTTCGAGAGAGCAGATGGAAATAACTGCGAAGCTGATGGACGCTCATCCGGAGGCAATGCGTATAATTGATCCTGTGATGGGGGATAACGGACAGCTTTACACTATTTTTGACGATGATTTTGTAGAAGGCATGACGGAGTTCTCCTCCAAGGCAGATGTGATTTCTCCAAATATGACGGAAGCAGCCCTTCTTTTGAAGGAAAAATACACAGAAGGTCCGTATACGAAAGCACAGATTGAAGAATGCCTGCTGAAGCTTCATGAAAAGCTGGGCGTGAAAAAAATAGTGCTCACGGGTGTGTATCTGGACGACAGGGAGCTGGGTGCGGCATGTTACGACGCAAACTCAGGCAACGTTGAATTTGCTCTGACAGAAAACGTAGAGGGAACATATCACGGTACGGGAGATGTATTTGCCAGTGTCCTTTCGGCTGCTATAGTCAGAGGTATGAATCTGACAGAAGCAGCTCATGCGGCGGCTGTTACAACATGTGAAGCGATTAAAATAACTCATGCAAAAGGAACAGATCCGAAATATGGCGTGGATTTTGAGATTGCCTTGCCTGTTATGATGCGCGAATTAGGAATAATAAAATAAATTTTCATCAAACTGCAAATCCCCTATTGACAAATGGGAGAAAAAGGTGTATTCTATAACTGTGGTTAGATAGTGCTAACTACAGGCCATGTTTTTTCTTAACAGATGTCAGAAGGAGGTGCTGTTATGAACCTGCCTACAATACTCGTGTGTTTGGCGGTGCTGCTCGCCGTCGTACTGGTTATCCGATATTTGGTTAAAAACGGGAGCTGCTCTTGTCCGGATGCCAAAACGGGAGGATGCGGCGGTTCCTGCGCTTCGTGCAGCGGATGTCATCCTCGCACAGACAAAAATAAATGATTTCCTCTTGAAAAGTGCGGCGCGTCATCCGTCGCGCTTTTTCGTTGAGCTAAAGCAAAACGAAAATATCCCGCGAAGCGAGCAATGCTTTCGCGGGATACGTGCGTTTAGTATTTTTTTACTGCTATATTGATTTGCTGCAATAGTAAATAATAGTGCCGCGTAACAAATTAAGAGTATTCAGCTCATATCGAATTATATCAAAGCTAGGCGCCGTTTCCCGCTCTGAATGAATATGAGATTCATTCTCCGCTTCCGAGTGACTCCACCATGCTTATTTTTTTGAGTCTGAAGAACATGACGAAACACACTATGATTGTAAATACCATTGTCAGAGCGGCGGAGTAGACGTAGCTCATGGGAAGAATATCTCTGGAGAACATAGTAATCTCTATCTCTGCCGTGCTTATTACAAATTCAAAAAGTCCGCGTCCGAACACAAGCCCTATCAGCGCGCCTAAAAAACTGAGAATTATTATTTCGCGGAAGATATACATGCCAACTTCTCCGTCGAAGAATCCGAGCATTTTGATAGTAGCGATTTCTCGCTTTCGTTCTTCTATGTTGATGTTGGTCAAATTGTACAGAACGATGAACGCCAGACCCGCCGCCATCAGCACGAGCACATATACGACTGCGTTCAGCTTATCCATAGAGGCCGAGAAGTTGGCTTGCAGAGTGTCTGTGTTGTTTAATGCGCTGACTCCGTCCGTCTCCAGCAGCTTAGAGCTGAGGTCGCCTGCGCCTTCCGCGCTTTTAGCGAATACTACGTTGATTTCCGCAGGTTCAGAGTAAATCTGCTCGTATGTTTCAAAATCCATATAGATGTAGTGATATACATAGTTTTCTGTTACACCGCTGACGGGCAGGGTGTATTTTTTATCGTCTAATTCCACCGTTATATTGTCGCCCGCTTTTGCGCCTGTCAGCATAGACAGCTTTTCGGATATTATGACGCTGCCCGGCTGTATAGTCAGTTTTTTGCCGGATTTTCGTTCCTGCAGATTTATAAGACCTTCGAAGTCAGAATCCTCGGGGAAGGCGATAGTGTACGAGAGTATTTCTTTCTCGCCGACAAGAGTGTTTACGGATTTCTGCATTGCGGAGGTGCTCATGGAGAAGCAGCTTTTGTTGTTCAAAAGCTCAGCCATATCCGGAGTTATTTCCGCGTCCTCGAGTACGACAGTATAATTATAGTCTATTACGTCGTTGTACTGCTTTGTAACTATGCCGTCGATGGAGTTTTTGAGTCCAAAGCCTATAAGCAGCAGCGCTGTGCATCCCATTATGCCGAAAAGCGTCATGAACATTCTCTTTTTGTATCTGAAAATGTTTCTGGCTGTGACCTTGTGTGAGAATTTCAGCCTGCGCCAGATGGGGGTCATTTTCTCGAAGAGTATGCGCTTGTTAGGCTTAGGCGCCTTTGGACGCATCAGGGATGCGGGCACTTCCTTGAGTCCGCTGTTTATAGCGTACAGCGTAGTCAGCAATACAACTGCGAGCGCTACTGCCGTTACTGCAATCAGATAACCAATCCGGACAGGAGCTTCAAAATAGGTGACGGTGTACATCAAAGAGAATGCGTTCCATATTACCGTAGGCAGTAATTTAAATCCAAGTATAGAACCTGTTACGCTGCCTATTAAAGTTGCCAAAGCGGCGTAGGATATGTATTTGGATTTTATGACCGCGTTCGAATACCCAAGAGCCTTAAAAGTGCCTATCAGAGTTCGGTCTTCATCCACCATTCGAGTCATGCTTGTCAGCGCGACCAAAGCCGCCACGAGGAAGAAGAAAACGGGAAAGACTTTAGCTATTCCTGCCATGTTTTCGGCGTTTGTGTCCAGGCTTGTGTAACCTATATTAGAAGTGCGTGTGCGTATATACCACTCGGGTTCTTCCAGATCGTCTATCTCTTTTTGTGCGTCGTCAATTTTTTGCTGTGCATCTGCAAGCTCGGAGTCAGCCTCTGCGCGGCCTTCGTTATATTCTTTTACTCCGTCGTTGTATTCAGCCCAGCCGTTCTCCAGCTCTGTTTGTGATTGGAAGATTTTCTCGCGGCCCGCCGCGAGCTCTTCTGCGGCTTCTTCCAACTGCTGAAAACCTGTCTTTTTTTGATTTTCCAATTCAGATTTGCCGGCGGAGAGAGCTTCGCGCTGCGTATCCAACTCCTTCTGACCGATTTCCAGCTGCTCGAAACCGGCGTCGAGCTGAGCTTGAGAGCTTTCTAATTCCTTTTCGGCTTGTTCAAGCGCAGAGACTCCTGCTTCGTACCGGCTCTTTTTCGCGTTAAAAGCCTCAAGTTCTGTATTATATTTCTCCAAGCCCAAATTATATTTATCTTCTGAAGCCGAATATTGTGCCGCGGCTTGGTCGTACAGCTCTTTATTATCGTTGTACTTTGAGTTCAAAGCTTCCAACTGAGTTTGAAGCTCGGCCGCTTCGTCATACATGCCTTGCTCGAGAAGAGAGTCTATTTCCGACTGCATTTTGTCAATTGAAAGTTTTGCTTCTTCAAGCCGGGAGTACTGCTCATCCAGAGCTTCTTTAGCGCTGTCCAGCTGTTTTTTTGTGTTGCTGAGCTGTTCGGCGCTTTTGTCAAACTGTATTTGAGCTTCTTCAATTTGCTTTCCTGATTCTGCTAAAGCTGACTTCTGTTTTTCAAGCTCGGCTTTTGCGGTGTCGAGTTCCTTTTGAGAATCAGTCAATTGTTTTCTGCTGCTGTCTATTTCAGACTGTGCAGAGTTTATTTCTTTTTCACCGTTAGAGATCTCCTTTTCTGCTGCGGAGATCTGACTGTTATACTGTTCTTTAGCGCCGGACAGCTCGGCTTCTCCGTCGGATATTTCTTTTCTGGCGCTGTCGAGTTGTTTTTCGCCGTTCTCCAGCTCAGCTTTTGCGTCGTCCAGCTTCTGTTTTGCGTCGCTGAGTTCTGCGTTGGCTTTTTCTTTTGCGTCGTTATATTCTTTTTTAGCATCGTTCAGCTCGCTTTGAGCGTCGCTGCGTATCTCTTCCAGGCGAGCCGGCTTTTGAGTTGTTGAAAGCTCCTCCAAATCATTTTCTGCATTGTCTATTAAGTCGGTGTATTCGTCCGTAAATGCGTTGAGCGGCTTTGCGCCTGAGATTGTGGCGTAGGCTATGGTATAGGCTTCTGAATTAAAGTCACTGTCCTGAACGAAGATCATAAGCTCTATACTGCCGCTGCCTATATTCGTAGTTTCCTTTTCTACAGAAATATACTCGGGAGCGCTTATAAACCCCACGACTTTAAACTCGTGAGGATAAAAATGTTCGTTTTCTTCATTAAAAACAAGCGTGTCGCCCATTTGCATGGTAGAAGCCCATGCTTCTTCGAGCACAACAACGCATTCGCCGCTGTTTTCCGGCATTCTGCCGGATTCCAGACGGCATTTGTTGATGCTTCCGTCGCCAAGACTGGTGATACGTGTAGCTGCGAGATTCCCGTTATGGCTGAGCATTACATCCTCACGGTAGCCGCCGCGGACTTGCTCTATGCAGTCAAGCTCGGATATAGCGGATATATCCGCTTCGCTGAACCCGAGTGTAGAGAGCATAGTTATGTCCATAAAGCTGCGTTCGTCGTAATACGTATCTATTGACGAACGCATATCGGGAGCCGCCGCCAGCAATCCCGCGAGACACCCGCAGCCTATCGCTACGATGGCAAGCAAAGCAATAAACCGTGAGAAGGGATGGAAAATCGTTCTCACGGTGTGACGTATGAATACATTTATTCGTTTCCTACGCATTTTGCTGTCCTCCCGAGGAGCCTCACCATGTTATCTCTTCTGCGCTCAGCGGATTGGCGTTTAGTGTTATCTCGGCTACTTTACCGCTGGCGAGTCTGATTACTCTGTCTGCCATAGCTGTAATGGCGGAGTTGTGAGTAATAACGACGACTGTCATGCCCTTGAGGCGGCACGTATCCCAGAGAAGCTTGAGTATTGCCTGCCCGGTTTTATCGTCCAGCGCACCGGTCGGCTCATCGCAAAGCAGCAGCTTTGGGTTTTTGGCCAAAGCTCTGGCTATGGCGACGCGCTGTTGTTCTCCGCCGGATAGCTGAGAAGGAAAGTTGCCTCCGCGGTCGGACAGACCTACGTCTGCCAAGGTATCTGCGGCGCTGAGAGGATTTCTGCAAATTTGAGAAGCAAGCTCAATATTTTCGAGCGCAGATAGATTCTGCACAAGGTTATAAAACTGAAATACAAATCCTACGTCATAGCGCCTATATTCTGCGAGCTGTTTAGCTGAATAAGAGCTTATTTCAGAACCGTCTACAAATATCCGCCCGCTTGTGCAGGAGTCCATGCCGCCGAGCATACTTAGAACCGTGGTTTTTCCCGCGCCGCTTTGCCCGACAATAACGACAAATTCGCCCTTTTCGAAAGAAAAGCTGACTTCGTCCGCCGCGCGGATTTCGGTAGCTCCGGTTCCGTAGATTTTACTTACACTGTCGAATTCTACAAAACTCATAAATTGTATACCTCGTTAAAATTATAACACACTGCATGGCGTATGCGCTATATATTTGTGTGTTAAATAAATAAAAAAATAGATTAAAAAGTGTGGGATATTGCTGCAAAAAATTTATAAATTGCAATTATAACCGTGAACAGATGTCTCCCGCCTCTATAGGCGGCGGGTTCTATCTAAGCCTTCAGCAGCGGTGCAACTAGCTCATTATTGAACAAAAAAATTATTTGCTAAATCTTTATATTAAGCTTATTTCTCAAGTCCTGAACAGCCAACATCAATGCCAACCGTACGTTTTCTAAAGTCAAACCGCCCTGCATATACGCTATATAGGGCTTTCTCATAGGACCATCTGCGGATAGTTCAATAGAACCACCCTGAATAAATGTTCCGGCTGCCATAATAACTTTATCGTCGTAGCCGGGCATATCCCAAGCGTAAGGAACAACATTGCTGTCTATCGGCGATGCTTTTTGGACGGCGCGTACTAATATAGTGAGGGCATCTTCGCTGTTCATTTTTATAGCCTGAGTTATATCGGCTCGATGTGCTCTTGAGCTGGGAAATACTTCAAAGCCCAATCGAGAAAAGACCTCAGCGCTTAGAGCTGCGCCGCAGAGTGCATTTCTAACTACAGAGGGTGCGAAGAAAATCCCTTGAAAATACGGAAGATAACCGCTGAGATATGACCCGATTTCAGAACCGAGTCCGGCGCATGTCAGACGCTGTTCTGCCAGTTCTACACATTCTCTGCGACCGGCTATATAAGCACCCGTAGGTGCCAGGCCGGCACCGGGGTTTTTTATAAGGGATCCGATTATCAAATCAGCGCCTACATCCGTAGGTTCGAGCGGCTCGGTGAATTCACCGTAACAGTTATCAACTACTACCCATGAGTTAGGAAAAGCTTTTTTTATATCAGCTATAGCGCGCTTGATATTTTCGATGCTTAGAGACGCTCGCCATTCATATCCCCTCGAGCGCTGAATGTAGAAAATGCCTCGACGATTGATTTTCTCGAAAGCAATAATAGCATTTTTAGTGTCTATACTGCCATCAGGAAGAAGATCAACGTGACTGTATTTAACTCCAAAATCCTTTAAAGACCCAGAGTTTTTATATGAATCTGAAGATATGCCAATTACACCGTGGAGAGTGTCGTAAGGACTTCCCGTAATGCTCAGCATTGTATCCCCTGGACGCAGTAAACCGAAAAGAGCAGTCGAAAGAGCATGTGTACCTGATGCTATAAGAGGGCTAACGACGGCAGATTCTGCACCGAAAATCCTAGCAAACAATTCAGCAAGTTTTTCTCGGCCGCTGTCCGAGTAGCCATAGCCTGTCGTACCATACATATGTCTGGCTGCAATTTCACAATGCCTGAAAGATTCCAGAACTTTGTAATTGCAGTAAGTCATTGTTTCATCAAATTTTGCAAAAATATCAGAAATATCAGCTTCAGCCTTAGATACGAAATTTACAACATCCTCAGATATACCGTATTTGGACATTAAAAAAACATTAGTATTCAAAATTCACCTCAACAAAATTAATCAGTATTACAATAATAAGAATTATAATTTGCTCAATATAGCGGATATACACGATGGATCAGCAGGGTTAATCCAGATATAGCGGTCATCTCTCTTAAACCATGTAAGCTGACGTTTGGCATATCTGCGTGTGTTTTGCTTTATCGCATTAATTGCATCTTCTAATGAGTAGTCACCGTTGAAAAACGGCAGGAATTCTTTATAGCCAATCGCTTTGAAAGCTGATATTTCGAATCCGAAATTAAAAATAAGCGAACGCACTTCCTGCTCTAAACCTTGTTCCATCATTATATCCACACGATTGTTTATTTTAGAATACAGCTCATCTCTAGGTATGTTCATGCAGAACATTTCGAAATCGAAATCATTATTTAGCTTTCTAAAATCAAAGGTATTCCCTGCGCCTAACTCCAGCATTTCGAGTCTTCTCACGACTCTGAGCTTATCGTTTTTATGAATTCTCTCGGCGGCCTCCGGATCTTTTTCTGCAAGGATACTATGCATGTATTCTGCTCCAAATTTATCATATTGTGCAGATATTTTGTTTCTCACTGTTTCATCTGTTTTTGTATCGTCAAAATTCAATTTATAAACGAGCGAATTAATATATAGTCCTGTTCCTCCTGCTATTATAGGAACTCGTCCTCTGCTGACTATTTCTTCTATCTTTGCAAAGGCATCTTTTTGATAGTTTGCTACAGAATAGTTTTCATTTGGTTCCAGAAAGTTAAGCAAATGATGAGGAATTCCCTTCATTTCTTCATAGCTTGGCGATGCTGTACCTATTCTCAGGTGCTTATATATTTGCATGGAATCAGCAGATATAATCTCACCATTAATTTCTTGTGCAAGCTTGACCGCAAACGACGTTTTACCTGAGGCAGTTGGACCTGCAATTATAATGACGTTATCCAAAACTTAAACTCTCCTTCTGAAACTCTTTTCTAAATCAGTACGTGTAAATGCAACTGCTATTGGTCTGCCGTGCGGGCAATAAGGCATTGTCTTATTTATCAGAATTTGCTGCATTATGCTGTTCAGTTGATCCTCAGACAATTTCTGCCCGGCTTTGACCGCCTCAGTAGCCAGCCGGATGCGTTCTGTAGCTGGGGCGTAAAAGGCCGGGGCGGTTTCAAAGCATACAAAGCGGCGGCCCGTATTGACAGCAGCCACAGCAGTCGTGCCGGAGCCAGCGCAGATGTCTGCCACCAGCTCCCCGGGCCGGGTATAGGTTTTGATGAGATACTCGCACAGCTCCACGGGTTTCTGCGTTGGGTGGATGGTGCGCTGTACGGAAGAAAAGGCCAGCAGGTTTCCGGGGAAACGAAGGCCATCCTCTGATCCACTGCTGGAACGCAGGAATTTTCCATAGTTGGGGCTGTTGCTCCCCTCACGGGAAATTTTCTTATAGGGCTTGCCCTGTTCAAACTGCGGATCGTAATAGGGCAATTTTTGATAAAACACCAGAATGTTTTCCGTCCGCTTTAGGGGAGCCCGCCTTGCGTTGAGAAAGCCAGTACACCTGCTTTTGTACCACACCCATTCATAGCGGAGCATAGAGAGGTTGGATGCCCCCAGCACCTTATCATAGGGGCATTGTGCGAAAAACAGCACTGCGCCATCCGGCTTGACAGCCCACTTGACCGCCTCCCACAGCTCCGGGAGCGGGAGCGGCACATCCCAAAAGTTCCGGGTAGTGCCATAGGGCGGATCGGTAAGGAGCATATCAACCGAGTGCTTCGGCAAAGAGCGCAGCCCTTCAATCCCGTCCATCAAAAACAGCCCCTCCGGGCAGGCTGGAGACTTCGGGACAATTTGTCTCGAGGTCACATCACCTGTCATCCCGGGCCTCCTTCTTCTTTGCCGGGGTGGTTCGCGCGGCATTTTCCTTCCCGGCCTCCCTTGCGGCCTGTGCCATCTGCTCCTTGATCGGGGTGGGGCGGACTGCCTCGGCCCGGGCGATGAGCTTTTCCACCGCTGAATGGTACGCCTGGGCTCCCGCCGCATTGAGCCGCTCCTGGGTGGCCCGGTCATTGATCCGCACTGTGGAGCGGTAGCCCGTCCTGCTGGTGGGATCGGGTTTGCTGGGAGCCCCGAGGAAAATCCCGTTCTTGCCATCCACCACCTTGAAATCGTCAATCACTACACCGCCATAGTTGACGCTGGCAAAGCCGATGAGCTTGCCCTGGGGCTCAATCGGGCGAACCGTGACTTCGATGGGAACAGCGGCCTCCTGCAAAATTGCGTCTGTCCGCAGCTTAACCGCCTCGTCCACCGTCACGCCTTTTACCTCGGCCAGCTCCGCAATCGGCGCATCGAACAGCCAGCGCCGCTCCTCGGCGGCGATCTGTTCCGGGGTTAATATGACATCCTTATCCAAAATCGTTTCCTCCTTTCCCGGCCTCGGGACAAATTGTCCCGAAGTCCGTCCGTTTAATGCGCCCCGAAGATGCGCTGGGCGATGCCGCCTGTCTTAAACAGCATGAAGCACAGAAGAACCGTATAGCCCACGGTTCCCCATATCGCTCCAATCGGATCGCCGCCTGTGGCGATGCCCTGGACGAGCACCGCATAGATCGCAACACAGACCAGTATGAGCATCCCTTGAAAGCCCACAGCGAACAGGGATTTTAGGTAGTTCTGCCCTGTGCCGCCCAGCTCCCGGTTAGAAAGCGTGGCAACGGGCAGGGGCGCTAAACTGGTCATTAAATATATTTCAATCATTCTTCCGTACACCAGAACGAAAATGATGATCCCCATGATCTGCATGGTCAGCCCGATCACAGAGGACTGGAGCCACAGGCCAAGGAGCGGCCCCAAGTCCATGCCCTCCAGCGTGGTTTCCAGCTCCGCCAGCATATCCGGCGTAATGTCGGTGGAGCCCTGAATGAGCCCCGCCGCATCCGCAATCACGCTCTGCGACACATCGAACACCGCCATGACAATATTAAAGGTGTTGGAAAGAATGAGGATGGCACAAGCGGTCTTGAATACCCATTTGTAGATATTCGCCACATCAAACTCGTGCATATTGTTCTTTTCCAAAAGCATCTGTATCAGCTCGTAGGTGGCAACAAAGGTCAGCACCAATCCGGCAATCGGCAGGATCACCGTTTCGGAAAGCTGGCGGATGAGGGAGAAAACCCCGGCGTTCCATGCCGCCGGGGTAGTCCCCACCTGTACCGCAATCTCTCCGACTTTGGCATTGACGGTATCAAAGAGCCCTTCGAGGTTCCCCATGATACCGCTGATCAACAGCTCTTTCAGCCAGTTCGTGAGCCAGTCGGTGAGAAAATCCATAAGCCGCTACCTTAAAACAGGCCGGACAGCAGAGGGATCAGGGTGGTGCCCAGCAGGATGATGCCGCCGCCCGCCATGAGCTGTTTTATCC
>OLRX01002032.1_pt1 | contig 13675 bp, 9 predicted proteins | sample 1672991 | NCBI WGS metagenome assembly OLRX01 (sample SAMEA3136744, study PRJEB25190) | human gut metagenome | biome: human gut; feature: human-associated habitat; material: faeces | place: Austria | collected 2013
CCATCGACTCGCATGTGAAGAACCTGCGCGCGAAGATCGGCGACAACCCGCGCAGCCCGAAGTGGCTGCATACCGTTCACGGCGTGGGCTACCGCTTCGAAGACCCGACCAAAGTCCAGCAGTAAGCACCGCGTGAGCGCCTCGAGCGTGAGCGCATAACCGTGCAGGAGGAGCGAAGCGTGCAAGACTCGGCGACGACCGGACCCATCGGCAAGGCGGGCGCGGACGACGCCAGTGCGGGCAAGCGCAAGCGCCCGGGTTGGGACAACCTGTCGTATACGACGCGCGTGACGGCGGCGTTCGCCTTCATTGCGGCCATGACCGCCCTGGTGGCCATCGGCGTGGTGTCGTTCGTGTGGGAGCAGCATTTCCAAACGTACACGCGCGAGAACATGGTGTCGACTGCCGAGTCCGTGGCCAAGGACATTGCGGCGAACTACGAGAAGTCGGGCACGTTCGACGCGCAGACGCTCGCGCCCGCGCGCTACATGGTCAACGTCACGCCGAGCATCGGCATGCGCGTCGTGGACAACACGGTGCCCGCGAACAGCGAGCAGTCGGTTGTGTTCGACTCCACGCTCGTCGAGAATGGCGAGGACGCCGCCGGCGGGGTGTCGCTCGTGCCCAAGCATGCCAAGCCCGAGCAGATGGTCACGGTGCCCATCGAGGTGAAGAGCCCCGACAGCGAGATGACCCAGGCCGTGGGCTCGGTGAGCGTGTGGGTGCTCGGCTCCGATACGCTGCTGCGCTCCACCGACGAGGAGTTCCGCAACAAGTCCTACCAGGCCATGTTCTTCGCGGCCGCCATGGCCATCCTGCTGGCCTCGTGCATCGGCTTCCTGTTCGCCCGCAACCTGGTGGGCCCCATCAACCGCATGACCAAGACGGCGAAGGCCATCAAGGAAGGCGACCTGTCCGCCCGCACCGATCTGCACGGCGAGGACGAGATCGCACGCCTGGGAGAGACGTTCGACGAGATGGCCGACTCGGTGGAGAAGGACCGCGAGCTGGAGCGGCGCCTGACCACCGACGTGGCGCACGAGCTGCGCACGCCGCTCATGGCCATTCAATCCACGGTGGAGGCCATGGTGGACGGCGTTTTCGAAGCCGACCCCGAGCACCTGGAGACGGTGAACTCGGAGGTGCAGCGCCTAAGCCGCCTGGTGGACTCATTGCTGAAGCTCTCGCGCTTGGAGAACCGCGCGAACCCCATGAAGGAGGAGGTCGTGGACGTGGGCCAGCTCATCAGCGGCATCATCGCCACGCACGACGCCTTCGTCACCGACTCGGGCCTCACGTTGGAGTACCAGGCCGACGAGGGCGTGCGCGTGCTGGGCGACGCCGATATGATACGCCAGGCCACGGCCAACCTCATCTCGAACGCCGTTCGCTACACGCCCGAGGGCGGCCACATCACCGTGCAGGTGAAGCGGGGCGACCTCATGGCCTCCATCGCGGTGCGCGACACGGGAATCGGCCTCTCGCCCGAGGAGTGCAAGATGGTGTTCTCGCGCTTCTGGCGCGCCGACGCCGGACGCAACCGCGAGAGCGGCGGCCTGGGCATCGGCCTGGCCGTGGTGAAGGAGATCGTCGACCGACACGGCGGCTGGGTGCAGGTGGAGGGCCGCAAGGACGAGGGCGCCTGCTTCACCATCCACATCCCGCTGTACGACGAGGGCCGCACGCCCAAGGCGCGCCAGCAGAAGCCCAAGCAGGCAAAGGTGCCGAAGGTTGCGAAGGGCAAAGAAAAACAGCGCCCGAAGGGGCATAGATAGCCAAACTGCGCGATAATGAGGCGCGCATGAAAAACGCTGCGGCCCGAGGAGAGCGCGCGGCGTGTCGATGAAAGGACAGAGCAGCATGACCGGAATGGACATCAAGCCCGACGCGCAAGGCAAAGTGCGCGACCTCTACGACTTGGGGGACAAGCTCTTGTTGGTGGCGTCGGACCGCATTTCCGCGTTCGACTACATTCTGGAAGACGAGATCCCGCACAAGGGCGCGGTGCTCACGCAACTGTCGTGCTTCTGGTTCGAGCTCCTGGACGGCGTGGTGGAGAACCACCTGATATCCGCCGACGTGGCCGACCTGCCCGAGCAGTTCAAGCCGTACTCCGACTACCTGCGTGGGCGCTTCATGCTGGTGAAGAAGGCCGACATGTTCCCCGCCGAGTGCATCGTGCGCGGCTACCTGGCCGGCAGCGGCCTCAGAGAGTACGAGAAGCAGGGAACCGTGTGCGGCATCGAGCTGCCCGAGGGCCTCGTGAACTCGTCGAAGCTGCCCGAGCCCATCTTCACGCCGTCGACGAAGGCCGAAATCGGCGACCATGACGAGAACATCAGCTTCGAGCGCCTCGTGGAGATCATCGGCGAGGACGACGCCTCCCAGCTGCGCGACCTGGCCCTCAAGGTGTACACGACGGCACGCGACCACGCGGCCGAGCGCGGCGTGATCATCGCCGACACGAAGTTCGAGTTCGGACGTCTGAACGGCCAGATCATCCTTGCCGACGAGGTGCTGACCCCCGACTCGTCCCGCTTCTGGCCGGGCGACGAGTATGCCGAGGGCAAGGACCAGCCCAGCTTCGACAAGCAGTTCGTGCGCGACTGGCTGAACGCCAACTGGGACCGCCAGGGCAACCCGCCCCGCCTGCCCCAGGACATCATCGATCGCACGAGCGAGAAGTACATCCAGGCCTACGAGAAGATCACCGGTCGGTCCTTCGTTCCGTTTGCCTAGCGGCAAACGGAACTCCTCGACGCTGCGAGGCGCCGAGGCACCCGATCTTGGCGCTCCAAGCTTTGCTCACGTGCGCAAGCACGCTTCGCGAAGCTTTCACGCCAATCTCGGGCACCTCAGCGCCTCTCGCTGACTTTGCCAGACCTGCGAAGTTCAAAAGCATTCAACAAGGAGCAACATACCATGTCCCAACGCAACCCCATGAACGACCGTTACCAGACCGACGAGCATCGCGGTCAGACGCGCAAGAGCGCAGCGGCCATGAAGCCGAAGTCGAAGGCGGCCGCCTCGGTGCGCGTGCAGCCTAAAGAGAAGACGAAGCAGCAGAAGAAGGCCGAGAAGAAGGTGGCCCGCCAGAAGCAGAGCGATCTCGACCGCAAGTACTACAACCCGCCCACGCCGCAGTACAAGCGCCTGCGCAAGATCTGGTGGGCTCTGCTCATCGGCGCTATCGCGGCCACGGCGCTGTCGTGGGTGGGCCGCTCGTGGTTCCCGGACGCGGTGAGCTATGTCATGCTAGGCGCGGCCTACGTCTGCATCATCGGCGCCCTGTACGTGGACTTCTCGAAGATCCGCAAGGTGCGCCGCGCCTATCAAGAGCAGATGGAGGCTTCGAAGTCCAAGGAGCAGCGCGCCTTGGAGAAGCAGCAGAAGGCCGCCCAGAAGGCCCAGAAGGCCGAGACCGCCGGGGCTCCCGCCGAAGAGGAGAAACCGAAGAAGCGCGGCCTGTTCGGCAGCGGCTTCCGACTTTCGAAGGCCGAGCAGGCCAAGGCCGAGAAGCAGGAGGCCGAGGCTGCCGATGGCGACGAGGGCAACGCCGCGTTCGAGCGCGGCAAGGCGAACGCCAAGGCCGCGGCCGATGCCGCAAAGAGCCAGTCCCCTAAGGGTTCGAAAAAGTAAGGGAGATTCTTCATGGTTTCTCGCGTGTATGTTGAGAAGAAGCCCGGCTTCGACGTGGAGGCGCAGCAGCTCGCGCACGAGCTGCGCGACATCTTAGGGATCGAGCGGCTCGAAGGCCTGCGCCTGGTGAACCGCTACGATGTGGAGGGCATCACGGGCGAGCTGTTCGCCCAGTGCGTGCCCACGGTGTTCAGCGAGCCGCAGTCCGACGTGGCCACTTTGGAGATGCCGGCGGCGGAGGGCGCGGCCGTGTTCGCGGTGGAGTACCTGCCCGGGCAGTTCGACCAGCGCGCCGACTCGGCCAGCGAGTGCATCCAGCTGATCAGCCAGGGCGAGCGCCCCGAGGTGCGCAGCGCGAAGGTGTACCTGCTGGAGGGCCCGCTCGCCGACGAGGACGTGGCCGCCATCAAGCATTACGTGATCAACCCCATCGAGGCGCGCGAGGCCTCGCTCGAGCCGCGCGAGACGCTGCGCATGGAGCAGCCCGTGCCGCCCATGGTGGAGACGGTGGAGGGCTTCCTCGACTTGGACGAGGCGGGGCTCGCGGCGTTCATCGCCGACCGCGGCCTGGCCATGGACCTGGCCGACATCGCGTTCTGCCAGCAGTACTTCGCCGAAGAGGGGCGCAACCCCACCATCACCGAGATCAAGATGATCGACACCTACTGGTCCGACCACTGCCGCCACACCACGTTCGGCACGGTGCTCGACGACGTGCGGATCGACGACGAGGCCGTGCGGGCGGCCTTCGAGAAGTACCTGGCCATGCGCCACGAGCTGGGCCGCGACGAGAAGCCGGTGTGCCTCATGGACATGGGCACCATCGGCGCGCGCTGGCTGAAGGCGCAGGGCATCCTCACCGGGCTCGACGAGTCCGAGGAGATCAACGCCTGCACCGTGAAGGTGAAAGTGGACGTTGACGGCGAGGAGCAGGACTGGCTGTACCTCTTTAAGAACGAGACCCACAACCATCCCACCGAGATCGAGCCCTTTGGCGGCGCGGCCACCTGCGTGGGCGGCGCCATTCGCGACCCTCTCTCGGGCCGCTCCTACGTGTACCAGGCCATGCGTGTCACGGGAGCTGCCGACCCCACGGTGCCCGTGGCCGACACTATTCCCGGCAAGCTGCCCCAGCGCAAGCTCGTGACCACAGCGGCGGCCGGTTATTCTTCCTATGGCAACCAGATCGGCCTGGCCACGGGCCAGGTGCACGAGCTGTACCATCCCGGCTACGCCGCCAAGCGCATGGAGATCGGCGCGGTCGTGGGCGCCACGCCGGCCGACCACGTGCGCCGCGAGACGCCGGCGCCGGGAGATGTGGTGGTGCTGCTCGGCGGGCGCACGGGCCGCGACGGCATTGGCGGTGCCACGGGCTCTTCTAAGGCCCATTCCGTGGAATCCCTGGAAAGCTGCGGGGCCGAGGTGCAGAAGGGCAACGCGCCCGTGGAGCGCAAGATTCAGCGCCTGTTCCGCCGCGGGGACGCCTGCCGCATGATCAAGCGCTGCAACGACTTCGGTGCCGGCGGCGTGTCCGTGGCCATCGGTGAATTGGCCGACGGCCTGGACATCAACCTGGATGCCGTGCCCAAGAAGTACGACGGGCTCGATGGCACGGAGCTCGCCATTTCCGAGTCGCAGGAGCGCATGGCCGTAGCGCTGGCGCCCGAGGACGTGGATGCCTTCATCGCACTCGCCCACGAGGAGAACCTGGAGGCCACGCCGGTGGCCGTGGTTACGGAAGAGCCCCGGGTGCGCATGCATTGGCGCGGCGACACTATCGTGGACGTGAGCCGCGAGTTCCTCGCGAGCAACGGAGCGCCGAAGCATGCGGCGGTGGCCGTACCCGCGCCGGCCGACGAGAGCTTCGCCGAAAGTGCCTGCGACCGCGCCTTCGAGGCGACAAGCGAGCTGACCGACCCCGTGGTGGACGCCGTGTGCGACGCCGACTCGCTGGAAGTGTCCCTCGCGGCGCTCATGGGCGACATCAACCGCGCCTCGAACAAGGGCCTCGTGGAGCGCTTCGACTCCACTATCGGCGCGGCCACGGTGCTCATGCCTTTCGGCGGCGCTCGCCAGCTCACCCCGGCACTCGCCATGGTGGCGAAGCTGCCGGTGCTCGGCGGCAAGACCACCACGGTTTCGGGCCTGTCCTGGGGCTTCAACCCGTACCTTTCGTCCTACGATCCCTACGCCGGCGCCTACATGGCCGTGCTCGACTCCGTGGCGAAGCTCGTGGCTACCGGTTTCGAGCGGGCGAACATGTACCTCACCTTCCAAGAGTACTTCGAGAAGCTGCGCCAGGATCCGGAGCGCTGGGGCAAGCCCATGGCGGCGGTGCTCGGCGCGCTCATGGCCCAGATCGATTTCGGGGTGGGCGCCATCGGCGGCAAGGACTCCATGTCCGGTTCCTTCGAGGATTTGGACGTGCCGCCGACGCTCGTGTCCTTCGCGACGGCTATCGGCAATATCGACCGCATCACCTCACCGGAGCTGAAGGAGGCGGGCGACAACCTCGTTTGGGTTTCCTTCGAAGACGCGCTGGCGTCGAGCGTCTGCGCGACCTTCGACGCGGTAGAGCACCTCATCGGCGCGGGCATCGTGCGGGCGTGTGCAAGCGGTGCTTACGGTGGCTTGGCCGAGACGCTGGTGAAGGCGGCCGTGGGCAACGGCCTGGGTATCACCGTGGACGAGGACATTGACATGGGCCAGCTGTTCGAGCCGGCCTACGGCACGTTCGTGATCGAGCTGACCGCCGGCGAGGATGCTCAGTCCGTCGTCACGCGCTTGGAAGACGCCGGACTCGACGCCAACGTGGATGTGGTGGAGCTTGGCCAAGTGACCAGCGCTTACGAGCTGACCTGCGACGGCCAGGTGGCCGATCTCGCCGTGGTGCAGGAGGCCTGGGAGCGCGGAGGCGGGCTTGAAAGCGTGTTCCCGTACCGCACCTCGCCGGAAGAGCGCGCAGCGGCCGAGACGGTGCCCGCCATCAGCTTCGAGGGCGAGGCGGCCCCGGCCTACCATGGCCCGGCGCTGCTGGGCGACACCTCCGGCGCCCCGCGCGTGGTCATCCCGGTGTTCCCCGGCAACAACTGCGAGTACGACTCCGCCGCCGCTTTCGAGCGGGCCGGTGCCGTGCCCACCGTGTACGTGGTGAACAATCTGACGCCCGAGGCCGTGGCCGAGTCCACCGCCGAACTGGCGCGCCTCATCCGCGCGTCCCAGATCGTCATGATTCCCGGCGGCTTCTCCGGCGGCGACGAGCCCGACGGCTCCGCGAAGTTCATCACGGCGTTTTTCCGCGCGCCCGAAGTGACCGAAGCGGTACGCGACCTTCTGCAGGCGCGCGACGGCCTCATGCTCGGCATCTGCAACGGCTTCCAGGCCCTGGTGAAGCTGGGCCTGGTGCCCTTCGGCGACATCCGTCCGATGGATGCCGACTGCGCCACCCTCACCTTCAACAACATCGGCCGTCACCAGAGCACGCTCGTGCGCACGCGCGTGGCCAGCACGATGTCTCCCTGGATGAGCCGCATGGAAGTGGGGGAGACGCACACCGTCGCCATCAGCCACGGTGAGGGCCGCTTTGTGGCGCCCCCCGCGCTGCTCGACTCCATGATCGCAAACGGGCAGGTCGCCACCCAGTACGTGGATGCCGCGGGGCAGCCTTCCATGGACTTGGCGGTGAACCCCAACGGCTCGGTGCTCGCCATCGAGGGCATCACGAGCCCCGACGGCCGCGTGCTCGGCAAGATGGGTCACACGGAGCGTGCCGGCGCGGGCCTGTACAAGAACGCCTTCGGCAACACCTACCAGCCCCTCTTCGAAGGCGGCGTCGACTACTTCCGCACGAAGTAGTTACTGCCACAGCCTCACTTCGGGCTTCAACTGCACGCCGGTGGTTTCGTGGACGCGGCGCTGCACCTCGGCGATGAGGGCCAGCACGTCGGCGGCGGTGGCGTCGCCGGTGTTCACGACGAAGCCGGCGTGCTTCTCGGACACCTGCGCACCGCCGACGCGAAGGCCCTGGCAGCCGGCCTCTTGGATGAGAGCCCCCGCGAAGTGACCCTCGGGGCGCTTGAAGGTGCTGCCGGCGCTCGGCATCTCCAGCGGTTGCTTGCTCTCGCGGCGCTCGCGCAGCTCTTCCATGCGCGCGGCAATGGCGGCAGGGGAGTCGGCGCGCAGCTGCAGCGTGGCCCCGAGCACCACCCAGCTCTCGCGCATCATGCGGCTTTGGCGATAGCCCCACGCGGCTTCCGGCGCTGGCACGTTCGCGACGCGCCACGACCCCTCGCTCGGCACCAGGCAGCGTACTTCCACGGCTACGTCCGAGAACTGGCCCTCGTAGGCGCCGGCGTTCATGATGGCTGCGCCTCCGATGGTGCCGGGAATGCCGCTGGCGAACTCGTAGCCCGCAAGCCCGGCATCCCGCGCTGCGGCGGCCACGGCGGCGTTCGTGGCCCCGGCTGCTGCCCGCACGAGGCCGCCGGGCAGCACCTCCACGGCGGCGAAGTTGTCCGCCAGCAGAAGCGTCACGCCGTCAAGTCCCTCGTCGGGCGCGAGCACATTGGAGCCGAGTCCCAGCACACGCCAGGGAATCCCGGCCGCCTCGCAAGTCGACACCACGCCTGCCACCTCGTCTTCGGAGCGCGGCGTCACGAGCCACTGCGCCGGCCCCCCGATGCGAAATGTCGTATGCTCGACTAGGGGTTCGTCAGGCCGCACATTCTGCGAACCGACGATATCCTGAAGGCTCTTCTCGAAGCTCGGGGCGCTCACTGTTTGTTCCTCCTAAACTGAGTGACGGCTTAGAGGAGACGGAGGGTGTTCTGACCGAGCGAGTTCCGCAGCGACTGAAACAGCCCAGTGGGCTGTTTCACAAAGCGAGGACTGTCTGAGCGAATCAGAATACCCTGCGGCTCCGACACGCGGGGAGGTGCAACCTCTCCGTTTGCCATAGCGATCGGGTTACCGTTGGTGACCCGCATGGCTCATTGTACTAGAATACGCCCATGACGAAATCGCTGACATATCCGCGCGATCACCAAAACGTCCCCGCCCATCGCCGCTCGCGCCTCGCGTCCGCGCCCGCTCCAGTGGCCGTCCTCGCGGATGCTTCCGCGCGCACGAAAGCGGGGCGCTAGGCCATGGCGCGCAGGGTTCCCGAGGTTAAGCTCACCTCGCCGGCGGCGGCCATCGTGCTCGTGCTGCTGTTCATTGTCTGCTTCATTATCGGCCTGTGGGTGCTTATGGCGCTCACGCGCATCGTGCTCGGTTAGGGGCAACGACTATGTGGCAGCGATTCACCCTCTACGACTTGCGCGTTATCGGGCACTACCTGGGAACGCTCCTGTTGTTCTTCGCCGCGCTCATGGCTCTTCCCTTGGCGACGGCGCTGGTCTTTCAGGAATGGGAGCCGGCGGCGCGCTACCTCGCGGCCATCGGCATCACCATGGTCGCGGGCTGCAGTCTGCGCTTTCTGCGCATCGAGCCCGGACGCCTCGATCGCCGCCAGGCGCTGGCGGTGACCGGTTTCGCCTGGGTCGTCCTCGCGCTGTTCGCCTCGTTCCCCTTGTACTTCTCGGGGCATTACATGACCTACCTCGATGCCATCTTCGATGGCGTCTCCGGCCTGACCACCACGGGCGCCTCGCTCATCGTCGATTTGGATCACCTCTCCTACGCCGATAATATGTTCCGCTTCGCTATGCACGCTCTGGGCGGTCTCGGCCTTATCGTGGTGGCGTTGTCCTTCGGGCTTTTCGGCCGCGGCGGCGGCGCATCGCTGTTTTCGTCGGAGGGCCGCAGCGAGCACGTGGTGCCCAACGTGGTGCAGACCACCCAGTTCATTGCTCGCATCACCCTGGTCATCGTCTCCGTCGCCACGGTGATCATCACGGCGTTATGCCTGTTCATGGGCATGGAGCCCACTCGCGCCTTCCTGAACGCGCTGTGGGTGTCTACCTCCGGGTTCGTGACCGGCGGTTTCACGCCCATGCAGCTTTCCATCATGTACTACCATTCCTTCCCTCTTGAGGCGATTCTCATGGTGCTCATGATTTTGGGCTCCATCAGCTTCGTCATTCACGCCGAGGTGTGGAAGGGGCGTCCGCTCCCGTTTTTCCGAGACATCGAGACGAAGACGATGGTGCTTTGGATAGGGGTCATGGCCTTCGTATTCACGGCCACGCTCGCCCTGTCGCCCTTCGATGACATGCTTGCCCTTTTGCGCCGCGGCCTGTTCATGATCATCTCGGCGTTCACCACGACGGGCTTTCAGGTGGTCACTACCAACCAGATCACCACCGCTTTCAGCAACGGCGCCTTCCTCACCCTGGCGTTCATCATGGCCGTTGGCGGCGCTTCCGGCTCCACGGCCGGCGGCATCAAGTTCTCGCGCATGGGCATCATCTTCAAGTCCATCGTGTCGAACGTGAAGGAGACGCTGGCACCGGATTCGGCTCGCGTTGTCGTTTCCTGCAATCACGTGGGCAGGCGCACCTTGACGCCGGAAATTGTGAAAGAGGCCATGACGGTGTTCATTCTGTACGTGATCACCTACGTTATCGGCGCGCTGGTGGGCATTGCGCACGGGTTCGAAGCCATTCCCGCAATCTCCGAGTCGGTGACCATGACGTCCAACGGCGGCATCATCACGTCGGTGGCGGGGCCCGGCATGGCGGGAACCCTCGAGCTGTTCTACATCTTCCAGATGTGGGCTGGCCGCTTGGAGTTCATGACGCTGTTCGCCCTTATTGTGGAAGTGGTGGCCTCCCTGGTGCCGCGGCCTCGACCGAAGGAGCGCTCATGAGGCGGCGGGGTATCGCGCTTCTGGCGATCGCGCTCGCGGCGGTTCTGGCCGCGCCGGGCCCTGTGGCTTGGGCGACGGGGGCTGCCAACGGCGACGCGGCGGCTTCCTCTGATGGCGGTGTGACCAACGAGGATGTGCCGACGGACGACACGGGCGTTGTGGAGGCCGGCGAAGGCGCTGGGAACGAAGGTGCTGGAAGCGAAGGCGCGGACGGCGGCGCGGTGCAAGGCGGAGGCGCCGAGGGCGAAGGCGCGAGCGGCGGCGCGGCCGAGGGCGAAAACGGGGCCGATGGCGAGGACGACCAGGCCGTCGCCAAGCCCGCGCGCCCGAAGCTTCCCGACCCGGTCTTCGGCGAGGACGTGAGCGAGGACAACCTCGTGAACCCCCAGCAGAAGCCCGACAGCTCCTTCATCTACGATACGTCCATCTCCGCCTTGCAGGGGGCCGACTCCTACCTGAACGACCAGACCGTGCAGGTGACGGGCGAGGTGATCGGCGATCGCATTCGCGCCGAGTTCGACCCCGGCTACAGCTGGATCGTCCTGCAGGGCTCCGATAGGGTTCATTCCGAAATCCCCGTGTTCATGGACACGGAGTCCACCGAGATCATCGACACCTACGGCGCCTACGGCCGCAAGGGCACCACGCTGCAGGTGCGCGGTACCTTCCATCTGATCTGCCCGGAGCACGAGGGTTTGACCGACTTGCACGCAGATACGGTCACCTTCGTCGAGAAAGGCTCGGTTACCGAACAGCCCTTCGACATCGGCGCGTTTCTGCCGGGGCTTATGCTGGTTGCCATCGGCTTCATCATGCTCATCGTGTTCCACCAGATGAGGGAGGGGCAGCGCTAATGGCTGAGGCGCGCTATCGCGGCGAAGTGGTGAAGCTGGACCGGGGGTACCCGCTCGTGCGTTTGGAAGACGGCGAGCTTCTGCGCTGCGAGCACGCGACGGCCCTGGTGAAGGGGGAGCGCCGACGGGCCGTTATCGGGGATGTTGTGGAAGTGGCGGTGCCCCCGGCTCACGACAAGGGGGTCATCGAGGCCATAGCGCCGCGCACCCGCGAGTTCGTGCGCAAGGATCCCACCGAGCGCGCCGTGCCCCAGGTGCTCGCCGCCAACTTCGAGCGCGTGATTGTGGCCCAACCCGTGGGCGAGGTGAACCTGCGGCGCCTCGAGCGCGAGCTGGTACTGGCCTTCGAGACGGGGGCCGAGGTGACCGTCGTGCTCACCAAGGCCGACCTGGCCGATGACGCCGCCACCCGGGCCACGGTGGAGGCTGTGCGGGCCCTGGCTGCTCCCGCGGCCGATGTGCTCGTCGTGTCCGAGGACGACCCGGCATCGGTGGAGGCCGTGCGCGCGCTTCTGGCGCCGGGCACCACCACGGTGCTCATCGGGCGCTCGGGGGTGGGGAAGTCCAGCCTGGTGAATATGCTGGTGGGCGTCGAGGTTTTAAGCGTCGGTGCGGTTCGCGAGGGGGATGGCAAGGGCCGCCACACCACGGTGAGCCGCGAGATTGTGGAGGTGCCCGGCGCCGGTCGCATCGTGGACATGCCGGGCGTGCGGGGCTTGGGGCTGTGGGACGCCGAAGAGGGCATCGGCGCCGCCTTCCCCGATGTGGAGGCGCTGGCCGCGCAGTGCCGCTTCCGCGACTGCACCCACCACGGGGAGCCGGGCTGCGCGGTGCGCGCGGCCGTGGAATCCGGCGAGCTGATGCCGGAGCGCTACGGGTCCTACCAGGCCCTTCAGCAGGAGATGGCCGCCATGCGCGACCGCCGCGAAGAGGCGCGCCGTATGAACAAGGAAAAGGTGAGCGACACCAAGCGGCGCCGCGCGGGTGCGCCCAAGGGCAAGCGTCGGCGGTGATAGCAAGGCGCCATCGCGACAACGCCCCGTGTAAGCGCAGAATGTCGATGAGGATGCAGGCTCGTTCCATTCATGACATTTTGCCTACCGAGATTGCCGTCGGATGCAGACGCGCTAAAATGATGTGACACTCTTCGACTGAACTCGAAAGGACCTCCATGAATCCCGTCGTCGTCATTCCCACGTTCATCTACCCCCGCCGCCACCGCGGAGGGGCCGATGTGGTGAGCACCTACGACCACTCTACCGCCCCCAACCAAGAAGGGGAGCTCGGCCGCTGCCTGGAGTCGCTGGCGAAGGTGGAGGGCCTGGGACTCGTGGTCATCCTCGTGTCCGCCGACGTGTCGTTGGAAGTGCAGGCGGCCGAGAAGGTGCAGGCCATCGCCAACCGCCATTCGGACGTGACCACGCTCGTCATCGGCGCGGCAGAGCTGGCGCTTATCGAGCAGCGCATGGCCCAGCAGAACATCGAACGCCTTTCCAAGGAAATCGGCCTGCAAGGTTACGGCGCCATCCGGAACTTGGGGTTGCTCGTGGCCAACGTGCTCGGCTTCGATGCCGTGGTGTTTTTGGACGATGACGAGGTGATCGACGATCCGAAATTCCTAGAGAAGGCCATGTACGGCCTCGGGAAGCTCACGCGCCAGGGCGTGCCCATCGTGGCGAAGACGGGGTACTATTTGAACGACCAGGACTCCTACCTCTCGAAATGGGAGGACAAGTGGTACAACCGCTTCTGGCAGCAGGGCCGCGCTTTCAACGAGTGGATCACCAAGGCCATGCGCGGCCCGCGCCTGTCGCGCTCGAACCATGTGTGCGGCGGCTGTTTGGCTATTCACAAGGAAGCGTTCCGGCGCCTCGCCTTCGACCCGTGGATCACCCGTGGCGAGGATTTGGACTACATGCTCGATCTGCGCATGTACGGCTCGGATATCTGGTTCGACAACCAGTGGGTGCTGCGTCACCTGCCCCCGCGCACCGCAAGCGAGGGCACGCGTTTCCGCCAGGACATCTTCCGGTGGCTCTACGAGTACCGCAAGCTGGAATACTCCCGAGCGCTCATCGACCTTCAGCAGGTGAAGCCGGCCTCGCTCGAGCCCTACCCGGGGCCGTTTTTGGAGCCGGGTCTTCTGCGCCGCATTCGGCTCACGGCATGGATGCGCAGCTTCGGACGCCCCGACAAGAAGGCCTACCGTCTGGCCGCCAAGGCCGCCACGGGTGCGGCTTCGGCCTACGCCGAGGCCAACTGCGCGAAGTACTTCGAGTTCCAGTACGTCTGGCCCGAGGCCATGAACCGGTTGGAAAGCGACCAGCTACTCTCCGAGGCGCTGGTGCGCTCGGCCATGCTGCGCGCTCAGGAT
>OLRX01002035.1_pt1 | contig 13668 bp, 8 predicted proteins | sample 1672991 | NCBI WGS metagenome assembly OLRX01 (sample SAMEA3136744, study PRJEB25190) | human gut metagenome | biome: human gut; feature: human-associated habitat; material: faeces | place: Austria | collected 2013
GGTCCCAGACCCCATATGCTGAAACATACAGAGGAATATTCCCAACTGATTAACAAATACATGATGCGCCACCTTGTCAAACCCGGAATCACCGGATGGGCGCAAGTCACCGGCTATCGGGGAGAAACCAAAGAACTTTCCCAAATGGAAGGCAGGGTAAGAAGAGACCTGTGGTATATTGAGAACTGGACTTTCCTGCTCGACATCCGCATCATGATAAAAACAGTAACCAACATGTTCCGGGGCGAGAAAAACGCCTATTAATTCAAATCGTAGGAACATTATAAAAAATAAAAAGATATGAAAGGTATTGTACTAGCCGGAGGTTCGGGCACGCGCCTCTATCCTATTACCAAAGGAGTATCCAAACAGCTGCTGCCTGTCTTCGACAAACCCATGATTTATTATCCTATATCGGTACTTATGCTGGCCGGCATACGGGAAATACTCATTATCTCCACCCCATACGACTTACCGAGCTTCAAAAGACTGTTAGGAGACGGAAGCGATTTCGGAGTACGCTTTGAATATGCGGAACAGCCTTCGCCCGACGGACTGGCTCAGGCCTTCATCATCGGCGAGAAATTCATCGGAAATGATTCCGTCTGCCTTGTACTGGGTGATAACATATTCCACGGCAACGGCCTGTCCGCCATGTTGAGAGAATCCGTACGTGCTGCCGAAGAGGACAAGAAAGCAACGGTATTCGGCTATTGGGTCAGTGATCCCGAAAGATATGGCGTAGCGGAATTCGACAAGGATGGCAATTGTCTCTCTATTGAAGAAAAACCTGCCCAACCTAAGTCCAACTATGCCGTGGTGGGACTCTATTTCTATCCCAACAAGGTGGTGGAAGTAGCCAAGAATATCAAGCCTTCGGCACGGGGAGAACTGGAAATCACCACCGTAAACCAGCAATTTCTTCAGGACAAGGAATTGAAAGTACAAACATTGGGCAGAGGTTTCGCATGGCTGGATACCGGTACTCACGACTCGCTGGCCGAGGCAAGTACCTACATCGAAGTCATTGAAAAGCGCCAGGGGTTGAAAGTGGCGTGCCTTGAGGGCATAGCTTTGAGAAAAGGCTGGATTACTTCGGAAAAGATGCAGGAACTGGCCCAGCCGATGCTTAAAAACCAATACGGACAATATTTACTGAAAGTTATAAAAGAACTGGGATTAGAATAATGGAAGTTATAAAAACAGCAATAGACGGGGTTTTCATTTTGGAACCCCGTATTTTTAATGATGCAAGAGGGTATTTCTTTGAAAGCTTCTCGGGACGTGAATTTGAAGAAAAAGTATGCAGGACTACATTTGTACAGGATAATGAGAGTTTCTCCACTTATGGTGTATTACGCGGCCTGCATTTCCAGAAACCTCCTTTCACACAAAGCAAGCTGGTGCGTGTGATCAAGGGAGCGGTACTGGATGTGGCTGTAGATATCCGGAAAGGTTCTCCCACTTTCGGAAAGCATGTGGCTGTAGAATTGACCGGAGAGAATCACCGGCAGTTTTTTATCCCCCGCGGATTCGCACACGGCTTTGCGGTACTAAGTGACGAGGTGTTGTTCCAATACAAGTGTGACCATTATTATGCTCCGCAAAGCGAAGGAGGAATCGCATGGGACGACCCCGATCTAGGCATAGACTGGCGACTTCCGGCCGATAAGGTTATTTTGTCCGACAAGGACAAGAAACATCCGAGATTGAAAGACTATCAAACGGATTTCGACTTTAATCAAAGTTTATATTAAAGGCTGTTTTGATTCTGCGTTTGTCCGGTTTTTGCCAGTGAAATTAAAGAAACCGAAAACTGCACACCGGACTATCGTAACGTTCAGGACAACATTTCCGAAGATTGAACCTATAAAAACAGGGTGCACCTCCTACGAAAGAGATGCACCCTGTTTTTATAGGTCAATATCTTTATATCACTTCTTCTCCATCCCCTCCTGAGGAGCATTAAGCCCCTCCTTCAGATTTTCAAAGAATTCACGTCCGAACAAGATCCATGCGGAAGCGCCCGCCACTGCCAGGAAAATAAATCCGACAAGAATCACCTTCTTGCTGGTTCCCGAAGGCAGCAACGGCACACTGGCAGGTTCCACAACGGCAAATACAGGTTTGGCCTCCTGTACTTTGGCCCGTGCCACCTGCAATTGGGTAGCCACCTGGCTATACACCTGATATGCCAGATTCATATCATTCTGCAACCGTTCTCTCTCCGTCAAAGCACTTTGAAGGACAACCCCCTTGTTGGCATCCATGTAATTGGCATAATTCTGCTGGGCTACATAATACTCCTGCTGGCGTTCCTTATACAATTGTTCCAGATAAGCACAATCCTGCTGGGCTTTGGAGACCCTGTACGCTGTGATATACTCTTGAAGTTTCACCACTACCGTATCTGTAATGGCGGCCGTAACCATCGGGTCCTGCAAAGTCACCGTCACTGTGGTGATGCCGGTTTTCTTATCCACATCAGCAGTAATCGCCTTACGCATGGCTTCCACTTTCTTCGCCTGATCTTCTGTCAGATGGAAAGGATCCAGCTTATTCCCTTCTTCCTCTTCCTTATCGGAGAAGAGAGATTTCCCCCCGCCTATAGCCGCCCCGGGCAATCCCATCACAGCACCCCACCACGGAGCTTTCTGCTCGTCGAGATAAGCTACAAAAGTAGTATCCACCTCACCGTCCAACGTGGTGACATGTGCATTAAACAGTTCCAGAATGAAAGGAGTAGACGCTACTATATCCGGGAAAAGAGATACGTTCAACGCATCCGCCTCACTGCCCAGACTCATGCCTCCGATCCCCAGCATGGCAGCCATTCCCGACAGGCTCCCCCCGCCGCTTTTGCCGGATTCGGGAGACAATGTCACTTCCACCGTATATTGTTTGGGAATACTCAGAGCAATAATCACCCCTACAATAGCACCTATTCCGGCAGCCTTCAACAGCACCTTTCGGGCAGCCCACAACTTACGGACATACTCCATCAAATCAATTTCCAACTCCTCGTCTTCCCGTGGTCTTTCCGTATTATTCGTATAATTCTTATCTTCCGCCATACTGTTTCTATTTTAAGATATTAGCAATAGATGCAATCATAGTAGCCAACGACGCACTGGTGGTTGCTATGGACAAGGTGTTCTGCAAAGACCAGTTGCTCTTTTCCTTCACCGGAACAATCACCTCACAGCCCGGCTGGATCAGCTCACGGCTACCTTTCTTCGCTCTCTTCACCTGACCGTTCATATATACAATATACGCCTTGCTCTTCTTCGCACGGAAACCGTAACCTCCGGCCTGCTCGATATAATATTTCAACGTCTTGCCATCTTCAAATGAAACGGTATTGGAATACATCACAGCCCCGCTGATACGTACCGTGTTGTTGTATTCGGGAATTTCAATCACATCCCCCTCACGCAATACGATATCCGCACTGGAGCCGGGTTTAAGCATCGCTTTTTCCAAATCGATACCCACATAATAGATATCTCCCAAGTCCAGCCGGTTGACATCAATGGAGTCCTTTCCTGTCTTGGCCATATCCAGAACCGTTTCCATACGTTTGCGTTCATCGTCATTGATACGACGGCTTAAACGGGCCCCTTTGATATAAGCAAACGGAGTCACTCCACCTGCCTTCTTGATCAAATCGGAAAGACGTTCACTCTTCTCTGTCAGCGCATAATCACCTTCATATAAAACCTCACCGGTCACTTGCACATTCACCTGTTCCTGATAAGCAGGACTCTTACGCACATATACTTGATCGTACGGTTGCAACACAAAACCCGGTTCTCCGTCTATCACAAAACCGTCTTTCAGAGAAAACGAGTACATTTGTCCTATGGTGGAAACCGCTTCCGTACCTTTGCTATCCTTGATACGGCGGGAAACATCCACACGGACGGTAGAAGCCGACTCCATCAATCCGCCAGCCTGGATTATAATATCCTCCAAAGTCGTATTGTCGGCAAAAGCGAACTCACCCGGACGGGCAACCTCACCATACACCATGATGCTTCCCACATCCTCCAAGTCATGAATACTGGGAATATAAAGCACATCATTACGCTGCAAAGGTACATCGGGTGCAGTACCGTCCATGATGCCTTTTATATCTACTTGAATAACCTCTTTCTTCAAATTCTCACGCTCGCGATGCAACACTGCACGTCCTGTAAAGGCATCACCCATAAGGCCTTCAGCCTTTTCCACCAGTTGGCGGACTGTATTCAAGGTTCCTCCGAACTGATAAATGCCCGGACGATAGACAGCCCCCTTGATTTCAAGCTTGTTCTCAAAACGGTCCAGAATAGCTTCAGCAGTCAGCGCATCACCATCTTTTACCTGGAATACGGAATAATCAATATCATCAATCGTATAAATCTGATACTCCTTTCCGTTTTGACGAATCATGCGGAGAGAACGGGTATAGGCATCCCCCGAGAATCCACCGGCATATTTCAACAATGTGGCAACACTTTCGTTGTTTTTCATCTCGTATTTCATGGGGCGTTTCACATTACCCTCTATGCTAACCAACGCCTCGTATGGAGGAACGATGATCACATCGCCTTCCTGCAAGCGGATATCATCATTGATTTTACCTTTCATAATAAAATCGTACACATCTACGGTAGCGATTTTCTGTCCTCCGCGCACTACTTGTATATTGCGCAAGCTACCGATATCGCTCACGCCACCGGCACGGTACAGTGCATGAAACACGGTAGAGAAAGAAGACAATGCATAAGTTCCCGGTTGGAACACTTCCCCCATCACGTTCACCTGGATCGTCCGGCTGTTTCCCAAAGTAACCTTGATTTGTGAGGACGGGTTCTGTTCATTATCAAGCCCTGCATAAATCTTATTCAGTTCTTTACGCAAATATTGGTTGGCTTCGGCAATAGTCATACCGTTCAGATAAATTAATCCCAAATCGGGGATCGTGATAGATCCGTCCGGAGATACATTATCGCGGATGGTGGCCTGGTTTGTACCCCAGATGTCAATGATTACCTCATCACCCGGCCCCAGACGGTAATTAGGAGGAGTAGCCAGATTCACACTCGGCTCGAATGTAAGGTTTCTGGTTTCAAAAATGTCCCGTCCGTACACCTTATCCTTCTGCATTTCTTCCATATCGCCCATGCCCATCCCCTCGTAATAGCGATTGGCAGAAACACTGTCCAACGAGTTCTTCCCTACCACTCTGTCCGCAGCTGAACGTTGGTCGAAAGTAAAATTCTCTGTTACGTAGATATCTTCCTGAGTCTTTGTCTTTTCACGCAAACGGTTCCGATTTTGCATCGTTGCATTTGCATCTTTATCAGCAGACCCATTTTGCTGTTCATAAAGTTTCTTTACACGCTTAGCCTGTTCTTGTGTCACTCCTCTACGGGCTAACTCTGTAGCAATCTGACGTTGGTCTTTTCCTTGTTGCATGCCCGTCTTCACATATTCCAACACCTGTTGGTCACTCATAGATTGCTGTGCAAGCACAGAACCTGAGAGGGCAAAAACTAAGACCAGTACGGATAATAGTTTTTTTATCATATAAATTCAATAAACTTAGTAATTTAGCAGCCGCAAAGGTAGATATTATTTTCGATATAGGCGAGTATTATTTCATAAATATCCCTCTAACAAATATAAAAACGGCTGCCACCTGACGGTGTACAGCCGTTTATTCTTTAATAATCCGTTAGCAGAATTCATTCAGACTTCATTGCACAGCCCTCCTTCTTAAAAAAGGTCTGCAAGGGTAAAACTTGTGCAATACCATTCCGGCCGGATCAGCAATACATATTTACGATGGCTTCGTACAATTCCTGTTTACCGCTTACTTGCTTGGGCTCACCATTCTGCTTAGCATAAGCCACTACATCTTCCAGTGTCAGCTTGCCTTCTTCAAATTCTTTACCTTTGCCACTGTCGAATGAAGCATAGCGGTCTGACAACATCTTGCAGTAAGGAGATTCATTAAGCAAAGCAGCAGCACTTTCCAATGCACGCGCCATAGCGTCCATACCTGCAATATGGGCGATAAAGATATCTTCCAGATCAGTAGAGTTACGACGTGTCTTGGCATCGAAGTTGGTACCGCCATTACCCAAACCGCCATTGCGGATAATCTGCATCATGGCCTGGGTCAGTTCGTAATTGTCGATAGGGAACTGGTCTGTATCCCATCCGTTCTGATAATCGCCACGGTTAGCGTCAATAGATCCCAACATTCCGTTATCTACCGCAACAGCCAGTTCATGCTCAAATGTATGACCAGCCAACGTAGCATGATTCACTTCAATGTTCACCTTGAAATCCTTGTCCAGTCCGTGAGTTTTCAAGAACCCTACCACAGTTTCGGTATCCACATCATATTGATGCTTAGTCGGCTCCATCGGTTTGGGTTCAATCAGGAAAGTACCTGTAAACCCTTTGCTCCGGGCATAATCGCGGGCGATGGTCAACATCTGAGCCAGATGTTCTTTCTCACGCTTCTGATCTGTATTCAATAAAGACATATACCCTTCACGTCCACCCCAGAACACGTAATTGGAGCCACCCAGTTCGATGGTAGCGTCAATAGCGTTCTTTATTTGGACAGCAGCGCGGGCAACCACATCAAATTCGGGGTTTGTAGCAGCCCCGTTCATATAGCGTGCATGACCAAAAACATTTGCCGTACCCCATAACAATTTGATTCCGGTTTCAGCCTGTTTCTGTTTGGCATAAGCAACTATCTCTTTCAGATTCGCTTCATATTCCTCGATTGTATCGGCTTCCTCACACAAATCCACATCATGGAAACAATAATATTCGATTCCCATTTTCTGCATGAATTCAAAGCCGGCATCCATCTTATTCTTGGCAGCCTGCACCTTATCGGCATCACCGTTCCAAGGGAATTTCTTTGTTCCGCCGCCAAACTGGTCACCGCCCTCGGCACACAACGTATGCCACCATGCCATAGCAAACTTCAACCAGTCTTTCATCTTCTTTCCGTTAATTACCTTTTCAGCATCATAATAACGGAACGCCATCGGGTTCTTACTTTCCTTACCTTCAAATTTAATCTTTCCTATACCGGGAAAATACTCTTTTGTAGCCATAATTCTTTACTTATTTTAATAACTTGTTCTAATTTATCTACTATCTTTTTTCAACACGCAAGCGGATAGCCATTTCTTTATCCGAAGGTCCTTAAAAGGCAGCCATCGCTCTCTCCAGATTAGATTTCCAGCGGGCATACGCATCATCATAAGCAGTGCGCTGTGCCACATCAGGCTCTATCACCTCCAGTTTTTCCAATGTGGCAAATGCCTCGTTGTTATCTTTATAAACACCCGCGCCTATGCCGGCCCCCTTGGCGGCGCCCACCGATCCATCCGTGTCATACAGTTCGATTACAGCCCCTGTCACTCCCGCCAACGTTTCGCGGAAGATAGGACTGAGAAACATATTGGCATGTCCGGCATGAATCTTCTGTACAGGGATACCCATCTGCTCCATGATATCAATGCCGTATTTAAACGAGAACACGATCCCTTCCTGTGCGGCACGAACAATATGCTGCTTTCCATGCAGGTTAAAATTAACTCCACATATAGAGCATCCTGTCTCTTTATTTTCCAGCATACGCTCCGCCCCGTTACCAAAAGGAAGAATACTTACTCCGGCACTGCCGACAGGAGCCTGTGCCGCCAGCCTGTTCATATCACTGTAAGAAATACCTTCGGGAGCCACATTACGTTTCACCCACGAATTCAATATACCGGTACCATTGATACACAACAACACTCCCAGACGGGTCTGCTCGGCAGTATGATTTACATGGGCAAAAGTATTCACCCGGGATTTCGGATCATAATTCACCTCACCGTTTACGCCATATACCACTCCCGATGTTCCTGCCGTAGAAGCAATCTCTCCCGGATTGAACACATTGAGCGACAATGCATTATTAGGCTGGTCTCCGGCACGATAGGTTACAGGAATTCCCTCTTTCAGGCCCAATTCTTTGGCAGCCCATGCATTTACACGCCCCTGCTCGCCAAAAGTCGGTTTGATATCAGCTATCAGCGAACGGTCGAATCCATAATAATCCATCAGGAAGCCCGCGACATCATTTGCCTGAAAATCCCAGAACATCCCTTCGGACAAACCGGACACCGTGGTACAGATGGTACCGCTCAACTTCATGGCGATATAGTCGCCCGGCAGCATTATCTTATGAATCTTTTCGTAAACGGAAGGCTCATTCTCCTTAATCCATGCCAGTTTGGAAGCGGTAAAATTCCCCGGAGAGTTCAGCAGATGAGAAAGACATTGCGTTTCCCCCAATGCCTCAAACGCTTTCTGCCCGTATGGAACCGCCCGTGAGTCACACCATATAATAGCCGGACGTAATACATTTTGCCCTTTATCCACACAAACCAGTCCGTGCATCTGATAAGAGATACCGATAGCGGCAATTCCATCCGGACCGATCCCACTCCCGGCCATGACAGCCTGAGTTGACAATTTCAGATTTTCCCACCAATTTTGCGGATCCTGCTCAGCCCATCCGGGGCGGGCAGCCATAATAGCAGCCTCTGTTTTAGGGAAGAATGCAGAAGAAACACACTTTCCGGTCTCTGCATTTACCAAACTCGCCTTTACCGACGAACTGCCAATATCATAACCTAATAGGTACATTTAATTGAAAATTAAGATTTTTAAAATAATAGTCTCTGTCCCGATGCTTATCAGCATTATCCTTCCAAGGAAAGGCCGGTGAAGAATCCCAAAGCATATACCGATTCCCCGAAACGACCAGGCGGAGTATTCTCACAGCAATCACAACAAGGCTAAAGTTATCTGTCTGTTATCACTTTCCCGACTTATTATATATTGAACGGTCGAACTTATAGAAGCGTGCCGCCCTGTGGCATACACCCACCTGTTTTTCTTCCAAAGGTACTACATATGGCATCAACGCTATCTTCTTATGAAAGTTCCTTACGTCAAACACCTTATCATAAATCAACTGATAGACAGTCCGCAACTGGGCCGCCGTAAACTTCCGGGGAAGCAAGTCGAACATTGCGGAAGGAGCATATTCCACATAATGGCGTATATGCACCAATGCATCCTGCAAAATCTGGAAATGGTCGAACGCCAGGCTTTTCACCTCCGTCACAGGTGTCCAGCAAGCATCGTATTTATCAGACAGCTGTTCGAACCGTCTGTCAATCTTCACCAGTGTCAGGTAAGCGATAGTCACAATGCGGTCTATTTTCTTCTCGTCCAAACGATGAAAACGTTCCAGCCACAGCACATCCTTAGGGTTACGGGTACGGTCTTTCGATCCATACGCCTTAAACTGGGTAAGCTTCACATTCTTCAGGCCCGTCAACTCATTCAACACCCGCTTGGCCGCCTCATCCAGATCCTCATCGTCATAGATAAGGCTGCCCGGCAACTTCATGTTATTATATCCGTCCTCGGACTGTTTCCCCACCTGCCTTACCAACAGGACACGGAACTGCTCTCCATCAAATCCAATCAGCACACAGTCCACAGATACATGTAAATTAATCGTCTGGTTTATTTCCGACATAGTAATATGGCTTTTATCATTTCCGGCAGCAAAGATAAATACTATTTTTCGAATTACACAAAACAATATATTTATTTTTATTATGTTCCAAAACACTATTTTTCAATATAATAAATATCATCCATCATACAATATCACATCTTAATCTTATCATATACACTACAATATATAATGTACAGGAGTTGTCCCGTCTTCTTTTTTCCCTTTTTCCAAAGGGCTTTTATTCCATTCAATCCCCTATTTCAGACACTTGGTTAAGGAAAAGCAATCTTTACGCCAAAAAATTAATAGAATAAAGTTGTTTATTCACAATAATTTTCTTTACTTTTGCCCATTAAAATCTAAAGATTACTCTATGAGAAAGAAAATTTTGGTCTTGGACGACAAAATAGCAATTGCAAAAGTCCTTTCAATCTATCTGGCCAGTGATTATGATTGTATTTGGTTACCGAATGGCATCGAAGGGGTAAAATGGCTTCAGGAAGGTAACATACCAGATTTGATTATATCAGATATCCGTATGCCCGAAATGCGTGGAGACGAGTTTCTGGAATGGATAAAATCCAATCAGCTATTCAAACACATTCCGGTGGTTATGCTAAGCAGCGAAGACAGTACCACAGAACGCATCCGCCTGTTACAAGAAGGCGCGGAAGACTATATTGTCAAACCTTTCAATCCCATGGAGTTAAAAGTAAGAATTAAGAAAATCATTGAGTAAATCAGCATGACCTTTCTGCTTTATATAGGAAAGAACAAGGATTTTTTGCGCAAATTCAGCAAGCTCGAAAATGTCCAGATGATTTATGCCCAAAACTACCAGGATGCCATTACAATTTGTGTCAGGCTGAAAGTACGTGAGAACATCATTGTCCTTCACGAACAAGGGGAGATGAACGGAGATATTGAGCAGATAGGTGCTTTCAGGAAAAAGTTCTATCAGGCATATGTCGTACTCATTACGGACAGGCTGACTCCCGAAGCCAGCAAAGTCTATCTGAACAGCGGAATAAACGATACCGTCAGTTTGCACATCACCACCGCCCGGTTAAGGCAGAAAATAGACATCATCAATAAACGGCAGGAACTGCTATATGCACATAACCGGAAGAAAAAAGACGTGAGGCATTTTATCCTTCCCCAATGGAAGCGCTGCTTCGATATCCTTTTCTCCGGTGCAGCGTTAATCTTCCTGTCCCCAGTCTTTCTGCTGATTGCCATAGCCATACGTATGGAAAGCAAAGGACCTGTTATCTACAAATCCAAACGGGTAGGAACGAATTATACCATTTTTAATTTCCTGAAATTCCGTTCCATGTATACGGACGCCGATAAAAAGCTGAAAGACCTTGCCGGTCAGAACCAGTACCAGCCGGAAGGCACTCCGGAGATTGCCAAAGATTTCTCGATGGAAGAATTAGGAGGACTGATGTTTGGAGATGACGGTGTTATAGATAATGGCGGAATGCTGGTTTCCGATGACTTCATCATTCCGGAAGAAGAGTTCATTTCCAAACAAAACGCACTGGATGAAAGTCCTTTCATAAAAATAGAAAAAGACCCGCGAGTCACCAAAGTAGGACGCGTTTTACGAAAATACAGCCTGGATGAGTTACCTCAACTGGTCAACATCTTGAAAGGCGACATGTCTGTGGTGGGGAACCGTCCTCTTCCACTCTATGAAGCCGAACGCCTGACAAACGATGAAAGTATCGAACGCTTCATGGCGCCTGCCGGGCTGACCGGCTTGTGGCAGGGGGAAAAACGGGGGGATGCCGGAAAATTATCCGCTAAAGAACGCAAAGAATTAGATTTGAAATACGGTAGAGAATTCTCCTTTTTCCTGGATATGAAAATCCTGTTCAAGACTTTGACAGCTTTTGTCCAAAAAGGAGATGTTTAAATAATTTGTTTTAGGAATAAAAAGGGGATTTATTATATGGATAAAGTATGTCTTTTTGTCATCTGTATGTATTGTTCTATCCATCATTTAAGCGCACAACAGGAAGAGCAGCAAACACAACCGGTACAACAACCTCTTGTGACACAGGATGATATATTGGGGAATATGAATGTGGATTATGCAAAGATAAAGCTGCCTCCGTTAAGTGTCCTTTATGAGAATGCACGCAGCACTCCAAGCTTACAGATTTTAGAGAAGGAGAAACAGTTACAGAAAAAGCTACTATCGAAAGAGAAAAGGAACTGGCTGGGGTTTATCCATGCCGGCGGAAGTGCTTCTTACGGTATAGCAGACAATGTGGCCAGCAATACGGATGTCAACACCCCACTTATTTACAGGTATGTAGGTACAGAACAGACTTCGTGGAATGTGGGAGGCGGCATCAGTATTCCTTTTGAAAAGCTGTTCGACCTCCGGGGAGGAATCAAGCGCCAGCGAATCCAAGTGGATATTGCCGAGTTAAGAAAACAGGAAGCATACGAAACTCTTAAAATACAAATAGCTCATTTATATGTTCAGATTTTATCTAATATAGAAACATTGCAAAGATCAGCTGAAAATATAGCTTTATATAAAGGTGCATCGGCTGTTGCAGAACAGGAATATAGAAACAGACGTACCTCTATTCATGATGTGGCCAAGACTAAAGAACAGGAATTTGCCGCTAATCAAGACTTTGCCTTACTACGCTCTACTATTAACGACCAGCTGCTGACCCTTGAAATAATCTCCCACACCCCCATCCTGACCATACAAGGAGAAAAGGACGTTCAAGAAACAACGATACAGGAACAGGAAGAAAACAAGAGGCAAAGTAAGAAAAAAGACAAAAAGGAATAAGAAGCATGGAATTATTTAAATACATAGTCAAGTTTATCTACCGTATCCGTTGGTGGATGGTTATATTTCCATGTATAGCCGGTATCATAGCATGGTTTCTTACCAGAAATCTGGAAAAAACGTATGATGTGAAAACCACCATCTTTACAGGAATCATCTCCGGATACAACGTAGATGCCACCGATACCCGAAACGCCACCGTGCACATGAGTAATTTAATGAATATCATTACAACGGAACGCACACTGAAAATAGTATCTCTGAAACTGCTTGCCCGCTGTTTGGTTTATGGAGATGCCGAAAGAAACACCAGTTATATTTCAGCCATACATTACCAGCAGCTGGTTTCCGGTATTCCACGAGAGTTACAGGCATTGATAGACAAGCAAAACGAAGAGAAAACCTATCATAATCTGGTAGCTTTTGAACGCCCGTCCATCAATAATTTTATCTACCAACTACTCAATTATACCCACCCTTATTTCAGCGTACCTCTACTCTCACAACATATAAAAGTAGCCAGGTTGGGAAACAGTGATATGATCGAGATTGCTTATAGTGCCAACGATCCGGGAATAGCTTATAACACACTTGAGATTCTGAATGAAGAGTTTGTCAAACAATACCATGAACTACGCTATGGAGAAACAAACAATGTGATCAAGTTCTTTCAAGAAGAACTGGCCAGACTGGGCAAAATGCTGACTGCCGCCGAGGATTCTTTAATCGAGTACAATATAGAAAACCGCATCATCAACTACGGAGAACAAACCAAACAGGTGGCAAGCATGGACGCCGCTTACCGGATGATGGACAATGATTTGCTTGTCAATTACTCCACCAGTAAGGCGTTGATCGATTTCTATGAATATAAATTAGGTGATGTGGCCAAATTGATCCGTACTAACAATGAGTTTATGGACAAACTCCATCAAATGTCCCAATTGAACACCCAGATCTCAACCATGGAAATCACTCCGGACGAAAAGAACCGGAAAAAGCTGGAAGAACAAAAAAACATGTTAAGTAACGCCGAACAAAACATCAACGATCTCGCCCTGAAACTAAGTGCCGAAGCCGCAAGTACAAACAATGTATCTTATGAGACACTCATCAGCCAGTGGCTTGACCAAATAGTCCTTGCCGAAAAAACTAAAGCCCAAATGGAAGCACGAGATATAATGAGAGAGAATTTAAATGAAGATTTCCTTTATTTCTCCCCCATCGGCGCTACCCTGGGCCGGAA
>OLRX01002037.1_pt1 | contig 13656 bp, 9 predicted proteins | sample 1672991 | NCBI WGS metagenome assembly OLRX01 (sample SAMEA3136744, study PRJEB25190) | human gut metagenome | biome: human gut; feature: human-associated habitat; material: faeces | place: Austria | collected 2013
TCCGCGTGTACGAGGAGACCGGCGAGCGCAACAGCGAACGCAGCGTATGGCAGTACTTCGCCGTGCTGCCCGACGTGAAGAGCGTCGGCGTCATGGGCGACGAGCGGACGTACGCCTACCCCATCATCCTGCGAGCCGTGGAGTCGAGCGACGCGATGACGGCAGACTGGGCGAAGCTGCCCTACGACGTGCTGGCCCGCGTGTCCGGCCGCATCGTGGCCGAGGTGCCGGGGGTCAACCGGGTAGCGTACGACATCACCAGCAAGCCCCCCGCGACGATTGAGTGGGAGTAACACCTCTCGTCTAACGTTTTCTTCAGCGAGGCAGACAACTACCCACACCCTGAAAACATAAGCATCGATTCAAACAACGGAGCTACATACAGCAAAGTTCTCGCGAAGCATTTTTACATGGTTTAATTCGCGAACCGAAGAAGAGGGGCGGTCATGAACGACGCAGTCAATCTTGAAAAACTTCTTATTTCTAATCCATATGGCTCCAAAAAACGAATTCGAAAGCGTTGCCACTTTTGAAGAAAGCGATCCATACATCAGATGGCTTTCCATTGATTTCGCCCTTGAAAACGAAGCCGGTTCGTCAAGCGTCTTCATTTATGGCGAGGCGGAAAAGGCTGACGATGCCGCGTGTTTGTTCGGCGCGCTAATACTGAGAGAACAGGCCTTGCGAGATGGGGAAGATTTAAAGGACATCTGCGACGCTTGCAACTGCGACCTTTACGAAGCGATTGAAGAACTTGATTGCGAGGGTTTGCTTGAAAGCCCTGACGTATTAGAATGCAACATCCTGTATATCCATAGTCTTGAGCTTTCCAGTACATTGATGGATGCGAGCAACCTCCACCGGTTCTTCGACCGGATCCCTTGGTATGTGTTTCAATACACCAATGTGATGCCGCAAATCGTCTGCTATCAGATCGCGAGCGTTGAAGGATATTACGAAGAAGCCGCTTCCAAAACAAGCTACGATCGCAGATCCGTAGACGAAACATCGCCGCAGCTATTTGCCAACAATGGATACACGTCCAGCGAGTCGGGCATTTTGCTTTACAAAATCGTCGACAACGGAACACTCTTGCCATGCGACAACGCCGACAATTCGAGTTTCATCGAAGATAATCGAAGCGCGACAAAGGAGCGAGTCTCGACGACTCGCTCCTTTTAACTAAAGAAAATCAGGAACTCCGTTCTTTGCCTGAAACATCAGCAAAACAGCTAGAGCAAGATTCGAACGATGACCTGGACAAAACCTTCGTCTTCAGCAAGCGATCCTTACTTGAAAATCATATAGGAGTGAGCGTCGGAGCTAACATGGCGCTCGTACCTAGAACCGCCCCGAAAAAACTGACTCAATATGTTGAAGCGGCGATCTTTGCGCACGATCTTGGCGTCCGAATGGATTATGCCCTCGAGAAGTACGTCTCCGATTCGGAAGTGGATATTCCACCCATCTACGCCTTGTTTCAAAAGATGTACTTCACCGGCAAGAATCATATTGACGCAACTATCGAGCGAATGAAGCCAATAGGCGCTCCAAGCGCCGGAGAGACCTTCGCGGATGTCGCATTGGTGCGAGCTGCTAACACCTATTACGTTGCCGCATTGCTTTATCGAGAGGGTCACACGATCGAGGCACACGCAATGAGCAGGTTGATGCTTGAGCAGATTGCATGGGCATTCGCCGCTTGCGAGGTGGATGAGTACGGCTTAGCGGAGGCAATCGTTCCCACGAAGGCAATTGGCAAGTTAAAAAAGAAAATCAAATCTGTTGGAAAAATGTACGGGGTTCTCTCGAAGCATGTTCACATCCCCATTCAAGGCCATTATGAATTCATCGACCTAAGCCATGGAAGAAACGAGGTGTTGACGCAATTCGGCGTACATTCCTATGCGCGAGGAGCGATCATCTCGCAACTTGCTGACTACTGGTCGGCCGTTTACGAGTACACGCAATCGCGCCATTTTGAGAAACTGGAGAACTGGATAGAGACCTCTGCAGGACTGGAGATAAACCCGGATAGGCCCTTCCTATCAGTGATTCAACCGATACGCGAAGAACTAATGAGGGAGTATGAGGAGAATTATCCCCCATATGATGAATATATAAAGTCTCATTGGAAGATAGACGACACGTTGACTGATGAATCAGGCGATACGGCTACCGAATCCTTTATCGAGAATAAATAAGTCATAGAGCAAGCAATACGGTTTAAACAATTAACCAAGTACACTGATAGTCGCCAATTCATATTGATATTATTCTTCACTCTTAGTTATTTCGCTCTAGGTTCAGATTCTCGTAATACTAGATGGGTGAAAGGCGGTCGGGCGGATGCGGCCGACAGGACTTACACATCAGCGGAACGTAGCCGGCTAACAGGCCATGCAATCGGACGACTACTCAGTTGAAGCCTTGCAACGAGCAAAATTGCCTTCCAGCTCGAAATTGCCAAATTGCAGGGAAGGGTTTCCTCAAACGAAAGCGCCACCGTCGAATCAATCAGATTGCACCGACTATTTTATGATAACGGATATCGCCAAAAGGAAACCGACTACAGCGAATACCCGAGGAGACGATTTGAGCCTCGAATGAGACCCTAAGCAACTCCGAAGGCAAAATGGGGAGATAAAAATCATACAAACAATCATGAGTAACGGATTGTAGTGCTCGGCGCAAATATCATTTAGGCCATATGTCGCACCTTGCATCACGCGCAGCCGCATTATAGCAAAACCTACAGAACCAATAACAGAGCCATAGGAACACTTCCAATACGCTCTGGTAGTCACTCCCTATTTCCCATTCGTGACATTCTGCAGCATAAAAGGTCTCATAAACATAGCCAGCTCGTCAGCAAAATGCGTAATGCTTTTGAGTCCAGCTAACTCGGGGTTCACTCGAACGCCGACAATTTCCCTACCCTCGTCTTGCACGTGTTGAAACTCTTCAAATGTAGTCTTCGTGCGGCTTGAGCCGAATGGATAAAGGAGCACAAGTCTTGGGATGTTGGCAGCTTGCATAAATGCCCATCCTTCGTAGATGTCGGCATTGCTTATTGTGCCGCTGCTAGCATCATCAAATTTATATTTTGCATCAACGAGCAGCCTCGTTCCATCAACGCCTCGTAGCGTATAATCCGGCCTAACTTTAATCGCCGTGTTGTCTCTTTTTGCAAAAGGGTGCTTTTCTTGAAACGTAATGGAACAGTCCTTCATTCCAAGAACAAGGGCCTGGCGGATAAATTCCTCCCAAGCATCAGAAGTTCTCACAACAAACCCGGGGCTCATGTTTTCTCCCTGGTTCACATAGTCAATACCGAACCCGTCGAGAATATCTTTACAAAGCCCATAGAGATCAGCCCAATTCCTAAAGCGCGATGGAACTGAACGCGGCAGTGCGGCCGGAAGGTTTTGTGGGCCGAGATGGCATATATCCCTCTCAAGCCGCGCTCGAAGATCAAAATCATTGACTGCGCAGGAAAGAACGCGGGCCGCTTTCGCAATCACGGCATTGTAAGCATTTCGCCTTGTGAACTCTGTTACCTTTTGAGTAAATCCAACCTGTTCAGGTAGAAAAATTGACTCCTCGTCTAATTCGCCCTCAATCTCGAACTGGTGTATGACACGCTGTCCATACGAGCGGATCGGAACATGAGAGACTCTGTCGAATAGAGTAAGAAAAACCATGGCAAGCGAGTCATTGATACTCCTTTCTCTGCTTTTCGACGCGCCGACCAGGTGTCTTTCAACAAGCATACCCCAGCGAGTACGGGCAAGGAGCAATAGAAAATCAGCTCTCCACAACTCGTCGCCAATCATAAATTTCGGCACTACTTCCATCTCAAGCTGACTTGTCACAGGAAATATGCCTGCCAAACGACTAAACGCAAACTTTCCTCGCTCGAAACGCAGCGAGCCGGTAATCGAGAGTCTCTTACTTAGGTAGTTGTCAACGGTATAAAGACTAGTTATAAGCTCACTCTCACCCATCCCCAGCTCTTTGGCAAGCGCTGTGACCGTCTTCGGGCAATAACTGCCTTCTGTTAAGACAATTCGCTTCATGCTTCATCCCATGAACGAAAGAAGCATACCGTAAACGTTATCCGCGGTGATTTCGGGACATGTCACCGAGATGACTTGTCTACCTGCAAACAGTGAAGTCTTAATTTGATAGAAGCAGCCATCGTCTGCATTGAGGATCTCGGCGATCGCCTCCTTGTCGCCAAAAAACACCTCATCTATATGAGCATCCACAACTGGCCAACAATCAGCGATGTAATGGAGGGCTCCATCAACATCGACCGGCAGCTCGTTTTGAGGGCATCTCATAAATACACCCTGGCCTATCTGATATTCTTCCCCACGTCCGATCCCGATCTCATGGTTTATAGATGCTAGAGCTGCAGCCGCAAGACCGTACACGTCCTTAGCTTCAGTCGGTGTATCGGGATAATTGCCGTCGCAACCGTCAATTCCGAAATATTGACAAAGACTCGTGACAGAAGGAGACAGCTTGACGCGCCTCCACCTGCGCATGAACGCTGCATCCATCGGTTCAACAGACGAGTCAGCCTGATTCATGGCAGCGAGAATATAAAGCTTGCTCGGCAGTTGGTAGTCTTGCAATTCTGCATTGTCGTTGAGTATCTGCACCGTTACCGTCTTACCAGGGACAGGCTTTCCGTCATCGCCAAGTCGCTTATCAGCTTCGAAGGCGGATATCATGTCGCCAAAAATGCTGACCGCAGGACCACGATTGATTTCATCGATAATGAGAAGCGCAGCTGATTCAGGCTGTTTTGCGTATTCGGCAGCTTGCCAGAGGAGGCCTTTGGACACTTCGAATTTTACAGAATCTGCTCCGGGGACCGGAGTCAAACCGCGCACGAAATCGCGATACCCTGTATTTTGATGAAAACACGTCCGAAAAACACGTCGGTTCTTGCAACCCTGACCTGGAAACGCGTTCACGTCAGAGGCTGTTAAGAAGGGGAAAGCCATGGGCCCATAGGGGTCAACCCCCGTTTCACCTCTTTGAGTAAACAGCATCTCGACAAGGTTTAACAAAGTCGTTTTTCCGGTTGCGGGGGCTCCTGCTAAAAGAACGTTCTTATCCTCGGCAAGTATTTTTAGAATATGGTTCGCCTTGGCCATCAAATAATCTTGCATGATTTTGCCTCATTCCAATTCCGCCGAGAAAACAATGGCTTTTCTACCTTTTCGCTTATGTATAGCCTCTCTCATAGCTGACGCAATTACAGGGTTGCTTCCTGATGCCCCTATCTGCTTCTCTGTTAAGTATTGCGCTTGCGGCACCCCTTCGGTCTTGCGTATGAAAGCCATGAATAAAATACCGTCGTCATCGAGAATCGTGGGAAGATCCTGAAAGAAGTTTACCTTGTTGATCTGCGCTATACGTACTTCTCCCGGACGGGCGTTCGTCGGCTGAAACGCATAATAAACTTGCTCCAGCGTTCTATCGCCATTCGCGTAGCAATGTTCAAACGCGCCGACGCGATAGGGCGTCCGACCCGCATAGACTACTTCTTCGGAAAAAAGTCGGTTTAAAACAGGTGCGAAGTCGATCCCGAACCGCAGATCACGCGCTCCGCCACCGGTTTGCGAATCGTTTGATAGTGCGTTAATTTTCCGAATATCCGCCTCTGTGATTTCGTGAAAAAGTACCTCTTTTACAGCCATTGCAAACACCCTTCGGCTATCTCACCAAGTTGCGCATGTGCTCATTCGGCACATACGGCATAGCCCCCTGCTCGCATGTATCCTTTGCCTTGCTTCGCAATTTCTTATCGCCAGTAATGGCTGCTCGTACTAGCTCAATCGTCGGTCTAGCACCACCATACAACTGCGCATTTACCCGGTCAACCAAAGGAAAGTCGGAAATTATTGTCTCAAACTCGCCAATTCCCAATCCATACGCCTCAAAGACGAGCGCATCGAGCTTGGCTCGTTCGTCGGCATACGCCCACAACTGTTCTGTACTCCAGCCAGCGTCACTCTTCTCAAGAGCCACTATCCGCCGAACACCATCAATGACCTTTTGCGCTAATTTGTCGTTTAGGCCAATGCGCGGTAAAGGTAAATTTTCAAGTATAAAAAAGTTAATCGTTGTAGTTATATAGCGCCTAACAACCCAGTCGAATACAAATGAATTGGCTAAGCCTAACCACAACATTGCCGCATCTTCACTGGCAAAAAGAAGTGTCGGCACCTTATTGCCACACACGCATCCCTCAGGCACAAAAGCCGCCTGCATGGCTCTTTCGTTTGTCTGACCAGCAATATCACAAAAGCCGATTCGCTTATGTTGCACGCGCGTACGAAGCGTTTGGTCGAGATTGGATTCCTTTACAAAAAATTGCGGCTTAATTCTGCTGTTGCCAATCGGTACAACCTCCCATTTTGCGGACCGACCGGAACCAGATAGATACCCTTTGCAGCCACATCTAAACTGTGAAATCATCCGGCCTTCAATAAGCGGCAGCTCCCCTTGCATTCCATTCAAACCACTCGCTCTCTCGAAAAGATATCTATCGAGTGTCATATCGAGCTCACGCATGGGTCGAATGGCGCCAAATAGGGAATGCTCAACCATACGGTCACTATGGCTCCATATAACTTTAAGAACGGAAACTTCATTCTCGGTCTTCACTTCAGGAGCCCCGAGCTCACCAGAGCTATCACAAAAGAGCACGTCGTCAAGGATGAGGCTGGATGCAACCGCCACAGAACTAGTGTCCGCGGTGCAATAATTGAAACCTACACTATCCAGTTTTTTTACGCGTCGTTTGCCACGCAGCATCGCAAGCACGAATTTGAAACGCGCATCAATGGCAAAGAACTTCGCATGGTTCATAAAAACAGACAATTCGACTTCGCCAAAATCCGTAAGCAAACTCACTCGAACAGGAGCCAGACTCTTCGATCTAATGAGTCCCGCCGGCAGATAAAGAGCGACACTCCCGCCATCTAAACAAATATCAATACTCAGGCTCAGGAACGCTCGATATAAATCTAGACCCCCCTTGAGTCCATAGATTTGCGATAGCTGCATGGACCTGGCTTTGTTCTCGGCCCGATGTTTCTCGTACCCCTCAAGAGGTCGTCCGATTTCCTCGCCATAATTAACAGTCACGCCTCGTTCACGAGCGTATTCGTTGCGAGAAGGCCGTACCCTTTCCCAAGGAGGATTGCCCACAACGCAAGCAAATCCATCTAGTCCAAAATGTTGGGGCATGCTACTTCCGAGTTCAAGACTGTCGGCGCACAAGAAATGCGACTTGAGAACTTGCAACTCCGTCTCATTGTTAAGATACGACGCGAGCGCAAGAAGAGAGCCACGAATAGCAGTTGCGGACAAGTCAACGCCATACAAACTATTTGCAACAAAATCCGCTTCATGGCCTTTTACACGGCGAACATACTCGGCGCAGGCGGCGAGCACAATCGATGTACCGCATGAAGGGTCGATAATCGCCCCTTCGTCGTAGCCGTTCATTATCATACTCGCAAGATACTCTGCAAGCCTAAAATCGGTGTAGACGGAACCGTCTCGTTTAGTGCCGAGCTCATCCAACTCGATCCGCGCCAAAGACGTTAAAGCAACTGCAACCGGAATCCCACTTTCATAAATTGAGGCAAGCAAGTCGTCGATTAATTGATCTTCGCTGATGTTAGCGCAATCATATCCAGTTACAGAAGAATAGACATCTATGCTGATTCCAGAGCATCGACATGACACGTTTTCTAGCAGCACCAGACGCGCGGAGACAGAATCCTCCGAACATGAAACATGCTTGTCAATGAGATAATATGCCCGAGCAAGCCGTTTGCGCTCAACGGTTTCAGGACGGGTCATAAGTTTTCGCCCTTCTCGCTCTTGTCGATTTCAATCAGGTATTCTTCAACCGCAGAATTACCTTTTGCAGCAGTCCTATTGGGGCGGTATCTACCTATCTTTCCAAGTTCATGTAGAACCACTTTACCGAGTCGTGGCAGAGTCTCAAGTAATTCGCTTAAAGCTACGTGACCTTGTGAGCTATACGAAAGAAAGATATGCTGCGCTTCGAGCCTGTCTATACAATCGTAGACTGCCCCGAGCGCTTTGGCCTTGTAACAAAAAGGCGAGGCAATCTGCTTCCACGGTCTAAGCCCTGCCACACCTCCAACGATTGGCTCATCGTGATAAGCGATCGTCTCGGGAATGTGATAATAGGACGCGTACTGGCGCTTAGTATACGGAGGATCCAGGTAAACCGTATCTCGTTTATCCGTCGTTATATTGAAAACGTCACCGACGCACATTCGGTGCTCAATAGAATTCGGAAATAGAGTGCGGGGCTGAAGGGTAAGCGGCCCTTGCGCTTGAGGCATCCATTTCTTCAAGAAACATCCGTAGGTTCCAGCAATGTTTGCAACATCGTTTGCAGCCTCGATTAAATCAGCAGTGAGGAGCACCTGTTCTTTATAGCCAATAAAGCCGCTTTCGTGCCATTCGGAAATTTTGTTGCGGACGCCATCAATTTTTCGAGCGTTGTCCTCACTGAAATAGCGCCGCTCGTACTCACAAAACTGCGAAGAAGCAGGACTGTACGTTCTCCAGATGAAGCCGTCAACAAGAGGAGTCGTATTGAGCATTTCGACCGTATTTTGATATGATCCAAAGAAAGAAAAGTCAAGTGCTTCTTCGCTAAGAAGAGACGCTTCGGCAAGATAAGTAGCCGAAAGCAGCGTATCGTTCCCCGAAACACTCCAACCTCTTAAAGCGGCGGTACGAGAAACGACACCCGTACCGCAAAAGGCATCCACAAAATGAGACGACCCATTTGTTGGCTCGCCAATAATATTCATAATTGCTTCTACCAAACGAGCTTTTGAGCCAATATATCGAACAGTCATCCTTCTCCAATCAAGTTCTCCCATTCTACTATCAACCTAAAACATAGCAAAGCGCTATTCTGGAAGGAGCAGCGTGGCTAAACTCGGCCCCATATGTAAGAGATTAAGGGCATCGACAGATACACACATGTTTTCCGGCATGCTCGCATCATCGCTAGCCCATCGGCACCAATCCGCCTAGCAAAACCTTCTTGTAATACCGCCGCACCCAACCTCGCCGAGGATGTAGGCGCTGAAGCGATTTCCTGAGAAATAAATAGATAATGCTGCGATGATCTGTACTTCCACAGAGTTCTTGACGCCCAAGTCGACGCACTTCGCCCATTCAATGACGCGGGGGCCGGTTCCAGCTCATTTTTTCACCTCGGGCGGGAAACTACCCCGATGGAACACGATAGCCAGATCCGACCCGGTCAAAAGCTCCGTGCCCTCAAGCAGCCGTCCGGCGCGCGCAGCTCGCGGAAGAGGGGCTTGCCGAACTCCTTCGCGAGTCAATCGAGAAAAGCGAGGGACTCGCGGACGTGCTCCTTTACGAGGACGCGTTGAAAGCCCGCCATGTTGATTGGATCCTCGACCAGTACCGGGCCTTTGCCGAGCACGACCTGCGGCCTACCAGCGATCGAACCACCTACCGGTGCATCGTGGAGCTCATAGAGCGCATGCAGCGGCTGCCAGGCGGGAGGCCCGTCGTGCAGGAGATGATGGAGGACTTCAAGAAACGCTACCCGTGCCGGCGCGCGCTCATGGAGGCGTTCGCAAAGCTTGCTCAAGACAGCGGGGTAAGAAGGACTGTGGCACAATGGACGCGAAACGATTCCGCTGCACCGCGCGAAAGGAGAGCGCCATATGGACGAGAACGCGCCCGCCACAGAGCCCCGACCCGAGGGCCAGGACGCCGACGCCGCGCCCGCGCAGGGTGCAAACGCGCCGAAGCGCACCGCGGCCGAGCACGCGGAGACCTTCAACAAGGCCGTCGACGCCGCCGAGCAGGTGCTGCGCTTCGCTCCCCTTCCCGCCGGGGCCAAGCGCGTGGCGACCCGCGCCATGCCCACGGTGAAGAAGGTGGCGAAGGTGGCCCCCATGGTGGCGCCGGCCGCCGAGCCCTACGTGCGCAAGGCCGCCGCCAAGGCCAAGGAGGTAGCGCCCGAGGTTGCCCAGGCTGCGAAGACGGGGGCGAAGACCGTCGCCGCAGGGGCCCAGACCGGCGCGCGGGCGGCGACGTCGAGCGCGAAGACGGTCGCCGGGCACGTGCGCGAGACGGCCCCCAAGCTGGGGCATGCGGTGTCCGACGGGGCCAAGGCCGCCGCCACCCGCGTCCACGACGATGCCCCAAACTCGGCCGCGCCGCCGCCGACAAGGCGTCGCGCCTGGCCGGCAAGTTCAAGCGCAAGAACAAGGAGGGCTAAAGCTGTGGAAGGCAGCGGCGACAACGCGCAGATAGAGCCCCTCACGAAGCGCTTGCAGGGCCGCGACAAGGCAGACGCCTACGCGGCGCTCAAAGAGCTCCTTGCGCTAAGCGAGGCCACCGACGCCGTCTCCGCACACTTCGACACGTTCGCCCGCCTGCTGCATGCGAAGAGCACCTTCGCCCGCACGCGCGGCTTCCTGCTGATCGTCGCGAACGCACGATGGGACGCCGAGGAGCGAACGGCCAGCATCTTCGACGACCTCGCGCGCCTGTTCAACGACCCCAAGCCCACCACGGCGCGCCAGTGCGTCCAAGCTGCGCCCGCCCTCGCCCAGGCACAGCCCACGCTCGTGCCGCGCATCGCCGAGGCGCTCGAGGGAGTCGATCCCGGCCGCTATCCCAACAGCACGGCCCCGCTCGTCGCCGCCGACGTCGCCGCGGCCCTCGAGGCCGTGCGCGCGCTCGGCTCGACCGCCACCTGATGCGCGAACCTTAAGCCTCTTCATGGTAGAATTCATCCGAACCGAAGCCGGCCCGGCGCAATAAGCGCCGCAAGCCGGCAAAATGCAGAACCAACCGGACGGAGCAACCGCATCATGATCAAAGAACTCGTGACCGACGAAGCCATCCTCTCGCAGCCGTGCGAGACCGCCACCGCCGAGGACGCCGCCGTGGCGCAGGACCTGCTCGACACCCTCGCCTCGCTCGACGAGGCGGCGTGCCTGGCGGCCAACCAGATAGGCGTGGCGAAGGCCGTCATCGTCTACCACGACGAGAACGAGCAGCCGCACGTCATGTACAACCCGGTTCTCAAGCAAGCTCTCGGCGCGTACAAGACCGTCGAGGGCTGCCTCACCCTGGAGGCCGAGTCCAAGGTCACCCGCTACGAGCGCGTCAAGGTGGTCTACGACGAGCTGGTGGACGGCGCCCTGGTCAGCCGCAAGCGCGACTTCACCGGCTGGACCGCCGAGCTCATCCAGCACATGATCGACCACTGCAAGGGCAAGCTGGTCTAAAGGAATCGCAAGCGCCTCATGATCAAGCCCATCATGACGAACCGGATGTTCCTCTCGCTGCCCTCGTCGCCCGCCACGGTGGCCGACGCCCAGACGGCACAGGACCTGCTCGACACGCTCGCGGCGCATGCCCACGAGTGCGTCGGCATGGCGGCCAACATGATCGGCACGGCCAAGCGCATCATCGTCTTCGACGACGAGGGTACCCCGCGCATCATGTTCAACCCGGAGATCGTCAGTCGCTCGGGCGCGTACGAGGCCGAGGAGGGCTGCCTGTCGCTTCCTGGCAGCCGCCGCACAACGCGCTACCGCACCATCAAGGTGCGCTTCGAGGACCGAGGCTTCCAACCGCACGAGCAAACGTTCACCGGCTTCACCGCGCAGATCATCCAGCACGAGATCGACCACTGCAACGGCATTTTGATCTGACCGACGCTCCCATAGGCGACAGAGACGGCTCCGCTAACTCGAGCCTCCCCCTCTCCACGAATCGCTGACAGCCTGCATTCGTGCGGCCGAATCCGGTAGAATGTTTCGGCGAACTTTTCAACCTGACCGATGCGCGCCGCAAGGAGAACCCGTGCCGACCGAACCCTTCCAGAACCCTGCCGACAACAGCGCCGACCCCGTTTTCGACCAGGAGCAACGGCACCTCGCCGGCACCTACGCGAAGCTCCAGCAGATCGGGCGCGCCCTCGTGCGCAAGATGGAGCGCGCGCAGCGCGAGGCGGCGGCCGACAAGAAGGCGATGGCGGAGGAGCTCGCGCCCAACTTCGCCACCTACGCCGACGCGATGGAGACCTACGCCGACTTCGCGGCCATGAACCGCGTGATCGACGGGTACAACCTCGCGCAGGACGCCGACGCCGCCGAGCTCGCCAAGGTGGAGCTGCTCCTGAAGCAGCCCTACTTCGCCAAGGTCGCCCTGCAGTTCAAGCCCGGCCAGGAGCCCAAGGAGCTCTACATCGGCACGGCCGGCATCTCGGACGAGAACTACCGCCGCCTCGTGGTGGACTGGCGCTCGCCCGTGGCCGAGACCTACTACAACCAGGACAACGGCCGCACCTCGTACGTGGCCGACGGCCGCACCATCGAAGCCGACCTCAAGCTGCGCCGCCAGTTCGACATCGAGGAAGACCGCCTGAACGCCTACTTCGACACCACGGTCGCCATCCAGGACTCGCTCCTCCTGGCGTCGCTCTCGAAGCAGCGCACCGCGCAGATGAAGGCCATCACGGCCACCATCCAGAAGGAGCAGAACACCGTCGTGCGCCACGAGGACGTGCCGGCGCTGCTGGTGAGCGGCATCGCGGGCAGCGGGAAGACGTCGGTGCTGCTGCAACGCATCGCCTACCTGTTCTACCAGCAGCGCGGCAGCCTGGACTCGAGCGAGGTCTTCCTCGTCTCGCCGAACCCGGTGTTCAGCCACTACATCGCGAGCGTCCTCCCCGACCTGGGCGAGCACAACCCGGAAAGCCTCACCTGGGACGAGTTCGCGCGCCGCCTGCTGCCGCCCGACCGCGGCAGCGGCCGCGTGGACGTGCCGCTCTCCGCGCTCGCGCGCATCGACCGGGCAACCGAGTCGTTCGAGTTCGACGCGAACGACTTCAAGGACATCCGCGTGGATGAGAAGCGCCTCATCGCCGCCGACCAGATCCGCAAGCTGGCCGACAAGCTCGGCCGCATCCCCGCCGGCCCGCACCGCATCACGCTCATGCGCGAGGAGCTGCACGCGCGCCTGGAGAGCCGCCTCAAGCAGATGGCTGGCACCGACGAGGCGCTCGACGAGCTGGAGGCCCTCGAGGCCGACGAGCAGCTGCGCATCTTCGGCGAGCTCATCGCGCCCACCGACGAGCAGGAGGAGCGCGCGCTCGCCCTGCGCTACCTGACCGACCACTACGCCGACGCCTTCGCCGCCGTGGAGAACGACGACTGGCTGCGCATCGACCGCATCGGCATGCGCCTCCTCGGAACCGACGGCCTCGCGCCGCTCGAGTGGCTCTACCTGAAGATGGCGCTCACGGGGCTGGGCAACCCCGACGCGAAGTACGTGATGGTGGACGAGGTGCAGGACTACACCGCCGCCCAGCTGGCCGTGCTCGCGCGCTACTTCCGCCGCGCGAACTTCCTGCTCTTGGGCGACCCGAACCAGGCCATCGCACCCGACACGGCTGCGTTCGACGACGTGCGCGAGGTGTTCCAGGCCGCACGCGGCGCGGTGGAGGAATGCCGCCTCATGACGAGCTACCGCTCGACGCCCGAGATCACCGCCCTGTTCGCGAGCCTGCTGCCACCCGAG
>OLRX01002041.1_pt1 | contig 13627 bp, 11 predicted proteins | sample 1672991 | NCBI WGS metagenome assembly OLRX01 (sample SAMEA3136744, study PRJEB25190) | human gut metagenome | biome: human gut; feature: human-associated habitat; material: faeces | place: Austria | collected 2013
TTAACAGTGTTTGGGCCAGTTCGTCCAGTTCTTTTGACATGGCCGTATATTCTTCCTGAGTGAGGTTAACCGGTTTTGCCATGGAGAGCTTTGCAACCATGGAAGCCATTCCGGCAGCCATAGCCCCTGCAAGTGCGGAGGCAGAGCCGCCGCCAACGGTAAAATCATCCGAATCAACCACCTTGTTAAATACGTCTAAATACATAAAATTCCTCCTTTAGCCGCAACTTTTCCTTTTTTAATAATCGTTTCAATCGGATTACGGCCATATTTATAAATTAAGTCTTCGTAAGTATCGGTGTCGAGAATCAGCAGATCGGCAAGCTTGCCGGGAGTCAGGGAACCTCTGTCCTTTAATCCCATTGCTTTGGCGGCTCCCTTTGTAGCGGCGCGCAGCGCTTCTTCAGCGCTGAAACCATGCTGTCTGCAGGCAAGCACGAGGATGAAAATCATGGATTCACACCAACAGCCGGGACAGCAGTTGGTAGCCAGTCCGAGATCCATGCCGATATCCAGCATCGGGCGCGGATCAACCTGCTTTGGATGATTTACCGCAAAATCGGTTCCAACCAGCAATACGCCTGTGACATCGGCGTCTTTTAGCTTCTGGAACACACTGACAGGAGTATAATTCAGATGATCGGCAGACAGCATATGCATATCGGCGGCCAGATCAGAACCTCCTATATAGGAGTAGGCGTCGGTGTGGATTCTGGGGGCCAGGCCATAGTCACGGCCGGCGGCCAGCACGGTTTCACATTCTTTTGCCGTATAATGACCTTCATCGCACCAGATATCGTTGCAGACAGCCAGTTTTTCTCCGGCTACCCGCGGGATCATCTCTTTGCAGAGCAGATCGATGTAAACCTTCCGTCCAGCCATGAGCGCCCAGGAAAGTGGAGAAGATATCCAGAGGAAGTTCTTCGTTCAATTCGCGGTTTACTTCCAGCATACGCAGTTCGGACTCCATCGTTAGGCCGTAACCGCTCTTGCCTTCCAGTGTAGTGGTTCCGTTCATGAACATATTTTCCAGGCGCCGTTTTGTCTGGGCCTTTAACTCCTCTTTCGGGAGGTTAATTGTCATATTTACAGAGGCGTAAATTCCGGAGGGAATCCCTTTTTTAGCCAGAGTTTCCGGATTGTCGTCAACCACGGAAACGGCATACGCCGCAACGCGTGAACCGCCAAAGGTTACGTGGGTATGGCAGTCAATGAAGCCGGGCAGTACTACTTTGCCGGATGCATCGATGGTTTCAACCTCCGTGCCGCCGGCCCTCAGTCCGCCGGCCAGTTTCTCAATATCCCCGGTTTTACCGGCTGCTTCAATCAAACCGTCCCGGATCAGGACACTTCCGCCTTCAATCAGGCCGATATCATTATTGTGATCGCCTTCCATGGTCAGGAGCTGTCTGGCGTTATGGATCAGGAGAACTTTTTTACCGTTGTCCATCATGGATCTCCTTTCATTTTAAGCATAATCAGGAGGGCACATAAGTACCCTTATGAACCCTCCTGCCATATTGCGTTATTTGTATATTATCTGATATATTCGCCTTCCGGAGCAAAGGTAACTTTATCAGCCGGCTCCCACCACAGCGGAATCTTGATGCTTTCGCCGCCTGCGATCTTGCCGTTTCCGTTGCAGACATCTTTTGCGGACTGGTATCCGGACTGTGCATGACGGACAACACCGATACCGGAGTCAACGGTCAGAGCGGAGTCAAGTCTTACGTCAGCTTCTTCTGTACCATCAGCAATCATGGTAACACCTGTATGTACAGCCTCACCCATGGAGTAGTTAGCCTGGATAGCGATCAGGTCGCAGCCTGCTGCACAGTTTAATAAGCCGTTTAAGTATGGCCAGTCGGAGATGTAGTCGCCGCCATCTGGCATGTTCTCGGACTCGAATGTCGGGTTAACGATAGAACCGGAGTCTAAGTTATCTCTGGAGAATGCTACCGGGCCCTTTACCTCGCCCTTCTTAATTAATTCGTTTACTGCAAGACCAAAACGTCTTCTTTCGCCAAAGCCCATGTAGCAGATACGTGCCGGAAGAGCCTCGATCGGAAGGTGTTTTCTGGCCAGGTTGATCCATCTCTCAACCAGGTGGTCACCCTTGCAGATTTCAAGTGCCAGGTCATCCAGACGAGCCAGGTCGGCCGGGTCACCGGAGATACAGGTCCAACGGAACGGTCCGCGGCCTTCGCAGAACAGTGGTCTGATGTATGCTGCTACGAAACCTTCAATCTGTTTTGCTTCTTTTTCAGGCATACCTGCATCGATACACTCTTTACGGATGCTTGTGCCGTACTCAAATGCTTCAACGCCGCGTTTCTTGAATTCGATCATGGCGCGTAACTGACGCTGCATTGTCTCACGTGCTGCTTCAAGGTAAGCTTTTCTGTCTTCGCCTCTGAATTTATCAGCCTCAACTCCTGTGTATCCTGATGGGATATAGGAAATCGGGTCATGGCAAGGACACATTTCTGTAACAACGTCCGGAAGGAAGTTCTTAGCAAGAGCCTCTTCATAAACATCTGCTGCGTTTCCGACAACACCGATGGAGATTGGCTCATCTTTCTCAAGATGCTCTTTAGCGATAGCGATAGCTTCATCTAAGCTTCTGACCATCATATCCATGTAGTTCTTCTCAATACGTCTCTGGATAACTCTCTCATCAGCGTCAACCAGGATAACTACCGCACCATGCATCTTGCCGGCCCATGTCTGGTTTCCGCCCATGCCGCCTGCACCGGCTGTTAAGAAAATCTTGCCGTGCATGTCATTATCCCACTCTTTTTTAAGAGCGATAGCGGACAGAGTCTCGAATGTTCCTTCGATAACGCCCTGTGTTCCGATGTACTCCCATGGAGCAGCCGTGTACTGAGCGAAGATTGTAAGGTTTTTATCCTGAAGGTCGTAGAAACGCTCCCAGTCAGCTTTCATAATATTAGTAGTAGCCATAACAACACGTGGAGCTAATTTGTGTGTTCTGAAAACTGCAACAGGCATACCGGACTGGATAACCAGTGTCTCATTATCTTCAAGGTCTTTTAAGGACTGAACGATTGCATGGTAGGATTCCCAGTTTCTTGCGCATTTTCCGTTTCCGCCATAGATAACCAGCTGCTCTGGAATCTCAGCATTTTCCATATTGTTCTCAAGCATTCTTAAGATGGTTTCCTGTTTCCAGCCCTTACATCTTAATTCGCCACCTCTTTGAGCTTTTACGGAATAATAGATTTCCGGTTTTCCTTCCTTTGCTGGATACATGTTTCCGCCGTTCATTGACATAACTAAATTCCTCCATTTCTTTTTGTTTGCTTTTTTCTTTGTTTTTCTCTACACCCTATGTAGTATTGTTTTTTGCCGTTCCGATATTGGCATTTCGGAAGTGGCGTTTGTTTGTATCTGATGGTTCAAGTATATGTACAGGCAGTCGAGGAAATGTCGATGTTTCCCGTAAAATAACAGGATGTTAAAATTTTTTTTGGAAAGCTTATATCGACACTTTCTCGGCGGAACGTAAATATACTTGTCATAGTTTTTGTTTAGAAACTGGAATTACACTGTAACAAAAGGACATAATCGAATTCTCTTTAAGAAATCACAGGCAATAAGATGTTTTACAGGAGTTTAAAAAGAATAGTAGAACATTAAAGATTCAGTGATCTATTGGGAGTAAGGATGGAAAGCGGGGGATGCTGAAAGCGGGAGAGAAAAAGAAATACTATTATATTAGAGGGCTTTATGCTAATAAAGTATTAAACAGTAAGGTGTTTCTCTGTATTTAAGATGAATGGGGAAACGGCTCCGGCTGCACGGCTGCATATTACAGGCAACACGTGCGGCAACGGTAAACATGAAATCTGTTTACGGGGGCCAGTATGTTAGTTAGGAGGCTTAAAAATGGAAGACTTATTAAAAGAGGCGCAGGAACTGCAGCACAAGATAGTAGAGTGGAGAAGAATACTTCACCGCTATCCGGAAACGGGGTTAGTGCTTCCAAAGACAGCAGATTTTGTTACAAAACAGTTAACAGCGGCAGGCATTGCTTACAAGACTTATAAGAACCATTCAGGAATAACGGCTGTGATTGGCAAGGGTGAGGGGAAAACAATTGCGATCAGGGCCGATATGGACGGACTTCCCATAAAGGAAGAGACTGGTCTTACATATGCTTCTGCAAATGAGAATATGCACGCCTGCGGCCATGACGCTCATACGGCGATGCTCATTGCGACAGCAGTTATGCTGAAGAACCATGAGGATGAGCTTAAGGGAAAGGTAAAACTTATTTTCCAGCCGGCGGAAGAAGGCCCCGGCGGAGCAGAGCCGATGGTGAAGGATGGAGTAATTGATGATGTGGACGCGATTCTGGCGCTGCATGTGGGCACGATGTTCGGACCGTTCAATAACGGGGACATTTGTGTGAGCTATTCCAACACTACGGCGGCCGACGATCAGGTGCTAATCAATATTACCGGTTTCGGAGGACACGGCTCCGTTCCTCATGAATGTATTGATCCGGTTGCCATTGCAGCGCTTATCATCAACAATATTCAATATATTATCAGCCGCGAAGTGGCCCCGGCCGAATCTGCGGTTATTACTCTGGCCAGTGTGGAGGCAGGAAGAGGAGCGTATAATATCATTCCTGAGACAGCAGTTGTAAAAGGAACGATTCGCAACGGTTCTCCTGTGGTAAGGGAGTTTGTCTTGAAACGTATTGAGGAAATTGCAACATCGACAGCCCGTATGATGAGGGGAAATTGTACGGTTCAGATACTGGATGGCTATCCGGCGCTTGTCAATGATCGCTCAGTAGTGGAGAGCTTCCTGAAATCTGCAAGAAAACTGATTCCGGAAGAAGAGATTCATATCGCCAGCCATGGAATGATGGGTGGAGAAGATGCGGCGTTTTTCTTCCAGGAAATACCGGGATGTTATTTTTTCCTGACAAATGGTGCGGCGTGCCCGGCTGACGGCAAACAGTATGGGGCGCATCATCCAAAATTCTGTCTTGATGAAGATGTCTTTTACAGGGGACCGGCATTATTCACCCAGGCGGCAATGGATTGGCTGGAAGATAACAGGTAAAAAATAAATAAGGGGATGTTTCGATTATGTATTTGGATGCAATATTTTATTTTATGGTAATTCTGGCCATAATGGCTGTCGCCGATATTATTTCGACAGCAACAAGAGCCATGATACCTTCGATGTTTTCAATTTCTGTAATATGTATTGTACTGTTTTGGAGCGGCCTGCTTCCTCCGGATGTTCTGGAGCTGGCCGGTATCAGTTCGACACTCGTGTATGTAATCTACTATCTGCAGCTTCCTCATATGGGGGCTCTTATGAGCATGAGGGAAATGGCAGTTCAGTGGAAAACAATTGTGATTTGTCTGGCCGGTCTGGTGGGAATGTGTATTCTCAACGTAACAGTCGGCACATTATTATTAGGTAAACTGGTTGTGCTGGCCGGAACACCTCCGCTGAGCGGCGGTATCGTAGCTTATATGATTGTAAGTGAGCAGGCAAACGCAATGGGGCGCCCGGATTTATCCACTCTGGCTTTGGCAGTATTCGTATTACAGAGCTTCGTTGGGTATCCGCTTACCGCTTTCTTCCTTAAAAAAGAAGCAAATTATCTTCTGAAAAACTACAGAAACGGTATTGTGGAAGGCGAAAAAGAAGCTATTAACAGCAGCAAGAAGCCGCTTATTCCTCAGCTTCCGGAGAAATACAATACAACAAACACAGTTCTTTTCAAAGTTGCGGTTGCCGGTGTAATCGGTATTCTTATTACAATTGCAACCAGAGAGTTCCTGTCCCGGTATGTAATTCTTCTGATTGTGGGCGTTATTCTTTCGGAAATCGGATTCCTGGATCGCTCACCGCTTATTAAGTCACAGGTATTTGGATTCTCAATGGTAGTTATTATTGGTTATGTTGTAGTTGCAGGTATCGGCGGAACAACACCGGACGTAGTCCTTTCCTCACTGATTCCTACGGTTGGCGTTATCGTGATCGGAACAATCGGTCTGGCAGTCGGGGCAATGATTGCCGGAAAGCTGCTGGGATTCAGGAAAGAAATGGCCATCTCGGTCGCTTTGACGGCTCTTTACGGGTATCCTGGAACTTATATCCTGTCCCAGGAAAGCGTTAAGGCTGTCAGTGACGATGAAACAGAGAAAGAATATCTGAGGTCCAGAATTGAGCCTAAGATGATCGTTGGCGGTTTTACCACAGTAACATTTGCATCCGTATTTGTTGCAAGTATTCTGGTGAAATTCTTCTAAACAGTCTGTCCGTTTTGATGAACGGAAAGCTTATTATTTAAATAAAACCATGTCTGGGCCGCGGCCTTCACATCCGGAATTGTGCCTCCGGTTGAGAAGACCGCGGCCTTTCCATTTTTGAGGACAGAGAATATGCCTGAGTCTATTGAAATAACTATGGAAGAATGTGTCGAAAGAATAAAGCGGAATTTCAGCGAAAAATACCTCAAGCCGTCGAAAGAGGGGAGAAGAAAGATAAAGTCATCCGTTGTAAATTCAAAAACTCTGTGATACACTGAAATTGTCTGATTATCTGTGCAAACAGAGTAATAATATGACGGGAGACGGAAATATGACGGTAGAAAAAGAGATAAATACAGAGAAAAATAATGATATGCTGACAGGACATCCGGGACGGAGCCTGTTGTTTTTTGCTTTGCCTATGATACTGGGCAATCTGTTTCAACAGTTTTATAATATAGTGGATTCGGTTGTTGTGGGGAAATTTGTCAGTGAAGAAGCGCTGGCTTCCGTCGGAGCATCGTATGCGATCACCAATGTGTTTATTGCAGTTGCCATAGGCGGAGGCGTCGGAAGCGCAGTCATTATATCGCAGTTTCTGGGAGCGGGGAGAGCCGGTAAGATGAAGACCGCTGTCTCCACAACATTGATTAACTTCCTGATCATCAGCATGCTTCTGGGGACGGTGGGACTGATCGGAAACGACTGGATACTGCGGCTTCTCAAGGTACCGGAGAATGTGTTCCGGGATGCGGCGGCATATCTGAGAATCTATTTTCTGGGGCTGCCATTCTTGTTTATGTACAATGTACAAGCCTCTGTATTCAATTCCCTTGGGGATTCACGCACGCCCCTGTATCTGCTGATTTTCTCATCCCTGCTGAATATTTTCCTGGATTTGGTGTTTGTGATACAATTCGGCCTGGGCGTAAAAGGAGTTGCTTTTGCCACTTTGATTGCACAGGGAATATCAGCCGTCATTTCCTTTGTCCTTCTGCTCCGGAAAGTAAAGAAATATCCTCATGAGCGCTCAGAATTTCATTTCTATGACGGAAAGATGCTGCGTTCCATGATACGGGTGGCGATTCCGTCGATTTTACAGCAGTCGATTGTTCATATGGGAATCCTGCTGGTACAGTCGGTCGTTAATACCTTCGGTTCCGCCGTTATGGCAGGTTACTCCGCGGGGACCAGGATTGAGTCGCTGGCAATTGTTCCTATGACCGCGGTCGGCAATGCGATGTCCACATTCACAGCCCAAAATATGGGGGCAGGCAATGTAAAACGCGTTAAGGAGGGGTATAGGTTCTGTTATATTATACTGGGCTGTTTTGCAGTCCTGCTCTGCGGTTCCATCCAGTTGTTCGGACACTCCTTTGTCTCCGCATTTCTGGATGCGGATGCCAGCAGGGCGGCATTTGAAACAGGAATCTCATACACTGATTTCATTTCCTTTTTCTTTATTTTTATCGGCCTAAAGATGACCACCGACGGGCTGCTGCGCGGCGCCGGCGATGTGACGGCCTTTACCGTCGCCAATCTGGCGAATTTAAGTATCAGAGTGTTTGTTGCCAACTATTTCGCCCCACGGTACGGAGTACAGTTTGTCTGGTATGCAGTTCCGATAGGATGGGCGGTTAATTATATTATCTCCTTTACCTGGTACTTGACGGGAAGGTGGAGCCGGATCAGGCTGGTTGGGAAGAAAGCAGAAACATAACAGAAACAATAGCAGAAAGACAGGAGGTACAGGATGAAAGAGAAATCGTATATGCTTGCTTTGCCGGGGGAGCAGGAGCCGGAGGGTAGAATGGAGGTTCTCAGGAGGCTTAAAAATGCTCCTGATTTTAAGGTGGTCACTGCTGATACGGAGGATGAAGGGAGCCTTGAGATTACAGTTGAATATAAGGGAAACAGGTACAGGGCGCTGCTGTATCCGACCGGATTTGAACTGCCGGAGTTCTACCGATGCCAGCATTTGTTTCCCGACGTGGATATAGAAGTAATGGAGAGGGCAGAGAGCGGACTGGCAGTGGAGATGATGTTTGGAGAAGATGCGCTGGACTCTTATCACCTTCAGCTTAAGCTGATTCATGCCGTTCTTCCCGATGCCGTGGCAGTTCTCGACGACAGCTCGGAAAAGATACTGTCGGGACATTGGGTTGCCCTGGCCGCTGTCTCGTCCGTTCCCCCGGCGCCCCGCTACATTTATACGGCGCAGGCGGTATCAGGGGAGGAAGAGATCGTCTGGCTCCATACCCACGGCCTGAACCGCTGCGGCATATCGGAGCTGGAAGTGCTGAATTCCACGAAGGATACATATAACAGCCATTACAACGTCCTGGAAACAATGGCCAACCGGCTTCTGGAGCTGGAAGAGCCGCTGGAGCCGGAGGAGCCCCTGTATCTTGCACGCCTGACCGACCGGGCGGCTCTGGTTACGACGCTGGTTCCCTGGAAAGAAGCCGTGGAATTGTATGACGCTGATATGCTGGGAGGAAAGGGTGACAGGGCCGAGGGGCATAACGGCAATACAAGCGTGATATTTACCTATCCGTCCAAAGCCGATTATGAGGAAGGCAACTATTCGCCGCTTTCCCACTATGATGAAATTCTCGGAAATAATCCAATCTACTGGATATCCACGCCGGAGACGGAACGGATGAAGGCGCTGGCCGTCGAACGCGTTTCCTATATGCTGCGCGCCATGGAGGTTAAGGAGAATCATATCCTGGTGAAGGTTGGCCTGACTATAGACGAGGAATATCAGGAGGACAACAATACGAAGGAACATATCTGGTTTGAACTGCTCGAGGCGCAGGACGGTAAATTCACTGCAAAGCTGACGCAGGAACCATATTATGTCAGCGGAATGCATCAGGATGATATCGGAACGTATACATACGATGATTTGACGGATTGGATCATATTTACGCCGGAACGGAGAATTACGCCGGACGATGTGTATATTATGGATTTGTAATTTTGTTTAATTAAGCAGATGAGGACGCCGCCGGGACGGCCGCTGATTGTCTCATGCGTTAAGTGCGGGGGGATAATTTGTTGCGGCGGCTAAGTGTTTCCGTGTATTAAAGGTATTATTGGAGTAGACTGGACTTTTTGTTATTGGAAAAGAGGTGTGGAATGGTTGAGATTAGACCTGTTATTATGGAACAAGAGAAGTATTTTCCCCTGTTGCAGGAGATTGAACCCAGTGGGGAGATGGTTGAACGGAATCTCAGAGAGGGGGAATTCTACCTCCTGAAAGCAGAGCGGGAGGCAGTCTGTGCGGCGGTTATTATCCCTCTTTCCGACAATACCGGCGAGATTAAGTACCTGGCGACGCGGCAGGATTTGCGGGGCAGGGGATATGCCGGACTTCTGGTAAACTGGCTGTGTGGGCGGTATACCCAGACTTTTACAGCCATGAAGGCGGAAGTTTCCGGCAGCAGACTATCCTTTTTTCAGAAATTAGGCTTTACCGTCTGCACCGATGACAAAAATCCTTCTCATACATATTGTCTGTGCCGTGAACTTCCGGTGGGAGAGGACAGGCCTGAGGGGACGCTGCGCTGTGGGCAGGCGGAGATCGGAACGCCTGCTTATCAAAGTACTTTAGAGCTTCGGCAACGGGTGATGCGTCTTCCGCTTGGACTGGATCTCTATCAGGGTGATATGAGCCGGGAGGAAGAATTTGTCCATTTTGCGGCGATGGATGAAAAAGACAGGGCATGGGGCGTGGTGGTGGCCGATCTGAGGCCCGACAGAACTGTGGAAGTCCGGGCAGCAGCGGTAGACTTGCGGATCCAGCGGTCAGGCTGCGGGCGAAGGCTAATGACGATGATGGAAGACTATTGCCGCAGCCGGGGGATGAAAGAAATAATCCTCCATTCACGGAAAACGGCTGCCGGCTTCTATGAACAACTGGGATACACCAGAACACCCGGAGAATTTATAGAGGTCACAATTCCTCATTGTGAAATGCGGAAAATATTTGGCCGTCCCGGCGGCGTCTTCCCCTGCTTAATTCATCGAAATGCCTCCGGCGCCAATTTCATCATATCTTCCGGGATTCTCCCCTGCTCCCTTTCAACAACCTCATATACCACAACATCGGGCCGGTTCTCTTTCAGCAGGGAGGCGTCAAACGCCTGCCAGTGGTAGTAATCCGTATACCGGAAGTATTTACTCAGTGTCTGTGACAGCGAATAGCCGAAGGAGTCCCGGTAAACCGCAATGCGCCTGGGATCCGGGGCATCCGGTGTCACCTGATGGGTAATGTTGCCGTCTCCGTTCACATCCTCCCGTGTTGTGCTGAGTTCGTCATAATAGCCGCTGATCACTGCCATTGTGTCATCGGTGCGGGAGGGGGGCATATGGAATAATTTTCCCAAATCACCTACGCCGGAAGGAAGGTAGGATACCGTCACATCCTCGATTGGGACAGGTGCTCCGCCCAGAGCTTCGATAAGCATCTGGTTTGTCACGTAACCGGCGGCATCGTTCCAGTGGGTGTCGGTCTTGAAATACCACTGGTAATCCCGGTTTTCGGCAAAATAGGGGGCGGGATCGATGACGGTCACCGTACTGTGCGTTCTGATATAGGAAATCAGTTCCTCCGACCGGGTAGGGGAGGCAAGCTGCCTGCAGCTGTCCGGGAGATATTCCCTGTAAACCGACTCCTTGCTGGGAGGGAGAACAAGGATAAACTGAATGCCCTGAGATTCGAAGTAGTCGGCAGCCGTCTGGATATGCGCGGTTATGGCCTGAAGCACAGGCTCGGGATAGCGGTTGATTCCGAGGCAGTCGGCCAGGGAGGAACCGGCAGTATAGAAGTACCAGCCGTCCTTTCCCTTCAGGACTTCTGTGGAATCCGGGTAGTCAAACAAATCCAGGTTCAGCCGGGCATTCAGGGAGAGAAAACGGTTTCGGAAAGCGGCGTGATCATTGATGTAGCTGTCCATCTCGCCGGGATAGCTCTCCAATGTCTGGAGGCTCAAATGAGGAAAGTCTGCCAGCGCCCGGTTTTCATCCGTTCCTGTATCCGACTCGTTCTTCATAAATGGATAGAGCAGGTTAGGGGCCAGAAGGCACAGCCAGAACCCGGCAATCATAATTATTTTCTTATTCATAAAGTAAAACTCCTTAAATCAGAACTGAAAATAGATAAATGCGGTGTAGGTACTGCTGACAACGACCATGGTTGACAGGAACAAAAGCACAATCATCACTGCAATATCGCCGTAGGATACGTTTTCTTCATCAAATATATGGTTACGGAACCTGGGAAACAGGGCCTGGACCGGGCCGCATAAGAGGATTCCCAAAACGGCGAGGAACAGGATTTTATTATTTGCGAACAGTCCTGCATTCCATAGCCCTTTAGAAGGCCTTATCATCGCCTTTGCCAAATCGATGGCGTACGTCATGCTGGGTGCGCGAAACAGCAGCCAGCCAAAGACGACGACAACCATGGCGTACAGATGATTCAAAAATTTAACCGGGTTGCGATCCAGCACTTTTTTCAGCCACAAACGTTCGGAGAGGATGAAAATGCCGTGATAGATTCCCCATATAATGAATGTCATACTGGCGCCGTGCCACAATCCGGTTGCCAGGAATACGATAAAAAGATTAACACAGGTCCGGCCAAGGCCTTTTCTGTTTCCTCCGAGAGGGATATAAAGATAATCCCTGAACCAGGTTGACAGAGAAATATGCCACCGCCTCCAGAATTCGGTGATGGAGGAGGAGAGGTACGGGTAATTAAAGTTTTCTTCATAATAAAAGCCAAAGATTCGGCCAAGGCCGATCGCCATATCGGAATAACCCGAAAAATCGTAGTAAATCTGCAGGGTATACAGGATTACGGCCAGCCAGGCGGTAAGAGTCCCCATCTGGCCGGAGGGAACGCCCATGATATAATCGACACTCTGCCCGAAGGTGTTGGCCAGCAGCACTTTCTTTGCAAGCCCGTATACAAAACGTTTAATTCCATAAAACTGCATGGAAATGGTTTCGTTCCGGTTTGTGAGCTGTCCGGCGACTTGATGGTATTTTATAATCGGTCCGGAAAGAATCTGCGGGAATAAAAAGAGGTAGAGAGCCATGTGGAACAGGTTTTTCTGTGCAGGGCTTTTTCCGCGGTAGACATCCACAACATAGGAGATTGCCTGGAAGGTGTAAAATGAGATTCCAAGCGGAAGAACGATGTCGCGCAGAGGGAACAGCTCTTTTCCCGCAAGACGGCCGGCTGTCGCCGCAAAGAAGTTATAGTACTTAAAATACCCGAGGATTCCAAGGGTAATCAGGACAAAACCCCCCACCGACAGCTTCTTTAGCGCGGTCCGCTCCCCGGCAGCGCCGAGACAGAGCCCGGCAGCGTAGCATAAGAGCGCGGTCAGCAGCACTAAAAGCAGATAACGCGGTCCGCCCCATCCATAGAAGATGAGGCTGGCCGCGAAAAGGACAATATTTTTTGCGTTCCGTCCGGGAGCCAGATAATAAAGAAAAACGGCTGCCGGCAGGAAAAACCATAAAAACACAAGGGAACTGAATAACATAATTGTACCGCCTTTTAAAGATTGTAATAGTTCATGCTGTATGAACTGTTACTAAAGATTAGCCTTTTTCACGTCAAAAGACAACTGAACCTTGAACAGATCGCCGTCAATATAGATTTCGAACCGGCCGTTCTGAAGCTCGGTCAGGCTTTTGGCAATTGACAGGCCAAGTCCGCTTCCCTCCGTGGTTCTGGCAACATCGCCGCGCACAAAGCGTTCCGTCAGCTCGTCGCCGCGGATATTCAGTGGGTTGGCCGAGACATTCTTAATCGTGAAGACAACCTGCGCAGGAAGAAGGAGTCCCTCCTCGCTGACGGAGATATCTGTTTTTGTGATATCGATATAAATACGGCTGCTCTCCATCGCATATTTAAATGCGTTATTATAAAGGTTTTCCAGGACACGCCAGAGCCTGCGGCCATCTGCCTCAATCAGGAGAGTTTCCTCCGGGGCGGTGGTGATAAGCTCAAGATGTCGGCTGGCAAATTTCTCTTCAAATTCACCGTTGGTCTGGTAAACCAACTGGGTAAAATTGATGTCGCTTATTTCGAGTTTCAGGTTTCCGGAGCTGGCTTTGGATGCTTCCACCAAATCCTCCGTCAGGGTTTTCAGGCGGTTGGCTTTCTGCTCCAACACATCCAGGTAGCGGAGAATCTTCTCATCCTGAATATTTTCACGCCGTATCAGCCCTACATAATTAATAATCGAAGTAAGCGGCGTCTTAATATCATGAGAAACATTTGTAATCAGATCTGTCTT
>OLRX01002045.1_pt1 | contig 13612 bp, 17 predicted proteins | sample 1672991 | NCBI WGS metagenome assembly OLRX01 (sample SAMEA3136744, study PRJEB25190) | human gut metagenome | biome: human gut; feature: human-associated habitat; material: faeces | place: Austria | collected 2013
AAATGCCTGTTCGTCCCATTACATCAACCAGAAGGTGCTGACGCAGATTGTCATGTCGGACATGGCATAGCTTTATAAAAGAACAGGGACAGCTGCAAACCGAAGTGTACTCTTTTGTAGCAGCCCTCTCGGCAAGCAATATTACAAAGCAAGCGATCTTCCATGCTGGTGAAACTGCAACAGACTATTCTGATCTGCATGTTTACTTAGACTCTCCCATTATTTTTGCTTTGCTTGGAATGGATGACACCTCCAGAACCGAATCATATAAACAGCTTGTTGCCGATATGCTGAAAGCAAGGTGTAGCGTTCATGTGTTGGATCATAATTTTCAGGAAGTAGATAGTATCATTGCAAGAGCTGCTGGCTGGGCAACAAACGCCTTGTATGATTTGAGAAAGGCAAATAATGCGGCTCGCTTCTTCCACGATTCACAGATGGACGAAACTGAAATCTCAGAATTTTGTGATAATATCGAAACAAAACTAAATGAATTAGGCATAACTGTAAAAGAAACTGCCTATGATGTTTTTCAGGATAAGTTTCAAGAGGATGAAATTTGCCTGTTTGATATGGTCAAAGCTCAATATCTTGATCACGGCTATGAATTGCCGCAGGAAAAGCAAGACAGTATTCGAATTGATGTGCAGTCTATCATAATGATTTACCGTGAACGTCAAGGACAAACTGCAACCAGATTGCAAAATGCTAAGCATATTATGCTAACCTCGAATAACGCCATTGCAAATGTTAGCAAAAAGTACGAAAGCAACAAGAGTCTTCAGTCTGGACATATCCCTGCGTGTATCTCTGCTGATTTGTTTGGGGCTATTCTTTGGTTAGACAGTCCGATGCAATTGTTGGAATACCAAAAGAAGAAATTGCTTGCAGATTGCTATGCTTTTTTAAAACCTGACAAGGTTATGCTTGATAAGTATATCCAATCATTGGATGAGGCGCGTAATGCAGATGCCATTGATGAAAAGAAGTTCTTGTTCTTGCGTACTCATAAAGTAGTGCTCGATTCTCTAATGGATATCACCAAAGGGGATTATGCTCGCTTTAATTCCAACACTTATTTGGAAGTATATGACGATATACAAGAAAAGCCTCTGAAAAAGTATAAAGATGAAGCTGCTGCCCATGCGCAAACCCAAGAAGCGCTCAAAATTCTCGAAAGAAATTCTTCGGATGAAATCGAAGCTTTGAAGGCTCGTATCTCAACAATGGAAGAAAACGAGAAAAAACGTCAAGAGGATGATTTTAACAAGAAAGTTTCTATATGGGGATGGGTTTCCACACTTGCACTCGCGGGTATTCCATATCTTCTCTTGATAGTTGCCATAGAAATCGTCAAAACACAATTTTCCAATATTTCTTGGCGTTCGGCCTACGGAATAGCGGGTGCAGTAATTGCAACAGCTATTGCTGGAGTCCTCTTCGCTGAAGGGAAAAAATGCTGTTTCAAAAAAGTACGATCCAAGCTCGAAAAGCGAATGAAACAATAGACACAATGCAGCCCGCCGATCATCACTGGCCGGCGGGCTGTACCACATTTATTCACTTTAAGGGCTTTGAGGCCAAGAACTTCCGTGGCAAGGACAGCGTAAAGTCGTGCATGTTGGAGCTTTAATAGCTGAAAACAGCGGGAGAAATCGCAGAAATCCGCGCCTTCTCCCGCCATATCATTCAGTTGATTTGCAAAATAATTTTTGGCAGTCCCTATCCATACCTCCGCAGTATACCGGCTCAAAAAGGACAGCTTCTCTGTGAGGGTATTGCGGAATCAGCGTTTTTCGCCCGCTTTTGCCGCCTTCTCGATGCTGCGAATGGTCTGCAAATACTCCTCCTCCACGGGAGAAAGATTCTGCGCCTGATATTTTCTGTATTCCGCCTTTGCCTTCTCCATCGCCTGCGTGTGGCTGACGGTTCCCCCGTCGGTGAGCAGGGCCTCTCCGGTGGAGGCAAGGATGCGGTCCAGGTTCTCCACATAATCACTCATGTACATGGGCCGGCGGCGCATCGCCTGAATCTCCGCAAAGTCAAAGTATCCGGAAACGAGATTGTTCAGTATCTTCAGTTCGTCCGCGGAGAGATAGTTCTTTGCGACGGCAATATCCTTCGCCGTGGGAAAATCGCCGGAAAATGCGGTAAGCCCCATAAAAGGCTTTTCGGCATTGGCTCGCTCAAAAATCACCTCTGCGGCGGTATGGCCATGGGCGGCATAGTGCAGCTTGTTCTGCACCATTTTGAAAAAAGCCACCGACTCGGCGCTTTTGGGGTCATAGTCCACGCTGGTAGCGTAAAGGTCGAGAACCTGACGGTACATCACCTTTTCGGAGGAACGGATGTCCCGGATGCGGTCAAGAAGCTCCTTCCAATAGCTGCCGCCGCCGAGATTCTTCAGGCGCTCATCGTCCATGGCGAAGCCCTTGATCATGTACTCCTTCAAGCGCTCGGTAGCCCAGCGGCGGAACTGCGTTGCAATGGAGGACTTGATGCGATAGCCTAGAGAGATGATCATGTCCAGGTTATAATATAGTCTTTCGCGCTCCACATTGCGATTTCCCTCGCGGCGAACTTGTCGGAATTTCCGACAGGTTGAACTTTCGTCCAGCTCACCTTCGGAATAGATGTTTTTGATGTGCTCAACCACATTTGCATGGGAAGATTGGAAAAGCTCCTCCATCTGCGCTTGTGTCAGCCAGACAGTTTCATCCTGAAACCGGACATCAATTTTTGTCTCGCCGCTTTCAGACTGGTAAATGATGATATCGCCCTTGTTTTCATCGTTGAGGAAAGTACTGCTCATTTTTGTTCCCTCCCGGCTTTTCGGTGGCTTCAGCAAATGCTCGGCTTATTGCTATTATAGTATCACAAAATCGGCGTTTTTTCAACAGACGCCAAGGGAATGATGCTGCTGTGCCTCTTTTTGAGAAAGCAAAGGAAAATGTCCGCATCAATCTCTCCATTTCTGTACCTCCCAAAGCATATCGATATGCCGGCGGGATTTGCGGTTGGTGTTGTTGTAATCGTCCGAGCAGAGCCAGTCGATGAGATAGCATTTGGGGATCATGCACTTCTGCAGCAGCGCCAGCCTTCAGCTTCCCCACGCGAATCCATTGGCAGACGGTGCGTCGGTTATAGCCTGTGAAGTCCACGGCGGCGGCCACATCCATCACATCCGGCAGCGCGGCCAGCTTGCTCTCATAGTAGCACCGGAGCTTCTTCTCGTCTTTGGCGCACGGCGGATGGATGCGGATTTTATAGGGCCGAACCATTTCGCTTCCGTATTTGTACCAGTTCTTCGGCGCTATGTATTTTTCGGGTTGACCTCACGGTCGTTCATAAAGGCGATCACATCGCTCTTTTTGATGGCGTAGCAGCGGGTTTTCTTGCCGGTGCAGGTGTGCGGAATCAGGTTGAATTGGAGAAGATAGAGCGCCGTCTGCTTGCTGATGTGGCAGGCGATCCGCATCTGCTCCTTGTTCATAATCTCCGGGTATTTTTTAAATTCCTTGGCATCGCATTTCATAACGAAGACTCCTTTCTGTGTTTCGGTCCGAAAGGGTGCTTCATATAATCTGTTTTGAGCCGGTTTTTCTTGCATTTAATCCGGGGGGCTGTCCGCAAAGCCATACCGGACAAGGGTTTTCTTCTTGCGTATTTTCTTGCCAGCGTGCAAAAAAATCGATCGTTTTGGGGCATTTCTCATTTCAATTTGAACTCTGGTTTTTTCTGATATGGAGCTGGTCAATACCGGTCGGTGCGTCCGAAATCCGTTGCAGCACAAGGATTTTCGCCGTTTCCAAAACTGCCGCCACCGACCACAGCAGACACGAAAGTGCCAAGTGCGAACAAGACTCGAAATTTCGGCAGAAGCTGGGAATTTCGTCCCCCTGATTCTCCTTGATATTCCTCAACACAGAAAATCTCAAAATCGAATATTTTTTGCTTTCTCTCCTGTTTTCTCTCCAACGAATTTTTGAGCAAATTTCTGGAAAGAAAACCGGACGAAAATAGACACGGAGAGTTGTCCGAGTGGTCGAAGGTGCAGCACTCGAAATGCTGTAGACCGAAAGGTCTCTAGGGTTCGAATCCCTAACTCTCCGCCATTTAATTACAAATCCGAACGCGCCGCGATACATCTTTGTAAACGGTCTGTTCGGTATCATCTGCAAAAGGTGATGAAGAAAACCCGCTCGCCCGGTAAAGGGAAAGAGCGGGTTTTCTGTTATTTATTGCCGCTTGCCGCTTTGATGGCAAGGACAGCTAAACAATAATTTGTTATAGCGTCATTTTTGAGGCGGTACAGGTCAGAAAGGCATAAATTAAACATAGCTTGCAGCCTTGCCCGGTGTCCGGCGTAGCGGGTTTCACGGTCAATAAAGAATTGCCGCAAAATCTCCTGTTCCCGCTCCGGCAAGGTATGTAGCGCCGCCCCAATCAGCGCGGCCCGCTGCCTGTCCGCTTCGCCGCCCTGCTGTAATTTCCTGTACTGTGTCAAATCTTCAACCGCTATTTCCTTCATTCGTTCAAAATTCACCGCTTAACCTCCCTATCTGCTTTGCCGCGCCCCTGATCCATTCTTCCCAGCTTTCTTCCGCCATTGCCTGCGCTTCCGGCGTTGCCCGCATTTCGTCCGGCTTTGGCGGCTGTTCTGAAAAATAGGCCCGGTGAAGCTCCCGCAATTCCCGATCGCGCCGCAACTGTAACATAGCGGTATTTTCTACTCGCGCAACGTGGAATTGATCCTTAAATCGCTTTCCGTCCGCAAGCTCCGCTTTTGTCCGTTCCTCAAAATACAGCGCCCGGATTACAAAGCGTTCCCGCTCTGGTAATTTATTTACCGCCGCCCGGACAATGCGCCGCAATTCCTCTTTTTCGCAATCTTCTTCCAGCCTCCCGGCGTTTTCATCTTCCAACAAGTCCATAACTTCGGTTTCGTGCCCGTCTTTGTTCTCGATCGGCACATTTAGGGAAGAAGGCGCGGGCGGGAATATGTATGCGTCGCCCTCGCGGGCATTGCCGAACATTGCGTAAACCTGCTTTTTATATGCAAAATTGAGATAGGCGGACAGCTTCCAGCCCTTCGCCGGGTTGTAAGCCTCTACCGCGTCAACCAGCGCGAAATACCCGCATTGGAGGAAGTCTTCCAGATCAACAAAAGCGTGTTGCCGAATGATTGTGCGGTATTTCACCGCCATTAAATAAATAGAGCGCTTATTCTTCGCCCATAACAGCGGCAACAAATCCCGCCGCCCCGCTTTGATTCTGATAGCTAATTCCTCGTTGGTGTATTCCCCTCGCATAACAAACCCGCTCCCGCTACTCTTCTACAATATCCGGCTCCGGCCCTGTGTAAGTGCTGCAATAAATATCAAGGTCGGTTATATATCCCTCGTGATCGTCTATGCGCTCAATCTGGAAATACTCCCCGGCATATTCGATCATCATTTCTGTTGTAATGCCGGAACGGTAATTCACAGTGAAAATAACGCTTTCTTCCGCATTCACCATAGCCGCCGCGAAAAACTCCCGCCCGGATAAATGGCGGTAGTAGGCCCATAGCTTCCCGGCGTGGATCGGCTTCCAAATATCAATACCGAATCCCGCTTCGTCCGTTGTATGCGTATATTCCAGAATGCGGATTTTTTTGTCTTTCAGCTTCATTCCCGCGCCCCCTTACTGTGCTTCTAAAAATTCGTTGTAATGCTCATATAGCCCAACATAGCAGTTTAGCAAACTTGCCGTTCCGTCTATGCGCTGTTTCGCCGCCTGATTTTTAATCGGTACTATGTTCCCGTTGCGGTCGGTATGTACGCCCGTATTGGAAAGGCACCAGCGCAAAATGGGGTTGTTGTTGTAGTTTACTTTCTTCGCCTGCAAATCCGCGCCCAAAAACTGCATAGGAAGGGAAAGCGTCTTAGCGCCCTGAATGCAGCGCACCATATTAAAGCCGTTCGTCTTCATTTCCTCCACCCAATAACGAGCGCTCCAATTATCGTAATACACCCAAGCCGGGTAAATGCCGTATTCGTTCGCAACCTCGACAAACCACGCTGTAACGTCCTTGTAATCAATGGTATTCCCTTTGCATAGCCGCACAAGGCCGCGTTCCAGCCACTTGTCATAGGGTAGCTTTTCTTCGTTTACGCGCCGTTCGAGTGTGTCTTCCGGTATCCAGTACATTTGCGTTACAAAACGCTGTTCAGTTTCCTTGTCGATCATTAGGAGCGTTGCGCAAGTCAGATCGCGGGAACCGGACAAATCCGCGCCGCCGATTGCAAACGCGCCCCGGAACCGCTCTAAATCAAATGTTTCTTCGTTCGTTATATCGTCCAGCGTCAACCACGCATTGCCTACGGTGTCCCGGACGTTAAAATCTTTAATGAGTATGCCTTTCAGGTCAACCGGGTTGTTTTGCGCCCGCGCAATCTTTGTTTGCAGGTCTTCCAGCTTCTTGATTGTCCCCAACGCCGGGTTAGCCTTCTGCCACATTTCCGGCTGCGCCCATTCCGCCCGGTTATCCAGTTCATAGAGGATCGGGAGGAAGGTTTCATCTTCAAAAACCCCGTCAACAATATTGCAGGCGTAGGAATACATATCATCAAAGATACATTCGCGCACCGTCCCCGCCGTGGTAATCATAATCAAGAGCGGTTGCCGCCGTGCGCTTTGGCTCTGCTTCATAACCTCGTATAAATTCCGGTCTTTTATCCCGTGCAGTTCGTCGATTATCACGCAATGGGAGTTAAGCCCGTCCATACTCCCGCTATCCTTGCTCAATGCCTCGAAGCGGGAGAAAGCCGCCGGGAAATACAAATCCGCCTTACGCTTCTTTAATTCCTTGCGAAGCGCCGGGCTTTGCTTTACCATATTGTGCGCCTCTTCAAAGATTAAACGCGCCTGATCCCGCTTTGTGGCGACGCTGTAAACCTCTGCGCCCGGTTCCCTGTCCGCTGTCAGCATATATAGGGCAATGCCCGCAAGCATTGTGCTTTTACCGTTTTTCCGGGCGACATAGAAGAGCGCTTCCCGGTATTGCCGCTTCCCGGTGTCTTTGTCAATAAAGCCGAATAAGGCGGAGATAAAAGCCCGCTGGAATAGTTCCAGCTTTACGGCTTTTCCCGCCCATTCGCCTTTTGAATGTTTGCAGAAGGTTTCTATAAACGCGATCGGCGCTTCTGCCCGCCGTTCATCGAAGATATACCGCCCCTGCGGGTTCCTGATCCGCTCTACCAGCTTCCCATACTGCTTCTTTACCCGCGCCGACACAACGCATTTACCGCATTCAATCGCCTTCCAGTATTCAAGAATATAATTCAAGCGCTATCCCTGCTTTTTCATAAATTCCAGCAGTTCGCTTGCGCCCTTGTCGGCGGGTTCCGGCTTCGGCAACATATCCGTAAGCTGTTTATAAAGCAGGCTGTAACGCTGGATCATCGTGTTATAAGTCTTAACGGCGGGGCTTTCCCGGTTAAATTCCTGCTTTCCCTGCTTGAAATGGTCTATTGCGCCGTGTTCTTCAATGTGCGCCCGTAGCTCGGACAGGGTAGAGGCCATAAAAACAACCTCTTGCAACAGATTTTCGGCAACCGCCTTGCGGTCTGCCGGAACCAGCTTCAAAAGCCGCCGAAGCTGCCGTATATTTTTTGATTTCTGTTTATCTTCCTGCAACGTCAAAGCAAATCGCCTCACTTCCGTTTTGTTTTGAACCCTCCCTCCTATGCGAACCCGTGGAGGGGAGAGAAAAGGGCCGGCCAGAAATGGTGTCAAAGAGGTACCCGCTTTTCGTTGGTGGGGGGATAAAAACCCGCTCGCACGACTGCTTATATTTTTCGTGCCACTCCGCCGCCAGCTTTACAAACCGTTTGCGGTTCCTCGCCCTTTGCGGATCGTCCCGAATCCGCTTTACGCACTCCGCAAGCGGCATTTCCAGTAAAACAAGCTGTGCGCCTAACTCGTTGGCAAGCGCCCGCATTTCCAGCGCGTCCGCCGCCCCTGAAATGACAAAGGCCCGTTCCCATTGCCCGCGCCGCTGCTGTATGATCTCATAGAGAAGGCCGCGAACCTCCGCCGCAACCGCTATAATTGGCCTGTGATCCGTGCGAATGTCGCCCGCTTCCCCCTGCAATGCAGCGCAAATATAATCCATATCTATGACAAGATCGCGCGGCCCTTTGTGTTCCTGCACATAGGTTGTTTTCCCGCTCCCCGGACTTCCGCAAATAAGAAAGACATTCGGGCTTGCAACGGCGTTGCCCTCTTCATCAAAGGCAATCCCGTTCAGCCGCGCCGCCGTTCCCTTAAACGCCTTCTTGTCTTTGGCGTGTTCCTCCGCGTGGCACTTCTCGCATACCGCTTTGAGGTTGTCCCAATTCAGAGTTATTTCCGGGTTATCCACATTCGCCGCTGTAATGTGTTCAATATGGTGGACAATGCACGCGGCCCCGCCGCAATCCTCGCATATGTAATTGACGCTGCTTAAATAGGCTTCCCGCGTCTTTCTCCATTCCGGGCTGTCGTAGAACCCGCGTGCAAAGTCCTTCGCCATATCTTTCTTACTCCTTCTTTAGCGCCACAAGCGCAAGCGCCTTTAATAAACTGTCGATTGTCCGTTGCAGCTTCTCCGCGTCCGCCCGCTCCGCGTTATACCACAGAATGAGGATAAAGCGGCTTGCGGTATCTGCTAACGGCTGTTCTTCCTGCTGCTCTGCGGTCAGCCCCGTTGCAAGTTCGATATACGCCGGGATCGCCGCCAGCAACCCCGCTATAATTTCGTCGTTGTCCTCGGTGTCTAACCGCAACGCCTCGCGGCCCTGTTCTACTGTCAGCATAGCCGCCGCCCCTTATGCGGTCGCCCGTGTCAGCTTGATAAAGGCTTCCTCTACAATCGGCTTGCAATCTGCGATCGCCATAGCCCTGTAATCAATCAAGCCTTTCTTGAAGCTGCTTTCGCGGGACGCTTCCACGGTAATACCTTCCGGCAGATTGTAGCCCATATAGTTGAAGTTGCCGAAAAGGACGGTTTCAGCGGGCAGATAATCATCTACCACAACCGGGAACCCAAGAATTTTCCCGATCCCCTCATTTTTCGGATCGGCAATGAAAATAGGCCGCTTGTTCGCGTCCACAAGGCCATAGAACAGGTTGTAAAGCGCGGCATTATTCATAGCCCAGCAAGCGCCGTTTGCATACCCTCTTTTCAGGGCCGCAACAACCTTCACCACATCGGCATAGGCAAGGCCGTTTGTCTTGCTAAATTCAAAATGGTTGGTGTCCTTCGTCCAAGAAACGCCGTTCAAAACGCCTGTTCCCTGATTGGTTCCGCTTCCGTTTACAAGCCCGTCCGCAATACAGGCCATTACACAAGCGTTAAGCTCCTGTGTCATATAGCTTTCAAAGGCGGCAACGCTCATTTTCCGGGCCTTCTCGCTGATGGAAAGCACCTTCATAATCTCATAACCGTCAAAAGAAACGCTTGCGACGGAAGGGGCCGCGCTCTCTACCGCCGCGCCCTCGGTGTGCCAGCTTGCCGCCGCTGTGGGAGTGCCTACGGGAACCGCTACTTTTGCCGGGATATTGAACCCACGGCAAACGCTCATAAGCCCGCCCATTGTACGCGCCTTGCTGATAACCTCGTTAAGCGTCTGTGTCGGGAGAACCGCCGCAACGCTGGAAGAAGAGGCGAAAGCGTCCGCCCTCTGTTCGCCCATAGCGCGGCTATATGCCGCCTGTTCAAATTCGGTCAGCTTGTGGCCTAACAGGGTTTTGAAAAAGGCGCTCCGGTATTCCGGGCTGTTGAGTACGTCGCCTTCGGTGGCCTCGTAGCTCGCGCGGCGCTCGAAGCTCATTCCCGCCCCGGTAATCGGGTTGAAGGCGCTGCGCTGGTTGCCATTCCCGGCGTTCTGCTGCGCGTTGGCCTTCGCCTGCGCAAGCCCGGTAAGCTCAATATTCAGCGTGGTAATATCCGCCTCCGCGTCGGTTTCGATAATCCCTTTAATTTCCGCCGCGCGGTGCTCGATTTCCTCTAAAGTGGCGGTTCTGTAATGGTTAAAAGCCTCTGCAACTGTCTTGAAATTCATTGTTATTTTCCTCCCCGTTTAATGTTGATAATGGCGTTTGCCGTGTCGGTAATCTGCTTTGCAAAAGCAAGATATTCATTTCTTGCCGCTTTCGGGTTTTGGCTTCCCTCATACCCGGAAGCGATTTTCCCTTGCTCCCGCTCCATAATGTCGATCTGTGCGTATAGCCGTTCTGTCAGCGTGCGGCGGCGTTCCTTTTTCGGTTCCTGCTGCTTCTGTTCCTCCGGCTTTTCAATGTGGATTTCAATTTCCGTTGTCTGCCCGTCCTGCTTCACGCTTACGGGCTTTACAACGGCGCTGTTTTCCTCTGCCATAGCCTTAAAACTCCTTCATCAGAATTTTGTTCGCCTTGATAATCGCCGCTTGCCGCGCCCGCTCGTTTTCCGCCCGCTCGGACATTGCCGAACGCGCTTCAACGCTCGTTTGCGGGTAGGCGGGGAATGGAACAACGCTGATTTCATACACCTTTTCAATTTTGCGGATTGTCCGGGTTCTGGTCTTCGCGTCGTAGCTGTCGCCGCCCTTCGGCACTTTGAAGGCGAAGGACATTCCCGAAAGGTCGCCGCGTTTTACTGCCGTATGAACGCTTTTCGCTTCCGGCGTGTCCGGTAGCTCCGCAACCATTCGCAACCCTGCCGGATCGCAAACAAGCTGCATTGTCTTTGGAGTGCGGGCAAGGGGGACTTTGCTTAAATCGTGGTTATACAATAACCGCGCGTCCGACAAGTCCGCCCCCTCCAACGCGCCCCGCTGGATCACTTCGATATATTCCCCTGCCGCGTCTTTTATCATGGTGGGCTGGTCGTAAACAATCGGCCTGCCCTCCAATCGAAGGCCGCTTCCCGCGCCTGCCGCCGCGTCCGCCGCCCTGATTTCACAAACTCGGATTTCCTTCATTGCCGCTTTCCTCCTTCTTTTCCGGCTCCTTCGGCGCTGTTTCCGCCCCGGCCTTTGCCATCTGGTATTTATGGGCTTCGTCCGCCGAAACAACGTTCAGCGTTTGCAGGCGTTTTTCCCCGCCCGCTACTGCCGGAAGGTTCAATATCTCTAACGCCTGATTGACGGTCAACAGGCCGTAGGGCATTAGCTCTTTGATAAGCGTTACTTTGGTGGCGTTGCTGCTGAATTGCAGCCGCCCGCTTTCAAACTGGATCGCGTTTCCGAAAGCCCTTTCCCGCTCGTTAAAGATTTTGCGGGTAAATTCAAGGCTGAATTGTACCGCCAGCGGTTCGATTGTGCTTTCATAGAACGCCGCCCATTGGTCTTCGTTGTAGCTGCTGCTTACGATTTCTTCCGATACGCCTAAATAGTCGTATATCTTTGTTTTCACCGCCTGCAACTGCTTTTCGTCGATCGCATAGGGCTTGTTATCCAGCGGAATATATTCCGAAGCGTTATCTAAAACCGCTATGCCGCCGTTGTTCGATATGTTCAGGTAATCCCGGATAAAGTTTTCCTGTATCTCTTTTAACTTTTCCACATTGGCAATCTGCGTGCGTTTGAGAATGCCGCGAATGCTCGCCCCGCTCTTAATGGCGGATATAATACCCTCGTTCTGTGTGTGCGCAAGCTGCAAAGCGGGCGTTAATGCGTCGTTTGGATCGCCTAAAAGGTCGTTGCCGTTGAAGTTGCGCCGAAGGTGGATAATATCCGAATAGGGGAGGATCACGCTTTTCCCGCTCCGAAACAGGAAATAACAATAAAGTCCCCCGCTTCCGTCCTCTAAAAAATCCACCTGCGCCGCGCCCAGCGGGTAAACCCCGCATAGCCGCCCGCGTTCGTCCTTCTGCAAGTAGGCAAAGGCGTTGTTATACAGGAAATAATGGGTTGCCAGCTTGTAAAGCAGGTCAAAGGCGCTCATATACGGGTTAGGCTCGATCTGCAACAGGCGGTTTATTTTGCAATCGCCTTCCGCCTGTTCGTGGTCGGTGTAGCGGATCACGTGCGATCCTTTCAGCTTCGCCGCATTGCGGGCGATTGCGTCCACCGCGCCCCGGTATATGTCGCTTGCGTATGCGTCCCCGCTCCAAGCGGAAAACCCGCTCCCGCCGCTTAAAATCTCCGCCCGCTCCATATCGCCCGCCGGGGGACGCTTGCGGAATATCCTTGAAAAAAAGCTCATTCCTCTTCGCCTCCCGCTTCGCCGCCTCCCGCCTTGCTGATTTCTTCGCGGAACACTTCCGCCATACGTTCGCGCACCTTATTTTCACCCCGTACCCTTGCAAGGGTAGCCCACGGGCGGGCGGGTTCTCTGGAACTTCCATATTGTGCTATTGCGGCTTTTTCCATATTGCGAACGCCTTTTCGGTCTACTCCGTCCGGCCCTACTGTTATCATTTTCCCGGTATCGGTCTTTCGGATTTTCCCCGATTTTATGGACTTAATTAAATCCCCGGTATCTTTTAGCTTGTAATCCTTCATTGCCTGCGCCTGTTCCTGCTTCATTACCTTTGCGCCTGCATACAAAGCGTGGTTGACAACGCCGCTTACCCTTGCGCCGCGCTCTTCCAGTTCTGCTTGTATCTTGTCTAACCCTGAAAACTTAAACCTTGCCACGCCCTCCGGCCTCCTTCCGTTTCTCCGCCGCGTCCTGCTCCCGATCCGTCCGGCGCTCCTGTTCTTTTGCGCAATCGCACCTTTCCCCCGGATCAAGATGGGAACCGCATTGCGGGCATACTCGATACATCATTGCTTTTTCCGCTCCTTCCTTTTTTGGCCCGGTTTCGGCGGGCTTATAATCTTCCGGCATTTGAAATATTGATACAGGTTCCCGAAGCTGTTACACCCCGTTTCCCAATCCGGCAACAGATAATAACCCTTTGGCGCTGCGGGCGGCTTCTTCAAAATGCTTTCCCGCTTGATCTCCTTCACTGTTACAACAGGCCGTTGCAGGTTCAGGCTCCCGCTCCAATTCCGGGCATATTTCCGCCGCGCCTCCGGTTCCTTGTCCGGCTCGTTCTTCGCCGCCTTCATCTGCTTTGACAGGTAGGCGGCTAAATCCCTGTAATTGTTCGTATCGTCAAGGATAGAGGACGTAACCCGCCCGCGCCCCCATAGCTTTGTTAAATCTTCCAGCGGTATTCCGCTCATAATCGCGTGAATATGCCAGCGGCCTTGCTTTTCCACTTTGTAGATATATTTCAAATCCGGCAAGCCGCGCTTTTTCAGATACCGACGCGCCCGCCTGATGAAGTTTTTACACTCCCGCCGCGCTTCCGGTTCGTCCACATCTTCCGCAAAAGTGAAGGTATTGAATTGATCCCCGCGCCTGCCGCTGAAATTCGTACAGATTACCCGCCAAAGCTCTATTTCCGTCCGTATGGAATTAGCGGCGATCTGCCTTGCGCTGGAAGCTGTCTTTTTTTCTTTCCTTGCGCTGTTATTGCCTTTCGGGGAGAAATACCGCTCTATTTCCAATATCTCCCCGCTGATGATTTTCTTTTCAACGTATGGCATTGTGCTTTTTCCTTTCCCTGCTGCTTACTCTCTATCGGGGGAAGGGGGATTCCTACCCGCGCCCCTTT
>OLRX01002048.1_pt1 | contig 13587 bp, 10 predicted proteins | sample 1672991 | NCBI WGS metagenome assembly OLRX01 (sample SAMEA3136744, study PRJEB25190) | human gut metagenome | biome: human gut; feature: human-associated habitat; material: faeces | place: Austria | collected 2013
TTTTCCTGGAACCGCTGGAGCATGGCGGCCACCTGCGCTCGGGCTGCCAGTCCTCTGGGGTCCAGAATGCCTTTGCCCTTGCCCTGGATCAGTTCCATCCGGTTGGCCCAGGAGAGGGCTTCCCTGGCGTAGGTATGGATCTGTCCGGCATCCACAAACTGCGTCAGGTCTCCCCGCTGAGAGACCTCACATCCCTTGTAGGCGGCATAGCGGTAAAGGATCGCCGCCAGCTGCTCCCGGGTCACCCGGTCCTGGGGACCAAAGGTAGTGGCACTATACCCATTGACAATGCCGTTCCACGCCGCCCAGGCCACCGGCGCGGCATAGTAGGCGTTGGGGTCTACATCTCCAAAGGGGGACCAGCTGGCCGCCTCGGGGCTTCCCTCCATGCGATAGAGAATGGTCACAACCATTCCCCGGGTGGTGGGTGCATTGGGCTGAAAGGTTGTGGGACCTGTGCCGTTCATCAGACCATGCGTGTAGACATAGACCACACTGTCATAGTACCAGGCTGTCTCCGGCACGTCCGTAAAGGGGAAGGGGCCCTGTTCCGGCGTCTCCTGAATAAACTGCGCGGTCACCGTCACCGCCCCCTCCGGCATGGAAAAGGTATACACCCCCTCCGCTGTTTTTCGCAGGGAAAGGGCGCGCCCCCCGCTGGCGGCGGTCAGCTTTTCCAGCCGGAATCCCTCCGCAGGACGCACCGTGAGGGTCACCGTGGTCCCCGGCTCCGCCGCCTGGCAGTCCGTGGTCACCGCTCCGTTCACCATCGCGGCAACGGTGATGGGATAGACCGGAACCTCCCGGATGGTCAGGGTGCCTGGCACATAGGTGATGTTGGGATCATAGTTGTCTCCCGCCGGGGTGACTGCGCCGGCCGCCTGAATGGGGACCACCCCCGGCAGGGAGAGGTTGGGGGCAGCACCGTAGGAGAGGGTGGGGGCCTTGGCCAGGGTGTCCCGCCCCACCAAACCGGAGACCGTGTAATCCGCCTGGGTCAGGGCTGGAACCGGATCACCCACAGCGGCGGTTTTGTTGTGAACCTGAATGGTCAGCTTTGCCGGGCGAATGGTCACCTCTATGGGGTCTGCCTGGATGCTTTCATAGCGGTCGTCTCCGTCTTTCTTGGCGTATACCAGCACGCTTCCCGTCTGGGTCCCTTGAAGAACCCCGTTGCTGTCTATGGTGGCCGCTCCCCGCCCGCCGCGGGGCTCCACCCAGAAGGTCACCTTTCCGGTGCCGGCCCCGCCAGTGGTTTGGAAGGAGATGCTCTGCCCGTAGGTCACCGCAGTGGGACCCTGGAGGGAAAATCCAGGCTGCCCCACCCCGCCGCCGTTCCCAGGCGGCTGGCTTTCCTTATCCACCACCGTCACAGTCAGGTAGTCAATGCCGCTGCCCCCGGAGTACTCGTCTATTCCGTCTCCGTTTTCATCCCAGCCAGTCATCGTCACCTGCAGCTTGACGGTCCCAAGTGTCTGCCCCGCTGTGAGGGTTGTCCCCTGCAAGGTACAGCCCAGGGCCTCGCCAGTCAGCTGAAACCGTGCCTCCCCCTTCCAGGCGTCCGTGAAAAGGGTTCGCAGGTCCAGGGAATGCCCCTTGGCCAATGCAGCAGACTTTTGGAAGTCCGGCAGTTGGGGGGTGATTTGTCCCGTGGTCTTTAGTACCAGGTCCGACGTCTCCAGCCTGTAATTGTCCCCATCCGGGCCACCAAAGTGCAGTCCAGACACCGTGACCGTTTTTTCCCTGCCCACGAAACAGGTGTCATAGGCCGCTGTACAGCGCACCTCCACCTGGTCCCCCGGCAGCACCTGGACGGAAACCGTTGGGAAAGCCTCCGTTGTTTCATCATATTCCTTCTGACAGCCCGCTTCGATTTGAAGCGCCTGCGCAGATATTGTTCTGGGCAAAATGGTGAACTTTGCCTCCCGGCTGCCGTGGTACGCGCCGGTCCCTGTTGCCATCACCACAGCGGTCCCAGCATCCAGATTGTCTGCATAGGACAGCCGGTAATCGACCCCCTCCCGCAAAGGCACACCGTCCAAATGAATCGAAACCTTTGGCTTCTGCTCACTCCCGTTGTACTCCACAGGCCCGGAGAGGACGGCCATCTCCGCCTCCGCCAGGGACTTTCCCTCCCGCACCGTCCCCGCGGACGCCGGCGGCACCCCCAGAGAGGAAACCAGCAAAATGACCGCCATCCCAAGGCCCACGTTCCGTCGGATTCTTTCTCGCATGGCTCCGCCCTCCTCTGGCATTTTTGGGTCAAATCGGGTCCTTTTTTGTCATGATATCAAATTTTTGCCATGAAGTCTACCGCTTTTTCTGTCATCCTGTCAGCATTCCGCGCCGTGCTCCTAAATCCAATCTCCCTCAGCTTGACAAGTCAAACCAGGATACTATAATAAGAAAGGATCTGCGGAGGGGCTTGTGTTCCTCCCGGTTCCCCCTGCAAATCCCAGCACAGAAGACGAACGGAGTGATCCCCCATGGATGTTCGCGACAAACAGTCGCTCCCCCTTTCCGCCAACCAACATGTGGACTTTGTCGCCATTGATTTTGAGACAGCCACCAGCGACCCCAACAGTGCCTGCGCGGTGGGCCTGGCCTTTGTGGTGGGGCTGAGGGTGGTCGCCACCACCCACCACCTGATCCAGCCGCCAGGCAACAGATATGACCAGGGCAACATTCATGTCCACGGAATTTACCCGGAGGACACGGAACACGCCCCGGATTTTCTCACCGTCTGGCAGGAGCTGCATCCCCTCCTGGCCGGCAAAGCCCTCATCGCGCACAATGCCCGGTTTGATATGTCCGTCATCAAGGCCTCTCTGGCAGCCTACGGCGACCCCTACGTCCGGCAATACGCCGATTTTAAGTACATCGACAGCATTGCCATGGCCCGGGACTTGGTCCCCGGCCGGAAGAACCTGGCCGCCTGCGCCCAAGCCCTGGCCATTCCCCTCACCCACCACCATAACGCGGAATGCGACGCTGTGGCCTGCGCCCAGATCGCCATCGCCTGCATCCAGGCAAATCACTGTCTCAACTTAGGGGAATTCTGTTTCTCCCAGCCCCATATCCGCATTCAGGAGGTGGCCGATCTGGCCCTTCCTGTCGCCCCCCAGCCCCCGTCCCAGCGGCGTAAGCCACGGGTTTCGCCTGCGTACCGTCCTCCCATCCGGCCCAAAGAAATCCGGCCCCAGGTGAGCTTCTTCGACCCGAAGCACCCGCTCTATCAGAAGGCGGTGGTCTTCACCGGGGAACTCTCCATCGACCGGCGGGAGGCCATGCAGCGGGCGGTCAACGTGGGGGCGGTGATCAAAACCGCAGTCTCCCGAAAAACCGATTTTCTTGTGGTGGGACGGCAATACGACGGACCAGGAGGAACCGCCACCGTCAGCAACAAGGAGGAAAAGGCCAGGGCCATTCTTGCTGAGGGGAAGTCCAACCTCTGCCTTCTCACGGAAGCAGAATTTTTTCGTCTTTTACAGGGCTCTCTGCACCATACTTTGCCTGCAGAACCCCGCGCCGCCGCAACAAAACCCTGATAAAAAACGCCGTGGACCTCTGTGCCGTTGTCCACGGCGTACTTTTTAACGTATAAAAACAACAAGCGCCCTCAATCCAAAAATTGAAGGCGCTTGGTACGGCAGGAGGGACTCGAACCCCCGACCTACTGGTTCGTAGCCAGTTACTCTATCCAACTGAGCTACTGCCGCATGTCAACTGACAGCTTTTAGATAATAGCACACGGAGAGACAAAATGCAAGTCTTATTTTTCATTTTTTCAAAATTTTTTCCTTCCCCGGCCAGGGAGAGCAGCCCCGGAATATCCCGGGGCTGCTCTCTGCCGGTGACGCAGGAACGTGCGCAGGCTATGGTACGTGTCTTAGCAGCCGCAGCCGCAGTTGTTGCCGCAGTCGCAGCCGCAATTATTCCCGCAACCACAGTTGTTGCCGCAGCCACAGCCGCAGCCACACCCGCAGTTATTCCCACAGCCGCTGTTCGAACCACAGCCGCAGCAGAAGATGATGATCAGGATCAGAATGATCCACAGGCAGCTGTTACCACCCCAACCGTTGTTACAACACATAGACAATTACCTCCTGTCAGAGATGGAGACCGTCTTGCGATCTCAGTCCATCTTATGCCGCAGGTGCCTGGATGTGCGCCCAGGTTGGGAGCGTTTTTTTATTTTCTCACTTGGCATCTTCCGGCGGTTTCCCGCCCCGAATGGTAAGTGTCGGCTTACAACATAGGTCCTCAATGTCCGACATGGTTGCCGCAGGGAGTTTCAGCGCACCGCCGCACTGGGCGCAGAACAGCTCCACCGAACTGTAATTGATCTTCAGCTTCCACTCCCTGCATCCGCAGGTACAGGAGATGCCGCCCCGCCGGCCAATGTCCCGCAGTTCTCCCAGGATTTCCTCCATCACCAGGTCGTTGAGAAAGGTTCCCTGGGCGCCCGCCTCTGACTCCAGCACATCCACCGTCTCCTCCAGCCGCCGCATGGCGGCAAAGACCGACGCCTCTTCCCCCACATAGCAGCAGTCCAGCCCGGAATTGGCGCAGGAAAAGGCCAGCGTCTTCTCCTGGAGGAACGCCGCTGTGGAGCAGGACACGGTATGCTCCTGCTCACAAAACAGGCAGGGCACCGTCAAGCGGACCTGGTCCCCCATCAGGGAGACGGTAAGGGCGGATTTCCCGCAGGGACAGGGCAGCCGGCTGCCGGATGCCGCCAGCTGAAACACCGTCCTCTCCAAGATCACCGGCTGCCGGCAGACTGGACAAAGAAAGGCAATGGATCGTTTTGCGTCTTCTATCATAAAAGCCACCTCCGTGGTGTTTGGTTTTCGCGGACGGGTTCATTATACCATGTCCCTGCGCCAGGGAACAGAGAAAAATCTTGGATTTCCGGTCTTTTTCCTCTGCTTGCGCTTTGGCGGCAAATTCGGTATACTAAGCTGCGAGGTGATTCCCCATGAAGCGACTCATCGCGTCCGATCTCCATGGTTCCGCCCGGTTCTGCCGGCAGCTGTTGGAACGCTATCAGCAGGAAGGCGCCCAGCAGCTTATCCTGCTGGGGGACTTGGTCTATTCCGGGTCCTATGCTCCCCAGTATGAATACGACCCCCACCAGGTCATCCAGCTGCTCCGCCCCCTGGCCCGGGAGATTCTGTGGGTAGAGGGAAACTGTGACCGCGGTGCGGGCGCCCTGGGGCCGGCGTTTCCCATGTACGCCGGTTCCGCCACCGTTTCCTGGGAGGGCCTGTCCGTCTTTTTGACCCATGGCCATCGGTATGGCCCCCACAATCCGCCCCCCATCGGGGCCGCCCAGGTCCTTTTGTCCGGGCACACCCACATTCCCTCCTGGCAGTGGGTGGGAGATCTGTTCTGCGCCAATCCCGGCTCGGTCTCTCTGCCCCGGGGCGGGTCCCCTCACAGCTGCCTGCTCTATGAGGACGGGCTCTTCCGCTGGCTGACCTTGGAGGGAGAAACATTTCACTGGGAGGTTCTGCCGCCACCCTCTAAAGAAAACATTCTATCCGATTGAAACAAGCCCTGCTTTTGCAGGGCTTGTTCTCAGGTTATCCGGTTTTCTCCCGGCTCCTCCACAGCTGCCGCCGCCGGAGCGCCACGGAGAGGGCGATGCGCTTCTCCTGTCCCCCCTCAAACAGGATGGTGGCAATGTCCCCCTGCCGGCTGACCACTTTCCCGCTGCCAAAGGTCCGGTGGGTCACGGAAACGCCGGGGAAATACCCTGTTCCGTCGGGTGCCCCTTCCGCCCGACTGTCCTCCGCCGGCTTCGGACGGGCCCGGACCGGCTGGGACTTGGCTTTTGGGGGAAAGAGGGCCTCCGAAAAGGCGCTGGCCAGGCCGGGCTTTTGAAAGCGAAACACCGCCAGTGTCTCCTTGGCTCGGGTCATCCCCACATAGAAGAGCCGGCGCTCCTCCTCATAGGCCTCCACCGCCGCCGGGTCAGGGTTCCTCCCCACCGGCGCCTCCACCAAGGGCAGTAGTCCGTCCGCCACATCCATCAGGATCACCCGTTGGTATTCCAACCCCTTGCTGGCGTGAATGGTGGAGAGGATCAGCCCCTGTGCAGGCCCCTGTCTCTCCTGCCGCACCAGCGTCCGCAGTTCCTCCAGGCGGTCCAGAAGGGCCCCCAAATTGGGCACATGGCGTCCCAGTGCCTCTAAAATATCCAGCTTACCCAGATCGCCGCCCCGCTCCTTCAGGTACTCCCCATACCCCATAGCGTGGCGGAGCCGGTCCACGGCCCAGTCCCCCCGCTCCTCCCGCAGCCGGGCAAAGTGGACGGAGAGGGCCCGGCATTGGCCCCTGCTCCACTGGGACAGGCCGGGACATTGGGACAGCACATCCAGCAGGCTCTCCCCCGCCCCGACCGTCCGAACCGCCCATTGCGCGGCGCCCTTGGTGATCCCCGCCCGCAGCTTGTAGTACATCCGCAGAAAGCACGCCCCATCCGCCGGGTTGACCGCAAAGGTGAAAAAGTCCGCCATATCCCGGACCACCCGGTGGGTGAAAAAGGTTCCGTCCATCTGCCGGCACCGGCAGGCAATGCCCTGCCGGTCCAGCAGGTCCAGCACCGGCAGGGCGCTCTCATTGTTTCGGTATAAAACAGCGGTCTCCTGTGGGCAGTCCCGGGCCAGACGGGCCAGATAGGCATACTGCGCCGCCCGGTCATAGACCCATAGTTCCTCCAGGGCAGGTCCCGGGCCCCGGGCTGCGGTCATGTGCTTGTCCCGCCGGTTGTGATTCTGGCGGATAAACCCATCCGCCGCCGTCACAATGGTCTGGGTGGAGCGGTAATTCTTCTCCAGGAAAAGGACCCGCCCGCCGGGGTAATCCCGCTCAAACCGCAGCAGAGCCCCAGGTTCCGCCGCCCGAAACCCATAGATGCTCTGGTCCTCATCCCCCACCAAAAAGAGGTTTCGCCGCCTTCCCGCCAGCAGGCGGAGAATGGTATGCTGAATGCGGGAGGTATCCTGGGCCTCATCCACACAGAGATGGGTGTATTTTTCCTGAAAGTAGGCCAGAATCTCCCCATGCCGCCGGAGAATCTGCGCCGCGTACACCATCTGATCGTCATAGTCCATCCAGCCCCGCTGCCGGAGCACCCGGCAATAGGCCTGATAAACCTGGGCCACAGGCAGTTCCCCGGTGGACAACGCCTCCATCTCCTCCCGGGACATCTGCCGGTTCTTTCCGTAGGTGATGGCGGTCCGCAGCCCCTTGATGGTGCTCTCTGTGGCAAAGGTCCCAGTGCACGCCCGGAACAGTTCCCCCACCAGGGAGGAGAGTGTCCCCTCGTCGGTGACCAGCTGAAAAGCCCGTCGGCCCATGGCCCGCTCGTAATACTGAATGATCCGGGCGGAAAGGCCATTGATGGTGCGAAACTCCAGCCGGCTGGCCCGGTCCTCTCCAAAGGTCCGGGCAAACCGGGCGCGCATATCCCGGGTGGCCGCCACCGTGTAGGTCACTGTGAGAATCCGCTCCGGGGGAATCCCCCGGCAGTCCATCAGATAGCCCAGGCGGTGGATGAGCACCGTGGTTTTCCCGCTGCCCGGCACAGCCAGCAGGAGCACCGGCCCGTCGGCAGCCTGGACCGCCGCCGCCTGCTGCTGATTCAGAGCCTCCCCCCAGGTCTGCTTCCACACCGCGTCGTCCACGTGCCCCGCCCCCTTGCCAAAAATCGTTCCCTCCTACTATACCCACTTCCCGCCAGGATGTAAAGAGGGCAAACACCCCCGCCGGGCAGGAAACCCGACGGGGGTGTTTGCTGTTCAGGGCCGCTCCACGCCGCAGGGATAGGCATTCTGCCGGGTCCACCGGTCCAGCAGGACGCTCTCATAGAAGCGGTAGCCGCCGGAGAAGTTATAGCAGTCATACCCATTCTGGGCCAGAATCCGGCAGGCCAGATAGCTGCGCAGGCCGCTCTGGCACATCACGTAGACGGGTTTGCCCGGGGCAATCTCCCCCAGACGGTCCCGCAGCTCATCCAGCGGGACATTCACAAAGCCCTCCGCGCAGCCGCCGCTGTACTCCCCGGGGGTCCGGGCGTCCAGCAGGGTTACGCTGCCGTCCCGGGGCAGCCCGGCCACGTCCTCCCAGTGGAACTGCTTCACCACCCCCTGCTCCAGGTTTTCCGCCATGAATCCCACCAGATTCACCGGGTCCTTGGCAGAGGCGTAGGGCGGGGCATAGGCCAGGTCCAGGTCTTTCAGGGCAGTGACCGGCAGCCCGGCCTGCATGGCCGTGGCCAGCACGTCAATCCGCTTGTCCACCCCCTCTTGGCCTACAATCTGGGCCCCCAGCAGGCGCTGGCTCCCCTTCTCATAGAGGACCTTCATGGTCATGAGTTTTCCTCCCGGATAATACCCGGCGTGGGACAGCGGGGACAGTACGATCTTCTCATAGGACAGGCCCGCCGCCTGGGCCGCCTTTTCATTCAGGCCTGTGGCGGCCACCGTCAGCTCACACACTTTCACAACGGAGGACCCCTGGGCGCCTAAGTAGCGGCTGTCTCCGCCGCAGATGTTGTCCGCCGCCACCCGGCCCTGCTTATTGGCCGGTCCCGCCAAGGAGATCAGGGTGTTCTCCCCGGTCACCAGGTGTGGAATCTCCACCGCGTCCCCCACAGCGTAGATGTCAGGGACGGAGGTCTCCATCCGCTGGTTGACCACAATCCCGCCCCGGCTTCCCAGGGCCAAGCCGGCTTGCTTCGCCAGGGCATTCTCCGGTGTCACCCCGATGGCCAGGATGGCCAGGTCCGCGGGAATGGCCTCTCCCCCCTCCACCAAGGCAGAGATGGTCTCCCCCTCCTGCCGGAAGCCGGCCACCGCAGTGTTCAGCCGCAGATGCATTCCCTTGCGGCGCAGGTGGCTGTGGAGGAAGGTGGCCATATCATAGTCCAGCGGGTTCATCAGCTGGGGAATCCGCTGCAAAATCGTGACCTCCACTCCCATCTCCGCCAAATTTTCCGCCATCTCCAGGCTGATGAAGCCCCCGCCGGCCAACACCGCGGTTTTGGGCCGGTTCCGCTCCACAAACGACCGAATCCGGAACGTGTCCTCCACCGTCCGCAGGGAAAACAGCCGGGGACTGTCCAGCCCAGGCAGCGGGGGCCGGGTGGGGGCGGCCCCCGGGGCCAGGAGAAGCTTGTCATAGCCCTCCACCGTAACCTCCCCCGTCTCTAAGTTCTTGACCGTGACCTGCTTGCCCGCCGGGTCAATGGCGGTGGCCTCGTGGCGCACCCGCACGTCCACCCGGAAGCGGTTCCAAAACCCCTGGGGCGTCTGCAGGGTCAGTTCCTCCGGGTCCGTGATGACCCCGCCGATGTAGTAGGGCAGGCCGCAGTTGGCATAGGAGACAAACCCCGAACGCTCCAGGATGACAATCTCCGCCTTCTCGTCCAACCGGCGAATCCGAGCCGCCGCCGTGGCGCCGCCGGCCACCCCGCCAATGATGATGACTTTCATCGCTCAGTTTCCTCCTTCCGTCTTTCCCCGGTAATCCCGGATTCCACCAATGTTGCTCACATGGGAATATCCCATCCGTCTCAGCGCGGTCACCGCCCGTCCGCTGCGGGCGCCGCTGTAACAGTGAACATAGAGGGGGGTACTCTGATCGGGCACCATCGTCCCGATCCGGGTCACCTCCTGCAAGGGCAGATTTTGACTGCCGGGAATGTGGCCGTGGGTGTACTCCTCCCGGGTCCGCACATCCAGCAAAACTCCCTTGGGGTCCGCCTGGTACTGTACCAGGCCGGCATTGATGTCCGTTTGAAAGAAAAAATCCAGAAATCCCATGTGTGGTCTCCTTTCTCTGGCGTCTGTCTGTTTGGATAGTTCTATCTTACCACCTTTTTTCGACACGAACTGTAATCAAGTCTCCTTCGGCCAGAAAAAAACAGCGGCGTCCATTTCCCCACCGAAACAGACGCCGCTGGTCTCTTTTTATCGGAGAAACCACGCCTTCATCGTACGCAGCACCGTGACCAGCTCCTCTTCCTCAATGATGTACGGCACCATGGCATAGAGATACTGCAAGAACGGCCTGCTGAACACCCCCCGCTCATAGGCAAACTGCTGGTATCCCCGCAGCACCGCCGGGTCAAACACCTCTATGCAGACACAGCCGCCCATGATGCGGATCTCCCGAATGCTCGGATGGGAGAATCCCGCCAGTTCCCGCCGGGTGATCTGTTCCATGCGGCGAATCTTCGCCAGGTAATCCTGCTCCTCAAACAGCGCGATGGACTGGAGCGCCAGGCGGCAGGCCAGGGCATTGCCCATGAAGGTGGGCCCGTGCATCAGGGCGTGCTCTGGACAGTCGTCATAAAAGCCCTCGTACACCTTCCGGCTGGCCACCGTCACCGCATGCCCCAGATATCCTCCGGTCAGCGCCTTGCCCAGCACCAGAATGTCCGGCTGGACCAGGTCCGCCACAAATCGGTTTCCCGTCCGGCCAAAGCCGGTGGCCACCTCGTCAAAGATCAGCAGCACCCCATACTGGTCGCACAGGGCCCGGGCCCGCTGGAGAAAGGACACATCATACATCCGCATCCCTCCGGCCCCCTGGAGGAGAGGCTCCACCAGAAGACAGTTCAGGCGGTCATGGTAGGTCAGAAAGGCCTCCTCCAGCGCCGGAATCTCCGTGGGAATGTGCACCACATGCCGGCTGGGTCCGTAGGCCTGGAGGACAAAGTGGTAATCCGCGTCGTCCCCGGCCTCCATGGTCTTGAAGGTGTCCCCGTGGTAGGCGTGCTCCAGAGCCAGAATCATGGTGCGCTGGGTCTGTCCCCGGTTCATAAAATATTGCAGAGCCATTTTCAGAGCCACCTCCACCGCCACACTGCCGGAGTCGGAAAAGAAGCTGTACGCCAGTTCCCCCGGAAGCCATTGCCCCAGCTTTTCCGCCAGCTGCTGGGCCGGCGCATGGGTCAGGCCACCCAGCATAACATGGGAAAACCGCCCCGCCTGGTCCACCAGCACCTGGTTCAAGGCCGGATGCTTGTAGCCGTGGATCACGCTCCACCAGGAGGAGACGGAGTCAATCATCCTGCGCTCCCGGGTGTACAGATAGACCCCCTCCGCATCGACAATCTCATAGGGTGTCTGCATGGTTTTCATCTGCTGGTAGGGATACCAAATCATCGCGTTTCTCTCCTCTCCTCATCCATACAGTGCTTTCAGTTCCTCCACGGTGCAGTCCAGTGCCGCGGCCCCTTCCGGGACACAGGCCACCACCCGCGCCCCGGACACCAGCTCACACAGGGCCCGGTTGTCCTCGTGCATCGGGTTCCCCGGCTGAAAGCGGTTCAGCACGATGCCCTGTAAGGGAATCCCCCGCCGGTGCAGGTAATCCGCCGTCAGGCCAACCTGGTTGATGGTGCCCAGCCCCGCCTCTGCCACCAGTAGGCAGCCCAGCCCCAGCCCCTGGACCAGATCCGGCAGCCAGATGGGGGGCTCCTCCAGGCGGATGGGACAGAGAATGCCTCCGGACCCTTCCATGGTGACCCAGGAATAGGCCGCACAGAGCCGTGCAAACCCGGCATAGACCACCTCCGCCTGCACCGGTCTCCCCTCCCACCGGGCGGCCAGATGGGGTGAGACCGCCTGCTCGTAGACATAGGGGCACATCTCCTCCACCGGCTGGGGAATGCCGGAGAGCTCCTTGACCCGCAGTGCGTCCCCGGGATACAAGGTGCCGTCGGGCCCCCGGTCGTTCCCACTCATGGCCGCCTTATAGTAGGCCGCCGTTTCCCCGCTCTGATGCAGCTTTTTCAGGATCAGCCCGGTCACGTAGGTTTTTCCCACATCGGTCCCTGTCCCTGTGACAAACAGTTTCTTCGCCATGGTCTCACTTCACCTCGTATCCCAGTTCTTCCAGCAGGTTTCGGTCCGTCTCCACAGTAATCCCCGCGGTGGTCAGCATGTCCCCAGAGATCACCCCGTTTGCCCCGGATTGAAAACAGCCCCTTCCCCGGTCCGACAGCAGCCCCCGGCCTCCGGCCAGGCGGATCACCGCGCCCGGCAGCACCAGACGGTATACCGCCACAATGCGGCGCAGTTCCTCCTGCGATAGCCTCTCCTGCTGGGCCAGCGGCGTCCCGGGTATGCCCTGGAGCAGATTGAGGGGCACGCTGGAAATTCCCAGCTCCCGCAGGGTCAGGGCCATGTCAATCCGGTCCTCCGGGGTCTCCCCCATCCCCACAATCCCCCCGCTGCACACCGTCAGGCCCGCGGCCTGGGCCGCGCGGATGGCGGTCAGCTTGTCCTCAAAGGTGTGGGTGGTGCAGACCTGGGGAAAATAGCGCCGGGAGGTCTCCAGGTTGTTGTGTACCCGCTCCACCCCCGCCTCCTTCAGTGCCCGGTATTCCTCTTCCCTCAAAAGGCCAAAGGAAACGCAGAGGGAAATCTCCGTCTCCCGGCGCACCCGCCGGATGGTCCGGCACATCTCCTCCACCTCCCGGCCGGACAGGCGCCTGCCCGCGGTGACAATCCCAAAGCGAGGTACCCCTTGGGCCTGCCACCGCTTGGCCTGGGCCAAAATCTCCTCCTGGTCACACAGCGGGTACACCGCCGCCTCTGTGTGATAGTGGGCAGACTGGGCGCAAAAGCGGCAGTTCTCCGTGCAGCGGCCGCTCTTCCCATTGACAATAGTGCAAAGTGAAAACGCCTGGGCGTGGAACCGCGCCCGCACCGTGTCGGCCATGGTGCACAGTTCCTCCAGCGGCTGCCCATACAAGGTCATGGCCTCTTTCTTGGCCAGCTGTCCCCCGGCAAGGACCTTTCGTCCCAAAGTCTCTGTTACCGTCATGCTTTTCTCTCCTTTGCTATGCCGGGAAGCAGGCGCATGCCCAAAACAGCCCCCACCACACACAGCACCAAATCCCCGGGGACGGCCAGCACAAATCCATACAGAAACAGCGGCCAAAACCCAATGGGGGTGCCCAGTACCTGACAGATGCCGTAGTAATAGAACATCCCAAACAGGTAGACAACCCCAAGCCCCACTAAATCGGCTGCCAGCAGCCGCCGGAAGGTCACCGGCCCGCTTCGGGCCATTGTCCCTGTGACAAAGGCGCCTGCGGCAAATCCGATGAGGTAACCAAAGCTGGGCTGAAGCAGGTAGCTCAGCCCGCCTCCCTGGGCAAAGATCGGCAGCCCTGCCAATCCCAGCGCCAGGTAAACGCAGACCGCCAGCGCCCCGCGCCTTCCCCCCAACAGAGTCCCCGCCAGCATGGTAAACAAATACTGCAGGGTAAACGGAACCACCGGAACGGGAATCTTGATCCACGCCCCCGCCGCAATCAGCACCACAAACATCGCGCACAACACCATTGTCCTGGTCTTTTCCCGGTGCAAAACCATCCCTCCCTTGTGTCACTCGCCATTCTCCGGCTCATGGGGACAAGGATACCACAGCCCCCTCCATTCGTCAACTAAATTATTTTTATTAGGTGACAATTCTACATCCTTTCTTCCCCTCTTTCCCCGCATTGTCCATAGAATTTTTCAAAGACCACCCCGGCCACCGGAGCTATGCTCCAGTGGCCGG
>OLRX01002056.1_pt1 | contig 13534 bp, 6 predicted proteins | sample 1672991 | NCBI WGS metagenome assembly OLRX01 (sample SAMEA3136744, study PRJEB25190) | human gut metagenome | biome: human gut; feature: human-associated habitat; material: faeces | place: Austria | collected 2013
CTGCCATGCGCATCACGCAAGGGCGGGCGGCGGCGAGGCGTCCCCTCTATTTACACAATTCATCCGTCAACCGCGCAAACTCCTGTAAATTCAATGCCTCCCCACGAATCGTAAGCGGCCAGCCGCAGGCTGTGATTGCAGCCTCAATCTCCTCTTTCGAAAAATGCAGCAGCTCCGAATTTTTCAGTCCGTTCGCCAGAGTCTTCCGTCTCTGATTAAACGACGCCCGAATAATGGAGAACATCAACTTCTCATCCTTCGTCTCCACCGGCATCACCTCATGACGCGTCAGCCGGATCACCGCACTTCCAACCTTCGGCCGCGGCATAAAACAGTTCGGCGGCACATTCGCCACAATATACGGCTCCGCATAATACTGCACCGCCAGCGACAGCGCCCCGTAATCTTTCGATCCCGGCCCCGTCTGCATCCGGTCCGCAACCTCCTTCTGAACCATAACCGTAATCGAATCCACCGGCACATGATTCTCAAATAATCCCATAATAATCGGCGTCGTAATATAATACGGAAGATTCGCCACAACCTTGATCGGCCGTCCGTTGTTCTTCTCCTTCGCCAGCGCCGCCAGATCCACCTTCAAAACATCATTGTTGATAACCTCAACATTATCATAATCCGACAGCGTATCCTCCAGAATCGGGATCAGATTCTTGTCAATTTCCACCGCACACACACTCCGCGCAGCATACGCAAGATACTGCGTCAGCGTACCGATACCAGGTCCGATTTCCACAACAAAATCGTCCGGTCCGATACCTGCAGCGGCTACAATCTTATCCAGCACATGTGGATCAATCAGAAAATTCTGACCATACTTTTTCTGAAATACAAAGCCGTACTTCTGCAGTACGGCTATTGTATTCTGCGGCTCCCCGAGCCACGGTTTTACTTTCTCCATAAATTCTCCATGTATTTAGAACTCAAAGTCTTTCTCGTAAAGAATCACGCGGTCGTCCGCATCGGTATGCTTTCTGGACATGCGTCTTCCGAATTTACGGGTTCCCTTTTCTGCATGGGCGATGGCACGATCCACCATATCTTTGACCTGTGAAATCGTCATCGGCTCGCCCTCCTTCTGATTGTTGCCAATCTGTGTATACAGAGCAAGCACACCCATCTCGTCCATCTTGTATCCATTCTCACGCGCATACGTGCGGGCAAACGTAACCAGCTCGTCGTTTGTGAAAACAGGAATCGAAATGACCGTCTCAAACTTCTTCGCAAAATCAGGGTTATTCCGCAGAAGACCTCTCATGCTGACCTTCTCATCCTCGATGATCAGAACCAGACTGTCGGTACGGAAATCCATTGCCTGCGACAGCTTCTCGATCGTCTCCGGGTACATCAGACCGGCACGCTCGATCAGGAGGAAACCTCCCGCCAGCTTTGAAACAATCTGCGCACAGTCCTTTTTGTTCAGAACAGATGCATCCAGACGGGCCATCTTCGTTGCCGGAAGTTTTAAGTCAGCACAGATTGCACGGACGAGATCCTCCGACAGCTTCGTTTTTCCAGTACCGTATCCGCCCATAATGGCAATGTTTCCATGACGGGAAGTACGGTCGCCTGCGTAATGATAAACACCATGCATTGCATCCAGAATCTGGATATCCATGCCTGGAACTTTCGCAAAGTAAGTAAACAGCGCTTTCTGCTCATCACTCAGCTTATCCGGCTGGGTGTCGTTCAGGATGCGGAGTCTTGCCTCCTCCGGCGTCTCCTCGCGGAGCACCTCTTCAATCGATTTCGCAACAGTTCCTTCCGGAATGTTGTCGCGGATCAGCTGAACGGTGGCATCCGTTGTTTTTTCGATGCTCATGTTGATCGTCGCATCGGATACGCGCTCACGCTTTGGCTCGGTCGGAACTTCGATTTCGATTTCCTCCGGGGTAATCTCGATCGGCTGGGTTCCTGCCGGCTCAAACGGATCGGCTGGCTCAGTCTCGGCCGGGGTTTCCGGCTCTGTTTCGCTTTCCGGCTCGTCAGCAGGTTCTGCTTCCGCAGTTTCCGGCTCATCCGGCAGTTCGATTTCCGATGCTTTTTCAGCTTCCTGCACTTCTGCGTTCAGCGCTGCCTGAAGCTCACTAAAATCGATGGTCGGCCGTGTCTCCTCTGCCGGTTTCAGATCCGCGATGACAACCGTTGCATCCATGGACGGTGTCTCCGCCGGTTCTACGGTTTCCTCAATTTCGGCTTCCGCCTGAGCCTTCTCGGCTGCTTCTGTTTCAGCTTCCACTGCTGGTTCTGTAACTTCTGCTTCTTCGATTTCAGCCTCGGCTGCCGGTTCTATAATCTCTTCGATCTCAGCTTCATCCATCGGCTCTGTAGCTTCTTCGGTTTCAGCCTCATCCGCCGGTTCTGTGATCTCTTCGGTTTCCGCTTCATCTGCCGGTTCTGCATCTTCTTCCGGCTCAGCTTCCGCCTGCGGCTCCTCAGCCGCTTCCCGTGCCTCTGCCTCGGACTCCGGATCCATCGGCTGCTCTGCGGTTTCGGCTTCTGCTGCCGGTTCCACTGGCTCTTCTGCTTCTTCCTCCGCAACTTCCTCCGACAGGTTTGCTGCGGTCTCCTGGAACAGTGCTTCAAGGTCCGGCTCTTCGTATTTCTTCTCCGGCTTCGGTGCTTTCGGCATTACCGGCTCGGCTTTTTCCTTCGGTTTTGGCTGCGGTCTTGTCTTGATTGTCGTGTTGGCATCCGGGGATACCTCTACGTTTACATCAAGCTGCTCCGGCTCCAGATCTTTTACTTCGTACTGTACCGGCTCTTCGCTTGTCTCTTCCTCGACTGCCGTCTCTTCCTGTTTCTTTCCGCGGAAGGAGAAGACATCGCGGATGCTCTTTGCAAGCTCTGCGTGAAGATCGATCGTATTTCCAAGGTACGTCGGCGTGCTGTCTGCATACGCCTGCTCTTCCGGAATCTCCTCGATCGGCTCCTCTGTCTGCTGCAGTGCTTCGTACTCCTGCACCTGCTCTGCATCTGCCTCGGCCTGCTGTGTTTTCTCATATGCTTCGTACGGCGAACCGGCTTCTTTTTCTTCTTCACCGGCCACATACTGGCTCATCACACCGCCGTTTACCGGTTTTACTTCCGGCGTCTCTGCCGGCTCTTTCGTCGCAGCCATTTCACCGGCTCCGCTCTCTCCGGCTAACCGCACTTCAAGTGCTTCCGGATCCTCGGACGGCTCTTCATTCTTTTTGTAGTCAAAACGATGCTCGTATTTGATCTGCTGGGACGGTGACAGCGGCTCGTACTTCATTTTCAGATCCATTGCCTTTGTCACATATTTGCCCTCGCTGAACCACAGGATCAGCTCATCACAGGCATCGATGCATTTCTGCGTCTCTCCGGCTTTGCTGTAAAGGTTTGCCAGTTCATATGCCCATCTCTCGGTAAATTCCCGCTCTTTGTATTCCTCCAGAAGGGAAATCTGCTCCTCAAGCGGCGCTTTCTGTCCTCTTAAAATCTTGTATTTCAGCAGATACCGGGAATTATCGTGACGTGCGACTGCTTCAAACTCGTTGTAAAAGTCAATCGCCTCATCAAAGTCTTTCATTTTTACGGAGACCTCTACCAGGCGGTACAGAATGCCCTTTCCGATGGAGGAACGGTCATACGCCATCAGCAGAATCTTCTTCGCCTCCGGATATCGTTTGTTCGCCTCATAGACATCCGCTACCATGCCGAGCGTGCGCAGACTCTTGACACGCTGCCAATCAACGGCTTCTACAACTGCAAGTGCCCCCTCATAGTCCTCTTTTTTTACCAGACTGTTCAGCTCTTCCAGCCGGCTTTGATATTCAGCTTTATCCAATCTTTTCACCTCAATACATTTCAGATTGTTTTAGTTCATAGACACGAACAGTGTACCACACTCCCCGTAGAATGTCAAAAGAATGCCTGTTTTGCAGGCATTTTTCGGGATGCAAATCCTTCCAGCAGGCATTAAAAAAAGAACACCCGCCCCTCCGGTTTTTCCCGGAAAAGCAGGTGTCCCCTAACTACTTATATTTGATTCCGATTACTTTCTGACAGTAATCTTGTCCAGATGCCAGATATCATCTACATACTGCTGGATGGTACGGTCGGATGTGAATTTGCCGCTGTGTGCGATATTCAGGATCGCGCTTCTTGCCCATGCAGAAGTATTTCTGTATTTATCCTCAACACGCTCCTGTGCTGCCGCATAGGACTTGAAGTCTGCCAGGGTAAAGTACATATCCGGGCGCGGAGCATTCTTCGGTGTGAGCAGGGAGTCATACAGATCACGGAACATCATGGTGTCGCCGTTTGAGTATCTTCCGCTGATCAGATCCATCACTACGTTGTGGATGTCCTGATCGTGGATGAAGTAGCTCATCGGATCGTAGGTGTAGTTGTTCTCATATTCGATAACCTGATCTGCGGAAAGTCCGAAGATAAAGGCGTTCTCCTTTCCAACTTCCTCAACGATCTCTACGTTTGCACCGTCCATGGTTCCAAGAGTCAGGGCACCGTTCAGCATGAACTTCATGTTACCGGTACCGGAAGCCTCTTTACTTGCGGTGGAAATCTGCTCGGAAACATCAGCAGCGGCAAAGATCAGCTCTGCGTTGCTGACACGATAATCCTCGATAAATACAACTTTGATCTTTCCTTTGATGGTCGGATCGTTGTTTACGACATCCCCAACGGAATTGATCAGTTTGATGATCGCTTTTGCACGCTCATAGCCTGCGGAAGCTTTTGCTCCAAAGATGAAGGTTCTTGGGTAGAACGGCATATCCGGGTTCTTTTTCAGACGGTCATACAGATACATGATATGAAGAATGTTCATAAACTGGCGTTTGTACTCATGCAGACGTTTTACCTGAACATCAAAAATGGAGTTCGGATCTACATCAATGCCGTTATGCTCTTTGATGTATTTTGCCAGGCGAACTTTATTTTTGTATTTAATCTCCATAAATTCCTTCTGTGCCTGTGTATCATCTGCAAGCTCAGCGATCTTTTCGATCTTCGGAAGGTCAGTAATCCAGCCATTTCCGGCATACTCAGTTACCCAGTCAGCCAGAAGCGGATTTCCGTGAAGCAGGAAACGACGCTGTGTAATACCGTTCGTCTTATTGTTGAACTTCTCCGGAGTCATCTCGTAGAAGTCTTTTAAGGTCTGTTTTTTCAGGATCTCGGTATGAAGCTTTGCAACACCGTTGACAGAATATCCGCCTACGATAGCCAGACGAGCCATATGAACCTGTCCGTCATAGATCACTGCCATCTGGCGGACTTTTTCCTCATCACCCGGGTACTGCTCTCTTACCTGGATCAGGAAGCGGCGGTTGATCTCTTCTACGATCTGATAGATACGCGGAAGAAGTCTGGAGAACAGGTCAACCGGCCATTTTTCAAGTGCCTCTGCCATAATCGTATGGTTCGTGTATGCACAGGTCTTTGTCGTAATCTCCCATGCCTCATCCCAGCCAAGGCCTTCCACATCCATCAGAATTCGCATCAGCTCCGGAACAGCTACGGTCGGGTGGGTATCATTCAGCTGGAAGGTAACCTTCTCATACAGCTTCGTAATATCATCGTGCTGTTTTTTATATTTTGCAACTGCTCTCTGTACGCTTGCAGAAATAAAGAAATACTGCTGTTTCAGACGCAGCTCTTTTCCTTCGTAATGGTTATCGTTCGGATACAGAACCTCTACGATGGTCTTTGCAAGGTTTTCCTGCTCAACAGCTTTGTGGTAATCACCCTTGTCGAAGGAATCCAATGAGAAGTCCTGAATAGCCTCTGCATCCCAGATAGTCAGAGTATTTACAACGTCGTTGTCATATCCTACGATCGGCATGTCGTAAGGAATTGCATTGACAGACTGGTAATCCTTCTGCACAAAGTTTACGCGTCCGGTAGCCTCATCGTACTCCTGCGCCACATATCCGCCGAATTTTACCTCTTTTGCATACTCCGGACGTTTCAGCTCGAATGGATAGCCGTTTTTCAGCCAGTTATCCGGTACTTCTACCTGATAACCGTCGCGGATCTGCTGTTTGAACATACCGTACTTGTAACGGATACCGCAGCCGTACGCCGGATATCCAAGAGTAGCCAGAGAATCCAGAAAGCATGCTGCCAGACGGCCAAGACCGCCGTTTCCAAGAGCCGGATCTCTCTCCTGATCCTCCAGAAGGTTCAGGTTCAGTCCCATTTCCTCGAGAGCTTCCTGTACCTGTTTATATGCAGTCAGGTTGATCAGGTTATTTCCAAGTGCACGGCCCATCAGGAATTCCATGGACATATAGTACAGAATCTTCGGATCCTGTTCTTCCATTGCCTTCTGGGTTTTCAGCCAGTTATCAATAATAACATCTTTTACTGCATAGCAGACTGCCTGATAAATTTCCTGCTGGGAAGCATCTTCCAGGTTCTTTCTGTACAGCATTTTTACATTTTCTTTCACACTGTTCTTAAAAGTTTCTTTTTTGAACTCGGCGTTTAACATCTGCGTCCTCCTTAATAGCAGTCTGCGAGCGGAGAGCTTGTTTTTCTCCCCGCTCGCAGGCCAATTTCATATTAATGATCGTCGTGAAAACACATCCAAAAATAATCTTAGATACGTTCTACTGCCATGGTAACCTTTTCGGAGTTGATATTCCACTCCTTCTCATAGCCCTTTGTCTCTCCGGTCACGATATCTTCTGCCAGAACTTCAGATTTAATTTCATCACCATGGTTTTTCATGATGTCTACAATCTTATCGTTGTCTTTTGCGTATACACGGATCTTGTCCATAACCTCAAAGCCTGCCTCTTTACGCATAGTCTGGATTTTGCTTACCAGCTCACGTACGAAGCCTTCTTCGATCAGTTCCGGAGTCAGATTGGTATCCAGAACAACAGTGATTGTATGGTCGGATTCGGAAACATAGCCTTCCATCTGTGCCATGTCGATCAGCAAATCCTCCTCTAATAATACAATTTCCTGTCCATCGATGTCAAGTTTAAGTTCGCCGGTGCTCTTCAGCTCTGCCATTGCCTTGTTTCCATCGAGCTCGGACAGTACGGTTTTGATCTTGTTCAGGAGTTTTCCGTATTTTGGTCCTACGGTACGCATCTGCGGTTTGAAGCTGTAGCTGATGAAATCTGCGATGTCATCTTTGAATACAACTTCTTTGACATTCAGCTCGTCCTCGATGATCTCTTTGTAGAATTCGGAAAGCTGGAACTCGCTCTTCACATACATCGTTCCGATCGGCTGACGGTTCTTGATATTGGCGGTGTTTCTTGCGGCACGTCCCATAACGACGATCTCCAGCAGGTCGGCCATATCCTCTTCCATCTTCGGATCGATCCAGTTCTCATGTACCTCCGGGAAGTCACACAGGTGGATACTTTCCGGTGCACTTGCATCGATGCTCTTTACGAGGTTCTGATAGATGTCCTCGGTCATGAACGGAATCATCGGCGCTGCTGCTTTTGCAACAGTTACAAGTGCGGTGTACAGAGTCATATAAGCATTGATCTTATCCTGCTCCATGCCTTTTGCCCAGAAACGCTCACGGGAGCGGCGTACATACCAGTTACTCATATCATCCACGAAGGACTGCAGTGCTTTTGCTGCCTCCGGGATACGGTAATTTGCCAGGTTGTCGTCTACTGCTTTTACAGTGGATTCCAGACGGGACAGCAGCCATTTATCCATAACAGCCAGCTTGTCATACTCCAGACTGTATTTTGTTGCATCGAAGTTGTCGATGTTTGCATACAGAACAAAGAACGCGTAGGTGTTCCACAGGGTTCCCATGAACTTTCTCTGTCCTTCCACGACCGTCTTGCCTGCGAAACGGCTCGGCAGCCACGGAGCGCTGCTGGTGTAGAAGTACCAGCGGATCGCATCGGCACCGTAGGTCTGCAGTGCGTCAAACGGATCTACCGCATTTCCTTTGGATTTACTCATCTTCTGTCCGTTCTCATCCTGTACCAGACCAAGAACGATAACGTTCTCGTACGGTGCTTTGTTGAACAGCAGAGTGGAAATTGCAAGCAGGGAGTAGAACCATCCACGTGTCTGGTCTACAGCCTCGGAAATAAACTGTGCCGGGAACTGTTTCTCGAAGGTTTCTTTGTTCTCGAATGGATAGTGATGCTGTGCGAACGGCATGGATCCGGAATCGAACCAGCAGTCGATAACCTCCGGTACACGGTGCATCTCTTTACCGCATTTCGGGCACTTAATGGTCACTGCGTCGATGTATGGGCGATGAAGCTCGATGTCATCCGGGCAGTTGTCGGCTTTTTCTTTCAGCTCTTCGATGCTGCCGATGCAGTCCTGATGGCCGCATTCACACTGCCATACCGGAAGCGGAGTTCCCCAGTAACGGTTTCTGGAAAGTCCCCAGTCCTGAACGTTTTCCAGCCAGTCACCGAAGCGTCCTTTTCCGATGCTCTCCGGAATCCAGTTGATGGTGTTGTTGTTGCGGATCAGATCCTCTTTTACTGCAGTCATGCGGATGAACCAGGTCTCACGTGCGTAGTAGATCAGCGGAGTATCGCATCTCCAGCAGTGCGGGTAGCTGTGCTCGAACAGCGGCGCATCAAACAGAAGATCCTTGTCCTCGAGTGCCTGCAGAACGGCCATATCTGCTTTCTTACAGAAAGTGCCTGCCCACGGAGTTTCCTCTGTCATCTCACCTTTTTCGTTTACTAACTGTACGAATGGAAGATCGTATCTGTGGCCGACCTTGGAGTCGTCCTCACCGAATGCAGGGGCGATATGAACAACACCGGTACCATCGGTCAGTGTTACGTAGGTATCGCAGACTACATAGTATGCTTTTTTGTTTCCGATTCTCTTCTCAGCGTACGGGAACAGCGGCTCGTACTCTTTGAACTCAAGATCTTTGCCCTGATAATGCTCCAGGATTTCAGCGCCCTCACCGAGAACGGTGTCTACCAGAGCGGCTGCCATATAATAGGTATATCCTTTGCTTGTTACTTTTACATAATCCTCATCCGGGTTGACGCAGAGTGCAACGTTGGACGGAAGGGTCCACGGTGTGGTGGTCCATGCCAGGATGTATGCGTCCTCGCCTTTTACTTTAAAGCGGACAACGGCTGAACGTTCTTTGACATCTTTGTATCCCTGCGCTACTTCGTGGGAAGAAAGCGGGGTACCGCAGCGCGGGCAGTAAGGAACGATTTTGTGTCCTTCGTACAGAAGACCTTTCTTCCAGATCTCTTTTAATGCCCACCACTCGGACTCGATGTAATCGTTATGATACGTAACGTATGGGTTTTTCATATCAGCCCAGAAGCCAACGGTATGGGAGAAATCTTCCCACATTCCCTCGTATTTCCATACGCTCTCTTTACACTGCTCGATGAATGGCTCTACGCCGTATTTTTCGATCTGATCTTTTCCGTCCAGACCGAGTTTTTTCTCAACTTCCAGCTCTACCGGCAGTCCGTGGGTATCCCAGCCTGCTTTTCTCGGCACCTGATAACCCTTCATGGTACGGTATCTCGGGATCATATCCTTGATAACACGGGTCTCTACGTGGCCGATGTGCGGTTTTCCGTTTGCGGTCGGCGGTCCGTCATAGAACGTAAACTCCGGCTTGCCTTCGCCCGCCTTCTGCGCCTGTTTAAAAACCTCCTCGCTTTTCCAGAGTTCGAGAACTTCCTTTTCTCTATCCAAAAAATTAAGATCTGTAGATACTTTCTTATACATTCATTGTCTCCTGGTTTTATAGATCTTTAGCCTAAAATGTTTTAAATCAGAAACGCGGTTCTCGTCGTTTAGGACGAAAAACCGCGGTACCACCTAAATTCCCGACAGATCGGGCTCTCTGAAAACCGAATAACGCCGGTCAGACGCAGCGCAAATTACATAAAGAGTGATAATCGCACGTTCTCCTCCGCCGGATTTTCAGCTCCCTCCGGCTCTCTGTCGGTTTCTGATACATGCGGCCGCGTCTCTTTCTGCGCCGTTTGAATATTAATACGTACGGCTCATGCCGTTACATGCTATTATAGTGCAAAAAAACGAGAATGTAAACCCTTTTTTTAATCACAGCGTCTCTAAATACGCGCCTTTTCTGTCGAAATTCATAACCTTAGGTTTCCAGCCTCCCGGAATGCCTTTCAGATTTTGAGCGAGCTTAGATTCCAACTCGGGATCTGAATTGCTGAAAAACGCCAGCATAGTCGGACCGGCGCCGGAGATGCAGCTGCCGTACGCCCCCGCCGCTTTCGCCGCTTCGCGCACCTCGTCATATCCTTTTATCAGTGTTTTTCTATATGGCTGATGCAGTCTGTCTGCCAGAGCCGCATCAATAAGGGAATAATCTCCCGAATAAAGCGCCGACACCAAAAGGCCGCAGCGCGCCGTATTCGAAATTGCATCCGCCATACTCACATTTTTCGGAAGCACCTCTCTTGCTTTTTTAGTAGAGAGCGTGAAATCCGGGACGATAGCAGCCACGCATATATCGTCTTTCACCGGAATGGGATGAGATACCAGCCTGTCCCCTTCCATAACGCTGATGCAAACTCCGCCGTAAATCGCCGGCGCTACGTTGTCCGGATGACCTTCTATCTCAGTAGCTATCATTAAAAGCTCCTGCTTGCTCAGCTTTTCTTCGAGAAGAGCCGTCGCTATCAACAGACCTGCGATTATACACGCAGAGCTTGAGCCCAGTCCTCTCGTATGCGGTATATGATCTATCTGCTTCATGTGCAGACCGGGCAGCTCCTTCCCTATGTGCTTGGCACATGCTGCGGCGGATCTGTAAATAAGGTTGCTTTTATCCTTCGGAACATTAAACGTCTTGTTTTCTGCTTCTATAATCAATCCCGAATCTATCGCTTCAAATTCCACGGCATTATGCAGCTCGACCGCAAGCCCGGTGCTGTCAAAGCCTACGCCTATGTTCGCGCAGGTAGCGGGAACGACTGCTCTATATTTCACTTGCTTTACCTCTCTCGTGTAATTTTTCATACTCATCAGGCAGCGGTTTTTCGCCTGCCCCAGCATTCACATTCTGTATTATCTCATAAAAGTAAATCTTTTTCAATTCTTTGAATTTCATTTGCAGTTATTTTTGGCGCATTACGCCTAAATAATGCTGCAGGTAAGATATTGCTGCTTTTATCACAGTTTTTTTGAAAAAAAGGTTTATTTTTTCTCTCTATTCTGTTATCATATTAAATGGACGTGAAAACTACATATACTTTTGCCGCACTTCGTTTTTCTCGAAGCGCATAATTACTCCATAACCATACGCTTCTAATATGAGTTGTATTCTCTGGTAATAAATGTAATTTCGCAAATGCCTACGGGAAAAAAGAAAGTTAGGCTAAACTATCAATTGCGTCTATCTTTAAAAATATTGTATATAGGCAGCGCTGCGCTGCTCTGATACAGGACAAATCTAGGAGGATCGAAATGAAGGTTTACGATGCAGCTCACATTAAGAATATCGCTGTGGTTGGTCATGGCGGCGACGGCAAGACTACGCTGGTAGAGTCTATGCTCTTCAGCGCTGGCGTAACCGAGCGCCGCGGCAGAGTAGAAGACGGAAACACCGTCACAGACTACGACCCTGAAGAAGCTAAGAGACATATCTCTCTTATGACCGCTCTTGCACCGTTGGAATGGCAAGGCAACAAGCTCAACTTGATAGATGCTCCCGGATTTTTTGATTTCGTCGGCGAAACTACTCAGGCTTACTATCTGGCAGACTGCGCTCTCATACTTGCGAACGCTGTTTCCGGAGTGGGCGTAGGCGCGGAAAAAGCTTATAAATACTGCAAGAAGCACGGCAAGCCCATGGCTTTTGTCGTAAATCAGATGGATAAAGAGCATACGGACTTTATGAAAGTTCTCGATCAGCTCAAGGAAGAATTCGGCCAGAGTATAACCGCCGCTATGCTCCCCATAGTCGAAGGCGATGTCTACAAAGGCTATGCAGATGTAATAACGGGCAAAGCATATGAGTTCGGCGCTAAAGGCACGAGTGAAATTCCTGTCCCGGATGCACTGGCAGACACTCTGGAAGAAGCTCGCGAAGCTCTGATAGAAAACGCAGCTTCTAACGATGAAGAACTTATGGAAAAATTCTTCGGCGGAGAAGATCTCTCGAAAGATGACATTCTCAAAGGGCTTTCTCTCGGCATAGCTCAAGCCGACGTTGTTCCTGTTTTCGCTACATCCGCGACTCAAGGTCTCGGCGTAGAAGCTCTCCTCGATGCCCTCGCAGCTTATATGCCCGCAGCGGCAGATATTCCCGCGGTTCACGCTTCCAACGAAGCCGGTGATGATCTCGAAATAGAACGCGACCCCACAGGCGCTTTCGCAGCTCAGGTCATGAAAACAATCGCCGATCCTTTCGTCGGTAAAATCAACATTATTAAAGTTCTGCGCGGCGAGCTTAAGCCTGATACGCAGCTCTTCAACGTCACCGCGGGCAAGGCGGAGAAATTCAGCAATATCTCCATAATGCGCGGCAAAAAGATAGAAAATGTAGATAAGCTCTGCACAGGCGATATCGGCGCTCTGGCTAAGCTTCAGTTCACAAAGACGGGCGACTCGCTCTGCGCCGCTAACGCAAAAGTTATCTTCGATGAAATAGAATTCGGAGAACCTTGCATTTCGCTGGCTGTTACAGCTAAAAAGCAGGGCGACGAAGAAAAAGTGTTCGCCGGTCTGCACAGACTCGAAGAAGAAGATCCGACCTTCCGCGTCGGCAAAAACACAGAGACAGGCGACACTCTCCTCATGGGTATGGGTGAGATGCACATAGAAGTAATATGCCAAAAGCTCAAAAATAAATTTGGCGTCGAAGCCGCTCTCAGCGATCCTAAAGTCGCATACCGTGAGACAATACGCAAAATGGCAGAGGCAGAAGGCAAACACAAGAAGCAATCCGGCGGCGCAGGACAGTTCGGCGTTGTTCAGATACGATTCGAGCCTTCCGACAGCGGCGACTTTGAATTCGTAAATGCGATCGTGGGCGGCGTAGTTCCAAAGGAGTACATACCCGCGGTAGAAAAAGGTCTAAAAGAGAGCATGGTCCACGGCGTACTCGCAGGCTATCCCATGGTCGGCATCAAGGCAACTCTTTACGACGGCAAATATCACCCCGTAGACAGCAAGGAAGTCGCCTTCAAATCAGCGGCTCGCTTGGCCTATAAAGCAGCTTGCGCTAAGGCTAACCCTGTTCTGCTCGAGCCCATCGGTAAAGCAGAGGTAATTATACCCGACCAGTACATGGGTGATATTATCGGCGACATGAACCGCCGCCGCGGCCGCATACTCGGCATGAATCCCTGCGAGGACGGTCAGCAGGTAGTCGCTGAAGTTCCCATGAGCGAGATGGTAAAATACGCCACAGACCTGCGCTCTATGACTCAAGGCCGCGGCACATTCAGCATTGCTTTCGAACGCTATGACGAAATGCCTTCTCAGATGGCACAAAAAGTTATAGAAAAGGCAAAGCTCGACGACGACGAAGAATAAAATACATATCCATAAACCC
>OLRX01002062.1_pt1 | contig 13513 bp, 9 predicted proteins | sample 1672991 | NCBI WGS metagenome assembly OLRX01 (sample SAMEA3136744, study PRJEB25190) | human gut metagenome | biome: human gut; feature: human-associated habitat; material: faeces | place: Austria | collected 2013
AAGTGGTGGTGACGAACGCTGTGCCCGTGCCGCTGGAGCGCCAGACCGGCAAGGTGAAGGTGCTGTCCGTGGGCCCGCTGTTCGCGAAGACCATCAGCAACGTCTACAACAACGGCTCCGTTGCCTCGCTGTTCGAGTAGGGTCCGATGTTTTTGATCGTTGGCCTGGGAAATCCGGGCGAGGAGTACGAGCATACGCGGCACAACGCCGGGTTCGATACGGTGGACGCGCTGGCCGATGAGCTGGGCGTGCGCTACTGGAAGAACGAGGGCGGGGCACTCGTAGGGAAGGCGAGCTACCACGGCCACGAGCTTCTGCTCGTAAAGCCCCAGAGCTTCATGAACACCTCCGGCGGCCCGGTGAGCAAGCTCATGCGGACGCACAAGGCGGCCCCCGACCATCTCATCGTCATCCACGACGAGCTGGACATCGACCCCGGCACTATTCGGGTGAAGTTCGGCGGGGGACATGCCGGCCATAACGGGCTGCGCTCCATCTGCGATAAGCTGGGCACCCGCGACTGGTACCGGGTGCGCATCGGCATCGGGCGGCCGCCGGGACGGAAGCCCGTGGTCGACTGGGTGCTCTCGCGCCCCCGCAGCAAGGACGACACCGAGGCCTTCGATCACGCCGTGGCCGAGGGCTCGAACGCGGTGCTGTGCCTCATCGACAACGGCCTGGAAAAGACCCAGCAGCGGTTCAACTGAGGGCTGGAAATTCCTATGCGTCTTTCCGAGAAGGGGCACACCTACGCCCTGTTCGCCATCGTCGTCATCACCTGTGCGTTAGGATCGCTTTCCCAAACCGCTACGAACTCCATGCTCACGGGCATTTGCGCGGAGTTTTTCATCGATGCCGGCGAGGGGCAGTGGCTGACCACGGTCTACATGCTCGTTATGGGTATTACGGTGCCGGTGGTGACGTTCCTCGCCCGGCGTATGTCGGTCAAGCGCCTGGTGTGTCTGGCCCTCGGGCTCTTTCTGGCGGGCTCGGCCGTTGATCTGATTGCCCGAACGTTCTTCACGCTCGTGCTGGGACGCGTGCTGCAGGCGGTGGCTACGGGCATCACGCTGCCGCTCGTGCAGTCGCTGGCCATGACGCGCTTTCCGAGAGAGCGCACGGGCACGACCATGGGCATCGCGGGCATTGCCATGGGGTTCGCCCCCAATATCGGCCCCATTATCGGCGGCGCGCTCGTAGACTCCTGGGGATGGCGCAGCTTCTACGGGCTCCTTATCGGTGCCTTGGTGCTGCTTGCGCTGGCCTGCGCTCTGTTGGTGCGCGAGGAGGGGGATGGCAGCGCCGGCGCTGTGTTGGACGTGCCGTCGCTGGCACTTTCCACGCTCGGTTTCGGCGGGCTGCTCTTGGCGGCATCGAATGCGGCGAACATGCCGCTGTCCAGCGAGGGCGTGTGGGTTCCGGCGCTGAGCGGTGCCTGCTGCGTGGCTGCGTTCCTCGTGCGGCAGAACCGTATTTCTCATCCGCTTATTTATCTGGGCGTGTTTCGCGCCCGCCAGTACCGGGCGGCGTTCGTGGCCCAGAACTGCCTGTTCGCCTCATTCATGGGCATCACGCTCATCGTTCCCTTGTTCGTGCAGGGCATCTGTGGGCTCTCGGCGCTCGATGCCGGCATCGTGTTCGTGCCGGCTACGGTGATAGCCCTGTTCCTGAATCCGCTAGCTGGCCTGCTCACCGATCGGGTGGGCGCACGCGCGGTTACGGTGACGGGCGCCGTGCTGCTCGTCGTTGGTGCGGCCTCCATGATGTTCGTGGATGCAGCGACTCCGCTATGGCTGCTGACGGCCATGCAAGCGGTACGCGCTTTGGGCGTGAGCACGCTCGTGGGGCCGTTGAACTCCTGGGGTCTTTCGGGCTTGCTTCCCGCGAACACGATGGACGGCAGCGTCTTTTTCGCCACGGCCCGCCAGGTGTGTGCCTCGCTCGGCACGGCGCTCATGATGCTGCTCGTGGTAAGCGTGCCCGCATCGCTGGCTCTGACAGGCATGGGCGGCGCGGAGGCGGCCGTGTGGGGCTATCGGGCGGCCTTTGCTCTGTCGGCGGCGCTTTCGCTGGCGGTGCTCATTGTTGCCGTTTGGAAAATCCGTTAGCGTATAATCTGCTCCGAAACGAATGGAAGTGAAAGGCGGCCTTGGTGGCGTTTCTTCTCGGTTGTGAAAAAGTGAGCGTGGAATTCCCCACGAAGACGGTGTTCGAGGGGCTGTCCCTCGGGGTGGACGAGGGGGCTCGCATCGGCATCGTGGGCCAGAACGGCGATGGGAAATCCACGCTTTTGCGGGTGCTTTCGGGCGATGTGGAAGTGGACGACGGCCGTGTCATCCGCACCCGCGGCGTTTCGGTGGGCGTACTCGGCCAGAGCGACGATTTGCGCGACGCGGACACCGTGGAGCGGGCCGTGGTGGGGGATATCCCCGAATACGAGTGGGCCGGCGACCCTCGGGTTCGCGCCATTATCGCGGGGCTGCTCGAGGATGTGGATTGGAGCGCGACGGTGGGAACCCTTTCCGGCGGCCAGCGTCGACGGGTTGATCTGGCCCGGCTGCTCATCGGTGACTGGGACGTGCTCATGCTGGACGAGCCCACCAACCACCTGGACGTGCGCGCCATCACCTGGCTCGCCGAGCACCTGAAGACCCGCTGGCGCCGCGGGGCAGGGGCGCTGCTCGTGGTGACCCACGACCGTTGGTTTCTCGACGAGGTCTGCGAGGCGATGTGGGAGGTGCACGGCCGCCGTGTCTGGCCCTTCGAGGGAGGCTTTTCCGCTTACATCATGCAGCGGGTGGAGCGGGATCGCCTGGAGGCTCTGGCCGAGCAGAAGCGCCAGAACGCCCTGCGCCGCGAGCTGGCGTGGCTATCCCGCGGCGCCCGCGCCCGGGCCACCAAGCCCAAGTTCCACGTGGCCGCCGCCCAGGCGCTCATTGCCGACGTGCCGCCCTTGCGCAACGAGCTGGAGCTCAAGCGCATGGCCATGGCGCGCCTCGGCAAGCAGGTGGTCGATCTGAAAGGCGCATCGCTGCGCTTCGGGAACCGCGTCATCTTGGACGATGTCGACTGGATCATCGGCCCCGGCGATCGCTACGGCATCGTGGGCGCCAACGGCATCGGCAAGACGACGCTTCTGCGCATCATCCAAGGGCTGCAGCCGCTCGATTCCGGGCGCGTGAAAATCGGCCAGACCGTGCGTTTCGCCGTGCTGTCGCAGCATTTGGACGACCTGGCGCGCTTCGGCGACGACCGCGTGCGGCAGGTGGTGGGTCGCTACAGTCGCCGCACCATGCTCGACGGCAAGGAGATGACACCGGGGCAGCTGCTCGAACGGCTCGGGTTCACCAAAGATGACCAGAACGAGCCGGTGTGCGACCTGTCCGGCGGCCAGAAGCGTCGGTTGGCGCTCATGCTCATCTTGCTGGACGAGCCCAACGTGCTCATCTTGGACGAGCCGGGAAACGACTTGGACACCGACATGCTGGCGGTGGTGGAGAGCCTGCTCGATGGCTGGCCCGGCACGCTTCTGCTCGTCACCCACGACCGCTACCTCATGGAGCGCGTGACCGACCACCAGTTCGCCCTCATCGACGGCAAGGTGCGCCATTTGCCCGGTGGCGTGGACGAGTACCTGAAACTCGCCGAAGAGGCCGACCGCGAAGCCGCGAAGAGCGCCGGTGGCGGCCGCGGAAATGACTCTGGGGTCGGCTCCGTAGGGGGCGACCTTGGTCGCCCCTCGCTCGCGACCTCCAGCAATCCCGGGAATGCGGCTGCCTCTTCCGCCCCCGTCCTCTCCGGCGGCGAGCAGCGCGCCCTGCGCAAGCTCATGACCTCCAACGAGAAGAAGATCGAGACCCTGAAGGGCAAGATCGAGAAGAAGCAGCTGGAAATGGCCGCCGCCGACCAATCTGACTATCTGGTGCTCACCGCCATGCAAGAGGAAATCGCCGACTTCGAAACTCAAATAGAAGCCCTCGAGCTGGAATGGTTCGAAGCCGCCGAGAAGCTGGGGGAGTAGTGGCCGCGTACAAGACCATAGCCGCTCGTGCCGAGGCCGAGATCGTCGAGAAGAAGAGCCACTTCATCGGGCGAATCGCGCCGGTCGCCACTGAGGAAGAGGCACTCGCTTTCATCGCCGAGGTGAAGGCGGCTCACCGCATGGCGCGCCACAACGTGTACGCCTACGTGCTGCGCGGCGGTCGCGTGCGCTACACCGACGACGGCGAGCCGGCCAAGACGGCGGGTATGCCGACCCTCGAGGCCATTCAACATGCAGGTTTGGAAGACGTGGCGGTGGTGGTCACCCGCTACTTCGGCGGCATTTTGCTCGGCACCGGCGGCCTGGTGCGCGCCTACACCGACGCCACGAAGGCGGCTATCGAAGCGGCGGATGTCGTCACGGTGTCGGTCTGCGTCGACATCATCCTGGAGGTGCCCTACAGCCTGTACGAGCAGCTCTGTCGCATCGCTGAGGCGGCCGGCGCGAAGCTTGCCGAGAGCGACTTCGCCGAGAACGTCCTGCTCACCTTCCGCATGCTCGACGGCACTCAGGCCCCCTTCCTGGAAAAGCTCACCGAGCTCACCCGCGGCCAAAGTGAAATCATCGTGACCGCCCCCTTCGATGCCGCGTTCTAGCAAAGGGGCGCTCTATAATGGCCCCAAGCGTTGAAAGGATTTGCATGTACGGATTGAAGACGGAGAGCTCGTTCGATGCCTCTCATTTTTTGACCGATTATCATGGGAAGTGCGAGAACCTGCATGGGCACCGCTGGCGCGTGGTGGCTTATCTGGAGGTGGAGCACCTGCAGACGGAGGGCACCTGCAAGGACATGGTGGTGGATTTCGGCGAGTTTAAAACCGAGCTGCGCGCGCTGACCGAGCGACTCGACCACCATTTCATCGTGGAGGAGGGCTCCCTTGCCCCCGACACCTTGGCGTGCCTCGAGCGCGAGGGTTTCGCCCTGTTCATTGTGCCCTTCCGCACCACGGCAGAGAACCTCGCGAAGTGGTTCTTCGACGCGCTGGCCGCCCGCGGGTTGCCCGTGGCCCAGGTGGAGGTCTACGAGACCCCCAACAACTGCGCCTACTATCGGGAGCAGCGATAGCCCATGGTGCCCGAGGAGGAGAACGACGGCCTGCTGGATGCCGAGCGGCACCAGGCGCGCCATACCATCGCCCCCCGTGCCCAGCTGTTCCCCGTGGCGGAGAAGTTCGTGTCCGTGAACGGGGAGGGCCTGGCGGCGGGGCGGCCGGCCGCTTTCATCCGGTTCGCCGGCTGCAATATGTGGTGCACCTACTGCGACACCCGCTGGGCGAACCATCCGTTGGTGGAAGTGGAAGGGTGGAGCGTGCCCGACCTGGTGGCCTGGGTGGCCGAGACCGGCGTGTCGTGCGTGACGCTCACCGGCGGCGAGCCGCTTCTGCAGCCTTATCTGCCCGATTTGGTGCAGACTCTGCTCGCGGTGGACGACCCGCGCCCTTTGCGCGTGGAAATCGAGACGAACGGTTCGCGCGACCTGAGTCCCATGGCGCACTTGCGCGAGGCGTGCGCCGAGGCGGGGCTTCCCGGCAGCCTGCACTTCACGGTGGATTGGAAGACACCCACGGCCGGCGAGGCCGTGTCCGCCGCCATGCGCCGCGAGAACTACGATCTGCTGGATACGCGCGATGCCGTGAAGTTCGTCGTGGGCACCGAGGACGATCTTGCTTTCATGGAACGCTGCGCCGACGAGGCGGGGCTGTGGGATCGCTGCTCGGTGCTGGCAAGTCCGGTATGGGGCGCCATCGAGCCGGCCGAGATTGCCGCCTATCTGATCGATCACGGCTTGGACCGCGCCCGTCTGCAGCTGCAGCTGCACAAGATCATCTGGCCCGATGAGACGCGCGGGGTCTAAAGATCCGGAAGGAACGAACCATGACCAAAACCAAAGCCCTGGTGCTGTGCTCCGGCGGTGTGGATTCCACGACGCTTTTGGCGCGGGCCGTGAGCAAGTACGGCGCGGAAAACGTGTATGCGCTTTCCATCAGCTACGGGCAGAAGCACGTCCGCGAGATTGAGGCGGCCCGCGCCGTGGCGGCCCATTACGGTGTAGAGCAGCGCTTCCTCGATTTGGGCGCCATCTTCGCCGACAGCGACTGCTCGCTTCTGGCCCATTCCGATGCAGCCATCCCCGAGTCCAGCTACGCCGATCAGCAGGCCGAAGGCGACGGCGGCCCGGTGAGCACGTACGTGCCCTTCCGCAATGGGCTCTTCCTCTCCTCGGCGGCCTCCATGGCCCTCTCGCTCGGCTGCTCGACGGTCTATTACGGCGCCCATCATGACGACTGGGCCGGCAACGCCTACCCCGATTGCTCGCTGGAGTTCGTGGAGGCCATGAATCGCGCCATCGTGGAGGGCACCGGCGGCGAGCTGTGCTTGGAAGCTCCGTTCGTCACCTGGTCGAAGGCCGACATCGTGCGCGAGGGGCTGGCCCTTGGCGTGCCCTACGAGCTCACCTGGTCGTGCTACGAAGGGGGAGAGGCGCCCTGCGGCCGTTGCGCCACCTGCCTCGACCGTGCCGCCGCCTTCGCCGCCAACGGCGTCGAAGATCCGGCTATGAGATAATCAAGCAGAGTTGAGTGTAGCGGGATGTGGGGTATTGCTCACCAAGCGAGTTCCGAGAGCGTTCGAAACAGGACTAAACGTCCTGTTTCGCCGAGCGAGGACTGTCTGAGCGACTGGGCGGTACCCCGCAGCCCGCCCCCAAGGAGTTGCTAAAGAAGAGGAGCTGGGAATGAAACCAATGGACATGGCTGAAGCGCTGTTTGGCAGCGACGATGATGCAATCGGGAAGCCCGAGGGATCGGTGGATACTTCGGCTATGGCCGCCATCGCGGCCCATCTGGCTCGCGAGGATGCCGGCCCCGCGCCAGCGACTGCTCCCGCCGCTGCCTCGGCTGGCCGCGATGAGAATGAGACTCGCGCCGGCGGCGTCACCCTGCTCGGCAACCAGCATACCCAGTACCCGACCGACTACGATCCGTCGGTGCTGGAGACCTTCGAGAACAAGCACCCGGGAAACGACTACTTCGTGAAGTTCAACTGCCCTGAGTTCACGAGCCTGTGCCCCATCACCGGCCAGCCGGACTTCGCCACCATCTACATCTCCTACGTGCCCGATGTGCGCATGGTGGAGAGCAAGTCACTCAAGCTGTACCTGTTCAGCTTCCGCAACCACGGCGACTTCCACGAGGACTGCATGAACATCATCATGAAGGACCTCATCGCGCTCATGGATCCGAAGTACATCGAGGTCTGGGGCAAGTTCACCCCGCGCGGCGGCATCTCCATCGACCCGTACTGCAACTACGGGCGTCCCGGCACTCGCTGGGAGGAAGTGGCCTGGACGCGCCTGTCCCAGCACGACCTATACCCCGAGAAAGTGGACAACCGCTAGGCGCTGTGCGACTCGCTGCCGAACGTCGATTGAAGGCTTGCGAGGAGCTGCCCGGGCGGTGCCGTGGGAAATTGCCGCGCCGCCGTCGTGCTGCGGTGACAGAATGCGAGCTTTATGCGAAAATACCTTCCGAACTACGAAAAAGAACGCACGTAAGGTAGCTAGCACATTATGACCGCCCAATTCAGCATCCGGGAGGCCGATCCGCAGATCGTCGCGCGTCTGGCGCACGACCTCGGTCTGCCCCGCTTCATCGCGACGACCCTCGTGGCCCGCGGCATCACCACGGTGCGGGCCGCCAAGCGCTTTTTGAATCCCTCGCTGGACCGCGACTGGCGCAACCCCCTGGAAATCCCGGGGCTGGCGGAAGTGGCCGACGGACTCATCAACGCCATCCGCGAGAAGAAGCGCATCGTCGTGTTCGGCGACTTCGATTTGGACGGCATCTCCGCTACCACCGTGCTCACCCGGGGCCTACGGGCTCTCGGCGCCTGCGCCTTCCCCTTCATTCCCCGTCGCTTCGAGGAGGGCTACGGCATCACCGCCGCTGCCTTCGAGCGCGCCCGGGCCTTAGAGCCGGACGTCATCGTCACCGTGGATTGCGGCATTGCCTGCAAGAGCGAGGTGGCCGACATCCTGAAGGCAGGGGTGGAGGTCTACATCACCGACCACCACGAGGCGGCCGACCTTGTGCCCGAGGGCGTTCCCGTGGCCGATCCGAAGATGGCCGATGATTGCCCCAGCGCTATCCTCGCCGGCGTGGGCGTGGCCCTGAAGCTCGTGCAGGTGCTCGGCAGCCGCCTGGGCTTTCCGCATTTGTGGCGCAGCTACACCGACTTCGCCACCTTGGGCACCGTGGCCGACCTCATGCCCATGCGCGACGAGAACCGGGCCCTTGTGGCCGACGGCCTCACTCGCATGAACACCAATCCGCGCCCCTGCATCGCCGCGCTTCTGGCCACCACGGGCCAGGCCGGCAAACCGCTTTCGGCCACGAACCTGTCGTTCTCCCTCATCCCGCGCCTGAACGCCGCCGGGCGCATGGGCAATGCCGATTTGGCGCTTGATCTGCTCATGTGCGACAACTACGGCGAGTGTTGCGCCATGGCCGAGGCCCTGGAGGACGTGAACAACCAGCGGCGCGCCATCGAGGCGGAGTTGTCGGACATCGCGAAGGAGCAGGCCGGCAGGATCTACCACGGCCAGCGGGCGCTTGTCGTGGCCGGCGAGGGCTGGCACGAGGGCGTGAAGGGTATCGTGGCTTCCCGCCTCGTGAACCCCTACGGGGTGCCGGCGCTCCTGTTCACCATCGACGGCGACGAGGCCCGCGGCTCGGGGCGCTCCGTGGGCAACGTGAATCTCTTCGAGGCGGTGGAGTCGATCTCGTATCTCACGAAGCGCTTCGGGGGCCATGGGGCGGCCGTGGGCGTCACCATCCCCACCAAAAATTTGAAGGCCTTCGCTCAGCGCCTCGACGCCTATATGCAGAAGCTGCCGGAGGCGGCCTTCCATCCGCTGACCGAGGTGGACGCGCTCGTGAGCCTGGACGAGCTGACGCTCGAATCCGTGGCGCTCGTGGAGCGGCTCGCCCCCTTCGGCCAGGAGAACCCCCAGCCCACCTTCCTCGCGCGGAACGTGACGCTCGTGAACACCCGGGCCGTGGGCCAGACCAAGGACCATTTCGCCTGCACGCTGACGAACGGACGCGCATCGGTGGCCGGCATCATGTTCCACTGCGCGGCCATCGACGCGCTGCTCGTGAACGACGCGGTGGTGGACGCCGCCTTCACGGTGCAGATCGACGAATGGCGCGGCCGCCGCTCGGTGAAGGCCATGCTGGAAACCGTGGCCCCGGCGCGCAGCTGCTGCGCTTTGGAGGCCTGTCTCGACCCGGACGCCGTGTCGTTCACCGCCGATCTGTTCGCCGAGGCGGAAGGGGAATCCGATCTTGCGGCCGCCGACGAGGCGCCAGAGCCGGCGCTGCCCGACCTGGCCCCCCGCCGCGCCCAGTGGGAGGAGACGGCCCGGCGCGATCCGGACGGCCTGGAGGCGGCCATTGTGAAGGCCATCATCGGCGACCGCCCGCTGCATCCGGCCCAGCGAGAGATTCTCGATCGGCTGCGGGCGGGGAAGTCCACCTTCGCCGTCATGGCCACGGGACGCGGCAAGTCGCTGTGCTTCCAAACCTATGCCGCCTTCCGCGCACTGACCGACCATGCCGCGAGCCTGTTCATCTACCCCTTGCGGGCGCTCATCGCCGACCAGGTGTTCCACCTGCGGGCGAGCCTCGAGCGCTTCGGCATCGTGAGCGCCGTCATTACCGGCGAATCGACGCCCGAGGAGCGCGCGGCGGTGTACGCGGGGTTGGCCGACGGGAGCCTCGATATCGTGCTCACCACGCCGGAGTACCTCATGTTCCACACCGACGAGCTGGCGGCCTCGGGGCGCGTCGGGTTCGTCGTCGTGGACGAAGCGCACCACATCGGCCAGGCCAAGGCCGGCCAGCGCGTGGCCTACACCCAGCTCGACCGGGCGCTGACCCGGCTCGGAGACCCCGTGGTGCTCGCGGTGACCGCCACGGCCAACGACGCCGTGGCCGACGACATCGATGCGGTACTGCCCATTCAGGACTCGGTCATCGACGAGACGGCTCGCGACAACCTGTACCTGGACGACCAGCGAAACATCCCGCACCGCGACGACTATTTGGCCTCCCTGGTGGCCACGGGCGAGAAGACCGTCATCTATGTGAACTCCCGCGAGCATTCCGTGGCGCTCGCGCGCATGCTGCGCCGGCGGGTGCCGCAGCTCGCCTGCATGATCGGCTTCTACAACGCGGGGCTCTCCCGCGACGAGCGCAAGCGCATCGAGGAGCTGTTCCGTCGCGACGACTTGAAGGTGCTCGTGGCCACCTCGGCCTTCGGGGAAGGGGTCGATATCCCCAACATCCGGCACGTGGTGCTGTACCATCTGCCCTTCAGCGACGTGGAGTTCAACCAGATGAGCGGCCGGGCCGGGCGCGATGGGAAGCCGGCGTGGGTGCATCTGCTCTACGGGCGCGGGGACGCCTCCATCAACGAGCGCATCTTGGCCGACGCCACGCCGGATCATGACGTCATGGCCCAGGTGTACCGCAAGCTGCGCTCGCTGCAGCGCAACACTCCCGACGACTACTTCTGCGTGGCCGACGCCGATCTGGCCGAGGCCGCCTCCGACGCCTTCCGCGCCGTGAGCCCCACCTCGGCGGCCTGCGGCTTGGCCGTGTTCCGCGAGCTCGGGCTCATCGAGACGCGCACCGTTTACGAGGCCGGCCGCCCGCATCTGTGGGTGCGGGTGCGCGAGGGGGCGTCGAAGGTGGAACTGACCGATTCGGTGCGCTACCGCGAGGGCATCGACGAGCGCACGCTGTTCGGCGGCTTCTGCCGATGGGCGCTGGGCACCGACGAGCCCGCGCTCACAGTGCGTCTGTGCCATCCCATCGTGCCGAGGAACTGGCCGGGCCAGGGGCACTAACCGATAACGATCCGCGGACCATCCGCGTTCAGGAGAAGGGAGGCGCCCATGAGCGCCGAGAGAGACGATTCCGTCCGGGCGGCGGCCGATGCCGTCAGCGCCGGGAAGGCCACGAAAGAGACCGTGGACGCGCTTCTGGGCCGCCCGCACCCCACGGCCGATTCGGCCATCGAACGCGGGCCCGCCACGCCCGAGGACCGCTTCGCCGAGCTGGCGCGCCTGACGAGTGCCTACATGGACGCGCCGGAGGAGGCCATGCTGCGCCGCGCCTTCGAGTTCGCCCGCGACGCCCACGCGGGCCAGTGCCGCAAGTCCGGCGAGCCTTTCATCATCCATCCCATCGAGGTGGGCATCATCCTGGCCGATCTGCGCATGGACGCCGAGACCATCACGGCGGCGCTGCTCCACGACACCGTGGAGGACACGAAGGTGACGGCCGAGGAGGTGGAGCGCACCTTCAACCCGCAGGTGCGGGCGCTGGTGGAGGGCGTCACCAAGATCACCCGCATCGAGGTGGAGTCGCTCACCGACGAGCAGGCGGCCACCATTCGCAAGATGTTCGTGGCCATGTCCAAGGACATCCGCGTCATCGTCATCAAGCTGGCCGACCGTCTGCACAATATGCGCACACTGGCGGCCCTGCGCGAGGATCGGCGCATCTTCAAGTCCCGCGAGACGCTGGAGATCTACGCCCCCATCGCCCACCGCCTTGGCATCAACTCCATCAAGTGGGAGCTGGAGGACCTCTCTTTCTTCTACCTGGAGCCCAACAAGTACAAGCAGGTCTCCCGCATGGTGACCGAGTCCCGCGCGGAGCGCGAGAAGTACCTGGCCGACGTCATCGCCGTGCTCCACGAGGAGATGGGGAAGGTGGGGATTTCGGCCCAGATCATGGGGCGTCCGAAGCATCTGTACTCCATCTACCAGAAGATGACGAAGAAGGGTAAGGGCTTCTCGGAGATTTACGACCTCATCGCCGTGCGCATCATCACCAGCTCGGTGAAGGACTGCTACTCGGCCCTGGGCGCGGTGCACACCTTGTGGCACCCCATGCCCGGCCGCTTCAAAGACTACATCGCCATGCCGAAGTTCAACATGTACCAGTCGCTGCACACGACGGTCATGGGGCCAGCGGGGCGTCCCTTGGAGGTGCAGATCCGCACCGAGGAGATGCACCGCAATTCCGAGTACGGCGTGGCGGCCCACTGGCGCTACAAGGAGACCGGCGCCTCGCGCCCCGGCGCCGCCGACAACCTGGACGCCCAGCTGGCGTGGCTGCGCCAGATGGTGGACTGGCAGGACGAGACCGAGGACTCCCGCGAGTTCTTGAAGTCGCTTAAGATGGACCTCGACGACACGGAGGTCTTCGTGTTCACGCCCAAGGGCGAGGTCATGAGCCTGCGCGCCGGCTCCACGCCGGTGGACTTCGCCTACGCCATCCATACCGAGGTGGGCAACCACTGCGTGGGCGCCAAGGTGAACGGCCGGATCGTCACGCTGGACCATGTGCTGAAAAACGGCGACATCGTGGAGATCCTCACCTCCAAGAACGCCAAGGGTCCCAGCCGGGACTGGATGAAGATTGCCAGAAGCAGCGAGGCCCGCAGCAAGATTCGCCAGTGGTTCAAGAAGGAGAAGAAAGAGGAGAACATCGCAAACGGCCGTGCCGCCTTCGAGGCGGAGCTGAAGCACTGCGGCATCTCCATGAAGGACGTTCTCTCGCCGGAGATGCTGCCGGTGCTGTTGAAGCGGGTGTCCTACGGCTCTCTGGACGACATGTACGCCGCCATCGGCTACGGCGGCTTCACCGCCCAGAAGGCAGTGAGCCGGATCCAGGGGGAGCTGAACCGGGTGGCGAAGCTCCACCAGGCGGAAAAGGCCGCCGAGGAGCTGGCGGAGGCCAAACCGGCGGAGCCTGCCAAACAGCCCTCCGCTCCCAAGCGGGTGAAGAGCGAGCAGGGCATCATCGTGGAGGGCCTGGATAACTGCCTGGTGAAGTTCTCCAAGTGCTGCACCCCGGTGCCGGGGGACGACATCATCGGCTTTATCACCCGAGGGTACGGCGTGTCCGTCCACCGGTGCGACTGTCCCAACGCCTCGGAGGAGAAGCGATCCCAGCCGGGGCAGGAGGGGCGCTGGATCAAGGTCTCCTGGGGCGGCGACACCAACGACAGCTATCCCACGATTTTGGAGGTGGTGTGCAAGGACCGGCAGGGCCTGCTGCTGGACATCTCCGCTGCCCTCTCCACGACGAATACCTTTGTGCTGGGCATCAACTCCCGCAGTACAGAGGACCAGTTTGCCATCTTCCGGCTGGAGATCCGGGTGAAGGACGGCGCCCAGCTGAAGTCCGTCATGAACAAGCTGAACCAGATCTCCGGGGTGCTGAAGGTCAACCGACCGGCGGGGTGAGAGCGGCTTCCGCCGGGGTGATTCGATGGCGGAAGAGCTTCCGGGGGGATGTAGGGGCGGCGATCAACCGCCCGGAGATGATTTGGGCCGCCGAACGGCGGCCACGGGGGATTCTGCTCCCGCAGGGGGCCGCTTCCACGGGGGATGCG
>OLRX01002087.1_pt1 | contig 13390 bp, 13 predicted proteins | sample 1672991 | NCBI WGS metagenome assembly OLRX01 (sample SAMEA3136744, study PRJEB25190) | human gut metagenome | biome: human gut; feature: human-associated habitat; material: faeces | place: Austria | collected 2013
GGCCGTCCAGCTTCAGCACACAGCCCCCATCGATGGAGATGATATTCTGCTCCCGGGCAAAGAGCGGTGCGGCGGATGGAATATGGGGGTGATACAGCGTCACCGGCCAGTGTCCCACCACCACATATTTGTCAAAGCGATGGCCCTGCCCCAGAAAGTTGTCGTTCTTCATGCACTTCCAGCGATTCAGCGTCTCCATGTGCTCCCGGGAAGGGACGCCGCCATGGACAAAGAGGAGGTGCTCCGTCTCCAGGATGGTGGGCAGCCCCCGCAGCCAGGCGCGGATCTCCGGATAAGCCTCCCGCAGGGCAGCCCGCAGAGCGGGAAAACCCCGCCAGTTCGAAAAGCCCAGCTCCTCCGCCAACTGGCGGATGGTACTCTCCGGGTGGATGGGCAGATAGGCGGAGTAAAAGCGCCCGTCCAGCTCATCCGTATCAAAAAAGCGAAGGACCATCCCGTCACAGTTGCCGCACAGGGGGTAGACGGTGTGGGTGCGGGACAGCTCCATCACATACCGCAGCAGGGCGAGGCTGTCCGGCCCCTTCTCCAGCAGATCCCCCACCAGCACCAGGATGTCAGACGGGGTCAGTCCCACCCGGTCCATCAGACCACGGAAAAAATCCAGATTTCCATGGACGTCACTCACGGCGATGATGCGGCGGCCAGGCGCGAACCTGGGACGGATCACAATGGCCTGATCCATGGGACATCTTCCTCCTTCGTCGCCGGCGCGTGTCTCCGGACGGACCCGGCGGTTTTCAATACCGCCATCATAACACAGAAGCGGAAAAAAAGGCAAGGGAACGGAAGACAGAAATTCAGAGAACAACCATATAAAAAGTAGTATTTTTCACCAGAAATCGTCTGAAGCACAACAAAAACCACGATTTTTCACACAAATCGTCTCTGTCCCGCCCCTCAGAGCGGCGCGTCCCGGCCTTCTCAACCGCAAAAAAATGTGTTATGATGATCTCATACAGGAAAGGAGTGGACGCAATGCAGGTCCCGGAGCACTACACATCCGATGTGTTATTTTTCTTTGACGGAAAACCTCTGGAGCTGTCTCTGTACCAGCTCCTGTCGGAGCGCATGGCGGAGGTCCTCCCGGATGACGTCTCTGTGAAGGTGCAGAAAAACCAGATCAGCTTTTATGCCCCCCGTCTGTTCGCCGCCGCCTCCCTGCCGGTGCACCGGAAAAAGGACTGGCCCCGGGAGTGTCTGGTGGTGACCATTGGACTGGCCCGCCCGCTGAACTCCCCCCGGGCCGCGGTGTCTGTGGAGCCTTACCCCGGCCGCTGGACCAACCATATCCTGGTCACCCGCCCGGAGGAGCTGGACAGCGAGCTGATGGAATGGCTGCGGGAGGCCCATGACTTCGCCCTGAGCAAGCGGTAAAATTTTGCTTGCCTTTTTCTCAAAAACCCAGTATAATGATCGGGACAATTTTATCAGGTTCTACCACCGGGTAGGAATGCAGACGCATTCGCCGCACATCGATAGGTCTTTGGAGATGTGCCGCGGATGCTTATTTTTTGATCGGAGGATCTGAACATGGCAAAAAAACGCTTGTATCGCTGTTTCCACTATTTTACCAGGGGGGAATTGGCCCTCTGGGGGACGTCCACCGCGCTCATCCTGGCCTTCTTCCTCGCCTATGACCGGACACAGTTCGGGATCCTGGCCGCGTCTCTGATCGGAGTGACCTCCCTGATCTTCAACGCCAAGGGAAACCCCTTCGGACAGCTGCTGATGGTGTGCTTCAGCGCGCTGTACGGTATCATTTCTTTCTCCTGCGGGTATTATGGAGAGATGGCGACCTACCTGGGGATGACCGCTCCAATGGCGGTGTTCGCCCTGGTCTCCTGGCTGCGGAATCCCTATGACGGGAACCGGGCCGAGGTCCAGGTGAAGCGGCTGGAGCGGCGGGACGCGGTCCGGATAGTGATCCTGACTGTGGCAGTCACCGCGGTGTTCTATTTTATCCTGGCCGCGCTCCACACCAACCGCCTGATCCCCAGCACGCTCTCTGTGGCCACCAGCTTCCTGGCCGCCTTTCTGACCTTTCAGCGCAGCGCCCTGTTCGCGGCCGCCTATGCGGCCAACGACTTGGTCCTGGTCGTGCTGTGGGGACTGGCGGCGGCGGAGGACCCCTCCTATCTTCTGGTCCTGGTCTGCTTCGCTGTGTTCCTGGTCAACGACCTCTATGGCTTTTTGAACTGGCTCAGAATGCAGCGGCGGCAGGAAGCGGCCCGCTGCTACCAGACCTGACAGAGGCGCTCCGGACCGAGGCGGAAACTCCGCACATCAGCTGGAACGCAAAAAAATCAGGCTCCGCAGGGAACTTTTTTCACTGGGAGCCGTCCAAAGAACATGAAGGCAGCAAACTAATCACACAAAACACGATATGGAGGACTTATCATGAAGAAGATCTTGACTCTCGTTCTGGCTCTGGCCCTGTCTGTTTCCGTTCTGTCCGGCTGCGGCAGCAAGCCCGCCTCGGACAAGACCCCGGAGGAGCTGGCCGGGCTGTACAGCTCCGCGATCACAGAGAACGGCGGAGAGATGGCGGAGTACAATCCCGCCTTCACCCAGGCCAAGGAGGACGACGGCTCCGCCATGGTGCTGGAAAACATGGGCCTGAATACAGAGGATATGGCCGCGTTCGGCATCAGCGCCTCTTTGATGAACATCAAGGCCTATGCCATTGCCGCCATCATGCCTGCCGAGGGCAAGGAGGCCGCGGTGATGGATGCGCTTCAGGGCTATATCGACCGCACCAAGTCCAGCTTTGAAATGTACCTGGCCGACCAGTATGAGGTGGCCGAGAACGCCAGACTGGAGACACTGGAGGACGGCACGATCCTGTTGGTCATGTGCGAGGACCAGGATACCGTCTTTGACGCCATCGCCGACGCTGTCCAGGCCAACTGAATTTCAAAACACACAGGGACCGCCCTTGGGGCGGTCCCTGTGTGTTTTGGTGGGTGAATAAGAGGAACACAGTTGCATACATAGATCGGTTGAATGATCAGAAAATCACCCAACTGATAGACAAGAATTCCCGCATCATATATCCCCCTCCCTGTCAGAGGGATATGCTGGTTGACCCTGTTGATCCCAATCCCAATGATTAAAATATTTGGCAGTCGTTTTGTCGTTTTGTTTAAAAGCTGAGATACCGCAAATACACGGGCCCATGGCAGAATATCCAAGTTCCATCATGGACTCTTTATGATGCTTATGATACAACGATCGAATGTTTTATATTTGAGTGACCATTGCTGAAACAAAAGCTTAAAAATGGTTATGTGTAGAAGGTAAAATCTTCTCCAATGATGTATTGCAAAGATCGCTGACCAGGTTGGTTGGTGAGATTATCCAGGCCGTTGCTGACAATGTAGAGCAAAGGTGATTTTATGGGAAGGTTCAGCAGCTGGGCAATCGAATGTGTAGCATAAACCAACTCGATGCGGCGGTGTACATCATAAAAGTATATACCATATTTCTCACGCAAAAGTTCCAGTAAAGAACGGTCTGTCAAATCCTCTCCCAGCAGAAAGGAATAGCGCAAGGGAAAGCGGTCTTCCTCCACGGATACAGGAATTGAATCTGCATAGCGGAGTCTGCGCAGGCAGACCACCTCATCGCCGGGCGAGATTTGAAGCGCAGCGCAGTCAGCTTCTGTGGCAGGCTCCAAGCCGGAAAATAGGAGCTTTGCACCCGGTACGCGCCCCATATCTCTGCAGGCCTCAGAAAAACTGGTCACCAGAGACAGATTGCGTTTAAATTTCTTTTTTCCAACGTAGGTGCCTTTTCCCTGCCTCCGGATGACCAGCTCCTCATCTGCCAATTCTTTTAGGGCTGTGCGCACCGTGATCCGGCTGACATGGAAAAGCTCGCTAAGCTCCTGCTCGCTGGGAAGCCGGCTCCCTTCCGGGTATTCTCCGGATTGGATGGAATGTTGGATTGCTTGGACAATCTGCTTATAGAGCGGCTGAGCATCCTGAGTCCTAAGTTTCATACTTGTATCATTCCTTTACGGGCAAGCATCATATTTTTCAGTGGTAAAAACAAAAATTTTGATATAGCACAATAACTCAATAATAAGAATAACGGCAAAATAACGAAATGTCAAGAGTGTAGAAAGATATTTATTTGGATTTTGACCAAAAAAGGATTGACACAGCTCACTTCAAGTCGTAATATAACGTTATAACACGTCATTATATTATAGAATAACCAAATGATAAGAGAAGTTTAAGGAGGAGCAATTATGGCTTGGACCAAGGATATGTTTGGAGTGGAGAAACCAATTATCGCTTTGCTGCATTTGCGGGCATTGCCCGGAGATCCGTTATATGCGGGAGATGTGGAACAGGTATTCCGTCAGGCCAGGGAGGATCTGATCGCCCTTCAGGACGGCGGAGTAGATGGTGTTCTGATCGCCAATGAATTTTCACTGCCCTATCAGCCCCAGGCTGAACCGGTAACTGTTGGTGCAATGGGCTATTTGGTTGGCCGGTTGAAGGAGAATATTCGGGTCCCCTTTGGTGTCAACGTGGTTTTAAACCCCATGGCCAGTCTGGAGTTGGCCGCCTCCACCGGCGCACATTTCATTCGCAGTGCATTTACGGGAACTTATATGGGAGAAAATGGTGTCGTCACAACGGATGTGGCAACGACCGTCCGGCGTAAAAAGGCGCTGGGCCTGGATCATTTGAAAATGTTCTACAAGGTCAACCCAGAGTCAGACGCCTATCTGGTTCCCCGTGATATTAAAACCATCACAAAGTCTATCATTTTCCATTGCGCTCCTGATGCTTTGTGCGTTTCCGGAGCCTCCGCAGGCAGTGAAACCAGCACAGACATTATGTCTGAGGTCCGCTCTGTTGCCGGTGATGTACCTGTGTTCTGCAACACTGGCTGTAACGCTAAAACCGCCGTGGAGAAGCTCAGTCATTCTGATGGTGCCTGCGTGGGTACTACATTTAAGAAAGATGGCAAATTTGAAAACAATGTGGACCCGGATCGTGTAGTGGAATTCATGAATATCGTGAAGGAATTCCGCAAGACCCTAGTATAAAGGGCGGTGAAGTGATTTGTCCAAGTTTTACCTGGGGATCGATATAGGAAGCTTTGAAACCAAGGGCGTCCTGGTGGACGATTCTTTTCAGGTGGTCAGGACCTGTGCAGTAAAACACATCATGGAAAATCCTGCGCCCAACTACTTTGAGCATGATGCGGAAAAGGTATGGTGGCATGACTTCTGTACGGTTTCCAAGCAACTGATTCGGGAACATGGCATTCAGGCGGAGGAAATCGCAGGTGTCGGCGCAAGTGTACTGGGCTGCGACTGCCTTCCAGTGGATGAAAATTGCAAGCCCCTTCGCAAGGCAATCCTGTACGGCATCGACGCCCGCAGTCAGAAGGAAGCGGAGTGGTTGACCCAACACTATGGGCCAGAGGGAGTTTTAGCACGATTCGGACACCCGATATGCTCAGATGACGTGGCAGCCAAGATCCTGTGGATAAAAAACCATGAACCGGAAGTCTATGAAAAAACCTTTAAATTTCTGACGGGATCGTCCTACATCACAGCAAAGCTGACCGGGAATTTTGTGATCGATCAATTTCTGGCAAAGGCGGCGTTCCGGCCACTGTATCGTGAGGACGGGACGATCAACAAAACAGAGTGTACGCTGTTTTGCAGGCCGGACCAGCTGTGTCAATGCCGTGTTGTAACAGAAATCGCAGGCACGGTCACGGAGCAGGCGGCGGCAGAAACCGGACTGAAGGCAGGAACGCCTGTGATCACTGGTACTGGCGATTCTACATCCGAGGCCGTGAGCGTAGGTATTGTGGAGCCGGGCGAGCTGATGTTTCAATTTGGATCCTCTCTCTTTTTCTATTACTGCGCCAGCCATGAAGTGAAAGACCCACGCGTCCACGGCGGAAACTATACGGTTCCCGGCACCTTCAGCGTCTCGGGCGGTACCAACGCCGCAGGAACCTTGACCCGCTGGGTGCGGGACACGCTGTTTGGCGATCTTGTGAAGGAGCAGGAATTAGGCGGACGTGATGCCTATGAAGCGATGATGGACTATTTGCCTGACAGCAGTAAAGGACTGGTTTGCCTCCCCTATCTCGCAGGAGAGCGAATGCCGATCAATGATCCGAACGCAAAGGGCGTCCTGTTTGGATTGACACTGGAGCATGACCGGGGACATATTTACCGGGCAGCTTTGGAGGCAGTAGCCTGTTCCCTGACACAGAATGTTCGGCTGCTGGAGGATGTAGGCCTTCCTGTAAGCCAGGTCATTGCGGTGGGGGGCGGGACCAAAAACTCCGCCTGGATGCAGATCGTGGCGGACGTGCTTGGAAAGCCGGTCGTAATTCCGGCCGTGACTGTTGGCGCCAGCTATGGGGACGCCCTGATGGCGGCTCTGGGCACTGGCACGCTCGCAGACTTTACTCAGTTAAAGTCCATGGTGCGGACGGAACGGACTTATCACCCCAATCCAGAACGGCACCAGGCGTATCAAACTCTGAGAGAGGTGTATGATGCGCTGTATTCCGCCACCCGGGAATTGATGTACCGCCTTTGAAAGACAAGTTGAAACAAACGCCGCGCACGCAAGCGGGCTGGGCGGTGGTATTGATGATCGGCAGCGCGCTGTGCTTCTCTCTCATGCAGCTGTGTTCATCTGTATGTGCGGAGATCCCAGCTATGGAGCAGGTCCTGATCCGGAATGTGATCAGCCTGGGACTGTATGCCTTGGTCTGGCGGCCGGGAATCTCTCCCCTGGGAACAAAAGCGCAGCAGCCAGCGTTGTTGGCGTGGTCGGTCTGCGGCTGCTTGAATGTGGTGTTTCTGTTTATGGCGGCCAAAGGAGGAGATCAGGGAAGCCTGACTATTATAGGGCGGCTTTCCGGCTTCCTGGTGGTAATTTTAGCAGCCGTTTTTTTACATGAGCGCGTTACAGGCCAACAATACATTGCAGTGCTTCTGGCAATTGCCGGAGGAATTCTGACGGTATCACCATCAGGTGATCTGGGTGGAAAACCTGTGATTCTGACCTTGGCTCTGTTGTCCTCCCTGTTCAGCGCCCTGGCTTCGATTTGTCTTGGTCTGCTGAAGAACAAGGTTCACGCGCTGACAGTGGCGATCCATTTTTCAGTTGTCAGCTTGGTCATTTCGCTTCCGTTTCTGTTCTGGGACTGCGTCTGGCCCACAGGGACACAGTGGTTGGCATTGATCGGAATCGGTGTGTTCGGAGGACTTGGCCAGATGACACAAATGTGGGCCTTCGAGCGGGCTCCAGTAGGCGAAATCAACGTCTATGGCTATTCAGGCATTTTATTCTCCATGTTGCTGGGGTGGATTTTTTTCGGGGAGCGGGTCACATGGTCCGGGGCTTTGGGCGGAGGCTTGGTGCTGGCCGCCGGACTCTGGAGTTACCTCACAGTTGGAAAAATGCATCCTACGAAAAGATAGAGGAGGGATTCTTTATGACACCAAGACTCCAAAAAGTACTGGATTATATTCAGGAGCATCAGCAGGAATACATTGATATGCTGCTGGAATTATGCCGTCAGCCCAGTCTGGCTGGGACTGGCGAAGGCATCCCTGAGATGATTGAGCTGGTACAAAAAAAAATGCGCAGTGTGGGCGTGGAGCCTACACTGATCCCCACAGACGGAAATCCTGTGATCTATGCGGAAATCAAAGGAGAGAGCGACCGGACATACGGCTGCTACGACCACTACGATGTACAGCCGGTGGATCCGATCGAACTGTGGGATTCCGACCCCTTTGCCGCCGAGATCAGAGACGGCGTGATCTATGCCAGAGGTGTGGCAGATAACAAGGATGGCTTGGCTACACGGCTGTGCGCCATCGATGCATGGATGAAAACCTATGGGAAACTTCCCTGCAATGTGAAGCTGATTTTTGAAGGCGAGGAGGAAATTGGCTCTCCAAACCTGGAGCCGTTTGCAAAGGCACATCCGGAACTGCTGGAATGTGACGGCTATGTCTGGGAGGGCGGCGAAAAAGAGGAAGGCGGTCCATGCGAGGTCACAATGGGCGTTAAGGGCCTGCTGTATGTCCACATGAAGGTGCGGACCGCTCCTGGGGACGCCCACTCCATGTATGCCGCAATTGCTCCAAATCCCGCTTGGAGACTGGTCCAGGCTCTGGCCACCATGAAAGATGAAGCAGGAAACATCACCATCGATGGCTTCTACGACGACATCATCCCGCCCACCGAGACAGATTTGAGTTTTTTGGACGGCGATCCATTTGACCCGGAAAAGACCCGCCAGTATTTGGGCATTGAGCAGTTTCTTGGTGGAAAAACCGATCAGAAAGAGCTGCTGAAGGATCTTTACTTCAAGCCGACCTGTAATATCTGTGGTTTGACCTCTGGCTTCCAGGGCGACGGGTCCAAAACTGTACTTCCTTCAGAGGCCAGTGTCAAGATCGATTTCCGGCTGGTACCGGGAATGGATCCCAAGAAGATCTTCCAACTGGTCCGGGAGCACCTGGACCGGCACGGGTTCTCTGATGTGGAATTGATCTGGGACTCCGGCGAGCCGGCGTTCCGCTCCAACCTGGAGGCCCCCTTCACCAAAGCGGTCATCGGCGCACTGGAAAAGCTGTATGACCAGCCGGTAGCGCTGAAGGTGTCCAGCGGCGGGACCAGCCCGATGCATACGTTCTGCCATCAAACAAACATTCCAGCGGGGATGTTCGGCGCCAGTTCAGCAACCGCGAATATCCACGCCCCCAACGAACACCTGGCTTGCAGCGCCTTCATTGAAATGATCCGGATCAACTGTGCGGTCATGGAGGAACTGTCTCAGTATTAAAGCAGTGCAGCTGTTTTGATAAAATCAGAAAGGATGAGAAACGAATGAAAAAGAAATTGTCAATGCTCCTGGCTGGCACTATGGCACTGTCCATCCTGCTGACCTCCTGCGGTTCTCCCTCGCAAGGCAGCGCGCAGTCCTCTGGCTCCGGAAGCGGAGCACAGGCTGTGGAAGACCGCACCTTGACCATCGGTTTGGCCGCCGACCCCCAGACCATGGACCCCCAGGCCCTGCTGTCCACCGCGACCACCTGTGTTGTCGCGAATATGTACAGCAAGCTCCTCCGCCGGGACGATGATATGAACATCGTCAAGGATCTGGTAACGGAGTATTCTATTGTAGATGATACCACTTGGACTTTTACGATCCGGGACGATGTGGTGTTCCACAATGGCGATCCCCTGACTTCTGCCGATGTGAAATATTCCATTGAGCGAGCGGCCAAGGACGAAACTCTGATGGAGTATCCCCACTGGAAAAACATAGAATCCGTGGAGATCATTGACGACTATCACTTCAACATTAAGACCTGGGAGCCCTACCCCGCTCTGGAGGCCCTGCTTTCCAAGTCCGGCGGCGATATTCTTCCCAAGAACTACATCGAAGAGGTCGGTATGGACGGCTTCCTCAAGGCTCCTGTGGGATCCGGCGCCTATCGTTTTGTCAGCTACACCAAGGACCAGGAAGTTGTGATGGAACCCAATCCTGATTACTATGGCGAGCTGAACGATGACTGGGACCAGGTGGTTTTCCGCGTGATCCCCGAGGCTTCTACCCGCGTAGGCGAGCTGTTGGCCGGCGGCGTGGATATTATCAATAACGTCTCCCCCAACGAATGGGAGCGCATCAACAGCAATGACGGCACCTCCGTCCTGATGGGCGAAAGCACCCGCGTCTATATGCTGGGCATGAAGTGCAGCGAGGGCAATGAGACCGCCGATGTTCGAGTACGCCAGGCAATCGACTACGCCATTGACGATTCTCTGATTGCTGAGGCTGTTCTGGATGGAGCTGGTGTTCCTACTCTGACCCGTGTAGCCAACGGCGTGGTTGGCCAGGATGCCGATCTGTATGGCAAGTATAACTTTGATGTGGAGAAGGCCAACAAGCTGCTCGATGAGGCTGGTTATCCCCGCGGCGAGGACGGGATCCGCTTTACACTTGGCCTGGAAGGCCCCAACGGCCGCTATACCATGGACAGCGATGTGTGCCAGGCCGTAGCATCTATGCTGATGGAAAATGTCGGGATCCAGGTCGATCTGCAGCTGTATGACTCCACTACTTATGTGAATATCCTCAGCCCCCGAATTTAAGGATGCCGCTATGTACTGCTTTGGCGACAACTTCTTCGATGGGATCTATGCCATTGCCTGCTACACTCCCGATTTCTCTATGGGCGAGACCGATTACAACAACCCCCGTATGAACGAGCTGTATTCCTCCGCCATGGCCAATATGAATTTGGAGGAGCGTGTCGCTCAGATCGAAGAGGCGCAGCAGATCGCAGCAGAGGAAGTCCCCTACTCCAATCTGGTCAATTTGAAATCTGCTTACGGCGTCCGCGACGGCATCAACTTTGTTGGCCGTCTGGATGAGGTGTTCAACCTGAACACTATCACCCGCGCTGAATAATCCAAGCTGTCAACGCCGTGCAGGGACCGGATCATCCGGTCCCTGCACGGCAATCAGAGGACGCACTCAGTCTGTTGAAAGAGGTGATACTGTGGGGAGATACATTGTAAAGCGCATCTTGGAGATCATTCCAGTGCTGTTTATTATCACATTTATCGTATTTTTCCTGGTTCGAGTCTCAGGTGACCCGGTCAATACCATGCTGCCACCCGAGGCAACGCCGGAAGACCGGCAAGAATTGCGTGAGGCATTAGGCCTGAACAAACCATATTTAGAGCAATATGGTATTTTTCTGAGCGATTTGGTCCATGGACGTTTTGGCATCAGCCTGCGTTATGGCCAGGAGGCAACTGAGGTCGTGATGGAAAAGCTGCCCGCTACCTTGCAGCTTGCAACGCTCTCTCTGCTGGTATCCACGGTTTTAGGCGTTGTCTTGGGCGTATTGTGCGCAAGGACAAAAGATACGGTTTTAGATGTTTTCGTCAACGGGCTGGCAGTGGTCGGACAAGCAATGCCAAGCTTTTGGATCGGCATTATGCTGATTTTACTGTTTGGGGTCATATTGCAATGGCTGCCAGTGTCGGGACCAGGAGATTGGAAAAACCTAGTGTTGCCGGTATCAACTCTCTCTATCGTTACCGCAGCCCAGATCATTCCGCTGGTCCGTTCCAGTATGCTGGAAATTATGCACGAGGATTATATCCGCACCGCCAGAAGCAAGGGCTTAAAGGAGCGGGTTATTGTATATAAGCACGCCTTCAAAAACGCACTGATTCCTGTGGTGACGATTCTGGCGCTTCAGGTCCCCAATCTGATCGGTGGATCCCTGATTACGGAGACTGTGTTTGCCTGGCCGGGACTGGGGCAGCTTCTGATCCAGTGTATCAACGGCAAGGATATGTGCGTTGTGCAGGCATGTGTGGTTTTCATCTCACTGATCACGATCGTAGCCAATTTGGTGGCCGATATTCTGTATGCACTGATCGACCCGCGTATCCGCTACTAACGGGAGGGACGACATGAAAACAAAGATCAATCAAGCCGCTCCCACCGGAACACGGGAACCTTGGGAGTCGGAAGCCGACCGCAGAGGAGTCCGCTACTGGATGGAACTGCTGTTCAAAAGCCCCGTTGGTACAGTTGGATTTATAATTATCGTTTTAGTCATTCTCAGTTCCCTGTTGGCTGGGGTCATCTCACCTTACGATCCGGCAAAAATCGTATATGCAGATAAGTTGATCCCGCCGGCATGGTGCGAAGGCGGAAGCATGGCACATCTTCTGGGGACAGACAGCCTGGGGAGAGATCTTCTGACTCGTATTCTGGTCGGTGCACGGGTCTCTCTTCTGGTCGGCATCTTTTCTGTTGTGGTAGCCGGTGTGATTGGTACTTCGCTGGGGCTTGTCGCAGGCTATTATGGAAGCTGGATCGACAGTGTGATCATGCGCGTGGCAGACGCGTTTCATGCCATTCCGCGTATCCTGTTGGCCATGGTGGTGCTGTTTGTACTTGGCCCCAGCGTACTCACTCTGATTATGGTGATCGGTGTGACCAATTGGGTGTCTTATGCCCGTCTGATCCGAGGCGAAGTCCTGACCTTGAAAGAGAAAGAATTTGTAAAGGCCAGCCGTACCATCGGAGCCGGAGACGGCGCCATCTTGATGCGTCATATTCTTCCAAATGTATTTGCGCAGTTCATTGTGGTATCCACCATCTCTGTGGCAAGCTCCATTATTATTGAGGCTACCATGAGTTTTTTGGGCCTTGGCATCCAGCCGCCCGATGTCTCTTGGGGGGTAATGCTGGCAGATGGCCGAAATTATCTGGCAACTAACTGGTGGGTTTGCACCTTCCCAGGTGTGGCAATTACAGTGACAGTACTGGGGATCATGTTTCTGGGCAACTGGCTCCGGGACGTGCTGGACCCCAAAAACCAAGGAATTCGATAAAGGCGGGTGACCATTTTGGATGAAAAGTATATCCTTGATGTAAAAGGACTGAACGTCTATTTCAAAACCCAGCATGGCCGCCTGGATGCCATCAAGGGGCTTGATTTCCACGTCAAGCAGGGCGAAGTACTGGGGATCGTAGGCGAGTCCGGCTGCGGTAAAAGCGTGACCTCTCTTTCCGTCATGGGACTGATCGAGCCCCCCGGCGGCTACGAGGCCGAGTATATCAAATTCAAGGGCAAGGACATTTCCCGAATCTCCAGGGAGGAACGACGGAAGCTACGCGGAAGCGGTATGGCGATGATCTTTCAGGAACCGCTGACCTCGCTGAATCCGCTGTTGACCGTTGGAAGTCAAATTTATGAGCAGGTCAAAATACACACTCCCGGGATCAGCAGAACAGATTGCAAAGCCGTCTGTATTGAGATGCTGAAAAAGACTGGGATACCAGATCCCGAAGGTGTGTATAAAAACTATCCCGCATTTTTATCCGGCGGAATGCGGCAGCGTGTTATGATCGCCATTGCTATGGTCTGTAATCCGGCACTGCTGATTGCGGATGAACCTACGACCGCTCTGGACGTCACCATTCAGGCGCAGATCCTCAACCTGCTGATGGATCTCCAGGATAATATGGGCCTTACCTACATGTTTATTACCCATGACCTCTCAGTGGTGCGCCATATCTCTGATGAGATTGCGGTCATGTATCTGGCAGTGTATGGAGCGGTGTGAGTCAAAGGAACTGTTTGACAACCCCATCCATCCCTATACAAAAGCGCTTCTAGATGCCATCCAGGTGCCTGACATCTCCCTGAGGGGAAAGAGAAAACCCGTTATCCACGGGGAGGTAACAAGCCCCATTGATCCTAAACCGGGATGCCGTTTTGCAACCCGCTGTCCCCTTGCCACTGACGGATGCTGGGGCAGCCCGGTCC
>OLRX01002100.1_pt1 | contig 13323 bp, 15 predicted proteins | sample 1672991 | NCBI WGS metagenome assembly OLRX01 (sample SAMEA3136744, study PRJEB25190) | human gut metagenome | biome: human gut; feature: human-associated habitat; material: faeces | place: Austria | collected 2013
AAACCGAAACACCATCCTAATCATTGCGGCGGTGATGGCAACCCTGGCCATTCTGCGGCTCTGTGTTTATTATATCTGAGCTATTCACAGTAAAGTTGGACATTTGTATTCAGCGGGAGAAAATAACCTTGACAAATCTCGTCTCAAAAAAGAGTCCTGGAGGACTTCGCCGCTCAAAAAGGCTTCACTAATGTCGTGCATTTTACCGACGACGGAATCTCCGGTACCCGGTTCGACCGTCCCGGCTTTCAGGTGATGATCGAGGAAGTAAAGAAGGACAAAGTGGGCGTTGTTCTGATAAAGGACATGAGCCGCTTTGGACGAGATTATCTGCAAGTTGGCACCTATATGGAGCTACTTCGCAAACACGATACTCGGCTGATTGCGGTGAATGACAGCGTGGACACGCTGAAAGGCGATGATGAATTTGCGCCGTTCCGCAATATTATGAATGAATGGTACGCACGAGACACCAGCAAGAAGATACGCTCCGCTTTTAAGGCGAGAAACCTTGCCGGAAAGCACACAGCGTCCTCGCCCACCTACGGCTACCTGAAATCCGAGGCGAACAAAGACCAGTGGGTGATTGACCCGGTGGCGGCTCCTATCGTGAAGCGTATTTTCCAGATGGCGATGGAGGGCAAAGGCCCGTATCAGATTGGAAAGATTCTGTCTGACGAGGGAGTTGAGATACCGGCATACCATCATCAGAAGCTGGGCATCGGCCTCTGGCAGACGAGAGAAATCAAAAATCCGTACAACTGGGGCAGCTCCACCATCGTTCATATCCTTGAAAATCCTGTCTATCTGGGACATACCTGCAACTTCAAGACCCGAAAGCATTTCAAGGATAAAAAGAGCCATTATGTCGATCAGGATCAGTGGACGTTCATCTACAACACCCATGAAGCCATCATCGACCAGGACACGTTCGACAACGTGCAGCGGCTCCGGGCGAATATCCGGCGCTATCCGGACGGCTGGGGCGAAGCCCATCCTCTGGGCGGCCTGCTGTTTTGTGCAGACTGCGGCAGCAAGATGTACGTCCACCGCACCAACAACGGGAAGCGCATTGCGCAGTTTACCTGCTCTGCTTATGGGAAACAGCCGGTCGGCAGCCTTTGCCCGACGCAGCACCGGGTAGCTGCTGATGTCGTTATGACGCTGGTACGGGAAACACTCCGGGAAATCATACGGTTCTCAAAGGAAGATGAAGAAGCCTTTATCCGCACCGTGCAGGAGGCAGTCGATAATCAGCAGAACGACGAGGCGAAGGGACAAGAAATCAGGCTTGACGCCTGCAAAAAAAGGGTATCTGAACTGGAAGTGCTGATCTGCCGGATTTACGAAGACAACGCACTGGGACGGCTGCCGGACAGCCGGTATGAGCTTCTGAACCAGCAATATTCCGAAGAACAGGCGGTGCTTGAAGCGGAAATCCGGACGCTGGAGAAGGTGCTGGGCGGTTATGAGAAAAGCAAAAAATCTGCCAGCAAGTTCATTGCATTGGTAAAGAAGTATCAGGACTTCGAGAAACTGACTACGCCGATGCTGATCGAGTTCGTAGACAAGATTCTGGTGCATGAACGTGATTTTAAGGGCAGAGCAGATTCCCCGCAGACCATTGAAATCTATTTCAATTTCATCGGTCAGTTCAGTGTTCATGAGGAAAGCAAACCTACCCCGGAGGAAATCGAGCTGGAAGCCAGAAAAGAGAAAATCCGTCAGAAGCGCCATGAAGAATATCTCCGCAGCAAATCCACCGGCTGGCAGGCCACCTACTACTGGAAGACGAAACGGGCGAAGAAAGCAAAGATGGAGGCCGCCAGGGAAGCACTCCGGGCGGAGGACAGGGAAAACGGCGTTTACTATCTGCCGAAGCAGAAAAGCGCAGAAGAAACCGAATCTACACAGGACAGCGCCGAACCGGCGCAGGAAGGAGAACACTATGGAAAGACTGGAACCGAGGATTCATGACGAGAAGAACGGCCTTGATTATGTTCTTGTCGGGGACTACTACCTCCCCGCTCTGACGTTACCGGAGACGGACAGCCATCGGCGCATCGGCAGATGGGGCGCAATGCACCGGGACTATATGCGGGCGGCTAATCCAGTCTTTTATAACGAGCTTGTGCTGGAATGCAGACTCCACGACTATCTTTCTGACCTGAATGAGCAGGCGCAGGAAAGATATGAGCGCATCGTTCGTCAGATGATGAAAACCGAGGGCGTGAACGAAGATTTAAAGCGCAGATCGCAGATGGACTGGATCAGAGCCGTGAACAGCATCGTGAACCGTGCCGAAGAGATTATCATCCATGAGATGATTTACGTTTGAGGAGGCTTCCATGTTATACAGGATTGAATGTGCAAACAGGAAATGTTGCAATTATGCCAATGGCCGGACAGATTTGCTGATGCGGCTGAAAGCGCTGAAAAATGAAGAAATCACAGACATCCGCAAGATTTACAAAAGCGGAGTCAGCGATTCCGTGATAGAGAAATATCTTGATTTCATCGAGGTGATAAGGGCAGATACGAGGTGAACGATGATGATTATTCGATTGTTGCTGAAGGTGATTGCGCTGTCGGTCATGCTGGCAGTCTCGCTGCTCTTTTGGGTGAGCTGCTTCCTGCTCAGCTTTTCCGGCACAATCCTGTATCTCTTTTCCGGGACATGTTTCCTGCTGGCGGTGTTTTGCTATCTTGCAGGTATCTGTTCCGGTGCAGAGACGGTGAGGACACTGACGGTTGGATTCGTCGCCTTTGCCCTGCCAAACATAGCCGGATGGCTGGTGACGGGTATAGACGCAGTAAACGCCAGATTGCGTGATTTTCTAAGGTCTTGAACTGCAAAAATGAAACAGAACAGCGGGAAACCGCCCTGGGATACAGTCATGTATGCTCAGAGCGGTTTTTCATTACATAGGGCTGCAATTCCGCAGACCCTAATTTTTATTTTAGAGGAGGATTCCAACATGAGAAGAATCAACAACACCATCACCCAGAACGAGCGCAATGCCATCTATGCCTTCGGACAGCCGAGCCGTGTCGGCACGATCTGCAACCTGCTGCTTGCCAGCGAGTTGATCGAGGACGAGAAGGACGCAGCCATGCTCCCCGCACTTGCGGACATGATTCTGGAGGTGTCGGACGAGGACTGGCAGCAGGACTTCTACACCATCAAGCACCGCAAGGAAACTATCATGAACCAGATAGTTCTGGACTGGCAGGAAGCTACCGGCGACATGGAGACGGCGAGACCTTGGAAGCCGGTTGCCAAGGCGATGATTATGGACAAGTTCGGCAGCGTCGATCCCACGGATACCATTATCCGCCTGATGCTGGCCGAGCACCTGACTGTCGAGCCGATGATTAAGGATATCATCGGCGAGCTGCTGGCCGAACTTTGCGACAAGCGCAGGGGCAGCAGGAATTACAAGCGGTTGATGACGGCCGCCGAAGAGGCAAGACCGTATGAAATCGCAGACGACAATGAGGTCTATGAGCGGATTATGAAGGAGGGGCGCTATGGCAAGGTTCAGTAAGTACGAGCGTGAGACAATTATTCTCTGGAACCAGACCGATGATCCGGTCAGCATCTATACCTTCGACAAGCCGTTGATCCGGCGACTGGAAGCGTTCCGGGAGAAGTACCCGGAGCTTTGCAGCCTGGATCGTGCCGACAAGGAAGGCTCCAGGTCTTATCTTCTGGAGAAGACCCGGCTCTCCATCCGGCTGATTGCGCCCATGAGCGAAGCCGACAAAAAGGCAGCCCGTGAACGTGCAAAACAGCAGGGACTGGGCAGCACGATGTAACCCTTTGAGCCTAGGGAGGCTGCGCATTTGCATGGCCTCCCCAGACAATCATCACAAAATTCTAAGATGTTCTTTGAAGCACTTGAATTCAAGGGAATAGTATGTTAGTATGTAGACAAACATACTATTTGGAGGTGGGCAGATAGGTGAATAGTGAAATCCGGTTCGGGGAGTATCTAAAGAAGTTGATACGAGAGACCGGAATGACTCAAACTGAGTTCTATACAAGATTAGGCATTAAGAAACCGTATTTTTATGACATCGTTTCTGGAAGAGTTAATCCGCCACCCCCGCATATTCAGTTTAAGGCTGTTGAAATTCTTCAAGCGAGTGAGAAAACAAAGGAGCAGTTCTTTAATCTTGCCGCAAAAGAAAGAGGCGAATTGCCTGCTGATATTACGCGAATGGTATCGGAGAACCCTGAGGCAATAACATCTATAAGAAACAGCCTAAAAAAGGGAAAAAAGAAAACGAAGGAAGAATATTAATATGAATCAACAGCAAAAAGTGATTGTTATCCCAGACGGAAAGATTTGTGACTATATCGACGGGAAGTTTCGCAATGATACGCCTGAGGAATATGTTCGTCAGACTATTGAAAAGCGCTTAGTTAATGAACACAAGTACATTCCAGCACAAATCGCCATTGAGTACACTTTGCAGGTTGGCTCAAGAAAGCCTCGAGCAGACATTGTCATATGGGATAAAGCAGAGACAGATCATGTACAAGGAAGTGTAAAACTTGTTATCGAATGCAAGAAAGAAACAGTAGACGCACGTAGTACTAAAGATGGAATAGGGCAGCTTAAATCGTATATGTCTGTTTGCCCAAATTGTGAATGGGGGATGTGGACGAATAGCATCCAAAAGTTCGTATTTCGGAAATATACGGATGCAGGCGGAAATATTCAATTCATGGAGTACAATGATATTCCCTCCGCAGATGGCAATCTGGATGATGTAAACAGACCAAGCAGAACAAGTTTAAAGAATGCTTCAGACGATAATCTTCTGTTTGTGTTTAAAACCTGTCATAACCACATCTATGTTAATGACGGTTTGCAGAAACAGCCGGCTTTTTTCGAACTTTTAAAAGTGATTTTCTGTAAGATTGAAGATGAACGCAATATACCTGCCCCGTTGGAATTTTATACGACTTCAGAAGAACGATCTAATCCGGACGGACAGCTCACGGTGCAAAAACGTATTTCTAAAATTTTTGAGCGTGTAAAGAAACGTCACGGTAAAATATTTGATGCCAATGATGAGATCAAACTCAAACCCCGCAGCTTGGCATATATTGTTAGTGAATTGCAACGGTATAGTCTTCTCAACACAAATATTGACATTAAGGGGAAAGCATATGAAGAAATCGTAGGTGCAAACCTTCGCGGTGATCGTGGAGAGTTCTTCACTCCCAGGAATGTAATGAAGATGGTTGTGGAGATGATTAATCCGCGGATGGATGAAAAAGTCTTGGATTCATCTTGTGGAACAGGGGGATTCCTGGTTACTGCAATGACACATGTGATTAAACAGCTTGAAGTAGAGTTTTCCGACGCATTAGGAATCAAGCGCGCAGATTGGGATAATGATTCTATTCGTGCATTTCAGGATAGAATTTCAGAAATGGCAGCCTCTAATTATTATGGCTTCGACATTAATCCTGATTTAGTTAAAGCGACAAAAATGAATATGGTCATGAACAATGACGGCAGTGGAAATATCCTGCAAACAAATTCGCTTTTGCCTCCGCATGAATGGACTGACGAGTTTAAGACCAGGTTAGCTGAAGCTCTTGGCGTGAAGAAAAGCGAGATTCGTAACTACACTAGCATTGCCTTTTTTGATGTAATCGTGACCAATCCGCCATTTGGAAGTAAAATTCCAATTAAGGATAAGACTATTTTAGAGCAATTTGAACTTGCCCATATTTGGGAGAGCGACAAAAAGACTGGGAATTGGACTATGACAGATCGACTGCAATCTTCTGTTCCTCCAGAAATTTTGTTTATCGAACGTTGTACACAGTTACTGGTTCCAGGAGGCAGGATGGGAATTGTTCTACCAGATTCCATTTTGGGCGCACCCGGGTTAGGGTATATTCGTGAATGGGTAATTAAGAACCACAGGATTATTGCTAGCGTTGATTTGCACGCAGATACCTTCCAGCCCCGAAATGGGACGCAAACATCTGTATTGATTTTGCAGAAAAAAACCGTTGAACAGAAGCATCGAGAAGAATCCAGTGGTGCTATGTCTGATTATAATATCTTCATGGCGATGGTTGAAAAAGTTGGGCACGACAAACGTGGTAATCCGATGTTTAAAAGAGACGAGGAAGGGAATGAAATCCTTGTTCCAGACACCAACAGTGTATTAGTTCTCGGTCAAACAGGAGAAGGTGAACGTACTGTATCGCATCAACAGAAACGGAAAGTTGAAGATGATCAGACTCCGGATGTACCAGCAATCTTTACACGCTGGAAAACACAGGAGGGGATAGCATGGTGACAGGAAATCTTGCTCAAAAAGTAGATGCCGAGCTTGCGCATGAAGTCGAGATTAGCGAGGTGCCTATAAAATGGTGCACAGTTAGTTTAGCAGATGTAATAAAACGTGGGAAGCGACTTGAAGCTAGTGTGTTTGATGTTGAAGCTAAACGTGCGCGTCAAATTATTAATGGGAGCAAATATGAAGTTGTACCATTAATCGGTCCAAAATCTCCAGTTGCAGTAGCTCATTACGGTGGAAGGTTAAAGCGAAACTATGTGGATAGTACTTATGATGGGGCTATTGGCTTCATTGGGAGCTCTGAAATGCTGGATATTAAGCCGAAGCCAGTTAAATTTATGGTGGACGGGCCAAGGGTTAAAGACTTACACGTTAAGGAAGGGACTGTATTGGTCTCTCGGTCTGGAACAATTGGCAACATGTCCTATGTAAATAAAACGCTGTCAAAACTATTGATAAGCGAACACGCGATGCGACTGGAATGCAATGAATACCCGGGTTATGTATACGCATTCCTCAAATCAAAAATAGGCCAACTCCTGATTCGGTCTAATATTTATGGAGCCGTAATTGATCAAGTAGAGCCGGAACACATTGCAACTATTCCGATTCCGAACGCGACTCAAAACATAAAAAAAGAAATTGATGATTTGATCGTTCATTCGTATGCTCTTCGTGATGAATCTAATGACCTGATCGAAGAGGCAACATTATTATTGGCGGATGAACTCTCCCTGCCTTCAATTCATCAATTTGAGGAGCATGATGCTCCAGTAGATACTTTTAATGTAAAGTTGAGCGATATAAATCTTCGCTTAGATGCTTCGTATCATGTGCCGATTGTTGATGCTATAACAAAGCATTTAAAAGAGTACGCAGCTGAGGTTACAACTATTGACGATTCCAGAGTAAGCAAGGAAATTATTTTGCCAGGGAGGTTTAAACGTATCTATGTAGAAGAAGGGCATGGATGTGTTTTTATTGGAGGCAAACAGCTTTGGGAATTAGATCCGTCAAACAAAAAATATCTTTCAATGGTTCATCACGCTGATCGTATTGCTAAGCAGCTTGAACTACACGAAAACATGACATTGATTACATGTAGTGGAACAATAGGAAAGGTTAATCTTGTTGGAAGACATTGGGAAAAATGGACAGCCAATCAACACATCATTCGTGTTGTTCCAGCGAACAATGATATTGCTGGCTATATTTATATTTTCCTGCAATCAGAGTATGGATATCCGCTTATCACACACTATACTTATGGCTCGGTGGTGGATGAAATCGACGATAGGCAAGTAAGTCAAATCCCGATTCCATTTTTAAAAAGGCAAGAAGCCCAACGTCAAATTAATGCTTTAGCGTTGCAAGCGAATGAACTTCGATGCCGAGCATATCAGGAGGAGCAGAAAGCACTTCGCCTTATGAATAAAGAAGTGATTTTTGCAAAATAAAATTTATATTGCATCAGCGGCCGACCGTAACAAGCCGGCCGCTTTTGTTATGTCCAAAATTAAAGGAGGTGAACACCATGAGCAAAGAACTTGATCAGCTCCGCCAGAAGCGTGACAACGCAGAACGCCAACTCCGGAAAGCCAAGAACGATGAAAAAGCCCTGGCACACGAGCTGTCGCGGCTGACCCGTGCAGAGCGGACGCACCGGCTCTGTACGCGCGGCGGGATGCTGGAGACCTTTCTCCGGGAGCCGCTGCTGCTGACGGACGATGATGTGATAGAGATTTTACGCTACGTTTTTCACGGAGAAAATGCTGGAGGCCGTGATTGAACGGCGGCGAAATCGCAACGAGGCCGAACAAGCCAAAAACCCGAATAATTCATGAGGGCGCAATTATACACCGGTTCCGGCGTAATTGCGCTCTCCGAGGGTCGATGTCCGTTCCGTCAGAGACTCCACTCCCATCCAAGGGGCGCTGCGCGCTCCCCTTCGCCGGTTCCACCGGCTACCCCCAGCGACCGCACTCACTGCGTTCGTGCTCATCCCCCTATGGCTGATTGACGTTATGTTGATCGGCCTTTTTTGATGCCATCAGGAAGGAGGCTGATAAAAAATGCCATGCACACACTTTGAAATCAAAATTGTGCAGCGGAGCAAGCGGAAATCCGCCGTCGCTTCGGCGGCCTATCAGAGCGGCAGCCGCCTCTATTCCGAGTACGATATGAAATGGAAGTCGTACACCGGAAAGAAGGAAGTTCTCTACACGGAGATCATGCTCCCGGCGAATGCGCCGCCGGAGTACGCTGACCGGCAGACGCTATGGAACGCTGTCGAGGGAGTGGAAAATCAATGGAACTCCCAGCTTGCCCGCCGGTTTGTCATGTGCCTGCCGGTGGAGTTGTCTAGAGAAGAACATCTGAAACTTTTGCGTGAGTATTGTCAGGAGCAGTTCGTCTCCAAAGGCATGATCGCCGATGTTGCCTATCACGATAAAGGCGACGGCAATCCCCATGCTCATCTGCTGCTCACGCTCCGGCCAATGGACGAGCAGGGGCGCTGGCTGCCAAAGTGCCACAAGGTTTATGACCTGGACGAGAACGGCCAGCGTATCCGGCTCCCCAGCGGAAACTGGAAAAGCCATCGGGTGAACACAGTTGACTGGAATGACAAAAAATATGCCGAGGTCTGGCGGCATGAATGGGAAGTCATTCAGAACCGCTATCTGGAAGCTGCCGGACGAACCGAGCGTGTTGACCTCCGCTCTTTTGAACGGCAGGGCAATCCCCATTCGCCGCAGATTCACCTCGGCCCCGCCGTCTGCGCGATGGAGAAGAAAGGCATCCGCACCGATCAGGGCGACCTGAACCGGCAGATTGTTTCTTCTAATGCGATTTTCGATTCTATTCGCAGCGTAATCCGGACTCTGCAAAACTGGTTATCGGAAATCTCTGAGCAAATCAAGGCACACGAGATCATCGAGGAACCGGAGGGACAGAACCTTGCGGAAATCCTCTCCGCCTATCTGATGGTTCGCAAGGAAGGCCGCGCCGACTGGTCAAAGACCGGTCAGGCGAAAGCACAGGTCAATGACCTGAAACAGATTGCCCATGCCGTTGATTTCCTGCACGACCATCAGATCACGACCTTGCCGAAGCTGGCAGCGCATCTGGACAAGACGAAAGCGAAGCTCAGTGACCTGCGCAAACAGATGAAAGCGAATGACCGCCGCAGCAAGGACATTGACGCAATCATCAGCGCCGCCGACACGAAAAAAGAGCTGCAGGCCGTCCATGATAAGTACGTCAAAATCCCGTGGAAAAGGACGAAGGAAAAATACGCCGCCGAGCATAAAGATGAACTCGACCGGTACAACAAAGCAGACCGTCTGCTCCGGAAATTTGCACCCGAGCTGCCGCTTGACCGGAAGAAGCTCCGCTCCGAGCAGGCCGCATTGAAGAAAACGAACGACAGTCTTCTGGCACAGGTCGATGCCATGCAGGGCGATCTGGAGGAACTGCAAACCGTCCGCTGGTGTGTACGTCAGGTACTGCCGGATGCTTTCCCCGAACCGAAGAAGAATCCGCAGGAATGGACAAAGCGCACGATTGCCGAGGCAAAGACCAGAGCCGACGAGGAGAACTCCAGACGATAGCAGGAACGGCAGAAGAAAAAACAGGACATGGAACTGTGACAGGGCAGCTGATTTTGAAATTTCAATCAGGTGCCTTTTTCATTTTCTGACAAGGGGTGAGATGTTTTCCCGCCCCTTTTACATACCGTCAAGGAGGTGACTCACCGGTATGAATCTGTTTGTCAGGAAGGAGGCGACGAGACAATGACGAACTATGACTGGCAGCTGCAAAAATTTGTGATGCAGCACCCGGAGTATGCCGCAGAACTGAAAGCCGGGAATCTGGGGATGAATGTTTTCTGCGACATTCTTCGCAAAGAGCCGAAAGCCATTATTGCTGAATCCAATATGCCGCACGACATTGAGCGGATTGGATGCAGGATGGCGTCCTCATGGACAATGACCGAGCGCAGGAAGGAGGAACCGCAGCGCAGCTCACACAGGAAAGCGGACATGGAACGATGAATTTATTTGAAGCAGTCAAAGATGCTGTTCCCACACGGGCAGCCGCCGAACATTACGGCATCAAGGTCAGGCACAATGGCATGGCTTGCTGTCCGTTCCACTCTGACCGGACGCCCAGCATGAAGCTGGACGGGCGGTTTCACTGCTTCGGCTGTCAGGCCGACGGCGACGTGATCGACTTCACGGCAAAGCTGTTCGGCCTGAGCCCAAAGGAGGCCGCCGAAAAGCTGGCGCAGGATTTTGGCATTTCCTATGATGACCGTCACTACTGCGGACGGTCAAACGCACGGGCATCCCCTGTCCTGCCGCAGCTGTCTGCCATACAGGAGTACCAGCAGGCGGAGCGCCGGGTTTATCGTGCTTATAGCGATTATTTTCAACTGCTCCGGCAATGGAAAGAGGACTTTGCGCCGCAGTCGCCGGACGAAGAATGGGACGACCGCTTTGTGGAAGCCTGCCAGAACTTATCTTATGTCGGGTATCTGCTCGATACAATGCTCACCGGCAGCATCGAAGACCGTGCTGCCATCGAAAAGAACACGGAAAGGATGTGACACAACTTGAGAAACGAATTTCAGAATTTACCGCCGGAGGAACAGGAAGCCGTTCTCCGGACGGCACGGGAATTGAACCGCCAGCCGCAGCCGGTGATCGTAAAGCCAAGCCTGCACACGGTTTCGATGACCGAGCTTTATGATATGGCTTTCTCTCCGAGATCGCCGGTCATTGAAGGGCTACTCTACAGCGGCACCTATATCTTTGCCGGTTCTCCGAAGATTGGAAAGTCGTTTTTTATGTCGCAGCTGGGCTACCACGTCGCCACCGGCGCAGCGCTCTGGGAGTACCCGGTCAGGCGCGGCGAAGTGCTTTACCTTGCGCTGGAAGATGATTTTGGAAGATTGCAGGGACGGCTGAACCAGATGTTCGGCGTGGAGACCGTGGACGGGCTGCACTTTGCGACGCAGGCCCGGACACTTGCCGAGGGGCTGAACGTCCAGCTGGAAGAATTTGTCCGGATCCACCCGGAGACGAAGCTGATTATCGTGGACACGCTGCAAAAGGTTCGTGAGATTGGAAACGAGAACTACAGCTACTCGATGGACTACCAGAACATCACGAGCCTGAAAGCGTTCAGCGACGCCCATAATCTGGCAATCATCGTCGTGCATCATACGCGCAAGATGGAGGCCAGCGACAGTTTTGATATGATCTCCGGCACAAACGGTCTGCTGGGAGCCGCCGACGGCGCGTTCATTCTTCAGAAGAAAAAGCGTACCGACCCGACGGCCACGATGCAGGTCGTAGGCCGTGACCAACCCGATCAGGAGCTGACGCTGGAATTCGATCAGGAACGATGTGTCTGGAAGCTGACTAAGGCGGCAAAACCACTGCTCCACAGGGAGCCGGAGGAGATCATCCGCAAGATTGCGGCGTTTATGACTGACAAGACCGAGTGGACAGGGACAGCCAGCGAGCTGCTGGAGGTTATACAGGACACAAAGACGCTTCCTCATAATCTGACGAAGAAGCTGAACATGAACGTCTCTGTCCTGTTCAATGATTTCGGTATCGTCTACGTGAAGAATGACCGCAGCGCTGACAGGAGGTCTTTCACACTGGTCTCCCTGCCGAAAGCCAATGACGCTATGACGCTAAATGACGCTGAAACCAAGTGTGCGTCGGAAGCGTCAGAGCGTCATGACGCTGAAAACCCTGACACTGGCATACTATAATTAGCGTCATTAGCGTCACAAGCGTCATAACCGGCGCACGAAAACGATGCGCTGGTTCAAAAGCAAGACCGATTATATCACTACCCCGGTACGGTTCGCCCTGCCGGGAATTTTACTTTGCAGGAGGAAAATCAATGCGCGAAAAAATCATGACCACTCAGGAAACCATGAAGGAACAGAACGTCCCGTATATCAAAAGAACCATCGACGGCAGGGTCTACACTGTCAAAATACACTTTAAGCCCGACGCACGGGAGACACTGGCGCAGAAGATGGAGCGGATTCTCCGCAATGCTGTGGAGAGCGGAAAGATTTCCGCATGATTTCTGCTTCTGATCGGTATAAGGCAGAGGAACAAAAAAGTCTGTCCTGATTTGTTGTAAATCAATCTTAATGAGGGAGAGACAGCTATTCCCCTGCCGTCCTCAGAAAAAATCCTGAAAAGATACTAAAATTCTATTGACATTTTGTTCATGGCAAAACTCTGAAATCCATACTGGTGAGCTGCGGGGCCCGCCTCTCTCCCTTCGACATCCAGGAGCTGCGGGACCTCATGGCCTGTGACGAGCTGGAGCTGGACACCCTGGGCGACCGGCCATCGGCCCTGTTCGTCATCCTGTCGGACACGGACAGCACCTTCAATTTCGTGGCCGCCCTCATGTACTCCCAGCTTTTCAACCTGCTGTGTGACAAGGCGGACGACTTCTACGGAGGCCGGCTGCCCGTCCATGTGCGGTGCCTCCTGGACGAGTTCGCCAACATCGGCCAGATCCCGAACTTTGAAAAGCTCATCGCCACCATCCGGAGCCGGGAGATCTCGGCTTCTATTATTTTGCAGTCCCAAAGCCAGTTAAAGACCATTTACAAGGACGCCGCGGATACCATTGTTGGCAACTGCGACAGCACCTTGTTTTTGGGAGGCAAGGAGAAATCGACGTTCAAGGAGATCTCGGAGCTGCTGGGCAAGGAGACCATCGACAGCTTCAATCAATCGGAGAACCGGGGCAGCCAGGTTTCCCATGGCCTCAATTATCAGAAGTTAGGAAAGGAGTTGATGACCCAGGACGAGTTAGCGGTGATGGACGGCGGCAAGTGTATCTTCATGCTGCGGGGCGTGCGTCCCTTCCTCTCGGACAAGTACGACCTGACGCGGCATCCCAACTACAAGTACACCGCCGACGCCGATAAGAAGTATCTCTTTG
>OLRX01002109.1_pt1 | contig 13283 bp, 15 predicted proteins | sample 1672991 | NCBI WGS metagenome assembly OLRX01 (sample SAMEA3136744, study PRJEB25190) | human gut metagenome | biome: human gut; feature: human-associated habitat; material: faeces | place: Austria | collected 2013
CACGGGCGGCTTTCTTGCTCTCCTGGGCGTGGATCGCCTTGAGCATCTTGGCCACCAGCTTCATCTTTGAGCGAGGCGTAACGGAGAACACATTGCGGTAGAAGTGGACGGTACACCGTTGGTATTTGGCCTCAGGAAACACTTCTCCCACGGCCTCCAGCATGCCCAGACACTTGTCTCCCACGATGAGTTTCACGCCGTCCAGGCCACGGCCACGCAGCCACTGGAAGAAGCTGACCCAACTGGCCTTGTCCTCTTTCATGCCCTCAGCGGCACCTAAAACCTCACGGTATCCGTCCTCATTGACCGCAATTGCCACCAGAATGGCTACATTTTCAAACTCTCCTCCCCAGTTGCGGCGCAGATAGATTCCATCCACATAGACATACGGATACCGCCCGCCTTGCAGAGGACGATTTCGCCAATCCTCAATGTGGACATACGCTTTCTTGTTCAACTCACTGATGGTAGAAGGAGAAACCTTGCTGCCCCAGAGGGCCTCAGTAATATCCTCCACACGCCGGACAGATACGCCGGCCAGGTACATTTCAATAAGAGCCTCTTCTACGCTGCTCTCCCGGCGGCGATACCGCTCAATAATAGCAGTCTCGAAGGAGATTCCTTTGAGTTTTGGCACCTTGAGAGTAACTTCTCCGGAAGTCGTAGTGAGGTTGCGGCTGTAGTGGCCGCTGCGGTAGCCCTGGCGCTGCTCGTTACGCTCGTACCGGGCAGCTTGGGTCAGCTTCTCCGCCTCAGCCTCCAGAAGCTCGTTGAGTGTTTCCTCTACGCTGCCGCGTACAAGTTCCTTGAGCTGACCCTTGATTACTTCTTCGTTTAGCTGTACAATCTTCTCGGACATGGTTTGCTGTCTCCTTTCAGAATGGTGTGTCGCGACTTCATTCTACCAGAGATCTGCAAACCATGTCTCTTTTTATCTTCTTTTCAATTTGCGAAAATTATTGTACCTTATCCCTGACAGCCCAGCAAACAACATGCTCCCCAGTACGTTTACATGAGCCAAGCCACCCCTAACATGCCCTACAAGCTTATCACAGAACGTAACAATCGCCTTTGTGATTCCACCTACTGTCATGATATCTGCGGAAAGAATAAAAAGAAGAATGCATACATATGTGTATGTATCAATGCCCGAGAACAGCTTCTGTGGAATCATAGACAGGTCGCCCCCTAACAGAAGGAAGCTGATTACTGTGAGTGCACCCATTCCATATCCCACTGGGATGCCTGTAAGCATAATTACAATAAATATCACTAATAGCAGAAGTGCCATAAATGCCATATCATATTCCCTCCTTACCTAGTTTCTTTATGAGCGGAATTGACGTTTTCCAGAATATTTGTCTCTTCTGCCTCATTGTGCTCTGGAAAGTTTCTTTTATTCCCCGCTTCAAAGGGAACCAGTTCTTTTGCCAAAACTCCTACTAGTTCAGTTACCATCTCAAACAGGACAAGAATAGAGCCGACAATTGGGGCGCTGTATAGAAATGGCCCTGGAATATTTAACATCGCAGATTTGTAAACCTCTCGTGTTTCGCACGCATACAGCCCATATTTGATAGAGACAAAAATCACCATAACCATCAATACTCGTGTTATTAGGTATAACACCATTCTGCCTCGGTGGCCCAGCCGTCCATAAATAAGATCTACCTGTGCCATGGACCCTTCTCGAAAACAAATTCCCAATGTGCAATAGCAGATCCAAATCATAGAATATCGCGCTAGCTCGTCGGTCCAGCTCAACGAAATATCAGAAATCTTTACCAATACGGCCCGGTTGAATACCTGTAAAAATACATCTGCTGCATTTATAACAACAACCAGCACAATAATAACTTCCAAAATTTTACATATAATATTGGAGATACGATTCATGCCAGCGTAGATTGAACTCAATGCCGTCTGCATTATTGCCTCCTTATCGTAATTCTCAGACGGCAGGAGCATACCGGCTTACATTAGATGCTTACCGAATATGTCCTGCCGAATGATATGTTTAAGTCTTCAAAATCTTTTATCGGGGGTTACGAACGGCATTCCTCCACCGCTGCCAAAAACTCATCTACGACTTCATCGCCCACTACGCCTCTCAGATATTCTTCGCAAGGAGGGCCATATGCTTCGTGCCATCCGGCTTTCTCCTCTTCTGTGGGAATATAAACAGTCATTCCATTTTCCTCCAGCGCTGTAATGCCATTCGCCAGGATATTCGTGACAACGTTACGAGCCTCCGTCTGCGCCGTATCTGCCGCCGCATCAATTACTGCGCGCTGCTCGTCTGTCATGCTTTGATAAAGTGCCTCATTGAAAAATACACCACTCATGGATGGGATGTGCTCGTCCATGACAATCCAGTTCTGCACTTCATATGTTTTATCTTGCAGAATGTTAGGAATGGTGTTTTCGTGACCGTCTACAACACCGTTTTGCATAGCGACATACATTTCGGAGCCTGCCATCGGGACCGGGTTAGCACTAATGGCCTCTGTCATTTTGATATAGATCGGTGAATCCATGACCCGGAAGGTCACGCCATTTGCGTCTTCCACTGTCCGCAGTTCAATGTCCTGAGTGGTGAAACAGCGCATTCCACCCGATACAACGCTTAACACACGGATTTCTGTCGAATCAGCAACCTCCTGGAACATATCTTGAGCCCACTGAGTATCTGCTAATGCATTCACCTCATCGTTATCCTGGAATGCCCCCGGCATGGCAAATACCATCGTATCTTGGTGGTAGTTATTCAGCAGCGAAAAATCGTATACCCCCATCTGTACGGTACCCGCAGCGATAGCTCCAACCACATCGTTGGCAGAACCAAGTGTATCCGATCCATACAGTTCTACCCGAATCGAGTCGCTATTGGCCTCTACATATTCTTTAAATGCAGTTGCGTACGCCACCTCACGGGACTCTTCCGGGGGCAGATCGCCTGGTGTATATCCAAATTTTATGACAATTTCTTCCTCGCTACTCCCAGCGGATGAGGAGCCTGATGGCTCGTTGCTGCTAGTATTACATGCGGACATGGAAAGAATTAGGGAAAGCGTCAATAATGCGGCTAGCTTTTTCATAATTGAACTCCTTTCAAATTTTCCTTGCACACTGCCCTTTTTATGCACGCCTGTTGGGCGGCTCACGCCCTTCAAACACATCAATCAAAGCATTGGCTGTGGCTAAGCCAGTTCTTTCACGGTTTTCATACGTTTCACCAGCAATATGGGGAGTAGCAATATAATTCTCGCACTGAAACAACGGGGAAGCAGGATCGGGCGGCTCTGATTCAAAAACGTCGCATGCGTATCCTGATATTTCTCCATGTGCCAACGCCCACAGCAATGCTTGTTCATCTACCAGCGGACCTCGCGCCGTGTTTATGATGATTGCACTCTTTTTTACACTTTGGAAAAAGGTTCGATCAATGCTGTGTCTTGTTTCTGGAAGCAGCGGAAGATGGATAGAAATATAGTCACTGCATTGAATCAATTCTTCATATGAAACAAGTCTTACTCTTCTTTGCTCGGCCGCTTTCTCGTTTGGATATGGGTCATAGGCCAGCAGATTACATCCAAAGCCGGACAGCTTTTCCGCCAGCTTCTGCCCAATGTTTCCAAATCCTAAAATACCCACTGTTTTTTCGCTAATCTCGTGGAAAATTGCTCGAGGCCATTCACCCTGCCTGGTTTTCCAATCCAACACTGGAATTTGCCTAGCTGCAGCTAGAAGCAGAGCAACTGCCTGTTCCGCCACCGTATTTGCGTTCAGTCCAGGACAATTCGTCACAATCACATGATGCCGCTTGGCTGCTTCTACATCCACACTGTCCATTCCAGTACCAAAACGGGCAATTGCTAAAAGATTTTTTGCTGCAGCCAGAGTATCTTCACACCATGGCTCTGAATCCGCAATTACTCCATGAAACGGCTCAATGATTTGCTTTAATTCTTCCCGAGTATAATCCCTTTCAAATGGAATCTCCGTAATTTCACAGCCGTACTCCTGCAGCAGCCGCCAGCCTGACACGCAGGTCTTGGAATAATTCGGCATAGCAATAAGCACTTTTTTCATAACTTCCCCACTTTACTTTTGGTATCGGTCCAGTGTTTCGGCTTTAATAATATTCAATGCATTTTGGAAACTGTTCATATCGCTGCCCATAATCACCATGTTGACCCCTTTTTCCAGTAAACGCTGGGCATTTTCTAGAGTGGGAGGAACAGCAGGAGCCATAATTCCAATTTTGCGGGGACGAGCGATTTCTATTAATTTTTGAAGTACTACATCAGTGCTGCTATTTTTCATATCATACCCCGTAGGTGTATTAGTAGACATTGAATAGTCAGCAGGACCGAAATTAATGGCATCAATACCCTCTACAGCCATCATATCTTCAAGCTGATCCGTAAACTCAAAGTCTTCACACATCGGAATAACTAGTTCCGTCTCATTGGCAACCTGAACAAATTCATCGCGATCCAATCCCATGCCATACTGAGCTGCTCTCACAGTTGTATCAAAACCTCGCCGGCCTTTTGGCGGGAACTTTGCTGCACGAACACAAAGCTCCATCTCCTCAATGGTGCGCACATGGGGGACGATTACGCCCTCGGCGCCCATCTCCAGGGCCTTTCTGATCTCAATCATATCGGGCTTTGTGACACGGACCAGCGGGCTCACTCCGACAGAGCGGGCGGCCAGGACGGCCTCCCGAAGGCCGGTGGTCTCCCACGGGCAGTGCTCGGCGTCGATGAACGCAAAGTCGAATCCAGCATAGCCGAGAAGCTCGATAAACTGGGGGCATCCGGAGTAGATGGTCATACCGAATACAGGGCGCTTCGCCATGATCTCCTTCAGGCGATTTTCATAGATTTTGTTCTTCATGGGATGATACCTCCTTCAATACGCAATTTATGTTTGAAATTACCAGGCAGTCCAACCGCCATCAATGACCAGATTGGCGCCGGTCATAAAGGAAGAGGCTTTCGAGGCCAGGAAGATCACGGCGCCGTTGTACTCGTCCTCCCGGGACATGCGGCCCATTGGCATTCTGGCGGTAAAATTCTGGATGAATGTCTCATCCTGGGTGTCTCTCCACACGCCGGCAGGGGTCAGGGTGTTGACCCGAATACCTTTCTTTCCCCAATAAGTAGCGCAGTAGCGGGTCAGGTTATAGATACCGGATTTGGCCGCAGAATAGGCCACAGGCTTGATAAAGGGGATACCGGTCCGCTCCTCTTTATAGGCATAGATGTCCTGCACCGGGGAGACCATTCCATAGATGGAGCCGATGTTGATGATGGAGCCGCCCTTGCCGGCAGCGACCATCCGTGCACCGGCCGCCTGAGTCATCAGGAAGGTCCCAATCAAATTGACGTCTACCACCTCACGGAAGACTTCTTCCGGGAACTTTTCAAAGGGACCGGACACCTCGGGGGGGCGCTGGGCTGGGTGTCGATGCCGGCGCAGTTAACCAGGACATCGGGGGCGTCGTTCCAGACCTTCTGCATCTCGTCCAAAGCCGCTTCAATAGTGGCCTTCTGGTTGATGTCCACCTTGTAGACCTTCAAGCGGTTCCCGTCATACTGACTGGAGGGGAAAATGTTCTCCACCCGTTCCGGAGTAGGGTGGGCCGCAAAAATGGCGACCCGGGCGTCTCTGTCATACAGGGCCTTGGCCATATTTTTTCCGATCTGCCCAAGGCCTCCTGTTACAATGCAGATCTTATTGGATACATCGAACAATTCATCCATCATAAAAACTCCTTCATTTTGTGAACTCTCTAGTGATATGATGTCCTAACGTCGTATGTACAGAATATTACTTGAAATAACCTGTGTCAATTTACAGTTTCCATATTTATTACGTCATAAAATTGTGCATTATATCACATTGACTTTGTGGATATGCCGGTATAGTATGGTTTAAACCCGTATTTTCTTCCATTTTATTATTTTGAGCATTGTATCATACGACTATAATTTTAGGGCAGACGGTAAGTAATTATGGTGACAATTCAGAAGAAATCTGCGGCGCAGCTGGTTCTTGAAACGCTCCGCACCTATTTTCAAAAGGACTCCGTTCAGGTTGGCGACCGCTTTCCCACGGAAAAAGAGCTGTGCACTTCCCTCGGGGTCGGCCGCGGCACGGTTCGAGAGGCGGTGAAGGTTCTTGTGGCGGAAGGTTTTTTGGAGATCAGGCCAGGTTTGGGCACGTTTGTAAAAAGTAAAACGCCTGCGCCCACAGACTCTCTGTCAAATTGGTTTTTGACCAATGAGATGGAATTACAGGATCTCATCGTGGTACGTTCCACTTTGGAGCCGTTGGCTGCCAAACTAGCCATTGAGCGGTGTACAGAAGAACAGCTGACAATGCTGAAGAAGAACCAGAAGGAAGCCTACGAGGCCGCCGGCCGGAGAGACGCCGCCGCGCTGGCCCGCTGTGACGAGGAGTTTCACCGTACGATTTCCATGCTCTCCGGGAATGCGCTTTTGATTGAGATCAATGAGATGATTTCCAGTCAGCTCTCTCAATTTCGTCAGAATACGTTCCAAATTAAAACCAATATCGACAATTTTATCCCTGCACATGACGCCATTATTCATGCGTTTGAAATCCATGACGCTGCGCTTGGGGAAAAGAAAATGCGCCAGCACATGAAAAAGGTCTCCAAAGATCTGGAGACCAGCAAGTTTAAATCTTGACGCTTGAAGCGGCTTTTCGTATTAAGCAGGTTCCAAAAGTGTTTGTATCTCCTAACGTCGTAATCTTAACAATAGGACAGCTTCCATCAGTCTGTCGAAAGGAAACTATGAACGCTTCGGACTTGAATAAACTGAAAAAAATATTTTCTGCCCTTGAGCTTCCGATGAACCCGGATGAATCGCTCAATTATGACGCATTCGGCCAGTTGATTGAGTATGAGCTCAGCATAGGTGTGGAAGGCTTTTACTGTATGGGTTCCTCTGGAGAGGCGTTGCTGCTCAGCCTGGAGGAACGAAAACAGGCACTTGAAAAGATTGTCCAGATCGTCAGCGGTCGTGTGCCGGTCATCGCACATATGGGCACAATCCGAACTCAGGATGCAGTCGCTCTGGCACGGCATGCAGCCGCGGCAGGAGTGGACGCCATCTCTATGATCCCCCCTTATTACTATAAGTTTAGTATGGAGGAGATCATCCGATATTATGAGATGGTCTGTGAGCTAGTCCCAGATATTGGGATGATTGTCTACAATATCCCTCAGTTCACGGGCATTGAATTCAACAAGGAAAACGCGGGCCGCCTTCTCTCCAATCCGCAGATCATCGGAGTCAAGCATACCTCCAACAATCTATATGCTTTGGAACGCATGAAGGCGGCTTATCCGGACAAGGTATTTTTTAACGGGTTTGATGAGCAGTTGGTTGGCGCCTTTGCTATGGGCGTGGATGCAACAATCGGTACGACTGTGAATGTTTTTGCCCCACTCTTTCGGGAGGCGCGCCGCCTTTTCTGCACAGAAGAAACTGCCCAGGCTTTTGCTATACAACATGAACTCAATCACTATGTGGAAACAATGTGTCAGGTTGGCATTTTCAGCGCTGTAAAGTATATTCTCACAAGACATGGGATTCCTATGGGCACCTGCCGCTGTCCCTTCCATCCCCTGTCAAGGGAAGAATGTGCAAAACTAGACCAGCTCGTCAATCGGTATGATCAGTTTCGCGCAAATCATCCACTACAAGCATAAACTCCAAATTTTCCCCAGCTCAAAGACCATCCCGTATTTTTGAACGTCTGCTTTTCTTGACAGAGATACGCCGCTGGTGATTTCCTTTTACAAGCAGACGCGCTGTTGAATTGTGGATTGCCAATTCAACAGCGCTTCTTTTATGACTCAGTTTCAATCGTTCATGGATTGTTCTATTTTTCTGCTTAAGCATGTTTCCTGAGAATACAATTCTTCTGATCGCCCTCTCAGTACCCTGCTTTTCTCAACTCATCCAGCATACTACGTCGGCGGGGGTAGGCCCTCCGCCATCGCCGCGCCAACGCCGCATCTCTGCCGTCTGGGTATGTCCGAAGCTTTTTTAAATAGGCAATCGCGGCGGCATACTGTTTCCGATCACTGGCCAGGCGCATCTGGATTTCCAGACACCGTATGTAAGCGTCCCGCATCCGCTCCGGGACCCGGGGCCGGAGCACGTTCTCCCAGCGGTCCAGAGCCTGGAGACTCTCCAGGGCAGCCACCCGGTCCATCAGCCGGCCATACAGCCCTTCCATCTCCAGCAGCTCCTCCCGCAGATTCCCAGACAAGGTTTTCTCGGCCAGCAGGCGTTCCCTCAGTCCCGGCCACTGATCTGGTGAGAATTGTTCCTTGAGCTTTTTTACATAAGTTAAATCACGCTGGCCGCACTGGAACACCTGGAATTGCAGTTCCTCCAGCAGCTTTTCCGCTTGACCGGTCTTCTCATACAGGCCAATCAGTTCCTGGCTGTACCCAGAGACCAGACCAGGCCATTCCCGGTCCAGCTTCTTGCTCTGCCGAAGCAGTGCCTCTGCCTCTGTATACCGGCTTTTCCTCCAACAACCGGGAAATCACCCGGCGGCGAATGTCGGGGAGCGCCCAGTGCTCCCGCTCCACCCGCTGGACTTTCTCCTGGGGAAGGCCCAACTCCTCCATACGCTCCAGCTTCTGGAGCACCAGCTGGGGCAATCTGCTGTACCTCTGATCCTGTCTGACCTGCTCATCCTGGATCATGCGGTCCAGCTGGTCAATGTTGGACCGCAGAAACTCCGGATCGTGAAATAGCTCCTGCTGGACCTCCCACAACAACTCCTGGCACAGGTCATCTGAGGTGTGCCAGGCATGCTGAAACCACTGGTACATCCTGCGCCTCAGCTCTGGTGTTGCCGCATCGATCTGGCCACTCCACAGGTCATAACAGGTCTCGGCCAGCATAGTCAGCCCGCCGTCTGAGTCGTCCATACCGCATTCGGCCGCCGCCTGGAAACTGTATCCAGTAAGAAAGAAGGCTTCCCACACATGCCCGGACGCCAGAAGGCAACCGGCGGTGTCAGAGAGAAGCTCATCCAGCTGGCACATGGTGTCCCAGGCCTGGTCGTACTCGATATACCCATACCGTCCGGCGGCCCGGTCCAGAAGCCGGTCGATCCTCTTTTTCCAGTGCTGGACCTGCTGTTGAGAGGGCGGCTCCGCCGCCAGCCGGATCTGACCGGCCGCCTCCTCATCCCACTCTGCCAGCCGAAGCAGCAGGGCATGTGCCTGCTCCAGGTTCAGCCCCTGGATCAGCTCCTGGATGGGCCGCTGTTCTGTGTGAGAGACAATCTCCTTCCTGCCGTCATCATCATTCAGCGCATAAAAAACAGCTGCTAGATGCTTGCACGGCGTTCCGTCCGAAGCGTAGGGACAGTCGCACGACCAGCCTTCAATCTGCCCATCCTCCAGGTCGATCTCCACCCGGTATTGCTTGCTTCCCAGTACGACCGCTTTGACAACGCCGCCCTCACGCCGGAGCGTCTCCACTACACCCTCTTTGTAATATGCTGACCCCCGCTGTAAAATGCGGGACTCAAACAGCTCTTTCCATTCCCTGCGATTCACAGCCTCATCCCCTTTTTCCTCCACATCGTCTGTGCCCTCCGCCAGCTCTGCCGCACTTTCCACCGCTCCGGTCACCAACTGCTGGAGATCCTGGGCGTCCTTCGCTGTCACTACGGGCTGGCCAGTCTCCTGCTCCATTTCCTTTCTGGCGTTGCCTGCAATACGACCACTCCGTTGGGTCACTTTATGTTTCTCCTACGACCCCTCGGGTCGTTCTGTTTTAGAGATGCTGGTAGTGGATGCCTCGACCAGCATATTCAAAAGCAGCTTCAAGTCACTCACGTTCTCCCGCAGATTCTCCTTTTTCAACCCCTTGAGCTGCTTGTACTGCCGGGTGGTCACACCGGACCGAGCACGGGAAATCTCGTCGGTGAACTCGTTGCGGATACGGATGACCAGCAGGCGCTGGTAGACCCACTCTTTCTATTCTCCATTCCAGGCGGTGCGGATCTTCTGATTTTCAAAAAGCTGGATCTGGTCGCTACGCTTTTTCTCATCCATGATATGTACCTCCCCGGCTGATTGGATTCATTTTACCACGTTTTCTGACACAAGGCGAGAGGATTTCCTCACCACCCGCCCCGTTTTGCCAGATCCAGCATGCCGAAGCAGAATCGTTCCCACTGTGTCAATGTAGTCAATGACGGGTCACCCTCCCGGATCCTCATGGTCCGCCGGATCTCTTTTGGAATCACGACCCTCCCCAAGTCATCAATCCGTCGTACAATGCCTGTTGCTTTCATCTATATAGTTCCTCCTACGGTAGTTTTTTGGAAACAAAATATAGTATCCGCAGGAAATGGCCGGATATGCAGACTGCGTTGAACCGGACAGAAAATGGTCCGCCGCCTGCGGAGAGCAGACAGCGGACCGTTGATCTATTCTGTTGTATGCGGACAGACGGCGATTTTTAGTCTGGATCCAGCCGTCAAAGTGATTGAGCCTCCAACTTGCGCAAGACTGCTTGGAACCAGTCGGGCAGGGGGCACTCCAGCTCCACCGGGCGGCTGGTGGTGGCGAACTCCATAAAGAACACATAGAACATAACCGCCACATAGCCCTGAAAGGCCCGGTTAATCAGGTTGTCTACCGCGCCCGCCAGCAAAGTGTTTGCCTTCAGTTTCGCCGCAAAGTGAACACAGCGCAAGAAATAAGATAAAACAAACAAGGTCCTCGTTCGGCACAGTACAGGCGGCCTGCGACGCTATGATTGTCCTGCTTGGTAACCTGCCTCCCAATGCGATATTGACCGCTTTATTTTATTGCTGAATTTGCGTCCGCGAAAATGCCTTGGCGTTCCCCGGCTGAAGTCTTCTCCTCTGCTCTGTTGCGCTTGACTTGACACCTTGCCATAGCCACTTTTTCGACAAAAAACACACGGCTCCCAGTGGGAGCCGTGTGTTTTTTGTCTTTCTCACGATCACTCAGACCGCCGCGTTTTCCTTGCTCTTGCGGCGGCTGAACAGCCCCTTCCGCTTGGTCCCGTCCGGATTCTCACGCCGGATCAGCAGATAGAAGGCAGGCATCAGGAACATAGCCAGCGCCGTAGAGGCTACCAGGCCGCCAATGATGATATAGGCCATATCCTTCATCATACTCATGCCGCTGTCGGTGGAGAAGATCATCGGCACCATGGAGATGATGGTGGTCAGGGTGGTCATCAGGATGGGGCGCAGACGGGTGGTGCCCGCCTCCACCAGGGCCTCCCCCAGGGGCATGGTCCGGCGCAGCTGGTTGGTGCCGTCCACCAGGTAGATGCCGTTGTTCACCGCGATACCCACCAGCATCAGGAAGCCCATCAGGCCCAGGATGCTCATGGGACGGCCGGACAGGAACATCAGACCGATGGAGCCCACCAGACTCAGAGGAATACACAGCATGACCATGATGGACAGCTTGGGGGAGTCAAACTGGATACCCATGACCAGGAACACCAGGAAGATGGCGGACAGCAGGGCGGTGCTCACGCTCTGGGTGGCCTCCTCTGTGGTGGAGTCCAGCGATCCGGTCCCTACCGCGACCCCCTCGGGAAGGGTCAGGCCCCGCACCGCGCTGTCGATGGCGCTGGCCGCGGTGTACTTGGCGGTATCCGTTGTGGTGGCCGTGACCGTAACGCTGTACTGCCCGTCCTGCCGGGTGATGCTGGGCAGAGTGGTGATGTACTCCACATCGGCGATGTCCCGCAGAGTGACCATGCGGCCGCTCTGGGTGGCAATGGGATAGTCCAGAAGGGTCGTGATGTCATCATACTTGCCCTCGGGATACTCCAGCACCACATCATACTCCGCGTCGGAGTCGCCGTAGTCGTCCAGGGTGGTGGCCGTCATGCCGTTGAGCAGGTAGTAGACCTGCATGGCCACCGCGGACTCCGAGGTCCCCAGTGCTTGGGCCTTCTGAGAGTCTACCACCAGGCGGCCCTTGACGCGGCTCTGATCGAACTCGTTGGCCACCCGGATCACGCCGGGGACCTGGCTCATGGCGTCCGCCACCTGATCCGCACCCTGCTCCAGGACGTCCAGGCTGTCGGCCACCAGGGTCACGGTCTTGGTATTGCCCCCTCCCATCATGGTGCCCATGCTGGAATCGCCGCTGGCGGGGGTAACGGCCAGGTCCATGCCGGGAGAGCCGCCGAAGCGGTTGGTATACTCCTCCACCGCCGCCTCACTGCTGCGCTTGCAGCCGTCCACCGCGTAGGCGGTGAAGGTGGCGGTGTTCTCCGAGGCGCTCAGGGTCACCTTTTCAAAGTTGGGGTCCTCCAGAAGGGCGTCCTCCAGCTCCTGGATCCGCTCGTCCATGACAGACAGCTTGGTGCCGGAACGGAAGGTGGCCTCCAGGCTGACGCTGCCGTCATAGTTGTCCGGCATCAGCACAAATTCCATTTGGCTGGCCAGCAGGATGGCGGCCAGGACGGTGACCACATCAATAGCAAAGTGAAAATCCATTTCCACACCACTGGAGTGGGTGAACTCCAGATACTCCACAGTCTGGCGGAAGCCCCAGTTCTGCTTGTCCAGCCCAATCTTGGTGAAGATTTCGCTGAGGGGGATTTCCTCTTTCTTCTGGTCTTCTAAAAAGGCCACAAGGTTCAGACTGTCATCCGAGCCTCCGATAAAGTTGCCCCAGTATTTTTTGATATACATCTGTCACACCTCCTGTTCTGAGATCAGTCGCTTGATGAGCCAGCCCAAATGTTCCAACCACGCAGGAGCGATCTCACCGCTGTCCTCGTTCTTCCAAAGATCCACAATCTCACGGATGCCGTCCTCGTCCGGCACCTCGTTTTTGATGTCGGTGAGCTGCCGCAGCAGGAAAGCAAGTGCTTCTTTGGATGCTGTGAAACCGGTGACTTTATCCCATATAGCTTCTTCATGATCGTAGTCCAGCTTGCTGTTATCCTTCCATTGGAAATACAGCTCCGCCAGAGCCATAGCGGTGTTATCATAGAGAAAGTCGATGTCGGAGAGATCTTCTCCCAACATACCTTCCTCTTTCATCAGTTCGATCATCTCACCCAGATCCATTACCAGATGCTCCGGTACATATTCATTTTTGAGGATGTCCAGTACATCCAACCCTTCGTCACGCTCTAATGCTTTTATGCCCCATGCTCCCATGTCGGCACCTCTCTTTCTTTATTTCGTATCAAGCTTCTATT
>OLRX01002110.1_pt1 | contig 13278 bp, 11 predicted proteins | sample 1672991 | NCBI WGS metagenome assembly OLRX01 (sample SAMEA3136744, study PRJEB25190) | human gut metagenome | biome: human gut; feature: human-associated habitat; material: faeces | place: Austria | collected 2013
GACTACAATAAAAAAGCAACGTCTATTCATTATTATTTTGGCAATGCTGTACTAGATGTGTTTGATGTTGTATTCTTTGAATCCGCACCATCAATTTGTACATTGCCACACCCCGACAAAGCCAATCCAGTTACCATCAGCGCCGCTAAAAAACCCGCATAAATCTTTCTCATTCTAATAACTCCTCCTGTTTTTAGTTTTTGCGTCTTCATACAATTGCAGCAGATTCTATAGGATAAATGAGTCCAGTGCATTTGTCATGAAGCATACATTAATGTATACATCAATTGATACAACAAGTATAATAGGCATTATACATAATTGTCAATGGTTTTTTTTGCCTTTTCTTTAATATATTGTATTTTTATATATATTTCATATTGTTTCATATTATTTTTGTACTAAATGTACATTTTCAAAATTTTGCATTATTTATATTCTTTCTTATATAATTTTATGGTATAATCAATCATGTTTTAATGTATACATCAATCAATACGTTAGGATTTGTCAATATTCACATCAATGCAATTGATGCATTATACAAACTATGATAAAATATTCTAATACATATCAAACGAGGGGGGACAAAGACGCCATGGCTAAAACCAATCTGAAGACCCTGGCCTACAAAACCATAAAACAAAAAATCGTCACATGCGAATATGCTCCTGGAATGTACCTGAATGAGGAGATATTGACTGAAGAACTTAAGATAAGCCGGACCCCCATACGTGATGCCCTAAGCAGGCTGGAGCAGGAAGGCCTTATAGAAATCAAATCCAAAAAAGGTATTACTGTTACAAGTCTCTCCATAAAAGATGTTAATATGATTTTCGAGATTCGTAAGCTGTATGAGCCTTACATTTTAAAAAATTACGGTTCCTTTCTTTCCGAAGACAAACTCCATGAATTTTATTATATCTTTTCCCACAAAGATGCCAGCAGCGAATGCTTTCAGAACAATAATTATTTTTATGATCTGGATTCTTCCTTCCACCAGATGATCGTTGATACATGTTCCAATATATATCTGCGTCAGAACTATGCCCTAATTCAAACTCAGAGCGAGCGTTTCCGCTTCATGACCGGAAACATCTCCAATAACCGTCTGGAGGACACCTTCAAAGAGCATATCTCCATTATCATCCCCTGCCTTGAAAAAGACTGGGATACTGCCTCAGAGAAACTGCTGTATCATCTGGATGAATCGAAAAAGTCAACCTTTCGGTTGGTGTTTGATAGTATTGATAGTAATAATATTGGGTTCTGATTGGTTTTGGATGTAAATGAGGCGGAGGGGTTAGGGTCATCCGTCCGTGAGTGGGATGGGGGCGGGGGAGACGGATGCTGGCTGCGGAGCGGGAATCACTAAGGCCGCATTATCTCGATTTCATCTTGATATGCGGCCCTCTGGCTGAGTATTATCTGCGTAAGTGTTAATCTAAGTAGCTTTTGTTCTAAGTAATTATTATTCTAAGCAATCTTTATTCTAAGCATTTTTTATTTTAGTCGGAATATAGCTAAGTGGAAAAATCCAAGAGAACTAACCCAAGCGGAATACCCCAGGCAGGCAACCACTTTCCTATTCTCCAGTATTATCAGCCAGAGATACCTTTTCTATCCTATGCGGTGAAGAGACAGCGGACGCTCTGGAAATGTAGTGGGTGAGAGCCGGGAACGCAGGCGGGGCGGAGGGTTGCCAATGTGGGAGGTGGAAGAGGGCAGATGGTGTGCATCTGATGTCATCTAACGCCATCAGAGGTAATCTACGGTAATCATCGCTCATTTTTTTCAGTCCAGTACGGTGCCTGAAAGTAAAGCATCTTCACGTCTTCTACACATCTCTCCTTCTTAGAACCTTTTTCCCCGGCAAACGACCGGCGGCGTATCGTGTTCCTTGTGGAAAGGAGGAATCACGATGATTTCAGAAGAAGAGAAACTGGCGGTAGTCAAGATGTTCTGCGCCTATTGCAGGAAGACGCTTCGCAACGCGAGGACGGACATCATTCGCAAGCAGGCGCGGGAGGCGCGATGGGAGACCGTGTTCTCCGACATGCACGAGAGCGAGCTGAACAGGCTGGCATCACCCGATGACCTCATATCGGAGGAGGTCGTGTTCGAGGTGGTCGGTCGGGAGGTCGTGGTGATGGACACCGTTCTCGCCGATGCCATCCATGGCCTCTCCAAAGGCGACCAAGCCATCGTCCTGCTCTACTACTTCGCGGAGTGGACGGACAGGCGCATCGCCGAGGAGCTTGGGTGCCCTCGCTCCACGGTCCAATTCAGGCGCTCGAAGGCGCTCCTCGCGCTGAGGGCGCGTTTAGAGGAGGTGATTGGCGATGATGAGCTATGAGGTGATGGTCGCGGCGGTCTCAGGCGACCCCGTTGCCATGCAGAAGGTCCTCGCCTACTTCGACGGTTACATGGACCAGCTCTGCACGCACGCCTTCCTCGATGAGTCCGGGCGCGTCGAGTACGGGGTCGATACCCTGAGAAAGACGCAGCTCCAAGGAAAGCTGCTCGCCGCGATGCTGCGGTTCGAGCCGTGATGAGGAGGTGGGCGTATGGGCGCGAAGGATATACCCGTATGGGAGAAGTACACGCTCACCATCGAGGAAGCGGCCCGGTACTTCCGCATAGGCGAGGGCAAGCTGCGCCGCCTTGCCTCGGAGTTGCCGACGCCTGACTGGGTGGTGATGAACGGCAATCGCGTTCAGGTCAAACGCAAGGCGTTCGAGCGGTTCATCGACTCGACGGACGTGATTTAGAGGATGAAAAAGAGCCTTGGATATGCTATAATGGAAGTAGCATACCAAGGCTCTTTCCATATGGAAGGAGCGATATATGGATGTCACAGAAAAGACGGGACAACAGGAATAGGGTACTGAACACCGGCGAGAGCCAGAGAACCAACGGACTCTACGTCTTCAAATACATCGACAGGGACAAAAAACCGAAGTTCGTCTACTCATGGCGGCTGGTGGAGACCGACAGGCTCCCTGCCGGTAAGAGGCCATGCAAGCCGCTGCGCGAGAAGGAGTGCGAGATACGCCGTGACCTTGAGGACGGGATAGACCCCATCGGCAAGAAGATGACGGTCAGCCAGCTCTACGCGAAGTTCACGAGATGCCGCCTCGACGTGCGCGAGGGGACGGAGAGGTCGAGGGCGCAGCTCAAGCGACTCCTCTTCGAGGATGCGATAGGCTCGCGGGAGATAGGCGGCGTGAAGCCGTCCGACGCGAAGGAATGGGCGCAGCGCATGAAGTCCAAGGGCTTCGCCTACTCCACCATCTCCAACCACAAGCGTTCGCTCAAGGCGGCGTTCTACTTGGCGATAGCCGATGACTGCATACGCAAGAACCCGTTCGATTTCAAGCTCGCGACCGTCATCAAGAGGGACGTGACGGAGAGGGAGCCGCTGAGTCGAGAACAGGTGGACGCGCTGCTCGGTTTCATGCGGTCGGATGCCGTCTACCACAGGTACATCGACGAGGTTGTCATCCTCCTCGGGACGGGGCTGCGCATATCGGAGATGTGCGGGCTGACCGAGGCGGACATCGACCTGACGAACAGGGTGATTTTCGTGGACCACCAGCTCGCCCGCGCAGTCGGCGGGGGATACCGGGTCGATGAGCCTAAGACGGAGAGCGGCAACCGCTACATCTACATGACCGACGAGGTGATGGCCGCGTTCGAGCATGTCGTGGCATCGACGCCGAAGGCGAAGCCCATGAGCGTCGATGGGCGAACGGGCTTCATCTTCCTCAACAGGGACGGGCTGCCGAGGGTCGGCGGCGATTACGACCGGGTGTTCAGGGGGCTGAGGCGCAAGTACGCGAAGGGCGGGGGAGCGCCGCTTCCCGAGGACATGACACCGCACACGCTGCGCCACACGTTCTGCACGGAGATGGCGAAAGCGGGCATGAACCCGAAGGCGCTGCAATACATCATGGGCCACAAGGACATCAAGATGACGCTCGGGTACTACGCCCATATGGACGGCTGCACGGCTGCGGAGGAGATGCGACGCGTCGCGGTGTAGTAAAAACGCGTTTTACTACTCGTTTTACTACTCACGGCCATCAAGATGCGCCGGGATTCATCAAGATACGGGAACTTCCCCAAAAGGCAAAAAAGCCGGGAACGCCCTTGGAATCGGGCATCACCGGCTTTCGGGAAGTTATGGGAACATGCTGGAAAATGTCGCGTTGATTTATCCGTATAAACAATCGAGAAATACTCTGCGCCCTTATCTCCGTTCTTATAGAACCATTTCACTTTGCCACTACCTTCGCAAAAACGCTCAAACAGCTTCTCCGGCATAGATCTCTTTTCCGCAGAAGATAAATACCCTGTATAGACATTCTTTGTGTATTCCGTCTGAGACTTTGATGTTCCGTCATATGTGAAAATCATTTCAAGAGGAAACCCAACTGGTTTTTCTGTTATCCGGGGAATTGCAAGCGTTAGCTGCAAAGACTCATCAGCCATAGCATCACGGACATCTTCTATAAGCCTTCGCTCGTTGTTGATAATAAATGCATATAGGTTTCGTGTTTCCAGACGAAGAATTTTTGCGTCGCACCGAACTCCGTTTAGGAACAGCTTACGCATAATGGTATTAGTGTTGCTATAGTCCAAATTGGCTTTGTATCCAATCTCAGCGACACAGTGATGATACTCTTTGCCGTGTTTATGCGTATTCAATGGCTCGTGAATCGAGATGTCATTTAATTCTGTGATTTGGTCTTTGCTCAGTACGCTAACGGAACCAGATTTGGTAAAATCTACGATATCCTCGTCGAAAGAATAGCCATAAGCTTCTAACTGACTTTGGTTTTTATCGAGGTCGGTAGAGGTGTGGTATTTTTTCTCAAAGAACTTACAAATAACTTTAAGTGCAAACTTAGCATCGCGCGGAAATGGAATATCAGTTTTATATTGACTGATAAGCGTAAAGGAACGATATTCCGGCTTCAAGAATACTTTATAAGCATCTAATGCTCCCGTGCCCAAACTCAATTTAACGCTTTCCGTAAATTTCTCATCCAGCGTATAAAGATAACAGCAATCTAAAAGGTCTTCGCCATAATGCTTTGCTTCCGGCATCCGGCGAATCCTTCCAATCGTCTGAATTTCAAATACCTCGCTCATATTGTCACGGAGCTTCACGAGAATCTGCGCTCTTGGGCAATCCCAACCGGTAGCAACCGCCTGTTTGATAATTACAGCTATTGGAGTAGCGTCATTATCTTCAATATCCTCAAGGTTCTGTTTCTTATCAGACAACCATACCGATAGAAGGTTATTCTCGTAAGTAATGCCTTTGCTTTCGAAGTACTCTTCGACACGGTCAAGCAGTGCATCTGATTTATTCGGTAATTGGACGATAATCAATGGATTTACGCCAGAATCTTTCTTGGCGTATGCGGCTCGTAAGTCTCGTTGTTTCTCGAGGGCTTTATCCAGCAGGTAGGATATCTGATCTTCAACGCTAATATGCTGTTCAAAATTTTCATTGATTATCAGGAGCTTTTTTATCAGGCCTTCAGCAATAACATCTTCTTCTGGAATCTCTATCAGCAGAGCATTCTTGTAGTTTTTAGGTGTAGCGGAACAACGGATAATCTTATTCGCATTGAACAGGGCAAGAATGTCATCTGCTTTGATCGTATCATTCTGATGTGACTCGTCAACAATTATGGTAAAAGTCAAACCGTTGTCAATTGCATTCTGAATATGTTCGACAAAGTTTGTGCGCTCACTATCCTTAAGCGCATTGTTCCCTTTCTTAGTAAGCTTTTCCCAGTTGATGAAACAGGCATCATTTTCTTCAAAGCCAGAAGACATTATATCGGATAAGAGTTTTGTGTTGCTGCCGTGAATGTATTTATCCATTTTGGCTTTACTCTGTAATTCAAGATTACCTTTTCCGGGGGTAAGCCAAACAAACACTGCTTTGTTTGTGCTCTTCAGATACTCATCCATAAAGTGTGTAAGGATAATGGTTTTACCGCTACCAGTACAACTCTTCAGGATAATATCCCTATTGGGCTCTCCCATAGCTTCCATAAGGGCCTCAATGGCTTTAAGTTGAAAATTTGCAAGCGTGATCCCCATATTTATCCCTCCAATTCTTTGTAGTAATAATCTGGAATAACATTCACTGCAATGTTATATTCCTGCAGCGCTTGCGCTTGCTGAGCATCCAGCAATACATCGTGCCCCATATAGAGCTTTCGGCATCTCTTACAGATACCTTCATCATCCAAAAATATCTCTAACTCCTCATCTGTCAGCACGATGGCAATTTCCTCGTTGCCCGTAAAATTGATGCCGTTTTCCAGCTCCACCAGCTCCCGGATATGACGGAGCAGCTCATCGGCGTACTCGTAGTACATACGATCCGAAATAGGTACATAGTCAACTTTATAGTATTTCAGGCTGGCGGCATAGTCTTCTTTATCAATGACACGGCGGATGCGTTCGTAGGTCACATCCCGACAAATGCCGTTTTCGTTGTTGGTGCAGAGGATAAAGCGGCGACTGCCATCTGTTTCTCTGTTGAGAAGCATTGCAGCTTCACCTGTAGTACCTGAGCCAGCAAAGAAATCAACAATCAAGCTATTATCTGTAGTAGTCGCTCTCAAAAGCTCTACAATGAATTCAAGTGGCTTAGGGTATGGAAACCTCTTATCTCCAAATAGGTTCCGAACATAGGTGGATCCTTTTGTTGTGAAAAAGTCTTTTTCTGTCCAAATCGTCGGTATTTCGCTTCCGACAGTTTCATTTTTTCCAAGCTTTAATGTGGGTAAACTATCCTCTCTGCCAATTATCTCCAGAACACCGGCTTCAATTTTTCGAATTACACCATCGGGTAGATACTGCAAACTATACTCGTTGGGGCATGCCTTTGATTTGTTTTTGCTTACTTTTATATATCCTAGCTCCCAGTCGTGCAACAATCTTGTGGAAATCAATCTCCAAACACAATCTGCACCTTTGCTACTGATAGGCCAAATTGCCACAGCACCTTCGGGCGCCTCATCAAAATCGAATGTAAAATCTCTCGGGTCCCCAGTATAAGAACCATTAGCAATCCTCTCAGCTAGAGATTTACCAACTCCGACAATTTTCATTGTGCTTTTTTCTATAAAGATGGGATAGGTTTGATTTGGACGAGTTATTTTATCGAATGTACTTAAGGTTAACCCTTCAAACGGTGAACGCTCAATTCCCCCTGTAAAGTTCATTGCACTAGGGGAAAAAGTTACTGGTACAACGAACAGAAGATATTCTTGTGTGTAATTGAATCCACCATTTGGCTTTCCGCCAGATGTTTGAACTGTAACCGTAACAATTTGCCGATCGAAGAATATGTCTTGGCAGAGCAAGTTAAGATTGTGAATTTCTTGGTAGCCAATACTGATAACCAAAGCCCCCTGGGGAGAGAGAAGATGTCGCGCCATTTTTAACCGCTCATTCATAAAGGATATCCACTTTGAATGAATAAAACCGTCGGTCTTATCTACAAAAGCATCGTCATAGATGAAGTCTTTATTGCCCGTATTATACGGAGGATCAATATAGATGAGGTCAATCTTACCACGATGAGTCTTTTCCAACAGTTTCAGTGCGGCAAGGTTATCCCCTTCAAGCAGGAAATTCATCTGCCCGCCGTGGTCAATAAACAAATCTGCATCCTCGGTCAGCACCGGCGTATGGGTATCCAACACCTCATCGATTTCCTCCCGATGCTCCTCGAACACGAGACCGTACTTTTTCCCGTTCACATCTTTTTCGAGATCTGACAGGTAAGAAAGCAGATTGCCCGTGTTTTCGTCCTGCGGTGCTGCGGCGATAAAGGCACGAATCTGCTTGATTTTGTCCAGCAGGTCGTCCCGCTTCTTTTTCGAAATATTGGTGCTCATCTTGCATCCTCCAATATGGTTTTATTCATAAGTTTATGCCCAAAGTGCCAATTTGGCACTTTGGAACCACCGTGCTGGCACTTTGGGATTTCGTCAAAGTATCAATTTGATACTTTGGAATTCTCACTCCTCACCCTACTGCCACTTCGACCTTTTTACCGCTGAAGGCCACGCCGTATTTATAAATCGTCCTGACCCCGGCGGTCGCCAGTTCGGTTTCGTATTTCTTATCGTTGATCTGCTGCAAGGCCGTCTCGGACAGCTTTTTCAGCTGCTCATCGCTGCAATTTTTCTCCGCTTTCAGCTCAATCAGGATGCCCGGAAGTCTCTTTTGCGTGGGCTTCAACTGAATATCATAGCGCCCGTCGCCGGATTCCCGGTTGGAGGTCACGAAAGTGCCGCTCAGCAGGGCGCACAGCCCCAGCATAAAGCCGTGGTAGAAGTTCTCCCCGGCAGTATCGAAGGAGCTAACCGACTGGGTCAGCAGCGTCTGTATCTGCGCTTTCAGCCGTGCGTTATCGCCGGAGAAGATGGCCTCCTGAACGGAAATCGCCGTGGACGGCGGGATCAGATTCTCCAGCCGCTGCAAGATCTCCTTGTTATACACCAGAGAAATTTCCCGGTTGGGCAGGGAGACCTCGCACATAAAATCGCCGCTGAAGGAGGGCGTGGTTTTCAGCGCCTTCAGATAGCCGGTCACCAGCAGGAAACTGTAAATGGTGGAGGGATTGCTCTTGATCTGCGGATAAATCACGCCGGTGTCGATGAAGGTGGTGAAGGTCTCGCCGTTGACCAGGGAGGTCAGACGGTTATAAATCTCCTCGTCCGCCTGGGCAAGCACTTCCCCGATAATATCGTTGCTGCCGGTGGAGACCCAGAAAGGCCTCGGCTCACACTCGTTGCTGAAGTAGTTGACCACCGACCACGGGTTGAAAATCTCCGTCTTGCCAAAGCGGTAGCCGTCGTACCACTGGCAAATCTCGTCATACTTATCGGCAGCGCCGTAATATTCTGCCATCTCCATCACCTCGTCGGCGGTGAAGCCGAAGTAGGCGCTGTATTTGTTGTCCAGCACGGAGTTGATGGACAGGTTATTCATCCCGCTGAAGATGCTCTCCTTGGCCACCCGCAGAATGCCGGTAAGGAAGCCGAAGGACAGGTGCTGATTATCCTTGAACCCGCCGGAAAACAGGTTTCGCATAAACCGAATGACCTTGTCGTAATAGTCCTTCTGGTAGCCCTGCTGGATGGGGGTGTCGTACTCGTCGATGATGATAATGGGCGCAACGGCATAGTGCTTGTGCAGCATAGCGGAGAGATCCAGCAGTGCTGAAGCCAGCTCTACCTCGCTGACCTTGCCGTCTGCCAGCTTTGCATAGGTCTTCTTGCTGTACTCGTCGCACTTATCGCTGGCCAGCAGCTCCTTGTGCCGCCGGGTCTCCTTTGCGAAAATATCCCGGATGGCCGCAAAGGTCTCCTCCCAAGTATCAAACTTCACATCCTTGAAGGTCAGGAAGATCACAGGGTACTTGCCCTGATAATCCCGGTATTTCTGGCCGCAGGCCCAGATCTTCTTATCCCGGAAGTAGACGGAGGTATCCTTGTCGCTCTTTTCAAAATAAGTGCGCAGCATATCCATATTCAGCGTCTTGCCGAAGCGCCGGGGGCGGGTGAACAGCGTCACCATCGGACGCTCGTCGATAAAGTCCTTGATCATCATCGTCTTGTCGATGTAGTAGTATTCCGACGAGGCAAGGCAGTAGTTGGACACGCCGATGGGCAGGGGCAGCTTCGGCGCGCGCTCCGTCTTGCGGAAAGCGCCCGTCTTGAGCCGCTGATCCGCCGGCTTCTGCGTATCAGCGGGGATCAGCCAACGATTGCCCTGCTTTTTCGCACCGGCAATTCTCCCATTCTTGCAGAGCGTCGCAACTCTCCGCTCCGTTATATTCCAGCGCACTGCCGCCTCTCTTACCGAGATCATTTCAGCCATAGGGGATACCTCCACGCATAAAATCACAAGTACATTATACCCGAATAAAAGAACAATGTCAATAAAGTTAGGAACAATGTCGTTTAGAAAAAGCATTATTCTTTTCTGCACACAAAACAAGCGGAGGTCATCGACCCCCGCTTGCTCGTTACCCGTATACAATTTCCTGCATCACGACCTCCTTTGCCCGATGTCGGATGCCGTTCATCTTCCGCACCCACGCCATCGGGTCATCGGCTTTCAAGGTCTCCGTCACGCCCTCGGTGTCTGCGTATTGTTCTACCAACCGAAGAAAGAGTTCCTGGGCCTGCTCCTCGATGTCTGCGAGGTGCCCATCCAGCACCCCTGCGGTCAGCAGGTTATAATACAGTATCCGGTGATGCTCCCTCAGAAAGGTGCGCCGCCGCTGCCCGTAAACGCCGATGGGGCGTTTTTCTTCAGGCGGTAAGCAAACATTGGGTAGGCAATAGTCGCCCTGCCTTGTGTAAGTGCCGCCCAGCTGCTCAAATAGCGATTTCATATGTGATCCTCCCACTCAAAATTTCCCCGGCAGGCCTACAATGCAAAATGCACCCGCCTTTCGGTTACAGTCTACCAAAACCGAAAGGCAGGTGCGAGTGTGCGAATTCCAGAATCGCAAGGTCAGTACGATATTGTGACAGGTTATAGGCTTTAGGCCAAAATACGATGCACCTGTATTTTGGCCCGAACGGGGCAATTCCGTACATCTGCAACAGGCCCCCACCTTGTATCCACAAAAAATGCAGTGAACTTTTGCTGTGCGGGCACACTTTTTACAACGAACTTTGCAAATGCCCTTAAATCGTTGCAAAGATCACTTCCGCTTCATCTTCCTGCTGAACTCGTTCAGCGTCTGGATATGCCAGAGGCTTTTGCGGGTGATGGAGCGGAAGGTCAGGGAGCAGAAGAAATCCACAAGAAAGATTTTCGGGATACAGAACTTCAGTCCTTTTTGAAAGGCTTTCAGCGACCCGCGGCTGCACCAGTTGTGGACGGTGGTCAGGGTGTAGCCGGTCAGGGCCACCACATCCTTTACCGTGACCACATCCGGGTATTTGCGCAGCAGCTTTTCATAGTAGCCGTGCATCTGCCGCAGCGTGTCCTCGGGCAGCTCCTTGGAGAGCCTCGCCACATAGTGGGTACCGTACCATCCCTTCGGCGCAGAATAGAGTTCTGGAAAAATCGCCCGCTCCTCCAAGTATGCTTTCACATCCTCTTTTCGGATTTTATAGCACCGGGTTTTCTTACCCGACCACTCGCAGGGCACCTTGCCGCTTTTGAGCAGGTGCAGCGCCGTGGACTTGCTGATGTGGCAGATTCGGAAAAATTGCTCCTTGTTCATTACCTCGGGAACGCTGTCCCAGTTAACGGGGAATACATCCATTTGTAACACCTCAAAAATAGATTTTCGTCGGTTGGAAGCTCTATCCTGCGGTGTATGGCCATCTCCCGGTTTTTCTCTCCTATCTTCCCGCATTTCTCTCCAAAATCGGGAAAAATGCCGATTTGAACCCACTTTTAAAAAAGCCCGTCCCGCAAGGCTTTCTGAGCGAAAAAGCCTGATTTCAAGCGGCTTTCGGCGGGTACGGGGCTTACAGAAACGACCCCAAAACGGGCATCCCCGTCACAGTTGCATAAAAGACTCGAAATCAGTTGAACCGCAAGGTTCCGTGGGTTCGAATCCCACCCGCTCCGCCAGAAATCACGCCAGTAGTCGGTTTTTCCGGCTGCTGGCTTTTCTTTTTCAGTTCTGTGCAAAGCCCAAGCCATTGAGCATTGCATCAGCCGAAGTCAGCTTCGAGCTGTAATCCAGATGTGCGTAAATGTTCGCCGTAGTTGAGAAGTCGCTGTGACCAAGCCATTCCTGAATCTGTTTCATGGGAACACCGTTTGCCAGAAGAAGCGAGGCACAGCTATGCCGGAGATCGTGATACCTGATCTGTCTCATGCCGTTTGTCTTGAGAAGCTTTGGAAAGCTCTCTGTGACATAATGCGGCTTAATCAGATCGCCAATCTCATTGACACATACATACTCAAGATATTCCTTGATGTAGCTGCGTCCGCACAAGCGGCGGTTTTCCTGCTGTTCTTCTTTCAGCGTAAGAAGTCTTTCCCGCATGAAAGGAACAAGAGGCAGTGTTCTCATACTCGATTTGGTCTTTGTGGTGTCCGACGCAACCAGAACGCGCTTGCCGTCAAGATCACAGGAAGTAACCGTATGACGAATGGTGATGGTGTTCTGGTCAAAGTCGATGGCATCCCATTTCAGACCGATTGCTTCGCTCCGGCGTAGACCGTAGAATGCACCGAACAGAATCGGAAGCTCAAGTTTGCTTCCCTTTGCAGCCTCGAAAAGAGCGTTGACCTCATCAGCATCATAGAAGCTGCCGACGTAGCGGTCTTTCTTCGGACGCTCAACCTTATCCGCCGGGTTTACATCAATCAGGTCAATCTTCACGGCATACTTGAGTGCCTTGTGAATGTTGGCGTGATAATGAATGACCGAGGACGGGCTGACACGCTCAAGCTCACTCAGGTAAAACTCCTGAATGTCTTTTGCGGTCAGGTTCTTGAGCGTCACTTCCTTTTCGCGGAAGTACGGTGCTACAATCTTCTTAACCGTAGTCGAGTATGAAGCGAATGTTGGGACTGCAACCGAGTTTTTGATGATGTCGAGCCACTTTTCCATATAGTCCGCGAACAGAATGTCTCCGTTCATGACCTTCGGCTCTTCGGGACCCCAATTGCGTCGTGCGTCCATCAGGATCGCTTCGGCGCGTTTTTTGTTTCCCTTCACAGTAAGCCCGGTGGAAATCCACTTGGTCTTTCTTTTTCCGAGAGAATCGGTGTAGTTCAACACGGCGTAGTAATATCCGCTTTTTTCGCGGAGATGTCCTGCTACCATAATTATCCTCCTTCTTTGTAGCAGAGACACCTACCTGATACCGTGCTTCTATTATACCAGAACCGGGTTCGAATTGGAGGACCTCTGCCGAACATTTTTTGTAAACAAATTGAGTCCAAGCATTACGCCGTGACTGCTTCTCCGCAACCGATGCAGAGAAACGTGAAAAGATGAGCCTTCGGAATACGATAGGCTCTGCCGACTTTAAGACAACAGATTTTGCCTTCCCGCAGGATGCGGTAGCCGGTCTTTGTGCTGATGCTGAGTATTTCGCACATCTGCTCAATGCTCATCACATCGGGATAGTCTTTCAGCATGAGCTTGTAGGCATCGCGCTGAGCCATTTCCGTTTTTCTCACTCTTGTTCCCTCACACCGGTGTATGCCGGTACGGATGATCTTCGGCAGCATAAATGCCTGTCCATTTGA
>OLRX01002113.1_pt1 | contig 13264 bp, 8 predicted proteins | sample 1672991 | NCBI WGS metagenome assembly OLRX01 (sample SAMEA3136744, study PRJEB25190) | human gut metagenome | biome: human gut; feature: human-associated habitat; material: faeces | place: Austria | collected 2013
AGTAGGGCTTGCTGGCATCCACATTGCAGAAATAGCGGAATCCCTTGGATTCCAGATAGGCAAAGCGGGGATTGTCCTGATGGTAGGGGCGCCAGTCTGCAATGTCGTTGCCGTAAGGATAAAGGATGATATCAGTGGGCCCGATGAGGGATTCCACCTCAGCCTCCCATTTGTCCGTATCAGCCCGGAACCGTTCCTCGTCAATGGCAAATCCGGCCTCCGGATCATCCGTTACACCCAGGTGGAGATGGCCCCAGCTGTGGGAAGCCAGCTCCCAGCCGTTATCCTTCAGACACTGTGCCACTCTGGCTGCCTGCTCACGGTCAGCCTCATAGGTGGGGCTGTCCTGGTAGGAGGAGGCGGTTCTGTACCCCAGTATGCCTTCATAGCCGGTAAACGCGATAATGGCCCTTGCCCCTTTGTAGGAAAAGTCAGGGTGTTCCTGTATAAAATCCTCCAAAAGCGGAATCAAATCATAGGAACCCGTGGAGGTGGTGCCGTCGTCCATGACCATCTCGCAGGTGGGCTTTCCGTCCTCGCCAATCACAACCCGTTTGGCAAACCCGTCCCCGTCCATGTAGGGATAGTAGCAGACATCGTCCTGGGACATGACAAAAGGCTTCTTGCCCTCCGGAAGCATGACGCTTCCCTTTACAAAACGCACGTTTCCATTTTCATCAGGTGCCTCATAGGCCACATCGTGGATGCGGACCAGCACATAGCCTTTCTGGTACATATCCTCCAGTATCTTAAGAAATTCGTCCTTGGTGGTCATGACTGAATTATACCCTCCGCTGTCCTTGTCACCGTCAAACGCCTTGGATGTATCCATGATCAGTGTGTGGAAGAATACATGGGTAATCTTATTCATATCAGCCGGCACCAGGGCTGCTTTTTCTGCCTCATACCGCCCAAGGGCTTCCTGCACCCTGGCTTCAGTCACGTCCAGCCCGCTGCTGTTGACAAGGTCAATGGCCTTGTCATAATCATAACCCATCGCCAGCCTGTCCGCCTGGGCAATAAGCCTTGAGACATCATCCTCTATTACCTGCGTGTCCTCATCCGAGGGCCCTGGGCTGGTCACGCCTCCTGAAGAAGGGTCTGCCTGGGCAGAGGATACTGCTGCCTGGACAGAGCTGCCCGGCCTTGGGGGCTGTTTCCCCAAAACAAACCGGTAGAGGGTGAAAACACCGCCCCCTACCAGTAGTGTGATAGCCAATAATACAATAAATGTCGGAAGATGCCTCGACATCATGGTTAATTTATGTCTGCGCCTGCGTGCCTGCCTGCGTCTGAAGTCTGCTTTACTCATAACACTGCTCCTATATTGATACTTGTGTATCATTATAGCATAGAAATGGAAAAGATGGTACATAGAAAGAAAAACAAATATTGGAATTGCTTTTGCCACCCATAAGTGGTATGTTAAAACCAAAATAAAATCAAACATAAAGGAGAGAGTGGTCATGGAAGAAATGGTAAAAGATACGAATTGCGCATATTGCATGCAGGGAGGGCTGGTTGCCAAATTCGGGTATCCTGTATGTGAAATGAAGACAGGCTTCCTTTATATATTCAAGGAGCAGAGCAAGAAGGGAAGGGTTGTTCTGGCGCATAGGAAGCATGTCAGCGAGCTCATTGACCTGACCGACGAGGAGAGGAATGATTTCTTTGCAGAGGTAGCCCAGGTGGCCCGCGCCGTACATAAGGTATTCCAGCCGGACAAGGTAAACTACGGTGCTTACGGCGATACAGGACATCACCTGCACTTCCACATTGTCCCCAAATATGAGGGCGGTGAAGAATGGGGAGGCACCTTTGAGATGAACAGCGGAAGGACCATGCTCACAGACGCTGAGTACGAGAAGATGGCAGAGGACTTAAGACAGGCCCTGAAGGAAGTATAATTATAATAAGGCAGGAAAATAAGATAGGAAAAATGCGGCAGGCTGCGGTATAATTACGGCCCGCTGCATTTTTTTGCGGTAGAAATCAAGGTTTTGCGGGCATAAGCTGTCTGTCCACTCCCATACAATTAGTAGCAGATGATTTTATTGGAGGAAAATATGAGACGGATTGCAGCGATATTATGCTCAGCAGCAATACTGGTCTCCTATCCCGGGATTGCCGCCCTGGGCCAGGAGCCGGAAATCGCCATCCCCGTGGGAGCAGAGGTATCAGGGAGCAGCCTCTATGGACAGGATGAAGGATGGACAGGAGGGGATGTGCAGGCGGCGGAGGCGCCTGCGGACCAGAACCAGACAGCAGTCCAGATAGCCGCCCCGTCGGCTATTCTAATGGAAGCGTCCACCGGACAGGTAATCTATGAAAAGGGTGCAGATGAAAAACGCAGCCCGGCCAGTGTTACCAAGGTTATGACACTGATATTGATTTTCGATGCCCTTCAGTCCGGGAAGATTCAGCTGACGGACGAGGTGGTCACCAGCGCTCATGCCAAATCCATGGGAGGTTCCCAGGTGTTTCTGGAGGAAGGCGAGAAACAGACCGTGGAGACATTGATTAAATGCATTGTCATTGCATCCGGCAATGACGCGTCTGTGGCCATGGCGGAGTACATAGCTGGCAGCGAGGAGGAGTTTGTGCGGATGATGAATGAAAGGGCAGCCGGCCTTGGCATGGCCAATACCCATTTCGTGGACTGCTGCGGTCTTACGGAATCCGCGGACCATTACACCACGGCCAGGGACATTGCCGTCATGAGCCGCGAGCTGATTAATAAATATCCTCAGATACATAACTATTCCACCATATGGATGGAGAATATAACACATGTCACAAAGCAGGGAACAAAGGAATTCGGCCTGTCCAACACAAATAAACTGCTTAAGATGGCAACTAATTTTACGGTTACGGGCCTTAAGACGGGGTCCACATCCATTGCAAAGTACTGCCTGTCGGCCACAGCGGAAAAGGATGGGGTGCGTCTTATCGCTGCCATCATGGCTGCGCCGGATTTCAAAACCAGATTTGCAGACGCCCAGACCCTTCTCAACTATGGTTATGCAAACTGCAAGCTCTATGAAGACAAGGAACATCTGCCGCTGCCCCAGATGCCGGTTACAGGAGGCGTGGAGGATGAGGTAGGGCTGACCTACGAGGGAACATTTTCCTACCTGAGCCTTAAGGGTGAGGATTTGGGAGCCATCGAGAAGAAGCTGGTGCTTCTGGAATCCATACCCGCTCCGGTGGAACCGGGGCAGAAGGCAGGCGTGCTGGAATATTCTCTGGGCGGCAAAAAGCTGGGAGAGGTTAATGTGCTGACGAACGGAAGTATACGGGAAGCAGGGTATATGGATTATTTGAAGAAGCTTGTGGGAGCGTGGAGGCTGAACCGGCGGTAGGGGGTAATTGTATGGGGATTAGAAGGCTGTCCTCTTGGGGAGGGCGGCCTTTTTTAAGAGATGGAAAAAGTGCTAATTATATCAAGTAATAATAAAAATAATACGGTGTATATAACAAACAATTCTGCGTCTCGTTTCTGTAATTCTATAAAAATGCATAAAAATGTCCCCCTAATTAGGAAAAAGCCCCCCTTATTTGTGAAACTGAAGATTGGTATAATAGAATCATAGATAAAAGTCAGACAATGGATTATGAAGAAGGACAGGTGGCTGAGAATGAACGATACAATTGTTTCCATGGAGAATATCTGTAAGAGCTTTCCAGGAGTCAAGGCATTGGACCATGTGCGTTTTGAACTGCGTTCAGGGGAAGTCATGGCGCTTCTGGGAGAAAATGGTGCAGGAAAAAGTACATTGATGAAGGTGCTCAGCGGTGTCTACACAAGGGATGAAGGGAAAGTGGAAATATTCGGCAGGGAGTACGGGGATATGAACCCGAAGCAGGCCCAGGAAGCCGGAGTGGCAATCATCCATCAGGAGTTGAACATGTGCAGGCATCTGTCGGTGACAGAAAACATGTTCCTGGGACGCGAGAAGGTAAAGGGCATGGTTCTGTCAAACAAGGAGATGGAGGAGGAAGCCAGAAAGATTCTGGATGAGCTGAAAATTGATTTGGATCCGCACCAGGTGGTGGGGGATCTGCCTGTGTCCAAGCAGCAGATGGTGGAGATAGCCAAGGCACTGTCCACCCATGCGAAAATCCTGATTATGGATGAACCCACTTCCGCCCTGACAGCCAGGGAGATAGAGGACTTATTCCGAATCATCCATAACCTGAGGGAAAAGGGATGCGGCATCGTGTACATTTCCCACCGGCTGGAGGAGCTTCAGTCCATTGTGGACCGTGTGACCATAATGCGGGACGGCCAGTACATAACCTCTATGAATTTCCGGGACACAACCCTGGATGAGATAATTGCCAACATGGTGGGACGTGAAATTAAGGAAAAGTTTCCGCGCGTTTCCTGCGAAAAAGGGAAAAAGGTCCTGGAAGTAAAAAATCTGAATGCAGGCAGGATGGTGCGTGATGTGGATTTCTCCCTGTATGAAGGGGAAATTGTGGGATTTGCCGGACTGATGGGAGCGGGCAGGACCGAGACCACCAGGGCTATATTCGGCATTGATGCCAAGGAGAGCGGACAGATTTTCCTGGACGGAAGAGAGGTGGCCATTCACAAGCCCGAGGATGCCATACAGGCAGGAATCGTGCTGGCCCCTGAGGACAGGAAAAAGGACGGACTATGTACAAAACTGAGTATACGGCATAATATAGCCCTGCCAAACCTGGATTTGCTGTGCAACAAGATGGGGGTGGTAAGCCGGTCCAGGGAAGATGAAATGTGCCGGAAGGTGGTGGATGACTTAAAGGTCAAAACCCCTAATGTGGATGTGAATGCAGGCAATCTGTCCGGCGGCAACCAGCAGAAGGTGGTTGTTGGAAAATGGCTGGCCCGTAATTCCAGGGTGGTGATATTCGATGAGCCGACCAGGGGAATTGATGTGGCTGCCAAAGTAGAAATATATAATCTGATGAACCAGCTAAAGCAACAGGGAATTGCTGTCATGTTCGTATCCTCGGAGATGCCGGAGGTCATGGGAATCGCTGACAGAATCGTCGTCATGTGTGACGGCCGTATTACCGGAGAGCTGATGGCAGAGGAGGCCACCCAGAACAGCATTCTGACCCTGGCAACCAGATTTGAGAAGAAGATTGACGCTAAGTGCTTATAATGAGGAGGAGAAAGGTATGAATCACAAGAATCAGGGAGCCCTCAGACAGTTTTTGAATATAAGGGGCATGAGAGGGGCTATGACTGCCTTTGCGGGACTCATTGTCATTTACATAGCATTCGGGGCAATTAATCCCACTGTATTTTCAGGACAAAATGTTACAAACCTGTTCCGTTCCATGTCAAAGTACCTGATTATCGGTATCGGACAGAGCTACGTGCTCATAACAGGCAACATTGATTTGTCCATTGGTTCTGTGGTGGGCATGAGCGCCATGATAGCAGCAACCCTTATGACCCATGGGGTCAATCCCATGGCTGCCATACTGATTACACTTGTCTGCTGCCTGGCCATCGGCGTGGTAAACGGTATTCTGGTAGGAAAGTTCCAGCTTCCCCCGTTCATAGCAACCCTGGGAACCATGTTCGTAGCCAGAGGCGTGGCTTATATGGTAAATGGGAACCGCAACACGGATGCCATCAGTTCAGGCATAGGCAAGGAAGCGGCAGATAAGTTCCAGGCATTTTTTTACTATGGAAAGACAGCGGGGGTGTTTAATACCTTCTGGATTGCCCTGGTACTGTTTATCGCATTCTTTTTCCTGCTCTCCAAGACCAGGACCGGACGCCATATTTACGCCATTGGTTCCAATGCGGAGGCGGCCAAGCTCTCCGGTGTCAGTGTGGTGGCGACAGTCACAAAGACATATCTGGTCAGTGCCTTCTGTTCCTTCGTGGTAGGTCTGATTCTCTGCGGCCAGGCCAATATGGGCAATATGGAAGCAGGCAATATGTATGAGATGTACGCAGTGGCAGCCGGCGTCATCGGCGGTATCTCGCCGCTGGGAGGAACGGGAATCCTGCTGGGGACCTTTGCGGGTGCGGCTGTATGGCAGACCCTGGAAAACGGACTTAACATGATTGGGGTACAGGTAGGAATCCAGCGCCTTGTCATAGGTATTATCGTGGTATTCGCAGTGCTTCTGGACGTGGTGCTCCGGAAGGGAATGCTCATACGGAAACGTCCGGCAGCGGAAAAAAAGGTTTAGAAATTTTATGGAATTAGACGTCACGGGCCAGCTTCCCTGACGCTAATATAAAATGAATGTGAAAGTGTACATGCGTGTACGAAAAAAGGAGGAAATGCAATGAAAAAAATGTTAGCACTGGCTTGTTCCCTTGGCCTCGCCGCGTCTCTTATTACCGGGTGCGGCAGCAAGACTGAGGATGTATCAGCCACCACCGCAGCGCAGGCATCGGCAGAAGCAGCAAAGACAGAAGCGCCGGCAGCTGGTTCCGACACCATGGTTGCCCTGATTACCATGGATTCCATTGACCAGCATTGGGTGACCCTGAACGAGGGCGCGCAGAAGGCTGCAAAGGAGCTGGGCGTAACGGTCCAGTTTATGGCTCCCAACACCAAGGATGACGCGCAGCAGATTGAATGTGTGAACAATGCGGTGTCCGCGGGCGCCAAGGCCATCATCGTGGCAGCCAACGGTCCGGACGCCATCTCGTCCGCATTAAAGGAGGCGCAGTCCTCAGGTGTAAAAATCGTATACGTAGACTCTCCTGCCAACGTGGAAGCAGAGGCAACCTTTTCCACGGATAACAAGGCAGCAGGCAAGACGGCAGGCGGGGAAATGCTTAAGGCCCTGAAGGACGCAGGGGTGACATCCGGTTCCATCGGCATCATCAATGTAAACGCTGCAACCGATTCCTGCGTTATGCGCGAGGAAGGATTCCGTTCCGCATTTGAGGGAAGCGGCTTCACCCTGTTAGAGACACAGTACGGCGAAGGCGATGCGGCCAAGTCGCAGAGCATTGCGGAAAACTATATCACCCAAGGCGTTGTGGGCATCTTTGGCTGTAACGAAGGTTCTACCACCGGAGCGGGCAACGCAATCAAGGCATCCGGCAAAGACGGAATCATCGGCGTTGGATTTGACAAGTCCGATGCAATCCTGGGCCTGATTGACGACGGATACCTGCTGTGCACCATGGCCCAGAATCCCGATGTAATGGGCTACGAGGGCGTAAAGGCAGCCGTGGCAGCTGTTGGCGGCGAGTCATTGGGCGGCAAGGTAACTGACACAGGCGTATCTGTGCTTACGGCGCAGAACGGGGCGGCTGGCGATGCTTCCGCGGCTGTAAAGGCAGGCAGGGAATACAGGATTGCTCTGATTACCATGGATTCCATTGACCAGCACTGGGTAACCCTCAACGAGGGCGCACAGAAGGAAGCAGAGGCCCTTGGCGTAACCGTGACCTTCATGTCCCCAAATACAAAGGATGACGCACAGCAGATTGAGTGCGTGAACAATGCAGTGGCAGGCGGCTATGAGGCAATCATGGTAGCAGCTAACGGTCCGGACGCTATCTCCTCCGCGTTAAAAGAAGCAGAATCAACCGGTGTAAAGATCGTATACGTAGACTCCCCGGCCAACGTGGAAGCAGAGGCAACCTTCTCCACGGATAACAAGGCAGCAGGCAAGACGGCAGGCGGGGAAATGCTTAAGGCCCTGAAGGACGCAGGGGTGACATCCGGTTCCATCGGCATCATCAATGTAAACGCTGCAACCGATTCCTGCGTTATGCGCGAGGAAGGATTCCGTTCCGCATTTGAGGGAAGCGGCTTCACCCTGTTAGAGACACAGTACGGCGAAGGCGATGCGGCCAAGTCGCAGAGCATTGCGGAAAACTATATCACCCAAGGCGTTGTGGGCATCTTTGGCTGTAACGAAGGTTCTACCACCGGAGCGGGCAACGCAATCAAGGCATCCGGCAAAGACGGAATCATCGGCGTTGGATTTGACAAGTCCGATGCAATCTTTGGCCTGATTGACGACGGATACCTGCTGTGCACCATGGCCCAGAACCCGGATGTTATGGGCTCAAAGGGTGTGGAAGCATGTGTGAAGGCTCTGGAAGGAGAAGCTTTAGGAGGAGCTGTGACGGATACAGGAGTGTCTGTATTGAAGAAGTAAGGAATCATCAATAATGGATATGACAGGAACGCCGCTCTGAGGAACGGCGTTCTTGTTGAAATGTAAAATTGGGCATGTTATGATTAAGGTCAGAGAAAGGTCGCGGGTATAACCTGGAAGGCTGTCTTAGGGGGAGTGGTATATGTTAAAGGTAATAATAGCGGACGATGAGCGCCTGATATGCAGGCTGGTGCAGACGCTGGCGGACTGGGATTCAATGGGCATGGAGGTGGTGGCCATGGCGGAGAACGGCCTGGAGGCGCTGGAACTGGTGCAGTCCAGGCATCCCGACATACTGATTACAGACATACGTATGCCTGGCTGCGACGGGCTGGAGCTGATACGGAGCGCGAAACAAATCATGCCGGACCTGGAAGTGGTAATCATCAGCGGCTATGCCCATTTTGAGTATGCCCAGAGCGCCATGAAGTATGGGGCCGGCTACTATCTGTTAAAGCCCATCAAACAGGCGGAGCTGATGGAGACACTGGAAAAAATCAGGGAAAAATGTGAATCCAGGCTGGAGACAATGGAAACCATCAGCAGGCAGCATCAGAACAGCCAAAAGGATTTAAGCCGCATACGGGAGAGTCTGGTAAAGGATTTGATGACGAATCCCACAGAATTGACGGCGGAAGCTCTGAGGGACATCTACCACGTGGAGACATACGGCGGCATGTACCAGGTGTTCATGGTAAAAATAGACGGCGGCAGTGGCCAGGTCAGCCGCAGCGGCCTGGAGGTCATGCAGGAGAAAATAAAGGATATATTCAGCAACTCCCTGGCCCCGGTCTGCCATGACATGCTGCTGCATTTCCAGTCCTTCACCGGCTGCGGCGTCATGAATTACGACCCGGCTAAAAAGGATGAGGTGCGCAGAGGACTGAGGGAGTGCCTGAATCACCTGGAAGTAAAGAGAAGTCTGCTGGGCCCCTTTGAATTTTCCGTCTCACTGGGAATTGCCGTGGATGCTCCGGAGAAAATGCCCTTATCCCTGGAATCAGCCAGGAACGCCATGACAGAGCGCCTGATTCAGGGAACCGGAAGACTGCTTGATACAGTGCCGCCGGGTTCCGGCATAGAAAAGCAGAACCTGCTGGATAAATACATAAAGGTGATGGAGCACACCGTGGACAGCCTGAGTACAGCAGAGGCAGGGGAGGCCTGCCGTATGCTGGAGACAGAGGCCCTGGGGCTGGATCGTATATGCGGCAGGGAGATACTGGAGCTGGTGCTGTCAGCAGGCCGCCTCTTCATCGCCCGCACAGCCCTGAGCAATGTGGAGGAAATCCAGCAGGAATTTGTGAACAGCTGCAGCCAGTGCAGGACAGCGGGAGAGCTTTTCGGCCAGCTGGCCCGAATCCAGGAAAGGCTGCTGTCTGAGGCCAGGGAGATGCGAAGCAGCGAGGCCGCAAGACCGATTCGCATTGCCAAACAGTATGTGATGCAGCATTTTGACGAACCCATTACCCTGGAGACCGTGTGCGAGGATATCGGTTTCAGCGTCAATTATTTCAGTATGCTGTTCAAGCGTGAGACAGGGGAAGGATTTGCTAAATACCTTACCAGGGTAAGGATTGAGGAAGCTAAGACATTGCTTCGCGAGACCAGTATTCCCATTGCAGAGATATGTGAGAAGGTGGGGTACAGTGACAGGAAGCATTTTACCCATACCTTCCACAAGGCCACGGGACTGAATCCGGTGGAATACCGGAAACTGTATGGATAAAGGGAACAGGAGGGAGGCGGGGAAATGGAACAAAACAGGTTCAGGTATCTTTCGGTGCGGGTTATTGCGCTGCTTATTGCCGCCCTGTGTTTAGCGATGTTTCAGACTGCGGCCTGCCTGGTCCGGGCGTTCCGGGGAAATGCACCCTTGTGGCCCGGCGTTATGGGCGCTGCGCTGCTGCTTATTTGCATATGGGTCTTCAGTAAATGGATACTCAGGCCCTACCTCCGGTTGGAACGGACCATGCACCTGTTCCTGGAGGGATATACCACCACCGACCTGACTGACTTGTGCCAGGTGGTCCCGACTCCCATGGTGTACCGGATGCTGGAGCACATGATGAAAATTATGGATTCATCGGAACTGCTTAAGCTTAACAAGCGGCAGGCCCAGTATCTGGCGCTCCAGAATCAGATTAACCCCCATTTCCTGTACAATACCCTGGAGAGCATCCGCAGCGAGGCTTTGATTGCAGGGCTTACCAGCGTAGCGGATATGACGGAGGCCCTGGCCACATTTTTCCGCTACACCATCAGCAAGGTGGAAAACCTGGTGTCCGTGGAGGAGGAGCTGGAGAACTGCAGGACCTATTTCCGGATACAGCAGTACCGGTTCGGTTCCCGTCTGAGCCTGTCCATAGAATGCGATCCGGAGGACAGGGAGGAGATATATGGCTGCCGGCTGCCGAAGCTGACCATGCAGCCTATCCTGGAGAACAGCATCATCCATGGAACGGAGTGCAAGATAGGCACAGGCCACCTGTCCATCCATCTGGAACGGAGCGGACAACGGCTGCTGATACGCATTTCTGACGACGGGGTGGGGATGGATGAGGAGGTATTGTCCAGGATGAACGATCGGCTGGGAAAGAGCGGTCAGGCATTTGCGTCCCAGGGTTCAGAGACTCGGGGCGGCATAGCCCTTATAAATGTAAACAACCGGATTCACCTGCTCTTTGGAGAGGAATACGGGCTTCATGTATTTTCCATGCCGGGAGTTGGGACAGATGTGGAAATCAATTTGCCTGCCATTACCAATGACAGGGACTTGAAGAACAAAGAGGCATTAAAATGAGGGAAGAGATACTGCGCATGGAGCGGGTGACTTACCGGGAACAGGGAGTGGCCCTGCTGGAGAATTTCAGCATGACAATCTGGGCAGGCGAGATACTGGGTCTGGTGCCGGTAAACCACCTGGGGCTGTCTGCCCTGGTTCGTCTGCTGCAGCAAAACCTTCCCCTGCATTACGGCTATGTGTATTATAAGGAAAGGCTGGTAAACGACTGGCGTTTTCCATGTACAGGTATGAACCATACCATCATGAACCAAACCGCCATAAATCAAACTGCCATGAACCGTGTCAGCGTGATTCGCAACCGGAGCTGTCTGGCGGAGGGACTGACTGTGGCCGACAATATTTTCGTGCTCCGTCCCGGATTCAGGAAGCGGCTGATGCAGCCTTATATACTGAGGGAACAGTTAAAGCCCTTCATGGAGGATATCGGAGTGGAGATTCCGGCCGACGCTTATGTGGAGGAGCTCACTAACTTTGAACGGTTTGTGGTGGAGCTGTTAAAGGCAGTGGTGGCAGGCAATCATCTGGTGGTGCTGGAGGACATAAGCACCTTCATAAGCGACGCGGAGCTGGAGCAGCTGAGCGGAATCCTGCATCACTACGCGAAAAAGGGCATGTCTTTTCTCTACATAGCCGCTCATTTCGAGGAAGCGCGTCAGATATGCGGTCGGACGGCCCTTATGCTGAACGGACAGATTATAAAATGCTTCCAGGCAAAGGACAAAGCGCCGGACCCGTTTTTTCTGCACTGCACCGAGGACTTTGACCGTCATGTGCGGGAGCAGATGAACCAGAGGCCAAGGCCGGAGGAAAACCAGATTGTGTTTCAGGCAGAGGGAGAACCTGCGTTTTCAGTTGCAAGGGGAGAATGTCTGGTGATGCAGGATTTGGATAACTGCATGATTCAGGAACTGATTCCGGTCCTGTCCGGTGAAGAAAGGCATTCCGCGGGACAGATTTTAATTGACGGAACGCCTCTGGGAGGGAAAAATGACCGCCGCATCGCAGTGATCCAGGAACTGCCGGTACATTCCATGCTGTTTTCCAACCTGAGCTATCTGGATAACCTTTGTTTTACTCTGGACCACCGGGTCAGAGGCGTGTGGGGAAGCAAGCGCGTTAAGAAAAGCCTGCGTCAGGAATATGCTGAACTTTTGGGGGAGGAGGTATTTGACCTGCCTGTGGACCGTCTGACGGAATGGCAGAAATACGACCTCATATATACCCGCATTTACCTTCAGAATCCTAAAGTCGTGTTCTGTGTGCAGCCCTTTAAGAGTGCGGAGGTATCCCTGCGCATCCATATCATGGAACTGCTGGAACGGTTTTTAAATAAGGGGATTCCTGTGGTGATTATGGCAGTGAACCTGGCAGATTCTCTGGCTCTGGCGGACCGGCTCCTGCGGGTGCGCCGGGGCGGGAAGGTACAGGAGTATCACAGGGATGAGTTCGCGGCATTGCCGGTGAATACGCCATGGCTGTATTTGTATCAGGAGAAGTACAGGGAAGAGTGGTAGGGCGGCGTGGACGGGCGGTGGGGCGTGGAAGAGTGGCAGGCGGAGCGGTTGAAATGAATGAAACAGGTGAACTAAATGAAACAGGCCGGATTATATACTGTACTGCATTTGGGCAGGTAACAGTTTATAAGCCGGCTGTTTATAGTTAGTGGGAATTAAAGTGCACTGCGTGAGTAAAGCGGAGGCTATTTCGCTGCCTGCTCAGAAAACTGTGTGGTAACAAGGTCCTCATAGGGAACCCGTGCCGACAGTTCACCTGCCTCTTCCAGGATGTTTTCCAGAAGCTCAAAGCTTTCTTTCTCGAATACGGTGTCATCCTTCCAGGTATCCTGGTCCTTATAACGGCCTACGATGACAGCGAGTTTATCCACCGGTGTTTCCTTGAACTGGGGCTGGATGGTTTTGGCAATTTCTTCGGCGGAATGGGAGTTTACGTAGTCCATGCCCTTCTGGATGGCATTGGTAAACTTCTGAATGATTTCCGGGTTTTGCTCCACATAGCTCTTCCTGGCACAGTAAGCAGTGTAAGGGACATATCCGGATTCTGTTCCAAGAGAGGCTACCACGTACCCGCTGCCTTCGCTCTCCAGAGTGGTTGCAAAAGGTTCAAATTCCACGGTATAGTCCGCGTCATCGCTGGTAAAGGCGGCTGCGGTCAGCCCGAAATTGATGCTCTGGTCAATGGAAAGGTCTGTCTTTGGGTCCATGCCGTGTTTCTTTAGGATATACTCGAAGACCATCTGAGGCATGCCGCCAGTCTGCCCTACCACGATGAACATTTTTTCCACATCACGCAGTTGCTGTC
>OLRX01002124.1_pt1 | contig 13226 bp, 10 predicted proteins | sample 1672991 | NCBI WGS metagenome assembly OLRX01 (sample SAMEA3136744, study PRJEB25190) | human gut metagenome | biome: human gut; feature: human-associated habitat; material: faeces | place: Austria | collected 2013
CGCATAAAGCGAGCATTTAAACCGCCGCGACTAAAGTCACAAATATAGGGTATCGATTCTCTTCTCGGGCGTCTGTTCTCTAATGAATTTAATAGATAACTTCTATCAATCTACATAGTGTTTTCGATTGATAATCCTCCTCAATAGTACGTATAATAGAGTTATTGAACACCGTTAAAATAGTATGTTTAACTAGTATTTTTAACTCAATTTTTTGTACTACGAATGACAATAATTTTTAGGAGGGTTTCATAATGAAAGACAAGTATACACATATTTTTGAGCCATTAACAGTTCGCACAATGACAATCAAAAACAGAATCTGTATGATGCCAATGGGAACAAACTATGGCGAGCAGAATGGTGAAATGAGTTTTCTTCACATCGATTACTATAGACAGCGTGCAAAGGGCGGCACAGGTCTCTTAATCGTTGAAAATGCAAACGTTGATTTCCCACAGGGTTCTAACGGTACTACACAGCTTCGTATCGACCATGATAACTATCTTCCACGTCTTTACAAGTTCTGCGAAGATATGCATCGTTACGGAACAAAAGTTTCTATCCAGATTAATCATGCTGGTGCTTCTGCAATGTCTTCTCGTATCGGCGGACTTCAGCCAGTATCCGCATCTAATATTCCATCTAAGACAGGCGGAGCTACTCCTCGTCCATTAACAAAAGACGAGATTCTCGCTATCGTAAAGAAATACGGAGAAGCTGCTAAGCGTGCACAGACTGCTGGATTTGATGCTGTTGAGATTCATGCCGGACATTCTTACTTAATCAGCCAGTTCCTCTCCCCTGTATACAATGACAGAACAGATGAATTTGGTGGAAGCATCGAAAACAGAACTCGTTTCTGCCGTATGATCATTGATGAAGTAAGAAGCCAGATTGGACCTCATATGCCAATCATGTTAAGACTTTCCGCTGATGAGTTCGTTAAAGGTGGAAACACATTAGAAGATACTTTAAAATATCTTGAATATTTAAATGATGAAGTAGATATCTTTGACGTATCTTGTGGTCTTAACGATTCTATCCAGTACCAGATTGATGCGAACTACATGAAAGATGGCTGGAGATCTTACATGGCTAAAGCTGTAAAAGAGAAATTCGGCAAGCCAGTTATCTCCATGGGTAACTACCGTGACCCACAGGTTGTAGAAGATACTCTTGCAAGAGGTGACTGTGACTTAATCGGTATGGGACGTGGACTTATCGCTGAACCTAACTGGGTTCATAAAGTAGCAAACGACCAGGAATGTATGCTTAGAAAATGTATTTCTTGTAACATCGGATGTGCCGGAAACCGTATCGGCGGAAACAGACCTATCCGTTGTACAGTTAACCCATCTGTTCTTGAAGGAGACACACATCTTGGACGTAAAGTAAACAAGAACTGTAACGTAGTTGTAATCGGTGGTGGTACTGCTGGTCTTGAGGCAGCATGTTCCGCAGCAGAAGTTGGATGTACTACATTCCTTCTTGAGAAAAAAGATGTTCTCGGCGGACTTGCTACAGAAATCTCCAAGATTCCTGCAAAACACCGTTTAAATGATTTCCCTGTATATCTTCAGAGACGCGCTGCTGCTCTTGATAACCTTTACATTTTCAAGAACGTAGAAGCTACTCTTGAAGTAATCGAAAAATTCAACCCACACATCATCATCTGTGCTACTGGTTCTGCTCCTCTCCTCCCACCTATCGCAGGACTTCATGAGAACATTGATAAAGAAGGCGGAAAAGTTGAATCTATCTTAAGCATGATCAAACATGTACCAGACTACCCAGAAGATATGACAGGTCAGAAAGTTGTTGTAATCGGTGGTGGTGCTGTAGGTCTTGACGTAGTAGAATTCTTCGCTCCAAGAGGTGCTGAAGTATCCATCGTTGAAATGATGCCAGCAATCGGACGTGATCTTGACCCTGTAACAAAGAACGATACAAAGTGCATGATGGAAAAATACAATGTAAACCAGCTTACAAGCACAGCTCTCCAGGAAGTAAAAGAAGACTGCTTCGTTGTTAAGAGTCCTGAAGGCGAAGTTTACGAACTTCCATTCGATCATGGATTCGTATGTCTTGGTATGAGAGCGCAGAGCAAAGTTTACGAAGAAGTATCCAAAGCTTATAAAGACACTAACGTTCGTGTTGAAAATATCGGTGACAGTGTAAGAGCAAGACGTATCATTGACGGTACATTCGAAGGACGTAACATTGTCTTCACATTAGAGCAGAAGGGATTTTTATAAAATCTAATTTGCTTGTCTAAATAGACAAAAATAGAACCATCTACTCATCCCAAATGTGACTTTAGTCGCGGCGTGTTGGATGTTCGCTTAAGCGCTCGCATCCAGCACTTGCTCCGAGGTCACGTTTGGGATGAGTAGGTTAAAAACTATTTCCTGTCTTTACAGCCTCTTAATTATATTCTTTTCCATTTAATATCGCATTTATAAGATTTTCTCCCTGATATTCTAATTTGAGTGAAAAAAATAGTTCATTTTCTGCGAGGAGTCTTAAAAAAATTTTATCACCTTCCCATATATTTAAATCTTTAATTTTGTCCTTTTCTACCCAGACAAGTTCTCCCTCATCGCATACTCCGATTTCTCCGATATATTTATCTGCAGTGTAGAGACACATGTATTCATCTTCCCATTTATCAGAGATAAACGTCACAATTCCACGGAATTGATAATTAACCAGTTCTAATCCTGTTTCTTCTCTTACTTCCCTTAAAAGACAATCTTCTGGACTTTCGCCTTCTTCAAAATGTCCTCCTACCCCAATCCATTTGTCTTTATTCCCATCTTTCTTTTTTGATACTCGATGAAGCATTAGATATTGATTTTCTTTTTCTATATAACAAAGTGTTGTGAAATTCATTACTGTTCCCTCCTCATGGTCTTTAAATAAAATTATAGCATTCTTAACCTACTTCTTAAATAGTAATTTATTAAGGACAGAATCCCAAAAGTGTTATATAATACTTTTGGCTATGATATATAAAGATTAGGAGATGATTTCATGCATATCAGCATTCTTCTCATGGAACAAATCATACAGCTTTTTCTTATGATTTTCATGGGATTTTTAATTGTAAAAGCAAAACTTTTAAACTCAGAAGACAGTAAGATTCTATCAATAATTGTACTTTATCTTATTATTCCCTGTGTAATCATTAATGCTTTTCAGGTAGATTACACACCGCAGACAGTAAAAGGACTTCTTATTGCCCTTGCTGGTTCTGTTATGACACAGGTAATTCTTTTGATTGTTGTTTCTATTTTGGGAAGAGTATTTCATTTGAATGAAGTGGAAGTTGCTTCAATCTATTATTCTAATTCCGGCAACTTAATTGTACCAATCGTGATGTTTATTTTAGGAAAAGAATGGGTTCTTTATGGCTGTGTTTTTATGAGTGTACAGCTTGTCTTTATATGGACACATTGCAAGAAAATTATCAGCCGGGAATCCACTTATGACTGGAGAAAGATTGTATTAAATATTAATATGATTTCCATCGCAATTGGCATTGTTCTTTTCCTGACTAGAATACATTTACCTGAAGATATTAACTCTACATTGAGTGCTGTTGGAGGCATGATTGGCCCTGCAAGCATGATTGTTACTGGTATGCTTTTTGCCGGAATGGATTTCAAACAGATTTTTGCAAGTAAGCGAGTCTATTTTGTTACATTTTTACGTCTGATTGTTGTCCCGGCTATCGCACTTGTACTTATAAAATTTAGCTACCTTGCTTCACTTTCTTCCAACGGACCTAAAATTATGCTTATCGTTTTTCTTGCGATTATCACACCATCTGCTTCTACCGTAACACAGATGTGCCAGGTTTATGGAAATGATTCACAGTACGCCAGTGCAATTAATGTTGTAACTACTCTTCTTGCTATTATTACAATGCCCCTTATGGTGATGCTGTTTCAGATAACCATCTAACTTCTGGAAATTCGGAACCAAATTCATATTTGATTTGTCGAGTTGAACAAATCAAATCTGAATTTATTTTTGAAAAATCGTTCGAAATACTAATCACATGAGTTTTGCTTCGCAAATCAGAAGCTAATTCACTTTCCAGTTTTCAAAAATATCTGAGGATTCTTTTAAAAATTCGTAAGATATTTTTATCTCACTATCTGTTTCTGTTTTATCTTCTTCCAGAATCGGCCACGGATTACATCCACCTGAGCTTTCACCGACCTGATCCATTGTAAAAGAATTACCACAGTTCACAGAAACTTCATTTCTTAGATGAGTAAAGCTGACGAAACGGATGAAGCCTGAGAATCAAATAATCCGTATTTGTGACTTGACCAGCTATACAGTTGAATCCCAAAAAGATGCTCTTGTGCAGAGGCTCATAAAACTGATATAATATTATATAAACAAAAGATATATATCATGAGAGGAGGGATTACATGCCAAAGTTAAAAGAAGATTATACTAAGCAGGAGAAAATAAATGGTGTAGTATATAATATGTCTCCTTCTGCTAATTATCGCCATAGTATAGTAAATGGAAATATATATGGAAAGTTACGGGAGGGATTAAAAGGCAGTTTATGTCTTGCTTTTATGGAGAATCTTGATTACAGATACCATGTAGAAAAGAACGATGATTATGTTATTCCTGATATTATGGTTATTTGTGACCGTAAATATTTAAAAGGAAGTGCTTATACAGGTGTTCCACGTTTTATTGTAGAGACTTTATCGCCTGCGACTGCCTTAAATGATAAGACTATCAAGAAAGACATATACCAGAATGCAGGCGTAAGTGAATATTGGATCGTGTCACCAAAAGAACGGGCAGTAGAAATATATTATCTGGAGGATTCCGTATATGTATTAAAGTATTTTTATATATTACAGGACGATACGGAAGAAGAAGGGTATAACGCTGATACAATAATCACGTTACGAGACTTTCCACATATAACAATGGCATTAGAAGAAATATTTGAGAATGTGGAATAGATGTATAATAAATAGCAATTTCCTCCCCAGCCAAAATACAACCCTCTTTTGATAAATAAAGCATATTTGTGACCTCGGAGCAAAGGTTGGATGTGAGCGCGTTTACGCGAACATTCAACCTGCAGCGACTAAAGTCACAAATATGCTTTATTTATCAAAAGAGGGCGTCTCCCTTGCCTGCGGCAAATTCCTATTTATACTTTTTCTGCACCGGATGTTTTTAGATGGAGTCTTGTTTGTACTGTTGATTTATAAAATCGTAGTAATATTTCTTCTAGTTGTTTTGTGAAGTTCTCTTTGTTAAGACTTTGTAATGCTTTTAAAAGTGCTGGTTCTTCTAAGAGCGCACCGATTACTTCACTGGTTACCGGGGCAGCAACTTCACTTGCAGGTCCCGAGGGAATCAGAGATACAATAGCGCCCCGGATAATATGTCCACGTTCATAGATTGGTGGTTCAAGCCGGACGTAACCAAAGCAGGAGGTAGAAATTTCTGTACTTCTTCCGTGAAGGAGAAGTGCCTGAAATGGTTTGATATAGGTATCAGCCAGGTTATCTCTGTCTTTTAATATTTTGTATAAATGTGCCTGCATGTCGGAAGTGTCGGCATACAGGGAGGAACAGTAAGAGATTATTTCATCTCTGTTTTTCAGGATTGGAGCCTGATTGATGTAAATATTGCCGAGCAGTTCATAGATTTCGCTTCCAATGGCGGAGAGAAATTCTACATCTTTTCTACAGATTGAGGAATCAGAAGGAACTTCGGGTTCTTTGATTTCTTTTTCCTGTGCCTGCCTTTTCTGTTCCTGAATGACTTTGATGCGAGAATCGAGCAGTATTTTATCCTGACGGGTTAATATTGGATTGACGTGGATGTATGGGTAGGCAATCTCTAGCTTTACAGTGGAGATAACAAGGTCAACGCCTTCTTCCTGTAATCGAATATTATCTAATTCAAAAGCGGAGGTTATACCGCGGATATCAAGGTCAGGGTATTCTTTTTTCAAGCTCTCTGTGAGAAGTCTTGAACTTCCGATTCCAGTTGGACAGACAATCATAACAGAAAGCTTTTTGATTTCTTTTTCAATACGTTCCATTGCCATTGTGAAATAAAGGGTAATAAAACCAATTTCGCTGGCGGGAACTTTTTTTATGCCAAGAATCGGACAGAGGAGAGAAAGTCCCTCTTCACAAGCCTTATATACAGAAGGATAACTTTCCTGAAATTCCTTTAACAGCGGATTTTCTACAGGGATTCCAGCGCGGAGTCTGGCAATGGTCGGTTGGATATGTCCGCTTAATTCTGTGAGGAGCCGGCTGTCTCTCATAAAGTTTATATGTAAAATTTCGTTGACTTTTTTTATGATGGACAGGGTAATCTGATGTACGTCAAGGTTCTTTATATCAGTTAAATCTCTGCTTCCAGATGGCCATATACGCTGTCCGGAAATAAAGACAGCCATATAGATGGTCTCATCGACAGAAATAGATAAATGGAAAAACTGGCGTAGTTCCTTCATAATATATTCGGAAACGGCATACTCCGGCTGGATAGATATTTCTGCATAAGACTGTTTGAGTTCTTTGATAAACCGTCCTTTTTGCATTCTCTGTACACAGAGGGAAGTGTATACAAGCAAGTGTAAATATCCATTGTCAGAAAGCTGCATACCAAGCTGTTTCTGACAGCCGCCAAGAATGTGATTAACCTCGGCCATTACTTCGCCATCAATTTCATTGATAAAATTTCGGTCTGACAGAAACTTCTTGTCCTGGAGATTGCCAATGGAGTGATGTTCATTTACCTGTTTACATATGAAAGAAGTCAATGCCTGTCTTCTTGCGATTTCTGTTCCTTCTATAAATACACCAAGTCCGGGACGGCGGACGAGCTTTAGCTGATACTTTGTAAACCAGGTTTCAAGCTGGTTAAGGTCAGCAGTAAGTGTACCCTCGGAAATCTCGAACTTTTCTGTGAAGTAGTAAGATTTAATCGGCTCTTCTGCGAGGAGAAGGTCATGACATAAGAGAGTCAGCCTTTCTGGGCGGTTATCTGCAGGAGCGGAGCTATTTGTATCTTTTTCATCTAAAAGAGCAGCTAACTCTTTTAATCGTTCTGGTGTCTCGTCAATTAAAAGTCCTACACTTCGTTTGCGTACAAAGCAAAAGCCATTATGCTTCATCCATTTTTCAACGGTTGGCAGTTCGCGCTGGACAGAGCGGTCGCTGACACCGAGTTCTTCTGAAATGATACCGATTGTCACAGGGCTGTCCGGTGAAAAGCGGAGCAGAATGCGGATTATTTTATCTGCGCGTGGTGTGAGCTGCATGATTTTTTCTTCCTTTCCTATTCTTCCTCTTATTATACAATATTTTACTGACAAATACTTCTTGTGAAAATGCACAAAAGAGCGACAAAGAAATTGGGTATATTGATGATAAAGTGACAGTTTGTCGGGAAGTCTTACCGACAAAGTTGCGGTATCATTCCCTTGAATTTTGTCATTTTGTGCTTTACAATATAGACATAGAGAACAAAGGCAGTGCAAAAAAACACAGTGTCAATATCCCAAAGCCGGAGGCAAAACGTAAGAATGGAGACAGATATTAAGCCAAAGGGGAGGGACAAAAAAGAGAGGAGATATGTAACATGAAAAACGCAGTACAACGTTTTGGTAAGTTCCTCAGTTCAATGGTAATGCCAAATATCGGAGCATTCATCGCATGGGGCTTCATCACAGCATTATTTATCGAAAAAGGATGGCTTCCAAATGCACAGCTTGCAACTTTAAACGGACCAATGCTTAATTACTTACTTCCAGTCTTGATCGCATTCCAGGGTGGTAAGTTAATCGGTGGAGACCGAGGCGGAGTAATGGGTGCAATCGCAACCATCGGTGTAATCGTTGGAGCACCTGATTATCCAATGTTGATGGGTGCTATGGTAATGGGTCCTTTGGCTGGTTTTGTTATTAAAAAGTTTGACCAGGCAATGGACGGAAGAATGCCAGCCGGATTTGAGATGTTAATTAACAACTTCTCCATTGGTATCTTCGGTATGTTATTAGCCATCGTTGGTTACTATGCAATCGGGCCTTTCATGAGTGCCGTACTTATAGTATTAAAAGGTGGTGTTCAGGTACTTGTAGATCATAGTCTTCTTCCACTCGCAGCAATCTTTATTGAGCCAGCGAAGGTATTATTCTTGAACAACGCAATCAACCATGGTATCTTTACTCCTATCGGAATTGAACAGGCAGCAGAAGCTGGTAAGTCCATCATGTATATGTTAGAGGCTAACCCAGGTCCAGGTCTTGGATTACTTCTTGCTTACTGGGCATTTTCTAAGGATAAAGCAACAAAGGATTCCGCACCTGGAGCAATTATCATTCACTTCTTCGGTGGTATCCATGAGATTTATTTCCCATACATCCTTATGAATCCATTAGTAATCGTTGGACCAATCGCAGGTAATATCTGTGCGATCCTTTTCTACAGTATTACAAAAGCAGGTCTTGTAGGACCTTCTGCACCTGGTTCTATCATCGCATTTATGTCAATGTCACCAAAAACATCTATCGCAATCACAGCACTTGGTGTTCTGATTGCAGCAGCAGTATCTTTCTTAGTTTCTTCACCGATCGTTAAGATGGCAGGAAGCAAGAGTCTTGAAGATGCACAGAAAAAGACAAGCGACATGAAAGCTGAGTCCAAGGGACAGGCAGCAGAAGTTCTTTCCGGAGCAGATGTTAAGACAGACAACATTAAGAAAATCGTTTTCGCATGTGATGCTGGTATGGGATCTTCCGCAATGGGAGCAACAAAGTTTAGAAATCGTATTAAACCTTTAAATCTTGGAATTACAGTAACAAATACATCTGTAGACAATGTTCCTGCAGACGCAGATGTCGTTGTATGCCAGTACATTTTACAGGACAGAGCAGTTAAGAGTGCGCCACAGGCAAGATTAGTAGCAATCGGAAACTTCCTTCAGGATCCTAACCTTGATACATTCTATGCAGAGTTAGAGGGACGTGCAAATGGTACATCCGCCTCAGCTCCAGCAGTAGAACCTGAAGTAAAAGAAGAAAAGAAAGCAAAAAAAGCCGTTCTTAAAAAAGAAGGTATCAAAACAGGCTTAAAGAGTGTAGATAAAGAAACAGCAATTCGTGCAGCAGGCCAGCTTTTATGTGACCTTGGCTTCACAAATGAAGATTATATTCAGGCAATGGTTGACCGTGAAAATATGGTATCTACATACATGGGTATGGGAGTTGCAATTCCTCACGGAACATCTAATGCAAAAGAAACCGTTAAAAAATCTGGTATCGTAGTAATGCAGTATCCAGAAGGTGTTGACTTTGGTGATGAGAAAGCATATCTCGTAATCGGTATTGCAGGTGTTGGTGATGAGCATCTTGAGATTCTTGGAAACATCGTAGCAAGTCTTGAGGACGAAGAACTTCTCGAAACACTGAAAAAGAATGCTGACGTTGACACTATCATGAAAACTTTTGGTTAAAATAAATAACAAAGGTGAGTAATTAAATTAAGTAAAAACTATATTAAAAAATCATATTGAAATAACATCGGGAATAGTCCCGAGGTTTAGATTTAAGAAAGAAGGAGTCAGATTATGAAAAAGGCAGTTCAGTTTGGAGCAGGTAATATCGGTCGTGGTTTTATTGGAGCTTTACTTAGTCAGTCCGGTTATCATGTAGTATTTGCAGACGTTGTAGACAAGATTATCGATAAAATTAATGAGGATAAAACATACACAGTTCATGTAATGGACGTAGAATGTGAAGATCAGAAAATCGAAAACATCAGTGGTGTAAATTCTACAAAGCCAGAAGCAGTAGATGAAATCGCAAGTGCTGACCTTGTAACAACAGCTGTTGGTCTTGTTATTTTACCTCGTATCGCTCCTACAATCGCAGCAGCTATCGAAAAACGTATGGCAGACGGAAACAAAGAGCCGATGAACATCATCGCATGTGAAAATGCAATCCGTGGAACATCTCAGTTAAAGAAAGCTGTTTACGAAAACTTAAGCGAGGAAGGAAAAGCATTTGCAGATGAGTATGTCGGATTCCCAGACTGTGCAGTTGACAGAATCGTACCTCCTGTAAAGAGCGAAAACTTCATTGATGTAGTAGTAGAAGAATACTACGAATGGGATGTAGAGCGCGCAAGCTTCAAGGGCGAGATTCCAGAAATCAAAGGAATGACTCTTGTAGATGACTTAATGGCATACATTGAGCGTAAATTATTCACATTAAATACAGGACACTGCATCACTTCTTATCTTGGAAAGCTTCGTGGATTCCCAACAATCGATGCAGCGATCGCTGATGAAGAAATCTATGACATCGTATCTAAAGCAATGAAAGAGAGTGGTGACGGACTCATCAAGAAACATGGTTTCGACCCTGAAAAACATGCAGCATACATCAAAAAGATTATCGGACGTTTCAAAAACCCATACTTACAGGACGATGTAAGCCGTGTAGGTCGTGAGCCACTTCGTAAATTAAGCCCAACAGACCGCCTGATCAGCCCATTAACAACAGCAGCAGGATATGGACTTCCAGTAGACCACTTACTTGTTGGTGTTGGTGCAGCTTTACACTATGATAATCCAGAAGACAAACAGAGCGTTGAACTTCAGGCAAAAATCAAAGAGCAGGGCGTTCGTGAAGCAGCAAAAGAAATCACTCAGCTTACAGATGAAAAGCTGTTAGATGCAATTGTTGCTGAATATGAGAAATTAGCTTAGTTTTTATACAATATAACACAACCGTAGGACACACGGGGATAGCTCGCTTATGCTTAGCACAGTAGTGTTATCGAACGAGAACCAAACTTGCCGAGGTTGGGAAGCCCCCACCTCTATAGGTGAGGGAGGATGTCACTTAAACGGGTAAAAGTTATATGGTTGTTGTGAGTCTGTAATATGTTAAGTAATTTGGAATAAAAATAAGCAGAGGGAATAAGTTTTAATATTAGAAAAGTAGCTATTCAGAGAAAAGCAGTATTTATTAAAAAGGGATTACGGGCAAACTGCAAGTACTCTGAATAGCTGCATATATAACAATTGTAGAAATCCGACAGAACAAAGAAGAAAATAAATTAAAACCGGATACTAACCTAATAAAAATAACAAACTGTTTCCGAAAAAATCAGGAAAGTGAATTGGCGCGTAAAATCTTGCCTTTTCCCGATAGCCATGCTACACTTAAGGATGAAAAATTTAAATTGTTTCAATCATTTTAACTTTTAAAGGAGATTATATATGTGTGGAATTGTTGGATACACTGGTAGAGAGGCGGCAGCGCCAATTGTACTGAATGGTTTATCAAAACTGGAGTACAGGGGATATGATTCAGCCGGAGTAGCTGTTTTCAATGAAGCTGAGAATGACATAGACATTGTAAAGACAAAGGGACGTCTTAAGAATCTGTTAGAGAAGACAGACAGCGGAAAAGCGATGCCAGGTGGATGTGGTATTGGTCATACCCGTTGGGCAACACATGGCGCACCTTCTGAGAAGAACGCGCATCCTCATTGTAGTGATGACAAGATGGTTGTTATGGTTCATAACGGAATCATTGAGAACTATCAGGAATTAAAAGACCATCTCACACAGAAAGGTTATACTTTCTATTCTGAGACAGATACAGAAGTAGCAGTGAAGCTTATCGCTTATTACTATGAGAAGACAGATCATAACCCATTAGAAAGTATGTCAAGAGCATTACTTCGTGTTCGTGGTTCTTTCGCACTGGGTATTATGTTCAAAGATCGTCCAGGTGTTATTTACGCAGCACGAAAAGACAGTCCATTAATCGTTGGACAGAATGAAGGTGGAGCATTTATCGCATCTGACGTTCCTGCTATCCTTTCTTACACAAGAAATGTATACTATCTTGATAACATGGAGATGGCAGAACTTCACGAAGACAGCATCCGTTTCTTTAACATGAACGGTGACGAGATTGAAAAAGAAATGGTTAACATTAAGTGGGATGCAGAAGCAGCGGAAAAAGGCGGTTTCGAGCATTTCATGATGAAAGAGATTCATGAGCAGCCAAAGGCACTCAAAGATACAATCAATACATATGTAAAAGACGGTAAGATTGATTTAAGTTCTGTCGGTATTTCACCAGAAGAATTTGCACAGTATCATAGAATTTGTATCGTAGCCTGCGGTTCTGCTTATCATGTTGGTATCGCAGCCAAATATGTGATGGAAGACCTCACAGGATTAATGGTAGACGTAGATTTCGCTTCTGAATTCCGTTACCGTAATCCAAAGCTTTCCCAAGATACATTAGTTGTCATTATTTCACAGTCAGGAGAGACAGCAGATAGCCTTGCAGCACTGCGTCTTACAAAAGAAATGGGAGTAAAGACATTAGCAATCGTTAATGTAGTTGGTTCCAGTATTGCAAGAGAAGCAGACCACGTTATGTACACTTTAGCCGGACCTGAAATTGCCGTTGCTACCACTAAGGCATACAGCACACAGTTAATTTGTATGTATATCCTCTCCATGTACGCTGCACAGGTAAGAGGAGAGATTGAAGAATCTACCCTCAATAGCATGCTCAAAGAGATCGTGCTCCTTCCAGAAAAGGTTGCAAGCATCTTAGCAGATAAAGAACGAATTCAGTGGTTCGCTAATAAATTTGCATCCGCACACGATGTATTCTTTATCGGTCGTGGACTTGATTACGCAATCTGTCAGGAAGGAAGCCTGAAGATGAAAGAAGTCAGCTATGTACATTCCGAAGCTTATGCAGCAGGTGAGTTAAAACACGGAACCATCAGCCTGATTGAAGATGGAACACTTGTAATCGGTGTTCTTACTCAGAGCCACCTTTGCGAGAAGACACTGAGTAACATGCAGGAAGTAAAGAGCCGTGGCGCATACCTGATGGGTGTTGCAGAGAACGGAAGTTACTACCTTGAAGACATGGTAGACTTTGTTGTATATGTGCCTAAGACAGATCCGCATTTTACAACGACACTCGCAATTATTCCATTACAGTTAATGGGATATTATGTAAGCGTTGCAAGAGGACTTGATGTTGATAAACCTAGAAACCTTGCAAAGAGTGTTACTGTAGAATAATTCTGGGTTGCTGCAGGCAGGGAGAGACGCTCCCAAAAAGAGAAGATATCCTATATTTGTGACTCTATCACTGTGGGTTGAAT
>OLRX01002126.1_pt1 | contig 13219 bp, 17 predicted proteins | sample 1672991 | NCBI WGS metagenome assembly OLRX01 (sample SAMEA3136744, study PRJEB25190) | human gut metagenome | biome: human gut; feature: human-associated habitat; material: faeces | place: Austria | collected 2013
GATACGGAACGGGGTGAAGTTCCATACGGCCTTGATACCGCCCTCTACCATGGAATCCGTTATCTGCTGGGCTATTTCGATAGGTACCGTCAGCACGCCTATATTGACATCGTACTCCTGCATCTTCTGCTTGAACTCGTCCGAGTGATAGATGGGGATGCCGCTCAGTGTCGTACCCACCAGTTCGGGCTTCACATCGAAAGCAGCCACTATCTCCAAACCGAAATGGCTTAGGCCCGAGTCGCGCAGCAAGGCACCTCCCAAGCTTCCGACACCGAACAGAAAGGCTTTGTGTATATTGGTAAATCCCAGGAAGTCCTCCAGTACAGCTATCAGTGTGTCCACCTCATAGCCCACACGCGTACGCCCCGAGATATTGACATACGAAAGGTCTTTGGCAATTTGTGAAGCATCAATATTGATTTCCTTGGAAATCTGGGTGGATGATACGAATCGTTCCCCCTTTTGTTTCAGCAACTTTACATTAGAAAGGTACCACGGAAGCCGGCGCAAGGTAGGTTCCGGCACCTTCATGGTTTCTTTTTTCTGTAACGGACTGCTCATAGTTTCTTATTTAAGTTCTCAATATTGCGATTGACAAAAGTAGTGCTTTTTTTCTAATCAGTAACACGGATGCAACAAAAGCTTAACATAATTTCTAATTGCATAATTCCACATAATATCGTACTTTTGGGAAGTTTAAAAGAAAGAAGTATGAAGAATAATGATTGGAAAGAACGGTTGAATATAGTCTATTCCACCAACCCGGACTACAACTATGAGATGAATGACGATGAGGAGCAAGCTACCCTCCCCCCTGCACAACAACGCCTGCGTGTACAGCTGGACCGCAAGAACCGGGGTGGCAAAGTCGTCACTCTTGTCACCGGTTTCGTGGGCACCGACAATAATCTGAAAGAACTGGGCAAATTGCTGAAAAGTAAATGTGGAGTAGGCGGAAGTGCCAAAGATGGAGAAATCATCGTGCAAGGCGACTTCAAACAACGTGTCATCGACCTCCTGAAGGCAGAAGGATACACGCAAACCAAGCCCGTGGGATAAACGCATCATCCGTCTCACTGCAACTGTAGAGGCATAAAAAAGTGACCAAGTCTGCTACAAGTTCCTCCATTGCTTGAGCACGGTTTAAGGTTCTTCCGGCATCGCGGTATTGATTGATTACCTTCTGCAAAGATGTTTCCAGGTCCATCCCTGTAGCGTTGGTCATTGCCTGGACCACATGTCTTTCAAATACTTCATATCCGGATGGGGCCTGTTCTTTGATGAAATGCGTTAATTCATGGGCCATTGAGGCATTAAAATCCGTAGAATTGACATCAATGATTATTTTTCCGGGCTGGTAAGAAGCTGCGGCTCCCTCTGTTTCCAGACTATCCACTAAATCAATGGTCAATCCAGTCAATTTTCCTACATGGCTTGCGACTGTCCTCTGAGCCTGTGAAGCACTTTCTGACACGTTTCCAAGGCCTCCCGTTTTAGGCTGTCCCTGCACTGCGCCCAATGGGCGGCCTGTTGTCTCATCGTATCCGCGATTTGCGTTTAAATCCTGGTATCCGGATTTCAAAGCCGCGTCAAAAGCCTCCTGGCTCAGCACCACAGCGGCCTCTGCCCGCTGGTCCGCCGTCAACTCAAAACCATAACGGCCAGCATTGTAAACCCGCCCGAAGGCTCTATAGTATGTAGTCAGGTCTGTTTCTCCGTCATAATTTTCTTCAAATGCTTTTTGGCCGTTGGATTCAAATTCCCGGCTCCACATTCTTACTGCGTTTGGCTCATCCTGTGCCGTTTCCTGGCGGTTTTCTCGGTTGATGGCAACATTCTCTGTCTGCTCCGTTTCAAGCGGCTCCTGGGCTGGCTTCGCCTGCCATTCCGAACTTTCCTGCGGCTCCTGTACGGGTAATCCCTGTACAGCCGTCTCTGTCTCCGGTGCGCTTTCCGTTCCCTGCTCTTCCCCGGTTTCTTCCTGGCCGCTGCGGCTTCTCCAGTAGGCTTCCACTTCGTCCTGATATCTGGAATCATGTTCCATCATACTGTCCTGGAGACGGTTGATACGGAGGTCATATTGCGCCTTGTCCCGGTTCGGGATAAACTCCCCTCTGCTCTGTCTGGCTGCGTATTCCTCTGCCAGTGAACGCAGGTTCATTGCTTCCTGGTAGTCGGATTCATTTGCATAATTCTCCCGGTTGGTATCCAGACCGGAAGCATATTCGCGGTAATCCTGGTCGATTGTACGGCCATACTGGTCCAGAGCATAAACTTGCCCTGCTCCTCCCATTAATCCGCCGGACACCGCGCCTCCCAGGCCCGCCAAGCCCACATTGCCAAGGAAATCAATAAATGCCTGTTGTTTGGCCTGCTCCTCGCTCATTCCCTGCTGGATATAATTTTCATAGGCCACATTATAGGTAGACAGTTCCCCCATAATCGCCTGGTCAGACAACGTATTGGCAATTTCCGTAGCTATCTCCTCGGAGCCTTCTACAGCTGCCTGTTTCCCAAGATTTCGGAGAAATACTTTCACACCTTGCCCCGGTGAGGTCTGTAATGCCTGCAAATTGTCAAGTGAAAAACGCTCAAAGAACGCCTCTGCTGCTGCGTTCAACGCGCCCAGACTTATCGCCTGTCCCGCTGTCCCGCCTCTTTGAATTACATCTCTTGTTCCGGAGGAACCTGCGGAGGATGCTGCCATTCCCAATCCCAGCGCACCAAACGGAAGGCGAGCAACGTTTTCTACAATCGATGTGGCTGTTCCGGTTGCGAAATTCCGGACACCCTCGTTAGGAATGACCTTTTTAAGTACCTCATTTTCATTGATTCCTTCCTGAATCCCCTCATTCATGATGGTAGCACCGAAATATCTGGGGTCATTGGAGTCAATTTCTTCATATCTGCCGCTTAATGCATTATATGCCTGTCCAGCTAACATCCTGGGATATGCACCGCTCCCTGCCACATGGAAAGCAGCGTCAGCAGCCAGACCAACAACCGGGTTTGACCGACCTAACCTTTCAGCCTCTTCTGTGACTTTTTCCGCGCTCCTGGCATTCAGCTCCTGATTAATTGATTCTACATAGTCCGCTGCCGCACCAGAGCCATACTTCCCGTTCAGATAGTAATACAGGTCCTTTTCGCGGTCTGTCATATAGGTAAAGTTTGTGTTTGCAGCCCGCATAATCTCACGGCGGTCTTTGTTCAGATAATCCAGCGGTCCATATGTCACATCACCTGAAAACAGATTCTCTTTTGCTTTTCCCTGCTCTACCATTTCCCTGAAATCCGACTGTGAGCTCAGAATCCGGGTATTGTATGGCACATAACTCCCATCTGTGGCGGTAAAACCATATTTCGCTTCGTCATTCTGTTTTCTTGCTTCGATTCTGTTGCTGATACGGTCAGACATCCTCTGCTGACGTTCTTTTCTGAGTTGATTGAAACTTTCGCCCGGAGCGCTGTATCCATCGTCATAGATTTTCGTATTTTTCCGGGCCTGGACGGCATTGTTTTTGATTTGCTGCGTGTTGCGATGAGTGAGATAATCGTCAATCTGAGATGTAAAGGGGGAGTCATATTCTTTTATGCCAATTTCCTGGCGTTTTTGCTCCTGCTGCTCTTTTTCTATCTCCGCCAGCCGTTCCTCTCTCCTCCGCAGGAACACGTTGTCCTGTTCCCCTCTTTGTGTTGGGCGAGTATTCTCAACCGCCTGAGAGCCCAGTTCCGCCTTTCGTTCCGCCCTTCTCTTTAAAAAAAGATTCTCTGCCATCGTGCCTCCTATTTAATCCCCAGCCTAATGTAAATTTCCTCTGCCTCTTTGGCGCTAATTCTATTGTTTTCGTATAAGTTATTCACATAATCGAAAGTTTCATCGTCTTCATGATTTTTAGCATAATCCTTCGCCATATCGTAGTATTCCTCCGTTGCTTTTGAGTCTGTATAATTTTTCCGCAAGTACTGTGTTGCAGCCGATGCAGAACCTCCGGCTAATCCTACAACCTCTGCGGCTTCTTCCTGAGACAATCCGTGATAGTTGTAGAGAATCTGTGAAATATTCTGGCTAGAATATTTCAAACCATTCCCTTTGTATTCTCCGTTTAACATCTGTCGCGCCATTTCTACATACTCATCTAATTCGCTGCTCTTGCTGCTCTTCTTGCTGGAGCTTCCCCCACTGCTCCCTCTGGCTCTGGACGCCGCGAGCTGCTGGAGCTGCAGCTGATACTGCCTTTCATCCATCTCCTTCTGATAGTCAAATTGTGTCTGCCAATTCTGCTGTGCAAGAGCGTCCTGGGTCTTCTGGTAGGCGTATTCCTCTGCCCATCTTTGAGCGTCCTGGTCATACTGATACTCTCCAAAATCATTGGCATATTCTTGGTTATAGCGCCCACTGTAATAGTTCAGGGCATTATAATAATCCGATACTTCATCCCGGTAGCGCCCATAGTCGATGCTGTCCTGGTTATTGTACATGTTCAGCTGGTTATAGAGCTCCTGCCCCTCATTCAGGTACTCGTTATAGAGCCGGTCATAAATATCCAATGTCCTATCCCCCAGCTGGTTCAGATAGGCATCGTATGCCTGCTGCCCGGCTGCCTGGGCATAGGTGGAGCCATAGCCTCCGGTGAGGTTGGCCGCATTGCCCATGGTATCCCTCATAGCCTTGTTTCCTGCCTGTACATACTGATCCCGGTAGTTCTTCCAGAGATCGCTTTCATAGACGGAATCCGCCTCAAACTCAGGGCGGTTCTGGATGGTGTTGATAATATTCTGGATCTGCTCATCATACCGGCTATGGAAGCTTCCCGGTGCATCGTCTTCCAGATCCGCCAACTTGTCCGCATACTCCTGGGTGCGGTCAGAAGGCGTATATTTTTTGTAGCTGTATCCGGTTAGATACTGGCTGGCCGGATTCCCCGGGGAGGATTGATCTACTGGGGTGATGGTTACGTTATTTCCATTGGCGGTATTCTGCTGGTTCTGGGCCGGCTGCACGGTTCCTTGGCTTCCGGATGAAGAGCTCCCGGAAGATTTCAGAGAATTTAACAGGCTAATGTTTTGTGCGGACGTCCCGGAATAATTCTTGATACCATACTGATCCGCCAGCTTCTTACGGGCAGCATAGGAACTGTCCTGCCCTACGCTTTTCAAATAATCAACAATACTTGCCATCAGCTCTCCTCCTTTTCCGTTTTATCTTCTTCCGGTTCATCGAACGGCTTCTTCTGGCCGACAATATTCCCGGCCATTACGAGCATTTTCGCCTGCTCATAGCCTTTGACGCTCATCTGTCCCAGAATCGTTTTTAATGCCCTCTGTTCCTCTTCGGTGTATTTATAGTATTTCATTCTGCCTCCTTTAAAATCTGCTCCAAACGTTCGATTTCCTTCTGCTGCGCCTGCACGGCCCCCGCAAGGAGCGCCGTGTAATTGGCGTATGGGATAGACAGGTATTCCCCATCCTTCACCAGCGGCAAGTCAGTGCCGGCCCTCTGCTGGAGGTCCTGCACCTCCTGGGCGATAAAGCCGATCTGCCGCTCCCCGCTGCCGATAAACTCGAACTCTACCGGGTTTAATCCCAATACCACCTTTAACGCCATATCCGGATCAATGTCCTCAATGCCTTCTTTTAAGCGTTCATCTGAGCGCATATATAGGGTTTCGCATGACACATCGCCCTGCACATACAGCTCCCGGCAGTTTAAGGGCCCTTCTATGTTTGCTTCCCCGCTGATCCGCATATAATTGGAATAGAGCAGGCCGTTTGTGGTAATCTGTTTGGAAAATGTTGTTGACTCCACTTGTACGCTTCCAGTAGAAGAAACCACAAACCGGTCGTTGATGTTAATGCTCCCTCCGTTAATGATCCCGGAAAAGGTTGCTGTCCCGTCTTTCAGCAGGTGGAAATTCTGGGTTTCAATGGTGATATACCCAGTCTTTAATTCAATAGTGTCGGCTGTGGCAGAAATCTCGGAACAAAGATCCCCTTTACTGACTTTCAGCTCAATCTCACCATTTAAGACCTTAATGCTGGAGCTGACTTCATTTTCCAGATCCTGAAACTGGGATAAAAAGCCCTGCATAGTAATTTCCAGCTGTGCGATAGACGTTTCTGTCTCCTGGTACTTTAAGAAGGATTCCTCGCTGAAATTGTCCTCCGGCGAAATATCCGTAAAGCAATATTGCAGCTGCTGGTTTAAAAGCCTCAGATAGTTGGTTACCTTCTTCATATCCGGGCTGCTTGTGGATAACGGGCAATTAAAATAGGCCATTTGCGGATAACCTCCTTTTTATCCTGTCGATCCTCCTCTGGTTCTGCTGTACTGCCGCCGCCAGGAGGGACACATAATTTGCATAAGGCAGTTCTTTCATCCCTTGGTTTTCATGTACCAGCGGCAATCCCATCGCCTCTACTTCCTGGGCTACAAAGCCAATCTCCCGTTCCCCTGAGGCCTTCCAGGAAAATACCCTTGGTCGCAGTTTCCAGGCTGCCTCTGCCCCCACCTGGCGGATCACGGTTTTCATTCTTCCATCTGACCGCTGGTCTACATCTGCACAGTTTAATTCCTCTATGATATAGCACTCATCAGCCGTAATCTGGCCGCTGACATAATTAATGATCTCTTCATCATCGTATATCTCTAGCTCCGCCGCATAAATCCCATTTGATGGGTTTAGGGTTTCCGTCTCCAGTTCATCGTCTATATAGCAGTCCCCATTTGGGTATACAATAAACTTGCCATTCCCTATGTTGATAGAACCTCCGTTAATTGTTCCTGAAAAATATGCATCCCCCTGTTTGTTGAGAGTGAAGTTTTGGGCTTCTATTACCAAATGTCCACTGGTCATGTTGATGGATTCCCCGTTAATCTCCATACGGCTTAGCATGGTTTCCACCACTTTCCCGCTGTCCACCAAAAGCTCTATGGAATCCTCCGCCTGGGTCAGCGCCGTAATAGCCCCCGTTTTACAGTCCTCGTACCGGATCTGCAGCTGATCAGCGTCCCATTTAATCGTCCGGATCATGTCATTTCTCTGGTCAAGCTCATCCAACATTGCCTTACTGCAATTATCATCCAGATCCAGGTTCGACAAAGTAAACTTCAAATCCTCGTTGAACTGGTACAGGCGTTTCATCAACGCCTTCATATCCATATCCGGCGTGACCTGGATGGGCTTAAAGAGTGCCATGGATCTCACTCCCTTCCCCAATGACCTTTGACAACGCAATGAGGGAAACTTCCCCGTAGCCTTCCAGACGCACCCGGTAGCTCTGGCAGCGAGCCGGAACCACATTGAGAACATGCGTCCGGTAGCGTTCTGAAACGCATGTGGCCATCTTATGCCATTCCGGGCTGTTATCATAGCTGATCCAGACATTGGCCTCTGCCTTCGGCCCCATCTGGAGCCGGAACATCAGGCGTTTTACGTGCTTATACTGTACGGAACCTTCCAGAAGGTCGCCGCTCTCAATCATCCAGGGGATTACTTCCTCCCGCTCCCCGGCTATAGTAAACAGCTGCCCTTCCTCATCAATGCAGTAAAGTTCCCCTTCTCCATAAGCCATAAAGAGGGCGTGTAAATCGTCCTCCTTGTGCCACATCTGCTTTGCCAGGTCAAACACATATAGGCCCCATCCCCCGGCTTTGTCCTGGAGGGAAGCATAATATTTCCCGTTATACTGTCCCGCCGCTCCCGCTTGAAAGCCCAGGTCTTTCAGATTATCAGATATGCTCTCCGGCTGGGCTCCGTCATAGCTGCATACATCGTTGCGGCTCACATAGAGCAATGTTTCATTTACTACGCACAGGGTTTTCTCACAGCCTTCCCGTACTCCACGCATAGGCGATGATGTATTAACCTGGTAATTGCTGGGTTTGTTGCCGAAAACTTTGTGAATCGTATCTCCTTTAAAAAACATCACATAACCAAGGTGAGAAATTCAGCCGGTGAAATCTCCATCTGAGCCTACTGTGACCGCATAGGAATCGGTGCTGATTCCCTCAAAAGCCTGCCAGTTGGCCGGGTCCCCCAGCTTAGAAGCGTAGATTTCATGGTTCTCACTGGAGCAGCCCCATAGACGATTTTCACTTTCACAGACATAATCCATATCTGGCACGGTCCGGGTAATCTTTAGTCCGCTGCTTTGGCTGAACTCTTCTGTCAGGTCCCCAATCACGACAATATAATTATCCGCAAGTTCCTGAATTGTGGCCGATTTATTAAATCCCGCATTGGTACAGCCACTTATCTGGATACCATCAAATTGGTTGAATTTGGTTCCTATCCCGGTACAAGTGATTTTCACCATGGTGGAGCCTGTTTGAAGCGGGGCAAACGTTGCATTGGACGATTGCGTCCAAGTGGCCTCCAAGTTTGAAAGCGTACCATCTGCTGTGTTGTACATGATTTTGTCAGGAAAAACGACTACATAAGCGCCCAAGCTCACCATAATCTTGTCCGTATCCGTTACCGTGGCAATCTCCTGCCCCTTGTAATACAGTTTTGTTCCATCCGCATAAATCAGGCCATTTTTATAAAACAGGCCGTGAGGCTTAGTCAATGTCTTGCTGATTACTCCCCTTGCTGGCCTCGTGCAAATGGCCGGGAAACGGTCTGAGGACATATTCTGCATATCTGAAAATTCATTTTCCTGGATTACCATGCTCTTATTGAGCCCCATAAAAGCCCCAATCTGTCGGGTATTCTCGCGGGGAGCTGTCTGCAAAAACGGCAGTCTGTTCATAAAACCTCCTTAAAACCTGGAAAACATAGCGCTTTTTTTCAGCTTATGGCTGCGGATATACCAGGCTGCATACTGGTCATAGGCCGCCTGGTACATCACCACATCATTGTTGTACCGTTCGGACTCCTGGTTGTGAAAATCAATCTTTGCCATCAGGTAGTTGGTGTATACGTCCATAAAACGGTCTGGCGCAGACAGTTGCTTATCCCAGTCCGTATTGTAGTTGAAGGGTTTGAACTCAACCTGGACTCCTTCTGCCAAATTAACTATCTCATCTATAAGTTGCCCCTCCAGTTCGCTCAGCCAGGCCGTCAGCGTTTCCGTGTCGTACTCCTGTCCTCGAAGTTCCGTCATATACCCGATAATCTTCCCTACCGTCATAACGCCTCCTAATAGACATATTCACGGGCCGTAAAGTCATATTTCCCAACAATCTTGCAAACCCCGCGTTTATCTGTTACCATGCACTGCCCCTCATGAATTCCCGTCTCCGGGCAAAGGAGGAAGTATTCTCCCGCCGGGTCCCGCTGGCAACCGGTCAGCATATATCCCTCAGCGTCAAACAGATACCAGCCGGACGTTCCTCCGGTTGCTTCGGTCAGCCAATACCATCCGTTGGCCGCCCATGTGCCGTCTGCGTACTGATACCACCAGCGTTTTCCATCTGCGGCCCGGATGAAGCCTTCCACATAGACCGGCTCCACATCATAATCAATATCGCAGAGCTTCAAGGCTTTCTGCCAGGATGTGGCGGATACTTTGCTTTTAATTGTGCCGTAATCAATCCCCTTGGCCTCAATACAATAGCCGTCCCCGATGTACACCCCAATGTGCCCCGGTTTCCAGAGCGCCCAGCCGACCATGGATTCATCCAATGCTCCGATGGCTACTTTCTTCTCAGCTGTATCATGATAGTTGTAACTGCCCCGGATGATTCCTGTGTACCAGCTAATCAGGCCGGAACAGTCCGTGCAGTGCTGCCCCAGGTATTTCCGCGCCTTATTAGTGTATGTAGTCGTAAACATTCCGGGGTTTTCCCGCTTCAGCTGACTCAATCGTGCTTCTGTCAGCACCTCTCCCTTAGCTCCATATACATAAGGAGTACCAATCTTGCTTTTGCAAAACTCAATCAATCCGTTCACTTTTCTTTTATCTGCCATATCTGCCTCCATAAAAATTCAAGCCCAGGGATTGACCCTGGGCCTATGTATTCTACTTTTTTCCGCTCTGGTGCGAATAAATCGGAGCACCGCCTTTGTATTTTGGCATATCCTCTCCCGGTCCTGGCCCTGGAACGGTGTGTCCGCAATCATCCGCACCCGGCTCTAAATTGTGATGCTCATTGATATCACAATGCTCTGCATCGTGCGGTGGGCAATCTCTGTGTAATGGCTCCTCAATGTTTTTCTTGTTCTCTTCCATATTTTCCTTACTCCTTTTCATTTTATGTTTTCTTGATGGCTGCTGCCGCCGGGATACCGCCCGGCCCGGAGATGATGGACCACCTCCTCCTAGGATTTCTTAGGCTCAATATATGTCATTGCCTGATCACTGTCTGCAATCCCCGCTGTGGTCGGGTCAGCCACAATGCCCAGGATCGACAGCACCACAAACAGCGCATTAACCACCGCAAGAAGATCCTCCCCAAGGGCTCCCAGATCAAGCGTAATCCCTGCTACTTTCGCCACTGCCTGGATTAGCAGCAGCACCGCCGGAATTAACGCCAGCCAGAAGTTCTTGTTTCGGATTCTGACCTGCCAGTTAATCATCCTATTCCTCCTCTCTTTCCTCCGGGTCAGTACCCCAATGACGCATTTTTTCGTAGAGGTCATGAGCTACATCATTTCCACCCAGCCCCTGATATGCCTCGTAAATCTTTTTCAGGCTCTCCCTTGCGTAGATTGGCATATATCCCCGGTCCTTGTACTTGTTATAAGTATTTACAATGGTATCGCGCAGCATGGCCTGGACTCCAATGGCAATAGCCCGATTTTTCAGTTCTTCAGCCTGTATTTTCTTTTTCAGCCGTTTCAGATTGATCTTTGATAAAGCCCATCCTCCGGCAAATAGCCAGGCCACCCAGTTGTCTGTAATAAAGTCAAGGATCTGCTGCATATGTTTCTCCTTACTGAGGATTCTGTTCCAGCCATTTTTCTGTGACTGCCTTCCAGAGCTTGGGAACTTCGTCAATGGTCAATTTACCCGCCTGGATCTGTAAACCGTAAAACCTTGCCATCACTCTGCTCCTCCCTCAATTTTCTCAGCCAAAACACTTGTAACCGCTCCCAGATCACTCACTGCGCCGTTTAATACTTCCTTTTCCATTTCCAGCGCCTTTACCCTCTCCAGAAGCTTTTCTTCCATAGTTTTCTCCCTCAATGCATATACGGTCTTTACGCTCCCGTCCTCTGCCACTGTGGAGCTTTCCGAAACAAGAAGCATGTCCGCATAATTGCCAATCACGCTTCCCTCTTCTGTCTTGATCTGTACGGATTTCAGATTTTCCTCGATCAGCTTCTCCCATACAGCTACCATCGCCCCCCGATCAGTAGAAGAAACCTTCCATTCCCCTTTTGAAGATCCGGCTTCCAGCTCGATTTCTGTGTTGTCAGATAAAATTACTTTTTCTTTCATTTCATTCTCCTTATTTATTTTTTGTACCCCACTCCCATCCGCACATCCGCGTCATTGCTCACCGTAGTAGCAGGGCTGTACGTGTGCAGGGCCTTGTAGGCCGCCATCTCCTCATCGGATAAGTCAGTTTCGATGGGAGTAGCAATACAGATAATAGCAACTATAGGATTATCCCCCAACCAATTGACAAAATCTTCTACTGTTGATGCTCTCGATTGATTTACTCGGACATATAAAATAGTTTTATTGCTAACATAAAACCCTTCTGTAGTTGTATCAGTAATCGTACTTGTCTGTGCCATAAACCTATCGCAAAATACATTTTTAACATTTGCCTCAAAGTTGCCATTAGTGTCGATAAATTGAAAATTCGCTATGCCATGCTGGTTAATTGATTGTAATGTCCATCTTTCATCAGAGCTTCCATCCATCTCTATTTGTTGTACCCTCTGCACATACTTCCCACGCTTGAAGTCCACCTCGTCGCACACCCATGCCTGGCCGGACTCGTCTACGTATGTCGGCTCCATTCCTTCAGGAAGCTTACTGGCGTCTACAGGTATACCGGGTAGACCGCCGGGAGTTGAGACCGTGAGGGTCTGGGGCTGTTTGTAAGGTTCGTAGGGAAGGGGGGTTGAGCCATAATTAATCATGAAATTCCGATATGTGCCAGACGCCATACGAATATCACGATATGTAATCGCCACTACTTTATTTTCCGGGTTTGCATTGATAGTCATTGGAAAAATTTTATCAATAGCATGTACAGATCTTCCATCCTCAAAATCAAATTTTAATCTCCAAACAGCAGCACCCTCAATAACGACATCGGAATCATCAACGCTCACTACAAACGGGGCAGATATGTCAGCTGGAATCTTTATGTTTAATTTACCGTCACCCGCAGGAATATCAGGTATATTTACCAGATTCCCACCCTGCACCGTCACGCCAATCTCCCCGCCACTCCCCGCGCTCACAATAGGCACTGGATTATCCGGGCTTGGTGTGCCGTCCTGCTTGCTCCAGCCATAGACGGTGAGGGCTGTGAGAGGGGCCTCGGCGCTATTGAGCAGCAGGGGATTGCCGGAGGCCGTCTGGTCTTTCAGCTTAGGACTTTGTCCGATTTTATATAGCCTCCCAGGTTCCAAACCGATGAATCCCATACCCGTAACCATGTCAAGCCCTACCACTTGAGACATTGCACCTCTACCCCTTTCTCTGATGTTGCCTCTGGAATAACGGTTACTACATTGGTTTCAAATATAAGCGGCCCATCGTAAACCTGTACAATTTGTGCAGTGTCCGCCGGAATTAAAAGACATTCTTCTTTGTTCTCTGTTTCTTTCAGCGACACATAAACGTCTCCATCTGTTAGATTTTTAATAAGAAACTTTTGTCCGTTCACGGGTACGTTATATGTAATCTTTGAGCCTGCTGTAGTTTGAAAGCGTTTAGCTACAAAATTCATTTTATATCCACCCCCCCCATCTACTATCCATTTGTTCTTCTCCTCTTGCATTTTAACCTCCTCCTTTTTATCTTTTCTTTCTCAACTAAATAGTGATTTTAAATCCCACCAATCGCCCCAAGTTCCAGCAAATTTATTTCGGATTTTTGCTATTTCCGAAGCACCGTACGGAAACATTAATTGTGCCATATAATTTGTGTCCCAACATATATGTAATATCTTCTGAAGGATGGACTTAACTGAGGTCTTTATAAAAATAATTTATAAATTTCACTGTCCCGGTAAGTTTTGCTGTATAGGCGTTGTGGGCAATCCAAGAAAAAACATTGTCTATCCTGCGGTAGACAGTAATTTCAA
>OLRX01002130.1_pt1 | contig 13187 bp, 12 predicted proteins | sample 1672991 | NCBI WGS metagenome assembly OLRX01 (sample SAMEA3136744, study PRJEB25190) | human gut metagenome | biome: human gut; feature: human-associated habitat; material: faeces | place: Austria | collected 2013
CCTCGGCCTGGCAGCCGCCTTCGGCTCCGGCCACGGTGGCGTTGCGGGTGATGAGATAGCCGATGGCTCCGGCATTGAACAGCGCCTTTACCATCTCGGCGTCACTGAAACCGTACTCCTCCTGCAGGGCGACAAAAACTCCCGGGATCACTCCCGAGCTGCCGGCGGTGGGGGCGGCTACGATGAGGCCCATGGAGCTGTTGACTTCCAGCACGGCCATGGAATAGGCGATGGCTCTGGAGAGCAGGCTGCCGCAGATGGCGTTTCCCTCTCTGCGGTGCCGGTCCACCAGGGCGGCTTCTCCTCCGATGAGGCCGCCCATGGAGGCGCGGGGCCGGCTGATGGGGTCCTTTGCCGAACGGGTCATAATTTCCAGAACACGTTTCATTTTCCGGTCCATCTCCTCTGTGGTGGTTTCCGCCAGATGGATTTCCCTTTCTTTCATAATCCGGGAGATGGGAAGTCCTCTTGTTTCACACAGACTTAAAAGCTCCGCTCCGTTTTTAAAATCCATCTTATAATCCCTCCTTTACGTCAATGACCATTACATTTTCCACGTCCTCTTTCTCCAGGATCCTCTGTCTGGTATCTTCCGGAAGTTCTCCGTCAAATTCCACGATGCTGTAGGCGGTGTCGCCCTTGGCTTCCCGAAAAAGGCGCATGAAGGCGATATTGACCATACCCTGGCTTAAACAGCTGGTAATGTGGGCCGCCATACCGATCCGGTCCTTGTGAACCACGATGAGGGTATTGTACTCCCCGGAGAAATCCACCTCGATGCCGTTGATGCGGGCGATGCGGATTTTTCCGCCTCCGATGGACTCACCCCGCAGGGAAACAACCTTGCCGCTGACGCCGGTGAGGAGGATGTCCACTGTGTTGGGGTGAACGTCGGTTTCCAGCTCATTAATAGAGAAATTCCATTTCAAATTCTGCTCCCGGGCCATCTGGTAGGCTCCGGGGATGCGCTCGTCGTCGGTGGAGCAGCCCATAACGCCTGCCAGAAGGGCTCGGTCGGTGCCGTGGCCTTTGTAGGTTTTGGCAAAGGAGCCGTAGAGGGTAAAGTCCACCGCCCGGGCCGGCTCTCCCAACATCTTCCGTGCCAGCAGAGCGATGGAGCAGGCTCCCGCCGTGTGGGAGCTGGATGGTCCCACCATATTGGGGCCCAAAACATCAAAAATGCTGATAAACGCCATAAAACGTGACCTCTTTTCCTTTGAAGATTGCCGCAGGTGCAGCTTGGTTGTTTATTGTAACTGTTCAGGTCGGCACATACCCCAAGGGCACCTAGCCTTCTTGCCCGGCCAAGGCCGGACAAGAAGCATCGGATGTTCATACCCAAGGGGGCACACTGTCCGATGTGAAAATGGGGGTAAAAGCATACCCACAAGGGGCACTTTGCTTATAAGCAAGCTTAACGCCTGTTTTTACCCCCATTTTCCCGCCGTCCTGAACTGTTGCTATTTATTATTGTAACCATCCGAGATAAATAAATCAATTTCATAGATTTTATGGTATAATTGAAAAGAATTCATAACAAGGAGGGCAAAGCCATGGAATTTCGCCAGCTGAAAACCTTTGTGACGGCGGCTCAGATGGAAAGCTTTTCACGGGCGGCCCAGGAGCTGGGTTATTCCCAGTCGGCGGTGACGGTCCAGATTCGGCTTTTGGAGGAAGAACTGGGAGTGAAGCTGTTCGACCGGCTGGGAAAGCGGATTTCCCTTACGGCCCAGGGAAGGCGTTTTTTGAAGCAGAGTTTGCAGATTTTAAAGGAAGTGAACCAGGCGAAGGAGACGGCCTCCCAGGAGGGGGAGATGGACAACCCCCTGCACATCGGCACGCTGGAATCGCTCTGCTCGGCTAAGCTTCCGGAAGTCCTTTCCTATTTTCGGACCCATCACCCCAAGGTATCCATCAAAATTACCACAGCAACACCGGCAAGGCTCTATGAGATGCTGGACCAGAACCTGCTGGATTTGATTTATCTGTTGGACCGATCCAGGTCCAATCCGGAATGGGAGAAGGTGATGGAGAAGCGGGAACCCATTGTGTTTGTAACGCCGCCGGACTGGTGGGGAGAGCGGCCGCTGAAAGTGAAAATGGAGGAACTGACAGCGGAGCCATTTTTCCTTACGGAGAAGAACGAAAACTACCGGAGGGAACTGGACGCTTTTCTGGAAGCCCATAATCTGCAGCTGACGCCTGCGGTGGAAATCAGCAACACGGATTTTATCATCCGGCAGCTGAAGGAGAGCGGAGGAATCTCCTGCCTCCCATTTTTTGCGGTGGAAGAGAGCCTTCGGAAGGGGGAGTTGACGGTACTGGAGGTGGAGGGAATGAAGATGGAGATGGTCCGGCAGATTTTCTATCATAAGAGCAAGTGGAAGACTAGGGAGATGGAGGAATTTATCCGGAGGGTGAGGGGAAATATGGAAGAAAACAGAGAGAAAGGGGGAGAAAGCTGTGGAAATTTCATTAAACCGTGACAGCACTACCCCGCTTTACCAGCAGTTGAGAAACCAGATTCGGGACCAAATCATTTCGGGAGAACTTACGGACGGATTTAAGCTGCCTTCGGAGCGGCAGTTGGTAGAGCGGCTGGAAATTCACCGCAATACGGTAAAAAAAGCTTACGAACAGCTGATGGAAGAGGGATTAATTTATAGCAGCGCAAAATCTCCCAGGGGATATTTTGTACGAGGCAGCAGAGCCGATGCGGCTGCAAAGGACGCTCAAAATGAGAGATTCGGAATGAGAAGGGCTTTCTCTTCTCTGGACAAAAATTTCAACTATCAATTCCTGGGGATGCAGAATACCTTTCAGCGGTTTTACAATTCCTCCTACCTTTCAGAAGCTATCCCCTTTGCGGGGGGCCTGGCCAATGAGGAAGCCCTTCCCATGGAATATCTGAGGGAAATTTTGAGGGAAATGGCCCAGGAATCAACTCTGGAGCCTTTCTGGTTCTGCGACCCTCAGGGAACGGAACATTTCCGGATGGCGCTGGCGGATATGCTTTTTGGCCGGAATATCTACGTCCCCACAGAGCAGATCCAGGCCATCAGTGAGACCTATGAGGCTTTAAGCAATATCGCGTTTATGTATTTGAAAGAGGGAGATTACGCAGTAGTGGAGGAGCCGGCTGTCCCGGCGGTGGTGAATATTTTCCTTCATACCGGCGCTCAGGTGCTTCTGGTGCCGATGGAACGGGACGGCATGAAAATAGAGGCGCTGGAGAGCCTGGTAGAACGCTACCATCCCAAGCTGATTTATACCCTTCCCAATTTCCACAATCCCACGGGAGCGGTGATGAGCCTGATGAAGCGCCGCCAGCTGTTAAAATGCGCCTACTCCCGGAATATTCCCGTGGTGGAAGACGATTCTCTCAGGGATTTCAACTACGATGGGATTCGGCTGCCCAGTCTGTATTCCATGGACCGGACCAGCTCGGTGATTTATATGGATTCCTTTAACCTGTCCTCCTTCTTTCCGGGAGCCAGGATTGGATATATGATTGGACCGGAAAACGTCATCAAAACATACCGGAGGATTATCAATAAGGACCAGCTGTTTTTAGGCAGCATGAGCCAGTATATGTGGGCCCGGTTTTATGAAAAAGGGTATTATGACAAACACAGGGTATTCCTTGCAGACTTTTACCGAAAAAAGAGGGACCGAATGGTACAGGCTCTCTCAAAAATCCCGGGCCTGGATTTTGAAATACCTGCCGGCGGTCTGGTCTGCTGGGTCCGGCTTCCGGAAGGGATGAACGACCGCCAGGTAACGGCTGCCGCGGAGCGGAAGGGGCTGCTTTTAATGCCGGGAAATACGTTTTTTGCCGAAGGGAGCAGGGGAGAATCCTATCTGAGGATTTCATTTTCCAGCGCTTCCGATGAACAGATTGACGAGGGCGCCAGGATTTTAAGAGAGGTACTGGCAGAACTTGAAAAGTCAAACTGATATGTACCAACCTTAAAAATGGTACATGTATCAAATCGAATATGGTACTTTATTTTTCATGGATATGTGGATAAAATACAGAAAAACGGACGCGCGATTCTGTATTTTATCCATTTTTTATGGTGATAAACGTATATGAGGAGGAATATCATGGGAGAAATATACAAGAAAGCGGTAGAACAGCTGAAAGAAAAAGTAAAGCAGCTGCTTCCTGAAATTGAGGAAAACGGAGACTGGCTCTGGCATCATCCGGAAACCGGATTTAAGGAAATTGAAACGCAGAGCTATTGTCTGGAGGTCATCAAAAGGCATGGCCTTGAGGCCAGAACCTGGCCGGATATCACTGGATTTACCTGCACTTACGACACGGGGCGTCCCGGTCCCTGCGTGATGATTATGGGAGAGATGGACTCCCTGATTTGCCGGACTCACCCGGATGCGGACCCGGAAACGGGAGCGGCCCATGCTTGCGGCCATTCCATTCAGGTAGCCTCAGCTATGGGGGCATTCTTCGCCCTGGTGGAGAGCGGCGTACTGAAAGACTTTGGGGGAAAGGTAATGTTGGCCGGGGTTCCGGCAGAAGAATGCGTGGAAACAGAGTGGCGTTCCGGAGAAATCCGGAAAGGGCGCCTTCATTTCCTGGGAGGGAAACCGGAACTTTTGTACCGGGGAGCTTTTGACGGCGTGGATGTGGTGATTTCCATGCATGGCGGCCTTGGAAATGACGGCACTGTCAGCATCCTTGGCTCACACAACGGATTTACTTCCAAGAACGTGACTTTTAAAGGCCGTTCCGCTCATGCCGCCGCTGACCCGGAAAACGGTATCAACGCCTTATATATGGCGAACACGGCGCTGACCGCATTAAACGGCATGAGGGAAACCTTTCAGGAGAAAGATACGGTGCGGGTCCACCCCATTATTACAGGCGGCGGAACTGTGGTGAACGCGATTCCTGAGGAAGTTACCGTGGAATGCCAGTGCCGCGCTGCAAATATGGAAGCGGTTTTGGATGCATCCGAGAAATTTGACCGTGCTATGGGAGCAGGCGCTTACGCCTATGGCGGCAGGGCGGAGATTGATACCCAGCTGGGCTATCTTCCCTATCGGCCTACGGAGGCTCTGGATGAAATTGCCATAGAAACGGCTGAGGACATCTTGGGAAAGGGCCGCTGGAAACGCTTCGGACACAACTGCGGCTCTACGGACCTGGGGGATTTGAACGAGGTCATTCCCGGAATCCAGATATTTGTCAATTATATGGAAGGGGAACATCATGGGGCGGATTACAAAATCGCGGACAAAAAAATCTATGAAACATCGCCCCTGCTGCTGGCTGCTATGGCCTGTAAACTTTTAGAGGACGACGGGGCACGTACGGCTCAGGTAAAAGCCGATCATAAGCCGCTTTTTGCCAATGCGAAAGATTACTGCGCTTATGTACAAGCCCTTACGACCCATCAGATTCTGCCGTGACCTGTAATCATGAAAAGTAAATCTTACATATGAGGTGAAATTATGGAAACTCCATCTTTAAAGAAAAATCTGCCCCTTTTGATTTTAATGACGCTTTCCGGGTCCTTTATCTGTTCACTGCCCTGGATTCGTTCCTATTATTACGAACCATTTATGGAAACCTTTGGGATGACCAATACGCAGATGGGACTTTGCGGGACGGCCCTGGGAGTAGGCGGAATCGCCGCCTATCTGTTCGGCGGCATCATCTGCGATTACATTTCCATTAAAAAGCTGATACCGGCTGCTATGATTTCCACAGGAGCCCTGGGATTTGTGATGCTGGCAAATCCCTCCCCAGTAATCATGATGCTGATTCACGGGCTCTTTGCCATTACCTGTTTGATGCTGTTTTTCCCGGCTCAGACGAAAGCGGTGCGGGCCCTGGCCTCCGCCAACGAGCAGGGCAAGGCCTTCGGTATCTTTGAGGGCGGCCGCGGCATCTCCAACGCTGTCTATCTGGCCATCGCAGCCTTGATTTTCGGACAGATGTCCGTGTTAAAGAGTCAGGGCGCGGGAGTAAAAGGAATTATCCTGTTTTATTCCGTTATGACTGTAGGACTGGGACTCATTGACATTGTCCTTTTAAGAAAAATTGACGACAACCAAAAGAGCGACAGCAGCGAAAAAGTAAACCTGAAAATGCTGACAAAACCTCTGCGTATGCCGGCAGTCTGGCTGATGATTGGCATTATTTTCGCCACCTTGACCATCAGCACCGGATATTATTATATTTCCCCCTATGTGACGGAGGTGTTCGGCGTCAGCGCTCTGCTTGGAGCGGTGCTGTCCTCCTCTTCCCAGTATATCCGCCCCTTTGCCTCATTTGGAGCCGGCGTCCTGGGAGACCGCATCAACAATTCAAAAGTGATGGTCATCGGCCAGATTGGGCTGACCATTGCTTTGATTATCCTGCTGGTTACACCCGCGAGCCTGGGAATCATTCCGATTCTGATTGCCTGTTTAATGATTTTCTTCTGTATGTATATGTGCATTGCCATGCATTTTGCCATCATGGATGAGGAGTATTTTCCGCCGGAATGCGTGGGAACCGCCATCGGATTAATCTGTGCCATCGGTTATCTGCCTGAGGCCACTTCCCCCTTTGTGGCAGGAGTGATTCTGGACCGATTCCCCGGTGTGGCCGGATACCGGCTGTACTTTGTGTACCTGTTCGTGGTTACCATCATCGGTTTGCTGCTGACGCTCATCTGGCTGCGGCGGACAAAAGCCAGGAGGGCGGAAATCCTTAAGGGGCTGAAAAAATAGTGTTGGGGAAAGGGGGTACGGCGCCTATGTGGAAACGTCTGTCTGATTTGACGAAACGTTACTGGTCGTTTTTTATCTGTGTGCTGCTGTGTTCAGCGGCGGCGGAATGCATTGGCCCAATTAAGGTTTCCTTTGGGGAATTGACCATTACTTTCCTGCCTCTTCTGTACGCCATGATCTTCATGCTGATTCTTTACCTGGCAAAGCCGGTCCGCGGCGTGGGAAAGGCTTTCGTGCCGGCAGCCAACCAGATGCTTTCCATGGGTGTGGTATTTGCAATGGCAAAGCTTGGTATATCAGGGGGCGCTTCCATTGAACAGATGATTAGCGCCAGTCCCATTCTGATTCTGCAGAATATCGGAAACATTGGCACGGTTCTGGTAGCTCTGCCGGTGGCCCTTCTTCTGGGAATGGGCCGGGAGGCGGTGGGTATGACCCATGCGCTGAGCCGTGAACCGAACGTAGCCCTGATTGCCGACAAGTATGGAAGCGAGTCAGAGGAATTCCGGGGAGTGATGGTCTGCTATATTGTAGGGACTGTTTTTGGCAGCATTTTTATGAGTATTGTTCCGCCTGTGTTTATTGCCCTGGGGCTTTTCAGCCCGGAGGCGGCGGCTATGGCGGTGGGATGCGGCAGCTCCTCTATGATGGCCTCCGGGCTGGCGGGAGTGATTGAGGCGGCCCCTGGAGCAAATGTGGATGTACTGACAGCATTTGCAACCATCAGCAACGTGATTTCATCCTCCGTCAGCGTGTATCTGGGGATTTTCATCACACTGCCATTAAGCAACCTGATTTACAAAGCTGTCAGAAAGGGGAAATAGGCCATGACAAAAGCGGAAAAAATAAAAAATCTTTGGAAAGAATGGATGCTCGCCCTGGCGGCCATTGAGGCTCTTACCATGGTCTGTAATCTGATTGGGTACGGAGGAAATCTGGCGGAATCGATTCCTGGTATGGTCATTCTGTGCTTTATCAGCCTTTTGGGGCTGACCGCCAAAGAGCTTTTGCCTACCAGCCTGCCTGCGGTGACCTACATCGGCGTGATCGGGATGCTGGCGGCCATGCCGGCCTCTCCCATTGCGGAGCCGATTATTTACTGGACGGATAAAATTGATGTGATGGCCTCCATTACGCCCATTCTGGCTTTCGCCGGCGTTCTGCTGGGAAAAGACTGGAAAGCCTTTCTTCAGATTGGCTGGAAAGGCGTTCTGGTATCGGTCCTGACCATTTTTGGCACATTCTTTGTGTCCGGCTTGATTGCCCAGATGATGTTATAGAAAAAAAGCTGTCCGCGCAGAATACGGGCAGCTTTTTAAGTTTTGCCAAAAATCCCCGAGTTTTGCCAAAAACTTGTATTGCCGGAAGGCGGCTGATAAAGTAAATGTAGAGAGAGGATGAATGGAGGTGTAAGTATGCCCGGGGAGGAATCTCTGCGATTGATCCTTGAAGACGAAACAGGAGAAGAGCAGGAGTATGAACTGATCGGTACTTTTGCTTTTGAGGACCGGGATTATATGGGACTCCTTCCGGTGGAAAAGCCAGAAGAGGGAGTGCTTATTCTGGGCTTCCATCCGGGTAAGGAGGATGAGATTCTTCTGGATCCGATTGAGGACGAGGAGGAGTATCAGAGAGCGGCAGAGGCTTTTGAAGATATTTTTAATCAAAGAATCCCGATGGATACCTTTGAGGAGCAGGAAGAATTTGAAACCGGGGAGTTTGAACCGGAGGAGTTTGAACTGGAAGATTTCGATGAAGAATTCGATATAGAAGAAATTGAAAACGAGACAATAGAAGAAAAGGGGAATGAATAATGAGTGAAGCAACTGTATACCAGACACCAGCAAGAATCGATGCCTCCAGCGCGTCGGCAGTGGATCAGGAGATTAAGGATCTGATTGCCGGAGGAGTTTTGGATCTTCAGATTGATATGTCAAGGACGATTTACATAAGCTCTGTGGGACTTCGGGTAATCCTGGCAACTAAAAAAAGCCTGGATGCCAAGAAAGGAAAACTGGTTTTAAAACAGGTCTGCCCTCAGGTAAAGGAGATTTTTGACGTTACCGGTTTTTCGGGATTCCTGATGATGGAGGACTAGAATGAAGACGGAATGGACGGTCCAGCAGAGACTCTGGATTTGGGGAAGGACCTTCCTGAAAGCCATGGTGCCGCTGGCTCTCTATATTTTGATGCCGGCGCTGTGCTTGTCTCTGGGCTATGTGCTTTTCCATTCGGAGATGTCCGCTCAGGATTTTTTTACATATGGCGGTAATTTTTATTCCGCAGTGGGGATGGTGCTGACGGTTTTGGTGCTTTTTTGGAGGAGCAAGTCCAAAAATCACAGTTTTTTTGAGGACACCACCCTTTATTTTGATCAGATGAACGTCCGCAAGGCGGGAGCCTTTCTGGTGTTCGGAATGTCGGCGGCTCTGGCTTTTTCGGCGGCCCTTACTCTGCTTCCAAGGTGGGGGATTACGGAGGCTTATACCCGTGCATCCGGCACAATGTTTAACGGACAGGATATGTTTTTCACTATTTTGACTACGGTGATTACTGCGCCTCTGGCAGAGGAAATTATTTTTCGGGGATATATGTTGAATATCTTTCTGGAAACTTTTGAGGAGCGGAAGGCGATTTGGATTGTAAGCCTGATTTTTGCCGTTTGTCATGGTCAGGCGCTGTGGATTCTTTATGCCCTTGTGATGGGGCTGGCCCTGGCTTGGGTATCAGTCCGGGAGGACAATATTTTATATGGATTTTTTCTCCATGTCGGATTTAACCTGCCTTCCGCTTTAATCTGGCTTGCTGAGAGCTTTGAGGGTACAAGAGAGCTGTTTTTTGGAAGCGATTGGATGATCGCAGCTTACGGCCTCATTGGCCTGCTCCTCAGCATTTTGCTGATTCGCCGGTACCTGGAAGGGGAGAAAAAGAACTGAAAATAGTTGCTGCTGAAATAAGGAGGAGACGGGGTGGCATTGCTTTTTGATTACATATTTAATAGAAAAATGAAAAGCGCACCTGTTTCTCCGGAGGAGAAGCCGGGAGGAGATGAGTTGTGGAAGAGAGAACCGGAGCCGGTTTTAAGGGCGGACCAAATGGAAGCCCTTTCCCAGAGGGGGGTCCGCAGCGGACTTCGCAGGAGCGCCGAAGAAAGCCTGAGAGGCTGCAATTTGAGCCAGACGGAAACAGACTTTGGAAAGGTGGTTCTTCCGGAGGGGGGCGCAAACAGCAGTCTTCTTTTTATGAATAACCCGGAGGTTCGGGATACTTTAAAGGCCATGTATGAGCGGAATATCTCTGAGACGGAACCGAGAAGGTTTGAGGATCTGTTCAGTTCGGACAGCAAGGAAGACAGGAGAAGGATTGCGTCTGCCCTGTCAGGTATGCTGCTGGAGTTTGACCGGCAGAAGGTTCCGGCTATTGAGTTTACGGATGAGAACAGTATTCGTCAGGGAGTACCGACCTTGCTGCGCAGAGGCTTTGAGGCCATGGTGCTGACGAAAAGCGTTCAGGGAGAACTGAGAGATCAGGTGAATACCTGGATTTCTCTGGAAACCGGGGAGGAGAAGAGCGAGGCACAGGCCCGGTGGAGGCGGTTGGATGTGCTGACCGGAGCCAGAAACGCAGCTCTGGACATCTGCCGTTATTTTTCCACAGATGAATTTGAAACAGGGGATCTTCCTCAAACGGGAGATGAGAAAATGAGGAGGCTTCTGGTAAATTGTGCCTGCTCTCTTCATTATGTAAATGATTCTTCCTACAAAGGCGTGGAGGAAAAACCCCTGATCCAGGTGAGCCGGGAACAGGCGTCTTATATACGGAGGGGCGGAGATTACCGGGCATTTTACGACGCCGCAAGCGAAGAACTCTCCGCGTTTTTGAAAGGGGAGTCGGCAGGAGTGACCGTTCGCCACAGACCGGACTATCTGGTTTCATGGGAAGCTGTCCGAAAGGAACGGATGGAGCGCGGGGAGAGAGCCCCTGTGAAAGTAACCTTGTCGGATCTGCAGAAGCAGGAGATGGGCAAAGACAGTGAGAGGAGCAGAGGATATGAAATGGATCAAAAAGGCAGGACTTTACGCTCTGGCAGGGCTGGCCTCGGTTATGGTGCTGGGAAGCATGACGGGGATGCTGCTGGGAAGTCTCGGCAGCGTGATGGAGGGAGACGGCTTTAAGGTCAGTTTTAACCTGGGGCTGATTCTGAATCCTGCTACCTGGCTGACAGGTGTGGTGGAAACGGCCCTGATTGTTTTGCTGTTTCTCCTTTTTGGCAGCAGCACAGCAAGAGCCTCCAAACGTATGCTGAAAAGCAAGGCCCAGCGTATCGAGGGAGCGCTGGAGAATTCCAGGTTTATGAATGATAAGGAGAAGGATGAGCTGTTCCCTCACAAGCGTTTTACAAAGCTGAAGGAGGAAAAGAAGGACGGAATACCCATGTATGCGGTGTACAGCCACAAGAAGAAGGAACTGGACATCAATCTTTCCGCCCCGGCCCACGGCCTGATTATCGGCGCTACCGGAAGCGGAAAAACTACCACGTTCATCAATCCGGTCATTCAGATTCTGGGACATACCAGCGCCGGTTCTTCCATGATTTGTACAGACCCAAAGGGCGAGCTGTTTCAGCTTCATTCCAAATTTTTAAAGGAACAGGGCTACCAGGTGATGGTTTTGGATTTGAGGGACCCCTACAGCTCTTTCCGCTGGAATCCTCTCGGAGATATCTATGACCGTTATCAGCTTTACCTTCAGACCGGCAACGAAATCTATGAGCGGACAGATCAGGCAGATCCGGAAGAGTTGGAGCTAGTGAATCGGCCGGAAGAGTATGGTGATGTTTGGTATGAGTACGCAGGAAAGGCTTACGCCTCCAGAAGAGAACTGATCAACAAAGTTAAGATTGAAAAACAGAAGATTTACGATGAACTCTACGAGGATTTAAATGACTTGATCAGCGTTATCTGCCCCATTGAGTCCAAGGATGATCCGGTATGGGAGAAGGGGGCCAGGTCTATTATTATGGCTACTTGTCTGGCTATGCTGGAGGACAGCGAGAATCCGGAACTGGAGATGACACGGGAAAAGTTCTGTTTCTACAATATCAATAAAGCGATCAGCAATTCAGAGAATGAGTTTGCCGCGTTGAAAGACTATTTTAAAGGAAGGCCCAAGCTTTCGAAGGCGGTAGGACTGTCCCGCCAGGTGCTGTCGGCAGCGGATCAGACTCTTTCCAGCTATATGTCCATTGCCTTTGATAAGCTTTCCATGTTTAACGACGAGGGGCTGTGCGCTCTGACCTCGGACACGGACATCGATCCCATGGTGTTTGCCGGGGAACCCACAGCGCTGTTTCTGAAGATTCCGGATGAGAAGGATACCAGACACGCCCTGGCCGCGGTGTTTGTGCTCTGTATCTATAAAGCGCTGATCAAGGTGGCATCGGCCAGGGAGGATTTGAGTCTGCCGCGGAATGTGTATTTTATATTGGATGAATTTGGAAATATGCCGAAAATCGACAAGTTTGACAAGATGATTACTGTGGGACGGAGTCGGAAAATCTGGTTCAATATGGTGGTCCAGTCTTACGCCCAGCTGAACAATGTGTACGGAGACACGGTGGCGGATATCATCAAGAGCAACTGCGGTATGAAAATGTTTATCGGCTCCAATGATATTGAGACCTGCAAGGAATTTTCGGAGCTGTGCGGGAATATGACGGTTTCCACCAGAAGCGTTTCCACCTCTTCCTCAGACAAGACGGGACAGTACAACGTTTCTTCCCAGCTTCAGACCCGGCCTCTGATCTATCCGTCGGATCTTCAGAAGCTGAATAATAAGTCGAGCTCCGGAAACGCCATTATTGTTACCTTTGGAAATTATCCCCTGAAGACGAAATTTACGCCCAGCTACAAATGCCCGCTGTACAAGTTCTCGGCAATGGAGCTGGACGATATCCGGGACAACGCGTTTTTCGGCGAGGATGTTTATTATGACCTGGCGGAGCGGAATTACCTGACTCTGGAAGGGGGACCGGAGGATGGCGTGGAACCGGAGAGAGGGGAGGTGTCTTGATGAAGCGGACACGAAAGGGAGCCACAGTGCTTTTTCTGGCGGCTGTTTTGACTCTGGGACAGCCCTCTTTGGGGAAATTGTACGGGGATACCTCCGCATTGACCGCTTATACCACGGAGCGGACGGAGGATAAAAGCTGGTATGTTCACACCTTTACAGGCGGGGGATCGTTTCTGACCAGCGTGAACCAGGGTACCATTACGTCACGGCCGGTGAGTGTGATTGTTCCCGCCGGGTTTACGGTGGCCGGGGACGAGTATGTGAACCGGGCGGATGTAAGTGAGACGGATGGGGGAACCCTTTACCGGTTTTCCGAGGCGGGGACGTGCTCCATCGTGATTACGGTTCAGGATGCAGGGGGAAAGAGCCGGTAC